>Ga0153921_1000069_pt1 | contig 99941 bp, 78 predicted proteins | sample TSNJ005MetaG_FD_104691 | JGI IMG/M metagenome (GOLD analysis project Ga0153921, IMG submission 104691) | Attine ant fungus gardens microbial communities from New Jersey, USA - TSNJ005 MetaG | ecosystem: Host-associated > Fungi > Mycelium > Unclassified | place: USA: New Jersey, Brendon T. Byrne... | reverse complement strand
TAATGGTGCCGGCCTTGACCTGTTCGCTGAGCTGCCACACCACCGTGCCCGAGCCGATGTCCTGGCCCTTGTGCTTGCCGTTGAGCATCGGCCCGCCGGTGACCACGATGGCCGGCACGTCGCAACTGGCGGCGCCCATCAGCAGGGCGGGGGTGGTTTTGTCGCAGCCGGTCAGCAGCACCACGCCGTCGATGGGGTTGCCGCGAATCGCCTCCTCCACGTCCATGCTCGCCAGGTTGCGGGTGAGCATGGCCGTGGGGCGCAGGTTCGATTCGCCGTTGGAGAACACCGGGAATTCCACCGGGAAGCCACCGGCTTCGATCACGCCGCGTTTGACGTGCTCGGCGATCTGGCGGAAGTGCGCGTTGCACGGCGTCAGCTCCGACCAGGTGTTGCAGATGCCGATGATCGGCTTGCCATGGAACTGATGGTCGGCGATGCCTTGGTTCTTCATCCAGCTGCGGTACATGAAGCCGTTTTTGTCGGCGGTACCAAACCACTGGGCAGAGCGTAGGCCGGGCTTTTTGTCAGGCATGATCGATTCTCTTATTGTATGACTATATGTTCTAAGTTGGCTTAAACATAAGCGCAAAGACTCGGCTTTGGAAGTGTTGTTTTGCAAATAGTCATACTATATAGTCGATCCAACTGAGGTATGGCCCTGGCGGATTTTCGCGAGAGGCGTCCCCCGAGCTTCTATAAAAACAACAATCGGAGATCGACCCCATGAGCCAGGAGCTGCGGCTTATTCGGCGCATCACGCTGAAACTGATTCCCTTCCTGATCCTGCTGTACCTGATCGCCTACGTGGACCGTTCCGCCGTGGGCTTCGCCAAGTTGCACATGGGCGCCGACGTCGGCATCGGTGACGCCGCCTATGGCCTGGGCGCGGGGTTGTTCTTCATTGGCTACTTCCTGTTCGAGATTCCCAGCAACCTGATGCTCGACCGCTTCGGTGCGCGGCGCTGGTTCGCGCGGATCATGATCACCTGGGGCGCAATCACCATCGGCATGGCGTTCGTGCAAGGCCCGCACAGTTTCTATGTGATGCGCTTCCTGCTCGGCGCGGCGGAGGCGGGCTTCTTTCCGGGCGTGCTGTACTACATCACCCAGTGGTTCCCGGTGCGCCATCGCGGCAAGATCCTCGGGCTGTTCATCCTGTCCCAGCCGATTGCGATGATGATCACCGGCCCGGTGTCCGGCGGCCTGCTGGGCATGGACGGCATCCTCGGCCTGCACGGCTGGCAGTGGCTGTTCATAGTGATCGGCACCCCGGCGATCCTGCTCACCTGGCCGGTGTTGCGCTACTTGCCGGACGGCCCCCAGCAGGTCAAGTGGATGAGCGAGGAGGAAAAAACCTGGCTCACCGGTGAACTGGCCAAGGACCTCCAAGCCTACGGCCAGACCCGCCATGGCAACCCGCTGCACGCGCTCAAGGACAAACGCGTGTTGCTGCTGGCGCTGTTCTACCTGCCCGTGACCCTGAGCATCTATGGCCTGGGCCTGTGGCTGCCAACCCTGATCAAGCAGTTCGGCGGCAGCGACCTGGTCACCGGTTTCATCTCGGCGGTGCCGTACATTTTCGGGATCATCGGCCTGCTGATCATCCCGCGCAGTTCCGATCGCCTGAACGACCGCTACGGCCACCTGGCGGTGCTCTACGTGCTCGGTGCCATCGGCTTGTTCTGCAGCGCCTGGCTGAGTGCGCCGGTGCTGCAAATGGCGGCGCTGAGCCTGGCGGCATTCGCGCTGTTTTCCTGCACGGCGGTGTTCTGGACCTTGCCGGGGCGCTTCTTCGCCGGCGCGAGTGCAGCGGCGGGGATCGCCTTGATCAACTCCGTGGGCAACCTCGGCGGCTACATCGGCCCATTCGTGATCGGCGCGCTCAAGGAGTACACCGGCAACCTGGCGTCGGGCCTGTACTTTTTGTCCGCGGTGATGGTGTTCGGGCTGGTCTTGACCGGCGTGGTCTACCGCGTGCTGGAGCGCAAGCATGCGCTGCCCGCCGACCAGTTCGCCGCCAGTGCGCGTGGCGCCACACGTACTTAATCGAGGAGAAGCTTCATGCGTTTAGTCCAGTTCGAGTTGCACAACGGTGAGCGCCGGGTCGGCGTGGTGGAAGGCGCCAACGTGCGCGAAGTGAATACCGCGCGCAGCGTGCGTGAGGTGGCGCTGGCCGCCATCGACGCTGGCGTGGGCCTCGCGCAACAGGTGGATAGCCTGGGCCTGGGTGAGCGTTACGACTACGCCACACTGCTGGCCGACCTGAAGATTTTGCCGCCACTGGATCATCCCGATCCCGCGCACATGCTGATCAGCGGCACCGGCCTGACTCACCTGGGCAGCGCCGCCGCACGCGACAAGATGCACCAGGCCGGCGACGAGAGCACCTTGACCGACACCATGCGCATCTTCAAATGGGGCGTGGAGGGCGGCAAGCCAGCGGCCGGCGAGGTGGGCGTGCAGCCGGAGTGGTTCTACAAGGGCGACGGCAGTATTGTCGTGCGCCCCGGCCAGGCGTTCCCGGTGCCGCCGTTTGCCGACGACGCCGGCGAAGAGCCGGAAATCGGCGGCCTCTACGTGATCGGCCCGGACCGCAAGCCTTATCGCCTGGGGTTTGCGGTGGGCAACGAGTTCTCCGACCACGTGATGGAGCGCAAGAACTACCTGTACCTCGCCCATTCCAAACTGCGCAGTTGCAGCTTCGGCCCCGAGCTGCGCGTGGGCGAGTTGCCCCAGCACCTGGCGGGCACCAGTCGCCTGCTGCGCGACGGCGAGGTGATCTGGCAGAACGAATTCCTCAGTGGCGAAGCGAATATGTGCCACAGCCTCGACAATCTTGAGTATCACCACTTCAAATACCGTCAATTCCTCACGCCGGGCGATGTGCACATTCATTTCTTCGGCACCGCCACGCTGTCATTCGCCGACGGTATACGTACCCGACCGGGCGATGTGTTCGAGATCAGCCAGGCCGAGTTCGGCGCGCCGCTGGTCAACAGTGTCGGCAGCGCCGACGCGGCATTCGAACCCGGCCACGTCATCAGTCTTTAAGGAGAGTTTCATGACCCTGTTCCTCGGCCACAACTACATCGGCGGCCAGCGCAGCGCCCTCGGCAGCATCACGCTGCAAAGCCTGGATGCAACCACCGGCGAAGCCTTGCCGCAGGATTTCTACCAGGCCACGCCGCAGGAAGTCGACGCCGCCGCCAAGGCTGCAGCCGCCGCTTACCCGGCGTACCGTGGGTTGAGTGCCGCGCGCCGCGCGCAGTTCCTGGAGGCGGTGGCCGACGAGCTGGACGCGTTGGGCGATGACTTTGTGGCGCTGGTGTGCCGTGAAACGGCATTGCCCGCCGCGCGGATCAACGGCGAACGCGGGCGGACCAGCGGGCAGATGCGCCTGTTCGCCACGGTGCTGCGTCGCGGCGATTTCTACGGCGCGCGTATCGACAAGGCCTTGCCGCAGCGCCAACCTTTGCCGCGCCCGGATTTGCGCCAGTACCGCATCGGCCTGGGTCCGGTGGCAGTGTTTGGCGCGAGCAATTTCCCCCTGGCGTTTTCCACCGCAGGCGGTGACACCGCCGCGGCTTTGGCGGCGGGATGCCCGGTGGTGTTCAAGGCCCACAGCGGGCATATGGCGACGGCCGAGCGCGTCGCCGATGCCATCCTCCGCGCGGCCGAGGCCACCGAGATGCCGGCGGGGGTGTTCAATATGATCTTCGGCGGCGGCGTCGGTGAAGCGCTGGTCAAGCACCCGGCAATCCAGGCGGTGGGCTTTACCGGCTCGCTCAAGGGCGGGCGCGCCTTGTGTGATATGGCGGCCGCGCGCCCGCAGCCGATCCCGGTGTTTGCCGAGATGTCGAGCATCAACCCGGTAATCGTGCTGCCGCAGGCGTTGCACGCCAGGGCGGACAGCATCGCCCGCGACCTGACCGCCTCGGTGGTGCAAGGCTGCGGCCAGTTCTGTACCAATCCGGGCCTGGTGATTGGCATTGCTTCACCCGCGTTCACCGCGTTCACCCAGCAGGTCGCGCAATTGATCGACGCTCAGCCGGCGCAAACCATGCTCAACGCCGGCACCTTGAGCAGTTACGGCAACGGCCTGGCCAAGCTCCTGGCGCACCCCGGCATCCAGCACCTGGCCGGCAGTGCCCAGGCGGGCAATCAGGCCCAGCCGCAGTTGTTCAAGGCTGATGTGCGCCTGCTGATTGACGGTGACGAAGTGCTGCAGGAAGAGGTCTTCGGCCCCACCACGGTGTTCGTCGAAGTCGCGGACCAGGCCCAACTCAGCGCCGCCCTGCAAGGCCTGCACGGCCAGCTCACTGCGACGATCATTGGCGAGCCGCACGACCTGCAACAGTTCGCCGAACTCACGGCGTTGCTGGAACAGAAGGTCGGCCGCATCCTGCTCAACGGCTACCCGACCGGCGTCGAAGTCTGCGATTCGATGGTGCACGGCGGCCCGTACCCGGCGACTTCGGACGCGCGGGGCACCTCGGTCGGCACCTTGGCCATCGAGCGTTTCCTGCGTCCGGTGTGCTTCCAGAACTACCCTGATAGCCTGCTGCCCGACGCGTTGAAAAACGCCAACCCGTTGCGTATCCAGCGCTTGGTGGATGGCACGCCATCACGCGAGTCGCTGTAAAACCCTGATCAGGAGGTTTCATGTCGTTGAGCGCAGTGACCGCGCACCGTGCGCAATTGGGCGAAGCGCCGTTCTGGGATGCACCAACCCAGGCGCTGTATTGGGTCAACATCGCCGGCAAACAGGCCCTGCGCCTGATGGGCGGGCAGCTGCAGGTGTGGCAGTTGCCCGAGCATGTCTCGGCCTTTATCCCGTGTGAACGCGGCGATGCGCTGGTGACCTTGAGCAGTGGGGTCTATCGCCTCGACCTGGCCACCGAGGCCCTGACCCTGCTGTGCGTGGCCGACCCGCAGGCGGGCAACCGTGGCAATGAAGCGCGCTGTGATGCCCAGGGCCGGCTCTGGCTGGGCACCATGCAGAACAATATCGGCGAGCAGGGTGAAGACCTGCCGATCACCCGCCGCTCCGGTGGCCTGTTTCGCATCGACGCCGATGGGCAGGTCACGCCGCTGCTGCACGGCCTGGGTATTCCCAACACCTTGCTGTGGAGCGACGACGGTCGCCAGGTGCATTTTGGCGACAGCATGGACGGCACCCTGTACCGGCACGCGATCCAGGCCGATGGCCAACTCGACCCGGGCCAGGTGTGGTTCGGCCCGCACGCGCGTGGTGGGCCTGACGGCTCGGCGATGGACGTCGAAGGCTATCTCTGGAACGCCCGCTGGGACGGCAGCTGCCTGCTGCGCCTGACGCCGGACGGGCAGGTGGACCGCGTCATCGAGCTGCCCGTCAGCCGCCCGACCAGTTGCGTGTTCGGTGGCCCGGACCTGACCACGCTGTACATCACCAGCGCCGCCAGCCCCTTGGATCACCCCCTCGATGGCGCGGTACTCGCCATCGAGGTCGACGTGCCAGGCAAGCCCTGTCACCGCTTTGCCGGTTAACCCCAGACATTCAAAAACAACAACAAGGAGTCACCGTATGAATCGTCGTCGTGGTTTGCGTTCCCTGTGCTGCGCCGCTGTGGCGGTCTCGGCCCTGAGCTTGAGCGGGCTGTTGCTGGCCGCTGAAGAGGTGAAGATCGGTTTTCTGGTCAAGCAGGCTGAAGAGCCGTGGTTCCAGACCGAATGGGCCTTCGCCGAAAAAGCCGGCAAGGAACATGGCTTCACCGTGATCAAGATCGCCGTGCCCGATGGCGAGAAGACCCTCTCGGCCATCGACAGCCTGGCGGCCAACGGCGCCAAGGGCTTTGTGATCTGCCCGCCGGACGTATCACTGGGCCCGGCCATCGTCGCCAAGGCCAAGGCCAATGGCCTGAAAGTGATTGCCGTGGATGACCGCTTTGTCGATGCCAAGGGCAACTTCATGGAGGACGTGCCGTACCTCGGCATGGCGGCCTTCGAAGTCGGCCAGAAGCAGGGCGCGGCCATGGCCGCCGAGGCGAAAAAACGCGGCTGGGACTGGAAGGACACCTATGCGGTGATCAACACCTTCAATGAACTCGACACCGGCAAGAAGCGCACCGACGGCTCGGTCAAGTCTCTTGAAGATGCCGGCATGCCCAAGGATCACATCCTGTTCACCGCCGCCAAGACCCTCGACGTCCCAGGCAGCATGGACGCCACCAACTCGGCCCTGGTCAAGCTGCCCGGCGGCGCGAAAAACCTGATCATCGGCGGCATGAACGACAACACCGTGCTCGGCGGCGTGCGCGCCACCGAAAGCGCCGGCTTCAAGGCCGCCAACGTGATCGGCATCGGTATCAATGGCACCGACGCCATCGGCGAACTGAAGAAAGCCGAGAGCGGTTTCTTCGGCTCGATGCTGCCCAGCCCGCACATTGAGGGCTACAACACCGCGCTGATGATGTACGAGTGGGTGACCAAAGGCACCGAGCCGCCGAAGTACACCGCGATGGACGAGGTGACCCTGATCACCCGCGAGAACTTCAAGCAGGAGCTGGAAAAAATCGGCTTGTGGAACTGAGGCTGGGCGGCACCGTGTGACGATCAACAGTGGCAGCGGGCTGGCTTGCGAAGGCGTGGGTGACTGACACCACGCTTTCGCGAGCCGGCCCGCTTGCTGTGGTTAATCGGCGGAGAATTTGAACACGGTGTGCTGGGTGTAGGTTTTCCCCGGGTCCAGGCGCGTCGAGGCAAAGCCCGGCTGGTTCGGCGCATCGGGAAAGTGCTGGGTTTCCAGGGTGAAACCGCTCCAGTGCGCGTAGGTCTTGCCCGCTTTGCCCTTCACCGTCCCATCCAGGAAATTGCTGGTATAGAACTGCACGCCGGGCTCGGTGGTGTACAGCTGCAGACGCCGACCCGACGCCGGGTCATGCACGTCGGCCGCCAGCTGTTTGATGTCGCCCCGGGTATCCAACGCCCAGTTGAAATCAAACCCGCCTTGTTTTGGCTCGGCGAACTTGAGCTGCGGGTGATCGTCCTTGAGGTGCTGGCCGATCGGCGTGGGTTTCAGGAAGTCCATCGGCGTGCCTTTGACCGGTGCCAGTTCGCCGGTGGGGATCAAGGTGGCATTGACGGGCGTGTAGTGGCTGGCATGCAAGGTGGCGACGTGCTTGAGGATGTCACCGTTGCCGGCGCCGGCCAGGTTGAAGTAGCTGTGGTTGGTCAGGTTGAGCACCGTGGGTTTGTCGGTGGTGGCCTGGTAGTCGATGTGCAGCTCGTTGTTGTCGTTGAGGCGGTAGGTGACCTCGGTTTTCAGGTTGCCGGGAAAGCCCATTTCACCGTCCTTGGACAGGTAGCTCAGCTTCACCCCGACAGAGCCCTTGTCGTTGACCGGCTCGGCCTTCCATACGTGCTTGTCGAAACCCTGGGCGCCACCGTGCAGCGAGTTGGGGCCATCGTTGAGCGGCACCTGGTAACGCGTGCCGTCGAGTTCAAAGGTGCCCCCGGCCAGGCGGTTGCCGAAGCGCCCGATGGTCGCGCCGAAAAACGCCGTGCCGGCCTGATAGCCCTGGACGTTGTCGAAGCCGAGCACCACGTCTTCGACCTTGCCATGTTTGTCCGGCACTTTCAGCGACTGCAGCACGCCGCCGTAGGTGATCACCGTGGCCTGCATGCCGTGGCTGTTGCGCAGGATGTACTGTTCGACGGCGGTGCCGTCGTTGGTTTTGCCGAAGGGTTTGTGTTCGCTGCTGAGCCCTGCGGCCTGGGCGCCACCACTGGCAACCAGCAGGGACATGGCCAGGCCCGAGAGCAAGTATCGAGGGTGCTTCATGGTCGAACTTCCTTTTGTTGTTTTGTCGGAATAGTTCTACTAATGTGCGATATTTCGTGGTTGAGACAGCAGATTTATAGCCTTTAACCACGTATTTGCAAAATAAAATAAGACTAATTAGGCGAGGCAAGCGCGATATGAGTATCCAGCAGGCTATTTATCCCGACCTCAGGGACAAGGTCGTACTGATCTCCGGAGGGGCTTCGGGGATCGGCGAGTCCATGGTGCGCGCCTTCGCTGCACAGGGCGCCCGGGTCGGGTTTGTCGACCGCGCCCAAAGCCAGGGCGAGCGCCTGGCGGCGCTGCTCGTTTCACAGGGGCACAGCGTCGAATTCGGCCATTGCGATATCACCGACGAGATCGCCTACAAGGCGGCCATCGCGCGTTTCGAGCACTCGCTGGGGCCGATCACCGTGCTGGTGAACAACGCGGCAAATGACGTGCGTCACACCCTGGAGGAGGTCGATTCGGCTACCTTCGACAAACTGATTTCCGTCAACCTCAAACACGCCTTTTTCGCTGCCAAGGCCGTGGTGCCGATGATGAAAGCCGCAGGCTTCGGGTCGATCATCAACCTCGGTTCGGTCGGCTGGATGATGGCCTCGGCCGGCTACCCGGTGTACGCCGCCAGCAAGGCCGCCGCGCATGGCATGACCCGCGCCCTGGCGCGCGAGCTGGGGCCGAGCCGGATTCGCGTCAACACGTTGGTGCCCGGCTGGGTGATGACCGAAAAGCAGCTGGCGATGTGGGTGGACGATGCGGCCAGGGACCTGATCAATCGCAGCCAGTGCCTGCCGGGCAGCGTGCTGCCGGAGCATATCGCCAACATGGCGTTGTTCCTGGCCTCGGACGCGTCGGCGATGTGCTCGGCGCAGAACTTCATCGTCGACGGCGGCTGGGTCTGATGGCATGCCCCGGAGGGCTTACTCGATCGGGTATTGCTTGAAGGCGGGATGCTGTTCCAGCCGTTCGGCGTGACGTCGCACATGGGGAAAGGCCTCTGCCTTCACTACCGACGCCACGGTGAGCTGGCTGAAAGACCAGGCCACTGCCGCCGTCAGCGAGGCCTGGGTCAGTGCTTCACTGTCGTTATCGGCCAAGTGCTTGTCGAGCAGCGAATAGGCGGCGAGCAATTGGCCGCTGATGCGCTCAAGCCAGGGGGCATGCAGCTTCTCGGCTGGCCGCAGGTTGTGTTCGTAGACGATCTGTACGCTTTTCTCGCAGGCCGCCAGCGCCAGGCCCAGCGCATGCAAGTCCCGGGCGAGTGCCGTGGGCTGCTCGGGCAGCAGCTTTTTCCCGGCCGGGGCCAGCGCTTCCAGGTAATCGAGGATCAGGTTGGAGTCCATCAACACCGTGCCGTCGTCCAGCACCAGCGTAGGGGCCTTGACCACCGGGTTGACCTGCGCAAACTCGTCGAAGGTGCGGAACACCGACAACGATTCATGCACGAAGTCGATTCCGTACAACTCCAGGGAAATGGCCACGCGGCGAACGTAGGGCGAGTCCAGCATGCCGATCAGTTTCATTGAGCCTCCATTGCTACCAGGGTGATGGGCCGAAGAGATTAAGGGCAATCGCTCGCCCTGCGCAATTGCTGATACGCCTGCACCAACTGCTCCAGGCTGAACGCCAGGTTGCGCCCACTCGGGTTGGGCAACACCCACACCGACGCTCCGCCCAGCAGCTGCGGCTGCAACCCCCAGGCAATCTCGCGCTGAGCGGACAAGGCGCTGTAGCCGGCCTTGCCGAGGAAGGCGACGACACGTGGCGCATACCGGCGGATTTTTTCCTCGAAGGCCGCCGCCGCATCGGTGAATTCATGCCGGGCCAGCTCGCCTGCGCTGGCGGTGGGACGCTCGACCACGGTGGTCAGGCCGCAGCGGTAGTGCAGCAGCGTGGGGCCGTCTTCGGGGCGGATTTCGTGTGGGGTGAAACCGGCCAGGTGCAAGGTGCGCCAGAAGCGGTTGCTGCGGTTGGCAAAGTGCAGGCCGAGGGCGGCGGAGCCTTTGCCGGGGTTGATGCCGCAGAACACCACGTCCAGGTGGACGGCGAGAATGTCTTCGAGCCGCTCGTTCATGCCGGGCTCCGCAAGCCTTGGCGGCTGGCGCCGGGCGGTTGCCCGGTGATGCGTTTATAGGCGCGGCTGAACGCCGCCTGGGAGGTGTAGCCGAGCCGCAACGCGACGGCTTCGATGGGCAAGCGCTCCAGGGTCAACCATTGGGCCGCCAGGCGCATGCGCAACTCGGTCACGTAGCGCAGCGGCGGGATGCCGAGGGTGGCCTGGAACCGATCGGCAAACACCGAGCGCGAGGTATGACAATGCGCCGCCAACTCGGCCACGCTCCAGTCGCGCCCCGGTTGCTGGTGCAGGGCGAGCAGGGCGCCAGCCAGGCGCGGGTCACGCAACGCAGCCACCAGCCCCGAGGCATTGCCGCAGGCACATTCGACCCAGCCGCGCACGATCATCGCCGCCACCACATCGGCCAGGCGCGCGAGAATCCCCGCGTAACCGATACGCGCGCTGGAGACTTCGCGCTCCATCACCGCCAGGATCGGCATCAGGCCAGGGTAACGCTGGCCGCCGGCGTCGATCAGCATCAAGGCCGGCATCAGGCTGCCGAGGCCTTGCAGGCTGTCGAGTTCGAACGCCATGCAGGCGCTGAACAGCAGGGTGCAGGAGGGCGTCTCGGGCGAGGCATTCACCGCGCAGACGCTATCGCCCAGCGGTGCGGCGTCGAAGTCGGTGATGTCCTGCACGCAAGCCTGCGGGCTGGAGACCAGCGCGTGCGCGCCACCGTGGGCGATAAACACGGCATTGCCCGCCGACAGCTCGTAGAGGCTGCCGTCTTCCAGGCGCAAGGTGGCGCACCCGGCGGCGAGAAAGTGGAAATACGCATGCCCGGGCTTGGCCGCAAAGCTTACCCCGAACACCGGCCCGGCCTGGATGCGCCGGTACTGCACGCCACTCAGGCGCATGCTGCGCAGCAGTTCATTGATCAGCTCGGAGGACACGTCAAAAGCGTTCTGGGCGGTCATGTTCGGGGTTTCGATCAAAAACTCAAGGGTTTGCATCATAGATCATCCTGAGGACCACACCTAGACTGGCCGCCACGCTAATAGCCTGAGGATGTCTGTGATGAACGAATGTGTGTCCCATGCCCCTGTCGACAGCAGGGCCGAGCCGGCCACCCCGGCGTGGATGGCGGTGTTTTCCCTGGCGATGGGGGTGTTCGGCCTGTTGACCGCCGAATACCTGCCCGCCAGCCTGCTGACGCCGATGGCGCTGGACCTTGGCGTGTCCGAAGCGCTGGCCGGGCAGGCAGTGACGGTGACGGCGGTGGTGGCGTTGTTCGCCGGCCTGCTGGTGCCAGGCCTGACCCGTGGCATCGACCGACGTTTGGTGCTGCTGGGGTTTTCCACGCTGATGATCGCGTCCAACCTGCTGGTGGCGTGCTCGTCCAGCCTGTGGGTGCTGCTGGTGATGCGCGTGCTGCTCGGCATTGCCCTTGGAGGTTTCTGGAGCATGGCCGCGGCCGTCGCGATGCGGCTGGTGCCAGCGGCGCTGTTGGCGCGTGCGCTGTCGATCATATTCAGTGGCATTGCGCTGGGCACCGTGGTTGCCGTGCCGCTGGGCAGCTACCTCGGCGGTCTCTACGGGTGGCGCAGTGCGTTTCTCGCCGCAGCGGCGGTGGGGGGAGTGACGCTGGCCTTCCAACTGTTGACGTTGCCGCGCCTGGCGCCGACTGGTACGGCGCGCCTGCGCACCGTGCTGGAGGTGCTGCTGCGTCCGGGGATCGCCATCGGCATGTTCGGCTGCGTGCTGGTGCACACCGCGCATTTTGCGCTCTTCACCTATATCCGGCCGTTTCTGGAAAGCACCACCGGGGTTGGCAGCGAAGGGCTGGCGCTGATGCTGCTCGGGTTCGGCGTGGCGAACTTTGCCGGCACGTTACTGGCCGGTTGGCTGCTGGTGCGCCATCCCCGTACCACCCTGGTGCTGATGCCCTTGCTGGTGGGCGTGGCCGCGCTGGCGCTGGTGCTGCTGCCGGCGTCACTGCCGGGGCAGGCGCTGCTGCTGGCGCTGTGGGGCATGGCGTTTGGTGGCGTGCCGGTCGCGTGGTCGAACTGGGTCGCCCGCGCCGTGCCGGATCAGGCCGAGAGTGCCGGCGGCATGGTGGTGGCATCGGTGCAATCGGCGATTGCCGCCGGGCGGCAGGGGGAGGGGTGATGTTCAGTCTCAGCGGGATCAACGGGGTGTTTATCGCCGGCGGCGTGCTGATGGTGGTGGCGGCCGGGTTGATCGCGCTGCGGGTACAGGTACCGGGGCACGCCGGCGCCGCAGGTGTGGCGCTGCACGTCTAGGCCGAGGGTCGTCAGTCGTCTGCCTGGGCCAGCAAGGCCTGGGCAAACGCATCAGAGGCAATCAGGTCCAGGGTCTGGCGCAGCTGTGCCGCGGCTTCACGGCCGAAGGCGAGGTCAAAGCGCTCGGCCATTTTGTTCGAAATGCGCTTGGCGGCCGCATGGGTCTGCACACCTTGCTCAGTCAGCAGCACGCGCCGCGTGCGGCGGTCGAGTTCGTCCACGCGCAACTCCACCAGCCCATCGCGTACTAGCGGCTTGAGTGTGTGGCCGAGTGCCGAGAGGTCCATCACCAGGGTTTGCGCCAGCTCGCCCATCTTCGGCGTGCCGGCCTTCGCGATATGGTTGAGCACCGCGTACTGGGTGGCTTTCAACCCGCAGGGCGCGTAGGCCTCGTCATAGATCTGGCCCAGGCGCCGCGAGGTGCGGCGCACGGCACCGTTTACGCAGGCGCTGGGGTTGTCTGTGCAAGGCTTGGCGGATTTCAAGGGCGGATACTCTCTGATACAAAACTCGACGCTGGCGATTATGCCTGCCAGACCTCTCAGGACAAGGCCTTTCAGACCGGAGATGCCCTTTAGATGAATACTGAGACAGCTTGAAACAAATTAGTTGCGTACGCCACTAAATTCGATATTGTGGCGTATGCCTCTTTGTGACCTGGATGTCGCTGCAAACTCCCCAGGATCCACATGGGGCGAGGCGGGAAAACGGCATGGCAACGCCTGCTGGCTCATCCAACCCCCTGTCCGGATCACCTTCTATGCTGAGCCTCGTGCGCATCGCATTGCGGCGCCCCTATACCTTCCTGGTATTGGCTATTTTCATCCTGATCATCGGCCCGCTCGCGGCCTGGCGCACGCCCACGGATATCTTCCCGGAGATCCGCATCCCGGTGATCGCGGTGATCTGGCAGTACACCGGTCTTCCGCCCGACCAGATGGCGGGGCGCATCACCTCGCCGTTCGAGCGGGTGCTGACCACCACCGTGAACGACATCCGCCATATCGAGGCGCAGTCGATGAACGGCTACGGGATCGTCAAGATCTTCTTCCAGCCGGGCGTCAACATCAGCACCGCCAACGCCCAGGTGACGTCGGTGTCCCAGGCGATCCTGCGCCAACTGCCGCCGAGTACCGTACCGCCGCTGGTGCTCAACTACAGCGCCTCTACCGTGCCCATCGTGCAACTGGCGCTGTCGGGCCCCGGCCTGAGCGAGCAGCGCCTCGGGGATATCGGCCTCAACCAGGTGCGCCTGATGCTCACCAGCGTGCCCGGTGCAGCCTTGCCTTACCCGTTCGGCGGCAAGAGTCGCCAGGTGCAGATCGACCTCGATTCGGCGCGCATGCAAGCCCGTGGCCTGTCGGCGCAGGATGTCGCCACGGCCCTGGCCACGCAGAACCTGATCACCCCGGTGGGCACGCAGAAGATCGGCAGCTACGAGTTCAACCTGCAACTGAATAACGCCCCGTCGGATTTCCATGACCTGGAAAACCTGCCGATAAAGACCGCCGACGGCACCACGGTGTTGATCCGCGACGTGGCCACCGTGCGCGACGGCAACCCGCCGCAAACCAACATCGTGCACGTCAACGGCAACCGCTCGGTGCTGCTGCCGGTGCTCAAGACCGGTTCGGCGTCGACCCTGGGCGTGGTCGCCGGGATCAAGGAAAAACTCGCCGACAACAAGGCCGCCTTGCCGCCCAACCTGAACATCGACCTGATCGGCGACCAGTCGCTGTTCGTGCGCTCGGCCATCAGCGGCGTGGCGCGTGAAGGCCTGATCGCGGCGGCGTTGACCAGCCTGATGATCCTGCTGTTTCTCGGCAGCTGGCGCTCGACGGTGATCATCGCCACCTCGATTCCGCTGGCGATCCTGGCCTCGATCGCCACGCTCTCGGCCCTCGGCGAAACCCTGAATATCATGACCCTGGGTGGCCTGGCGCTGGCGGTGGGGATCCTGGTGGACGACGCCACGGTGACCATCGAGAACATCAACTGGCACCTGGAGCAGGGCAAGCCGGTGGAGACCGCGATTCTCGACGGCGCCGCGCAGATCGTCACCCCGGCGTTCGTGTCGCTGTTGTGTATCTGCATCGTGTTCGTGCCGATGTTCTTCCTCGACGGCGTGGCGCGCTTCCTGTTTGTGCCGATGGCCGAAGCGGTGATCTTCGCCATGATTGCCTCGTTCATCCTGTCGCGAACCCTGGTGCCGACCCTCGCCAACTACCTGCTCAAGCCGCATGTGCATGGCGAAGCCGGGCCTGCGCCGTCACGCAATCCGCTGGTGAATTTCCAGCGCGGTTTCGAACGGCGTTTCGAAGCGTTTCGCGAGCGTTACCACGGTGTCCTCGACACCGCCTTGCACCATCGCCGCACGGTGGTGATCGGCCTGCTGGCGTTTGTCGCGGTGTCGTTCGCGCTGGTGCCGTTCCTTGGGCGCAACTTCTTCCCCGAGGTCGATTCCGGGCTGATCCTGCTGCATGTGCGGGCGCCGGTCGGCACGCGGGTGGAAAGCAATGCGCGCCTGATCGCCGATATCGAGAACGCGATTCGGCGCAAGATTCCCGCCACCGAACTCAAGGCCCTGGTCGACAACATCGGCCTGTCCATCAGCGGCATCAACGTGGTGTACAACAACACCGGCACCGTGGGTTCCCAGGACAGCGATATCCAGATCAGCCTCAACGAAGACCACCGCCCGACCGCCGAATACATGCGCGAACTGCGCGAAACCCTGCCACGGGAATTCCCCAGCGCGGTGTTCTCGTTCCCGGCCTCGGACATCGTCGGGCAGATCCTCAACTTCGGCTCTTCGGCGCCTATCGACCTGCAGATCACCGGCAATAACCTTGCGGGCAACTTCACCTATGCGAGTGCCTTGCTGCGCGATATTCGCCGGGTGCCCGGTGTGGTGGATGCGCGCATCCAGCAGTCGCGGCAGTTGCCGACCTTCAATATCGACGTCGACCGCACCCGCGCGCAGTTGGTCGGGCTGACCGAGCGCGACGTGACCAACAGCCTGGTGGTCAACCTCGCCGGTTCCAGCCAGGTGGCGCCGACATTCTGGTTGAACCCGGCCAACGGGATTTCCTATCCGATCGTCATGCAGACCCCGCAATACAGCCTCGACACCCTGGCGGCGCTGCACAACCTGCCGTTGAGCGGCAGCGCCGGCGCGGCCACCGACCAGACCCTTGGCGGCCTGGCAAACATCCAGCGCAGCCACGGCAACTCGGTGTTCACCCAGTCGGACATCCAGCCGGTGGTCGAGGTGCTCACGGCGATCCAGGACCGTGACCTGGGGGGCGTCGCGGCGGATATCCAGAAGATCATTGCGGCCCACGCCGGTGAAGTGCCGACCGGCTCCAAAGTGATCCTGCAGGGCCAGGTGCAGACCATGAACGCGGCGTTCAGCGGCTTGCTGTTCGGGCTGCTCGGCGCGGTGGTGCTGATCTACCTGCTGATCGTGGTCAACTTCCAGTCCTGGGCCGATCCGTTTGTGATCATCACTGCGTTGCCGGCGGCGCTGGCGGGCATCGTGTGGATGCTGTTCGTGACGCACACGCCGCTGTCGGTGCCGGCGCTGACGGGGGCGATCATGTGCATGGGCGTGGCCACTGCCAACGCCATCCTGGTGGTGAGCTTCTGCCGTGAACGCCTGGCGGTGCACGGCGATGCAGTACAGGCCGCCTTGGAGGCCGGCTTCACCCGTCTGCGCCCGGTGCTGATGACCGCCATCTCGATGATCATCGGCATGGCGCCGATGGCCCTGGGCCTGGGCGAGGGCGGCGAGCAGAACGCGCCGCTGGGCCGTGCGGTGATCGGTGGCCTGGCGTTTGCCACCGTCGCCACGTTGATTCTGGTTCCGCTGATTTTCAGTCTGGTCCACGGGCGTCGCCAGCACGCCCGGGTTGCGACCACCGTTACCCAAGGGGTTTGACATGTCCGTTGCTCTTTCCAAACCAAAGTCTTCCCGTGGCCTGCTGTGGCTGATCGTGGGCGGGGTGGTCGTGGTGCTTATCGTTGGGGTCGGGATCGGCGTGCGCGCCAGTGAGTCGCGGGACCTCAAGACCTGGACCGACGCCCAGGCCTTGCCCAGCGTGACCCTGATCAAACCGGTGGTCATCGCCCAGGGCCCGGTGCTCAATCTGCCGGGGCGCATGGAGGCGTATTCGCGCGCGTCGATCTTTGCGCGGGTCAATGGCTACCTGAAATCCTGGAACGTCGACATCGGCACTCGCGTCAAGGCCGGGCAGGTGCTCGCTGAAATCGACACCCCCGAACTCGACCAGCAGTTGCTGCAGGCCCGCGCCACGTTGGCGTCGGCCCAGGCCGATGCGAACCTGGCCCAGACCACCGCCAAGCGCTGGCAGGCCATGCTGTCGACCGATTCGGTGTCGCGCCAGGACGTCGATGAGCGCACCGGTGACCTGACCACCAAGCAGGCCAAGGTGGCGGCGGCCATGGCGAACGTCGACCAATTGGTCGCGACCAAGGGCTTCCAGCGCCTGGTGGCACCCTTTGCCGGGGTGGTCACCGCGCGCAGCACGGATGTCGGCGCGTTGATCAGCGCCGGCGGCACGGCCGGCAAGGAGCTGTTCGCGGTGGCCGATGTCAGCCGCCTGCGCGTCTACGTGCAAGTGCCGCAGACCTTCTCGCCGCAGATCCGCGAAGGCACCACTGCGCGCTTGAGCGTGCCGGAATACCGTGGCGAAACCTTCACCGGCAAGGTGATCGCCACCGCCGATGCGGTGAACGCGGCGTCCGGTAGCACCCTCGTGCAGTTGCTGGTCGACAACCCCGGTGGACGGCTCTTGCCCGGCGGCTACACCAGCGTGCAGTTCGACCTGCCGGTGCAGGCCGACGTGGTGCGCGTGCCGTCCAGCGCGTTGGTGTTCGATGACAAGGGCATGCGCGTCGCGACCCTGGATGCGCAGGACCACGTGCGTTTCAAGACCGTGAGCATCGCCCGCGACTTTGGCGACAGCGTGGAAATCGCCAGTGGCCTGCAGGCCGCCGACCGCGTGATCGACACGCCGCCGGATGGCCTTGCCGATGATGATGCGGTGCAATTGGCCGCCGCGCCTGTCGAGGTCAAACCCCATGGCTAAGCCTACGTTGCTGGCCCTGGCCGCCTGCCTGGGCCTGGGCGCCTGTTCCCTCGCACCACCACTCAAGGTGCCGCCCACGCCGGTGGCGGCGCAGTTCCGTACCCAAGGCCCATGGACCGTCGCCAGCCCCGACGACCAGGCCAACCGTGACGGTTGGTGGCGCCTCTACAACGACCCGCAGCTGGAGACGATGGAGCAACAGTTGCTGCGTAATAACCCGGATCTCAGCGCGGCACTGGCGCACTATCAGCAAGCCCAGGGCTATGTGGCCCAGGCGCGCTCGGGGCTGTTCCCGACGGTGTCGGCGATTGGCAACGGCCAGCGCATTCGCCAGTCGGACACCAAGCCGCTGCGCTCGGCGACCTCGCCGGATATCTACAACTCCGCGACCCTGGGCGTGGAGGTCGACTATGAAGTCGACTTGTGGGGCCGCGTGCGCGACACCGTCGCCGCCGGCACCAGCGATTCCGAAGCGGCCAAGGCCGACCTCGCCTCGGTGCGCCTGAGCCTGCAGGCGCAACTGGCCGACAGCTACCTGCGCCTGCGCGGCATCGACTGGCAGAACCAACTGCTGGCGCAGAGCCGCGACGCCTACGCCAAGGCCTTGAGCCTGACCGAAGGCCTGCACGGCGGCGGCATCGTCTCCGGGCTGGATGTGGCGCGGGCGCGCACGCAGCTGTCGACGGTCAAGTCGCAGTTGAGCCAGAGCCAGGTGCAGCGCGCGCTGCTCGAGCATTCGATCGCGGCGATGCTCGGCGAGTCGGCGTCGACCTATAGCGTGGCGGTGAATGTCGCGCCGATAGCCTTGCCGACGGTGCCGACCGGCGTGCCGTCCAGCCTGTTGCAACGGCGCCCGGATATCGCCGCTGCCGAGCGCCGGATCGCGGCCGCCAATGCGCGTATCGGCGTGGCCAAGGCCGCGTGGTTTCCGCAGATCACCCTGAGTGCGCAGGGCGGTTATCAAAGTGATGAGTTTGCCCGCCTGCTCAGTGCGCCGAACCTGTTCTGGGCGATTGGCCCGTCGCTGGTGGGCACGCTGTTCGACGGCGGCGCGCGCCAGGCGCAGGTGGACATCGCCAAGGCTGCCACCGATGAAGCGGCGGCCAAATACCGCGGCGTGGTGTTGGCGGCGTTCGAGCAGGTCGAAGACAACCTGTCGCAGCTCGCCGGCCTGGGCGCGGCCCTGGAGGATCAACGTGATGCTGCCGCTGCGGCGCAATACGCCGAGGACCTGTCCACCTCGCGTTACCGCCAGGGCGCGGTGGCCTATCTGGACGTGGTGACCGCCCAGGTGGCGGCGCTGGACGCCAAGCGCAGTGTATTGCAACTGCAAACCCAGCAATTGAGCGCTAATGTGGGCCTGATCAAGGCCCTGGGCGGCGGATGGAACGTGGCCCAACTGGCGACATCGAACAGTACTGAAACCAAGGAGAAGTAAGCATGACCGACTACGTACCCCCGAAGGTCTGGACCTGGGACACCGAAAGTGGCGGCACCTTCGCCAGTATCAACCGGCCCATCGCCGGCGCGACGCACGAAAAGGTCTTGCCGGTGGGCAAGCACCCGCTGCAGCTGTACTCCCTGGCCACGCCCAACGGGCAGAAGGTCACCATCCTGCTGGAAGAGCTGCTGGCCCTGGGGCACACGGGCGCGGAATACGACGCCTGGCTGATCAAGATCGGCGACGGCGACCAGTTCGGCAGCGGCTTTGTCGCGGTCAACCCGAACTCGAAGATTCCGGCCTTGATGGATCACAGCGGTGCGCAGCCGATCCGCGTGTTCGAGTCCGGCGCGATCCTGCAGTACCTGGCGGAGAAGTTCGGGGCATTCTTCCCGACAGAGCCCGTCGCGCGTGCCGAGTGCCTTTCGTGGCTGTTCTGGCAGATGGGCAGCGCGCCGTACCTGGGCGGTGGCTTCGGGCATTTCTATGCCTATGCGCCGAGCAAGATGGAGTACGCGATCAACCGCTTTGCCATGGAAACCAAGCGGCAGCTGGATGTGCTGGACCAGCGCCTGGCGGTGAGCGAGTACATTGCCGGGGATGAATACACCATCGCCGACATTGCGATCTGGCCCTGGTATGGCGGGTTGGTCAAAGGCCGCTTGTATGGGGAGTCGGCGGAGTTCTTGTCGGTGCACGAGTACAAGCACGTGCTGCGCTGGGCCGAGGCGATCGAAGCGCGACCTGCCGTGCAGCGCGGGCGGCGGGTGAACCGAGTTTCAGGGGCGCCGGAAGAGCAGCTGGCAGAGCGGCACGCTGCGAGTGATCTGGACTGATAGTAGGTGAACGTGTGGCAGGCCTAATTCCTTTGCCTGACACAATTCCACTGTGGGAGCGGGCTTGCCCGCGAAGGCGGTGGGTCAGTCAAACATGATGTGGCTGATCGACCGCTTTCGCAGGCAAGCCAGCTCCCACACTTATTTGTGGTTGGGCTGAATTCTGTGGCTGGCTCAGTTCCCACAGTTTGTGGAGGGCTGGCCTATTTCCTGTGTCTGGCACAGTTCCACTGTGGGAGCGGGCTTGCCCGCGAAGGCGGTGGGTCAGTCAACCATGATGCAGCTGACCCACCGCCTTCGCAGGCAAGCCAGCTCCCACACTGATTTGTGGTTGGACTGAATTCTGTGCCTGGCTCAGTTCCCACAGTTTGTGAAGGGGCAGGCCTGATTCCTGTGCCTGGCTCACCTCCCACAGTTTGTGGAGGGCTGGCCTGATTCCTTTGCCTCACACAGTTCCACTGTGGGAGCGGGCTTGCTCGCGAAGGCGGTGTGTCAGTCAACCATGATGCAGCTGACCCACCGCCTTCGCAGGCAAGCCAGCTCCCACACTGATTTGTGGCTGGACTGAATTCTGTGCCTGGCTCAGTTCCCACAGTGTGTGGAGGGGCTGACCTGATTCCTGTGCCTGACACAGTTCCATTGTGGGAGCGGGCTTGCCCGCGAAGGCGGTGAGTCAGTCAACCATGATGCAGTTGACCCACCGCCTTCGCAGGCAAGCCAGCTCCCACACTGATTTGTGGCTGGACTGAATTCTGTGGCTGGCTCAGTTCCCACAGTTTGTGGAAGGGCTGACCTGATTCCTGTGTCTGGCACAGTTCCACTGTGGGAGCGGGCTTGCTCGCGAATGCGGTGGGTCAGTCAACCATGATGCAGCTGACCCACCGCCTTCGCAGGCAAGCCAGCTCCCACACTGATTTGTGGCTGGACTGAATTCTGTGGCTGGCTCAGTTCCCACAGTTTTTGGAGGGGCTGACCTGATTCCTGTGCCTGGCCAGCTCCCACACTGATTTGTGGCTGGACTGAATTCTGTGCCTGGCTCAGTTCCCACAGTTTGTGAAGGGGCAGGCCTGATTCCTGTGCCTGGCTCACCTCCCACAGTTTGTGGAGGGCTGGCCTAATTCCTTTGCCTCACACAGTTCCATTGTGGGAGCGGGCTTGCCCGCGAAGGCGGTGGGTCAGTCAACCATGATGCAGCTGATCCACCGCCTCCGCATGTGGATCTTCATGTACCCGCCTATTTGTAGCGCTGTTCGAACACCGCCACCTGCTCGGGCTTGATCAATTCGAACGGCACCCACACTTCCGATTCAATCGGTTCACCCTTGATCATCCGGATCGCCGATTGCACCGCTTGGGTGGCCTGGGCCTTGGGGTCCTGGAACACCGAGGCAGTGAGCAACCCGCGCTTGATCGCGGCCAAGCCATCGGGCAAGCCGTCGATGCCGACGATCGCAATCTCGCCCTTGGCCTTGCCCGCCTGCTGCAACGCCATGGCGGCGCCGATCGCCATTTCATCGTTATTCGCCACGATTGCGTCGAACGGCGTGCCCGCCAGCAGCCAGTTGCTGGTCAGGTCCATGCCTTTGCTGCGTTGCCATTCGGCGCTCTGCTGCTCGACGATGTTGATACCGGGAAAGTCCTTGAGTACCTGCTTGACGCCTTCGGTGCGGTCATGGGTGGCGTTCTGCGCGAGGTCGCCCATGATGATCGCCACATTGCCCTTGCCACCGAGTTTTTCCGCCAGGTAGCGCATCTGCAGTTGCCCGGCCTCGATATCGTTGGAGGCCACGGTGACCACGCCCTTGGGCAGCGTGCGTTCGTCCGGGTGACGGTTGACGTACACCAGCGGGATTTTGCTGGCGACGGCAGCGCGGGTCATGTTGGCGGTGGCCGAGGTGTCGACCGGCAGCACGATCACCGCATCGACTTTCTGGTTGAGGAAGCCTTCGACCTGGTTGAGTTGGCGCACCACATCACCCTGGGCGTCCTCGAACTGGATCTGCACGTCCTGTTGTTTGGCGGCGGCTTCCAGGCCGGTGCGCACGTAGGTCATGAAGTTATCGTCGACCCGCGCGATGCTCACGCCGATGCGGTACGCGGCGAAGCTCCATTGGCTGAACAGCAGTAGAAACGCGGCAACGATCAATGAATAGCGATGCATGAGAATGTTCCTTTTATTGTTATAGGGTGAACGCTTGACGGAACCGCTCCAGGGCCAGCTCGCTGTCGCCGCTGGCCCAGCCTTCGAGGCCGACCACGCCGGTGTAACCCATGGCGTGCAAGGCCCTGGCGATGGCCGGGTAGTGGATCTCGCCGGTGCCCGGCTCCTGGCGCCCGGGCACGTCGGCTACCTGGATTTCACCGATGGCGCTGCCGGCACGCTGGATCAGTTCGATCAGGTTGCCTTCGCCGATCTGCGCGTGGTACAGGTCCAGGTTCATCTTCAAGTGCGGGCTGCCCACGGCTTCGATCAGCGCCAGGGTCTCGTCGGCGCGGGCGAACGGCACACCGGGGTGGTCGACCTCGGTGTTGAGGTTTTCCAGCAGGAACACACGACCGGCGTCTTCGCCCAGGCGTGCGATTTTTTCCAGGGTCTTGCACGCGCTCAGCCACATGCGCCCGGTGGTCTGGTTGACGGGCCGCACCGGCAGGCCGCCTTCACCCAGTCCGGTACCGTGCAGGTTGAGGCTCGGGCAGTTCAGCTGCGCAGCCACACCCAGGGACTCGCGTGCGCTGTCGAGCAATGACCGGATGCCGTCGGGGTCGGTGAGGGTGCCGCTGATATAGCCGGTCATGGAGGTGAAGTCAGCGCCGGTGGCCGCCAGTGCGGCGATATCCTTGTCGGTCCAGCTCCAGATTTCGGCGCTGAAACCCAGTGCATGAATGCGCTGTACGCGCTCGACAAACGGCAGGTCGAGAAACACCATCTCCGCGCTGATCGCCAGTTTGAACGGGATCATCGGCGGGCTCCCTGCACGGCCACGGCCTTGCCGGTTTCGAACGATTCGATGCAGGCGCGGGCAATTGCCAGGGCTGCGCGCGCGTCTTCGCCGCTGGCCAGGGGCTGGGCGCCGGTGCGCAGGCAGTCGACAAAATGGTTGAGCTCGGCGATGTAGGCGTCGCGCAACAGGTCAGTGTCCATGCGCTGCGTGTCGGCCTGGATGCCCTCGGCGAGGTAGCGCACCAGGTCCGACTCGTTGAGGCTGCCCATGCTCAGCATGCCCGCGCTGCCGAACACTTCGCCGCGCACGTCGTAGCCATACACCGCCTGGAAGTTGGCTTCGGCGGTGGCAATCGCACCGTTGTCAAAGCGGATCGCAACCACGGCGGTGTCGAGGAACCCTTTGCTTTTGTACTCCGGGGCGATCAGCGCGTCGGCCATCACATACACCTGCAGCGCTTCGGCGCCGGGGTTGAGGTAGCGCAGGGTGTCGAAGTCGTGGATCAGGGTTTCCAGGAAGATCACCCACTGTGGCGAGTTGGCCGGGTTGTTCAGCGCCGGGTCGCGGGTCAACGAGCGCAACAGCTGCGGCGTGCCGATACGCCCGGCCGCCACGTCGAGGTGCGCGGTGCGAAAGCTCTTGGCGAATCGTCGGTTGAACCCGACCTGTAGCGGAACCTGCGCATCGGCAGCGGCAGCGATGGCGCGGTCGGCTTCATCGAGGGTGATGGCCATGGGTTTTTCACAGAAGATGCCCTTGCCGGCGCGCGCGGCGCGGATCACCAGTTCGGCATGGCTGCGGGCCGGGGCGGCGATGAGCACGCCGTCAATGTCCGGGTCGTCGAGCAACTGCTGCGGGTCGGTGTAGACCTTCTCCACGCCCAGTTCCGCCGCCAGCCTTGCGGCTTGGCCTGGGGTCGGGTCGGCAATGGCGGCCAGGCAGGCGCCGGGGATATGCCGAGCGGCGGTAAGGCCGTGAAAGCTGCCCATGCGACCGGCACCGATCAAACCCAGGCGGATGTTCTGTGTACTCATGAAGTGACCCCTTTTTTATTGTTGGCCCCAGGACGGTCCTGGCAGGCACAGGGGCGGGAGCAAAGCCTGTGCCAATTCACAAGTCATTGATGTGTAAGGATTAATTAATATAAATAAACAAAATGTGTTCATTTAAATGACATGTCTATACTGACATGTCAAAAATCTACACATGGATAATCCGATGAGCATGGCGTTCAGCGTGCAAGACCTCGACTACCTCACGGCCCTGGGCCCGGCGGCGCTCAATGACGGCCCGGTGGCCGCGCTGGAGCACGCGTGGCAGGCTTGCCGGAGTGGCCAGGTCGAACGCCCGGCGGCGGTCCGCCAGGTGATTTGGGATTCATGGCGGCGCAGCGTCGAGGCCGGGATCGACCCGGCAGACAACGCCTACCGCTTTGCAAGCGCCGATACGCTTGCCGCCACCCTGGCCAGCCATCGCGTGCTGATCGCCGCAGCAGCGCAAGTCATGCATGGGCTGCTGGCCTACAACCCACGCGGCCATATCAATCTCACCGATGCCGATGGCACCACCCTGTATTTCTGTGGGCTGGATATCACCCCCGTTGGCAGTCGCCTGCTCGAGTCGGTCCAGGGCACCAACTGCACCGGCCTGGCGCTGGCCGAGGATCATCTGGTGTACGTGCTGGCCGAGGAAAACTTCGCCAGCGGCCTGCGCCAGCGCCGCATGCACTGCGCCGCGGCGCCGATCAAAAACGCCCAGGGTCAGACGCTGGCCATGCTGACCCTGACCGCCGAACCCGGCTGGTTTCACTTTCATACCCTGGGCACGGTGCAGGCGGCGGCCGAGGCAGTGTCGCGGCAAATGGCCCTGCAAGGGTTGTTGGAAGAACAGCAAACAGTGCTCGAAGTGCTCAACGAAGGCTTGGTGGTGCTGGATGAGCGCGGCTGCATCAAGGCCCTCAACCGTTATGCCCGGCAGTTGTTCGGCGTGGGGCTGGAACTGCTTGGCCAGCCGTTCCAGCGCCTGGGCCGCAGTGAATTGAGCGACGCGCTGGGTGAGGCGGTTCGCGATCTTGACTGCACCTTTCACCTGCACAACCGCAGCCAACTTGCGTGCCTGGTCTCGGTGTGCCCGCTGGAGCAGGGCGGGGTGATCGTGTCCCTGCGCGAAAACCGGCGCATCCGCGAGATCACCCGGCGCATCGTCGGCACCCAGGCGAGCTACACCTTCGACACCATCCAGGGCACCTCGCGGGCCATCCAGGACGCGCTGCACCTGGGGCGCATCGCCAGTCGCAGTGAGTCCACCACGCTGATCCTCGGCGAAAGCGGCACCGGCAAGGAGCTGTTCGCCCAGGCCATCCACAATGCCAGCGACCGCGCCAATGGCCCGTTTGTGGCGGTCAATTGCGGCGCGATCCCACGGGACCTGGTGCAAAGCGAACTGTTTGGCCACGTCGAAGGGGCCTTCACCGGCTCGGCCCGTGGCGGCTCGGCGGGCAAGTTCGAATTGGCGGATGGCGGCACGATTTTTCTCGACGAAATCGGCGACATGTCCTTCGACGCCCAGGTCAGCCTGTTGCGAGTGTTGCAGGAGGGTGAAATCACCCGCGTCGGTGCAAAGAACTCGCGGCAGGTGGACGTGCGCATCATTGCCGCCACCCACCGCAACCTCAGCCAGGCGGTGGCCGAGGGTGCATTCCGTGAAGACCTCTACTACCGCCTCAACGTGCTGAACCTGACCGTGCCGCCCCTGCGCATGCGCCGTGAAGATATCCCGCTGCTGGCGCGACACTTTCTTGCGCGCTGTGCGCGTTCGCTGCGTAAAACGGTGCAGGGCTTTTCCCCCGAAGCGCTGGAAATGCTCTCGACCTACGCCTGGCCGGGCAATGTGCGTGAGCTGGAAAACAGCGTCGAGCGCGCCACCAATCTGGCGACGGGCGAACTGATCCAGGCGGCCGATCTACCCCTGGAAACCAGACCGCGCGCCACGCTGCGCCACTACGAACCCCAGCCCGCCCAGGACCTGAGCGGCCACGAAATGCACGCCATCGTCGCCGCACTCACCACCACCCGCGGCAACATCCGCCTGGCCGCGCGGCAACTGAACGTGTCGCGGGGTGGGCTGTACAACAAGATGAGCCGGTTTGGCCTGAGTGCCGCAGATTTTCGCAGCCCCCTGTAGGCGTGGGCAGGTAAGGATCGATGGCGCGGTCTTGCGGGGCAGCGCACCCCAAGATGCTCCGGACACAGAGCCACCCTAAACGCAGAAGGGCCACCGATTCCAGCAGCGGCGAGGATTGTCCCAGATGGCCTTGCTGGCCCTTTACAAGCCATGAAAAAACGCTACCTACTGATCGTTCCCGCGCTCTGCGTGGGAATGCCTCCACGGACGCTCCGCGTCCCGCAAGCACCAGCCCTCAACCCCCCATGTTCTCCGACGTCACGATCTGCGGCGCTATATGCACCCGATGCCGCAGCGGATCAAACCCTTCGCCACTTTGCAATTGCACCAGCAACTGCACCAGTGCGTACGCCGTCTGCCGGGGCTGTGAGTCCATCACCACATCGATCAAGCCCTGGCTCAGTGCCTGGCGGGACAGCGCGGTGGACTCCTGCAGGATGCTGCACAGCGTCGGGCGCTTGGGCAATTGCGCCAGGGCGTTGATCACGCCGTCGCCGCCACCGCCGACCACGCACAGGCCGCGCAGGTCGGTGTGGCGGGTGAGCAGGTCGAGGGTGGCTTCTTCGGTGATGTCGCAGTTGTCGAGGTTGATCAGCGGCTCAAGTGGCTTGAGGCCCGGCGCGTGTTCGGCGAGGTAGCTGTGCAGGCCTTCAACCCGCGCCTGGTGACCGAGGAAGCGGTGGCCACCCAACAGGATCCCGACGCTGCCCTTGCGCGCGCCGCAGGTGCGGGCGAGCAGCCAACCCATGGTGCGTCCGACCACGTGATTGTCCTGGCCGACATAGGGCTCGACGCCGTGTTCATGGATATCCGAGAGCAACGCGACCACCGGCACGCCGGCCGCGCGGATTTGCGCCAGGCAGGCGTTGATCAGCGGATGGGCAAAGCTGACCACTGCGAGCGCATCGCATTGCACGGCGAGTTGCTCGATCTGCGCGACGATGGCGCTGGGTGTGCGGTCGTTGATGTAGTCGAACTGACAGGTCAGGTTGGCCGTGGCGTGGTGCTGCGCGGCGTCGCTGATCGAGTGTGCGAGGTTGGCGTAGAACGCCTGGGCGGTGCCCAGCAGCAGGATGCCGAAGCGGTAGGTGGGACGGCGTTCGCGAATGCGTTGGCCGATTAGTCGCGCGGCAAAATAGCCCACGGCTTCGGCGGCCTGGAACACCTGTTCGGCAGTGTCCGGGTTGACCGGCGCGCGGGCATTCAGGACCCGGTCGACGGTGGCCACACTGAGGCCCGCCTGGGCGGCCACGGTGGCGATGGTCGGGCGTTTATTGTTGTTCATGACAGGCCCCTTGAGCGTCTTGATAGAAAACTATCAAGCCCCGCTGGGCCTGGATGATAGCTTGATAGGGAATGGATTCAAGGCCTTGAGGGTGATTTACCCAGGCTCTATGGTTTCTTTCGCAAGGCACCTGAACACCCACGCTTGCGGAGAACAATAACAATGCCTGGACACACCGCTCACCCCACCCGTCGTGACTACAGCCTGACCGGCCCTGAGGCTGCCCGCGCGGCGGAAAAAGGCCTGGTCTCGGCCAGTTGGTACCAATCGCCGATTTCGCGTAAACGCATGAAAGAATTGATGCAGCGCCGCGACGGCCCGGCCTTGCTCGACACTGCTCTCTGGATCTCGGCGCTGCTGGTCACCGGCTTTGGCGGCTACTGGTTCTGGGGCTCATGGGCCTGCGTACCGTTCTTCATGGCCTACGGCGTGCTCTACGGCACGGCGTCCAACCCGCGCTGGCATGAAACCGGCCACGGCACCGCGTTCAAGACTCGCTGGATGAACGACGCGCTGTACCAGGTGGCGAGCTTCATGTGCATCTTCGAACCCCATGTGTGGCGCTGGAGCCATGCCCGGCATCACACCGACACCATCGTTGTCGGCCGCGACCCGGAGATCGTCGAGCCGCGCCCGCCCAGCCTGTGGATGATGTTTCTCAGCCTGTTCAACCTGCCGCTGGCCTGGAAAACCTTCAGTGGCGTGGCCCGCCATGCCATCGGCCAGATGAGTGCGCAGGAGCAGGACTTCATCCCCGAATCCGAGTGGCCCAAGGTGTTTCGCGCCGCGCGTATCTGGGTCGGCATTTATGCGCTGGTCATTGGCACTGCGCTGTACCTGCACAGCTGGCTGCCGCTGATGCTGGTGGGCCTGCCGAGCCTCTATGGGGCCTGGCTTGGCTACCTGTTCGGCCTCACCCAGCACGTAGGCCTGGCCGAAGATGTGCTGGACCACCGCAGCAACTGCCGCACCATCTACATGAACCGCGTGCTGCGCTTTATCTACATGGACATGAACTACCACCTCGAGCACCACATGTACCCGATGGTGCCGTATCACGCCCTGGCGCAGCTGCATGAAGAGATTCGCGGCGACTGCCCGCCGCCGTACGCGAATATCCTCGAGGCGTACAAAGAGATCCTGCCGACGATCTGGAAGCAGCGCAGCGATCCCACGTACTTCGTGCAACGCCCGATTGGCCAGCGCACCCAGCCCGCCGCCACGACCGCCGTGCATGCAGAAGCCACTGCAGGCTGAGCCCCTTTAAAAACAAGAGATAATCGCCATGAACGATCAATGGATCGACGTCTGCGCCGTGGGCGAAATAGACGAAGAAGACGTGATGCGCTTCGACCACGGGCCACATACCTTTGCGGTGTATCGCTCGGCCGAGAATGAATTTTTCGCCACCGCCGGCCTGTGCACCCACGAAAAAATCCACCTCGCCGACGGCCTGGTGATGGACCACGTGATCGAGTGCCCTAAGCACAACGGGCGTTTCGATTACCGCTCCGGCAAGGCCCTCGGCGCGCCGGTCTGCGTCAATCTCAAGACTTATCCGGTGCGGGTCGAAGCGGGGCGGGTGTTGCTCGCCGTCACGGCCGCAGGATGAACGACGCCCTGATCATCGTCGGCGCCGGCCATGCCGGTGGCCGTGCGGCGCTGACCCTGCGCGAAGAAGGCTACACCGGGCGCCTGATCCTGATCGGCGATGAAGCGCATTTGCCCTACGAGCGCCCGCCGCTGTCCAAGGGCTTGTTGCAGGGCAGCATCGACCTGGCGGGGTGCAGCCTGTGCGACGAGGCGCGGCTGGCCGAGTTGGACATTGAACACATCGCCGGCAACTCGGTGCGTCAATTGGACCCCGCGCAGCAGCGCCTGCAATTGGCCGACGGCCAGTGGCTGGCCTATGCCGGGTTGCTGCTGGCCACCGGGGGCAGGGCACGCCGCCTGCCCCAGGCCCAGGCGAATGTGTTGTACCTGCGCACCCACGATGAAGCGCTGGCCTTGAAAGCCGCGTTGCGCCCTGGCGCTCGGCTGGTGGTGGTCGGAGGTGGCTTTATCGGCCTCGAAGTGGCGGCAACGGCGCGCAGCCTCGGGTGCGCCGTCACCTTGCTGGAGGCCGGTCCACGCCTGGCCGGGCGCGTGCTGCCGGCGGTCATTTCTGAAGCCCTGCTGGACGTGCACCGCCTGCACGGCGTGGAGGTGCGCTTGAATGTGGCCCTGGAGTCCATCGACGCTGACGCGGTAGTGCTGGTCGATGGGCAACGGTTGCCCTGCGACCTGGTGGTGGTCGGTATCGGCATGCAGCCGAATATCGCATTGGCTGCAGCGGCGGGCTTGGACGTCGGGCAGGGCATTCGTGTCGACGCGCATTTGCGCACCAGCGCGCCGAATGTCTACGCGGCCGGCGATGTCTGCGAGTTTCGTCTGGACGGCCAGTATCAGCGCCAGGAAACCTGGCGCAATGCCGAGGCCCAGGGCCGGCACGCCGCGCTGAACCTGCTGGGGCGCGAGCTGGCGTTCGAGTCGCTTCCCGGTTTCTGGTCCGACCAGTACGACTGGGGCTTGCAAACGGTCGGCGTGAGCACCGCGCTGACCGTCAGCCGACCCTTGCCCACGAGCGGCCTGCTACTGTTCTACCTGGATGCCGAGCACCACCTGCAAGGCGCCTGCGGCTGGGCGCCGGGCAACAGCGTGGCCAAGGACATCAAGCTCTGCGAACGGCTGATCAGTGCACGCATCCCGCTCAACCCGACCAGCCTGGCCGACCCCGACCTGTCGCTTAAACAATTGCTGCGAGGCTGATATGCGCCAATTTCTGGTATTTCAATCGCTGTGGGCCATGCAAACCGAGCCCGGTCCCCTGGAAGCACAGCTGGAGCGTATCGCCGCCGCAGGCTTCGATGGCGTCACCGACCACTACTGGAAAGCTGCGGATGTCGCGCGCCTGCACGCCGCCGCCAGCGCCCGCGGCTTGCAGATCGAAGGTCAGTTGTTCCCGCAGACGGTGGATGATCTGGCGGCGGCGCTGGATGTCATCAGCCGTCATGGCTGCCATCACCTGACCCTGCAAGCCGATGTGCGGCCGCGCAGCCAGGCCGAGGCCGCCAGGCTGGTCGAAGGCTGGCAGCGCCTCGCCGAGCAGGTGGACTTTCCGGTGCTGCTGGAAACCCACCGTTATCGCCTCACCAATGACCTGTTGTTCACCCTCGACCTGCTGGCGCAGATGCCCGACCTGAAGCTGCTGGCGGACCTGTCGCACTACGTGGTCGGCCGCGAGTTGCCCGAGTCCGGGGCCGTCGAGGATAATCAACAGATACGCACGATCCTGCGTCACAGCTGGGGCTTTCATGGCCGCGTGGCGAGCAGCGAGCAGGTGCAGGTCTCGCTCGAATTTCCCCAGCATCAAGCGTGGGTCGAGCGGTTTACCGGCTGGTGGCGCTACGGCATCGAGGACTGGCTGGCGCGTCCCGACACCCCGCAGAGCCTGTCTTTCACCTGCGAACTCGGCCCGCCGCCCTATGCGATCACCGGCGCCGACGGTCGCGAGATCAGTGATCGCTGGGCCGAAGCGCTCAAGCTCAAGGCGTTGATTCGCGATGTGTGGCAGGAGTGTCAGAAATGATCTGCTAATCTGCGCGGGTTCACTCTCGCCCTTAGCCTGGATTTGCCCCATGCCGACTTCCTCCGTTCAGCCGCCTCTTGAGCCGCAGTCCGTCTGCCACCCGATCACCAGCAGCGCGATCTTCATGGTCGCCACCGTCACCCCAGGCGGTGAAGACCACGTGCGCGCCTGGTGCGCGGACATCGCCGGGCTGGTGCGTTCGGTGGGCAAGCGGGTGCCGGCGGGCAACTTGACCTGTGTCTGCGGGTTTGGCGCGGATGCCTGGGATCGATTGTTCGGCGCACCACGCCCGGCGGCGCTGCACCCGTTCCGGGAGTTCGGTGTGGAAGGGCGCATGGCGGTGTCGACGCCCGGCGATATCCTGCTGCATATCCGCGCCGAGCAGATGGACCTGTGCTTTGAACTCGCCACCCACGTGATGGCTGCGCTGGGCGACAGTGTCAAGGTGGTGGATGAAGTCCAGGGGTTCCGCTACTTCGACATGCGCAGCATCATCGGATTTGTCGACGGCACGGAAAACCCGGTAGGCCGCAAGGCCGTGGGGTTCACCATCGTCGGCGCCGAAGACCCGGAATTCGAGGGCGGCAGCTATGTGCTGGTGCAGAAGTACCTGCACAACATGACGGCCTGGAACGGCCTGACAGTCGAAGCCCAGGAGAAGGTGATCGGGCGCACCAAACTCTCGGATATCGAGTTGGATGAGGAGACCAAGCCGAGCAACTCCCACAGCGCATTGACGGTCATCACCGACAAGAACGGCGAGGAAGTGAAAATCCTGCGTGACAACATGCCCTTCGGCCGCCCGGGTGCCGGCGAGTTCGGCACCTACTTCATTGGCTATGCGCGCTCGCCGGAGCCGCTGGAGTTGATGCTGGAGAACATGTTCGTCGGCCGCCCGGTGGGCAACTATGACCGTTTGCTGGACTTCAGCACGGCGGTCACCGGCGGCCTGTTCTTCGTGCCCTCGGCCGACCTGCTGGAAGAGCTGGCCGACCGATCGATCGGGCAATAGCACGACCCAGGAAGCACGCTTCCCAACTGTCGGCGCCGGCAAGCCGGCTACTGCAGAAGCGGTTTTAGCTCAGCAAGCCGGTGCTGACTGCGACGATCAGGAACACCCCGAGCAACGCGCGGTAAATCACAAACGGCCAGGTGGAGAACCGTTCCAAAAACTTCATCAGGCCCCAGATCGCAAAGAATGCCGAGACGCTGGCCACCACCAGGCCAAAGAGCAGGTGCGGCCAGGCGTGCACGGGCATGTCGGCGTGCAGCAGCACCCACAGCTCTTTCAAGCCGGCGAGGGCAATGGCGGGCAGGCCGAGCAGGAACGAAAAACGCGCGGCTTCCTCGCGTTTGAAGTTGAGGAACAACGCGGCCGTCAGCGTCGACCCGGAGCGCGATACGCCGGGGATCAGCGCGCCGATCTGCGCAATGCCGACGATCAGTGCATCGCGCAGGCGCATCTGGCTCATGTCGCGGGTATGCCGGGCACGCACTTCGGCCACCGCCAGCAGCACGGCCATCACCACGCAGGAAATGCCGATCACCATCAGCCCGCGCAACGGCGAGTTGCAGGCGTTCAACGTCGAGGACAGGGCCAGGCCGGCAATGCCGATCGGAATGGTCGCCAGCACAATCGCCACCGCCAGCTTGAACCACTGATTGTCATAGTCGCCCTGGCGCACCGCACCGATGCTGCCGGTGACCACCTGGCGCACATCGCGCCAGAAATAACTGACCACCGCTGCCAGCGCCGCCAGCTGCATCGCCGCCGAAAACGCCGAGCCGGGATCCTGCCAGCCGAGCAGGGCGGGCACCACACGCATGTGGGCGGTGGACGACACCGGCAGCAGCTCGGTAATGCCCTGGATCACGCCCAGGATAAAGATCTGCAGGTAATCCAGGGAGGCAAAGCCTACATCCAGGCCGGCGGAACAGACGTTTGTCAAAATGCATGTCCTTGGAGAAAAAGGGGAGGGCTGGCGGAGTTTATTCCAAATGTTTCAAAGTTTTAGGCCGCGCCAGACAAATCCGCATTCGGTTCAGCAAGCAGAAAGGTTCGACAATGTATTGGCCTGGCGAGAGGATTTGTGAACAATGGCGCCCTGCGTTTTTTCACCGAGACCCCCATGCCTGAAACCACTGTTGAACTGATCCAGACCGGGCCGGAAGACGCCGAGCTGATCCGCAATCTCTACCAGTACTACGCCTACGAGTCGTCGGACTGGGAGCAGGAAGACGTCGAGGCCGATGGCCGCTTCTACATCCACGACGAACACCTGACCCGTTACTGGCAGGATCCGCAGTGGAGCGCCAACCTGCTGCTGGTCGATGGCTATATCGCCGGCTTCCTGCTGATCGAAGGCAGTGAGTTGCCGGGCCTCGACGCCCTGGAACTGGCCGACCTGTTTATCCTCAAGCGCTATCGCCGCAAAGGCATTGGCCGCGCCATCGCCACGCAGGTGTTGTGCAGTGGCCACGCCAATTGGCTGGTGCGCTTCTATGACCAGGACGAAGTGTCCCAGGCGTTCTGGCGCACGGTGCTGGATAACCTGCCACGCCCGGTGCAGACCCTCGAGCTGGACGATGACCCGCAACTGGTGAGCTACCTGATTACCCGCGCGGCGCTGCACTGAACACAGGGTTGAACTCAAGGCGGCCAAGCCGCTCCTAGCCTCGTCGACCACCCTGGCCCTGAATTTCACAAGGATGCGAAATGCCTATGTCTGCTTCGATCAAGTACCTGGCGGCGGCTGCCGCACTGCTGATGCTCGGCGGTTGCGTGACCCTCTCGGGTGACTACAACGTCACGGCCGTCGACGTCTCCGGTGCGCCGATCCCGATGGTCATCACCAGCCACGGCAGTGCCATCTACTCGTCGCGCAACATGTTCTGCCAGAACTTCCCGAAAGCCACGGTGACCATCCGTGACCTCAACACCGGCGAAGAGCTCAAGAGCGAAAGTCCTTACCACTGCCGCTAGGGCAGGCGCGGGTTTGCCCCAAAAGAGGCTTCGGCCTCTTTTTTGTTGCCTGGAGAAAAACACCGCTTAGTCGACAATGTTTTTATATGCATAAAAAAACATTTACAAGCCGGGCTTGTACTGTGAATATGTCCCGGCGAATTTAAAAAAACAAAAAACATCCGCGGCACTGACCTCAGGCCAGGCCATAACAACAACGACCTAACACAGGCTTGAAGCCGGCTCCTGCCCCAGGCCGGTCTCTTCAGCGAAGGAGAACATCTCCCGTGAATCGCTTACTCAATGGCACGCTGTGCGTCACCCTCGCACTCGGCGCCGGCCTTGCGCAGGCCCAGACCACCTTGCGCGTCGGCTTGAATGCCGACATCCGCAGCACCGAGCCGGGCGTCAACCGTGACGAAAACACCGACACGGTGATGCTGCACATCGTCGAAGGCCTGGTGGCCCACCGTGAAGACGCCTCCGTCGGCCCGTTGCTGGCCCGTGAGGTGCAACGCTCCGCTGACGGCATGACCTACACCTTCAAGTTGCGCGACGGCGTGCACTTCCAGAATGGCGCGACCTTGACCGCCGCCGACGTGAAGTGGACCTGGGAGCGCTACCTCGACCCGAAAACCCAGTGGCGCTGCCTGGCCGAATTCGATGGCCGTGGCGGGGCGAAAATCACCGCCATCGACGCGCCGGACCCGCTGACCGTGGTGTTCCACCTCGACCAGCCCAGCGGCCTGTTCCTGGCTTCCATGGCGCGCCCCGATTGCGGCGGCAGCGGCATCCTGCACCGCGATTCGCTGGCGGCGGACGGCAGTTGGAAGGCGCCGATTGGCACCGGCCCGTTCAGCCTCGATGAATGGAAACCCGGCCAATACGTGGTGCTCTCGCGCTTCAAGGACTACAGCCCGCGCGACGAGGCCGGCCCGGATGGCTTTACCGGCAAGAAGACCGCATTGGTCGACGCCGTACGATTCATGGTGATCCCTGACCCGTCATCGGCCAAGGCCGCGTTGATGTCCAACAACATCGACCTGCTGCCCAATGTCAGCGCCAGCGATGCCCAGGAGTTGAAAACCACGCCGGGCGTGCAGATCTCGTTCAGCCCGATCATGGCGATCTGCGGCTTGCTGTTCCAGACCAACGACCCACTGCTCAAGGATGTGCGCATCCGCCAGGCCATCGCCCATTCCCTGGACTACGGGCAAATGGTCAACGCCCTGTCCAACGGCACCTCGGAGCCGAACAACTCGGCCATCCCCCAGACCAGCCCGTTCTACAGCGCCACCGCCAGGCAGGGTTATCGCTATGACCCGCAGGAAGCCCAGCGCCTGCTCAGCGAGGCCGGCTACCACGGCCAGCCGATCAAGATGATCGTCAACAAACGCTATTCGCAGATGTTCGACATGGGCCTGCTCAGCCAGGCGATGGCGGTGGCCAGCGGCCTGAATATCCAGATGGAAACCCTGGAGTGGGGCACGCAGCTGGAGCGCTACCAGAGCGGCAACTACCAGATGATGGCGTTCTCTTATTCGTCGCGCCTCGACCCGGCCACCAGCTTCGATTCGCTGATGGGCGACAAGAGCAAGGAGCCGCGCAAGGTCTGGGACAACCCCCAGGCGCAGGCGGTGCTGCGCGAAGCGGTGCGCGAGAGTGACACGGCCAGGCGCCAGGCGCTGTTCGACCAATTGCACACGATGATGATCCATGACACGCCAATGGTGATCATCTACAACGGCACGGTCGCCGCAGCGCTGCGGGACAGCGTCAAGGGCTTCCATTCATGGCCGGTGTCGTCGCCACGGTTGTGGGGCGTCAGCCTCGCTGCCCATTAACGAGGCCTGAGCATGTTGCGTTTTATCCTGCAAAAACTCGGGATGGCGATCCCGACGCTGTTGCTGATTTCGGTGATGGTCTTCGCCTTGATTCGCCTGATCCCGGGCGACCCGGCGCTGCTGATGCTCGGCGATATGGCCGACCCCCAGAGCCTGGCCGAGATGCGCCACACCCTGGGCCTGGATCACTCGTTGGTGACGCAGTTCCTGATCTGGTTCAAGGCGGTGTTGAGCTTTGACCTGGGCTTTTCCATCAGCACCAAGCAGGCGGTATTGCCGCTGATCCTGGACCGCTTCAGCGTCAGCGCGACTATCGTGCTGGTGGCGGTGTTGTTCGCCACGCTGATCGCGGTGCCCATCGGCCTGATCGCCGCCTGGAAACAGAACACTGCGCTCGACCTCGGCCTGGTGTCGGTGGCGACGTTGCTGCTGTCGATCCCCAGCTTCTGGCTCGGCCTGCTGCTGCTGCATGCCTTTGGCATCCAGCTCGGCTGGCTGCCGGTGGTGGGCTACGTCAGTTTCGCCCAGGCGCCGTGGCAGGCGATCAGCTACATGGTGCTGCCGGTGGTGACCCTGACATTGGTGGAAGTCGGCGCGATCACCCGCATGGCGCGGGCCAGCACCATTGAAGTGCTGCGCCTGGAGTACATCGCCCATGCCCGCGCCAAGGGCTTGTCGGAGCGCGCGGTGCTGTGGAAACACGCATTGCCCAACGCCTTCGCCCCGACCTGGACCCTGGTGGGGCTGATCCTCGGCAACCTGCTGGGCGGCATCGCGGTGCTGGAAACCGTGTTCACCCTGCCAGGCATAGGCCGCTTGATGGTGGATGCGATTTTCGCCCGCGACTACCCGGTGCTGCAGGGCTGCCTGTTGCTGATCACCTTTATCTACGTGCTGGTCAACCTGTGTGTGGATCTGCTCTATCCGCTGTTCGATCCAAGGGTGAAGTTATGAGTTCGAGTATTGCCGTGCCCGTGCAGGCCAGGCGTCGACGCGTGTGGGCGCCGGCCAATGCCCTGATCGGCGGCGGGCTGCTGGTGGCCTTGATTGCGCTGGCGTTGATGGGCCTGGTGTGGTCACCGTTCGACCCGCTGAAAATCGACCTGATGTCGCGCTTCCAGGCGCCCTCGGCCACGCACTGGCTGGGCACCGACGAGTTCGGTCGCGACGTGTTCAGCCGCCTGTTGATCGGCGCGCGCACCAGCTTGTGGGTGAGCCTGCTGACGGTCAGCGTGGCCGTGCTGGCCGGCACCCTGATCGGCATGCTCGCCGGTTACCTGCGCGGCTGGACCGACCGTGTGCTGATGATGTTCAACGATGCCTTGCTGGCGTTTCCGGGCATCCTCATGGCCCTGGGCATCATGGCGATCATCGGTGCGAGCAAATACGGGATCGTGCTCGCCTTGGGCATCGCCTACACGCCGTCGGTGGTGCGCGTGGTGCGCGGCACCGTGCTGTCCCTGCGCGAGCTGGAGTACATCGAAGCCTCGCGGGTGATCGGCAACTCCGAGCTGTACACCATGCTGCGGCACATCGCGCCGAACTGCCTGGCGCCGTTGTGTGTACTGGCCACCAGCATGTTCGGCTGGGCGCTGCTGTCGGAAAGCGCCTTGAGCTTCCTCGGCCTGGGCGTGCCGCCCCCGGCAGCGACCTGGGGCAACATGCTCGCGAGCAGCCGGCCGTATATCGCCTCGGCGCCGTGGCTGGGCGTGTTCCCCGGGCTGTTTATCTGCCTGACGCTGCTGGCGATCAACCTGTTTGGCGATGCCCTGCGCGATCGTCTCGACCCCCGGATGAGGAAGTGAAGATGTCCGCCAATCCTGTTTTGCTGAACGTCGAACACTTGCAGATCCGCGTGGGCGAACACGGCCCGCTGGCAGTCGACGACCTGAGTTTCAGCATCGCGCCGGGTGAAATCGTTGCGCTGGTGGGCGAGTCCGGCAGCGGCAAGACCATGGCCGCGCGCGCCGCCATCGGCCTGCTGCCGTTGCCCATGCAAGTCTGCGGCGGGCGCCTGGATTTCCAGGGCCGTGACCTGGCCAGCGTCAGCCCCGAGGAGCTGCGCGCGATTCGGGGCGCGAGCATCGGCATGGTGTTCCAGGAGCCGATGGTGTCGCTCAATCCGGCGCTGAAGATCGGCCAGCAGATGAGCGAAGCGCTGAGGCTGCACACCGACCTCGACCCGCCGCAGATCCGCGAGCGTTGCCTGACCATGCTGCGGCGCATCGGCATCAAGGCTGCCGAGCGCTGCCTGGAATCCTATCCGCACCAGTTTTCCGGCGGCATGCGCCAACGCATCATGCTGGCCTCGGTGATGCTGCTGCGTCCGGCGCTGTTGATTGCCGACGAGCCCACCACCGCGCTGGACTGCCTGGCGCAGCTGGACGTGATCGAGCTGATGCTGGAACTGACCCGCGAGCAGGGCACGGCCATTCTGTTTATCAGCCATGACCTGTCCCTGGTCGCCCGTTATGCGCACAAGGTGGTGGTAATGCGTCACGGCCAGGCGGTGGAGCAGGGCACGATTGAAGATATCCTGCTGGCGCCCAAGGCCGAGTACACCCGCCAGTTGCTGGAGGCGTTGCCGCGGCGCGGCGTGCTGGCGCCATTGCCGGCCAGCAACGGGCCGTTGGTGGAAGTGGACCAGGTGTGCATCGAGCACCCGGGGCCAACCTCGTTCTGGGGCAAGCGCCAGCACACCCGTGTGGTGCACTCTGCGAGCCTGGTGATTGCCCCCGGCGAAACCCTGGCGCTGGTGGGCGGCAGCGGCTCGGGCAAGACCACCCTCGGGCGCTCGCTGGTCGGCCTGATCAAACCTTGCGCCGGTGCGATCCGCTTCAAGGGCGTGGACATCCTCAAGGCCGCCAACCGCACGCACCGCCTGCAATGCCAGATGATCTTCCAGGACCCGTATTCGTCCCTGAACCCACGGATGAAAATCGGCGACATCCTCGCCGAACCGCTGCGTCACGAACCCGGCCTGAACGCCGCCCAGCGACGTGAGCGGGTGACGCAGACCCTCCAGGACATCGGCCTGGGCGAGCAGTTTGTCGAGCGTTTCCCCCATCAGCTTTCCGGCGGCCAGCGCCAGCGCGTCGCCATCGGCCGCGCCCTGGTGCGCCACCCGCAACTGGTGATCGCCGACGAGCCGATTTCGGCGCTGGACATGACTATCCAGAAGCAGATTCTCGAGCTGTTCGAACGCCTGCAGGCGCAGTACGGCTTTGCCTGCCTGTTCATTTCCCATGACCTCGCGGCGGTGGAGCGTATCGCCCATCGGGTGGCAGTGATGCACCAGGGCACAGTGGTGGAAGTAGGGGCGCGCGAACAGATCTTCGACCATCCGCAGCACCCGTACACCCGGCAGTTGCTGGCCGCCGCCAGCCCGCTGGAGAAACTGCCGGACGGCGGCTACCGAATACGACCGGCGATTTAACCCCCTGATTTCACCCGGCGTGCAGGCCTTCAAACCCTGCGCGATGGGGAATGTCGTGCCCAGAAAAACAATAAGACCTACTCACCGATAACGACTGCCAGGAGCCAAGAACATGCATAACAACAACCTCAACCTGATCCTGAAGGGCGTCGGCCTCATGAGCGGGGGCCTGCTGTGCGTCCCGGCCCAGGCGGACTTCATCAAGGACAGCAAGGCTGATCTGGAACTGAAGAACTACTACTTCAACCGTGATTATCGCGAGGACGCCGGGCAATCCAAGCGCGAGGAATGGGCCCAGGGTTTTATCCTCAACCTGAAGTCGGGCTTCACCGAAGGCACCGTGGGCTTTGGGGTGGACGTGGTCGGCATGCTCGGCCTGAAACTCGATTCCAGCCCGGACCGCTCGGGCTCCGGCCTGTTATCGCGGGACAACGACGCGACGCCGGGCAAGCCGAGTTATGCCAAGCGTGCCCACGATGAATATTCCAAGTATGGCGTGACCGGCAAGGTGCGCTTTGCCCAGAGCGAACTGCGCAGCGGCTACCTGCTGCCGGACCTGCCGACCTTGCAACCGAACACCAGCCGGCTGTTCCCGCAGACTTTTCGTGGCACCCAGGTGACCTCGACGGACATCGCCGGGCTGGCGTTGATCGGTGGGCAGATCGACCAGACCAAACAGCGCGAATCCACCGACTACGAAGACATGGCGCTGACCAGCCAGAGCGGCGCCTACAAGAGCTCCGGCAAAGGTGACCGCTTCCGCTTTGCCGGCGGCGACTACAAGCTCACGCCGGGCATGACCCTCAGCTATCACTTTGCGCAACTGGAGGACATCTACCAGCAGCATTTCGTCGGGGTGAAAAACAGTTTCGCCCTGGGCGGCGGCACCCTCAAGACCGACATCCGCTACTTCGATGCGGACAAGTCGGGTGCGGGGCTTGCAGGCAAGGTCGACAACCGCGCGCTGAGTACGCGGGCGATGTTCAGCTACAAGGGCCACAGCGTTGGCGGGGGGTATCAGGAGCAGTATGGCGAGACGCCGTTTACCTATGTGGACGGGACCAATACCTACCTGTTTTCCGAGTACCAGTTGAGCAATTTCTCGCAGACCAACGAGCGCGTCTGGCATGCGCGGTATGACTTCGACTTTGCCGCGTTGGGCGTGCCGGGGCTGACGTTTTCGACGCGTTGGGCCAAGGGCGACCAGGCCGAGGTGAAGGGGTTTGTGGGGGAGGGCCGTGAGTGGGAGCGCGATATTGACCTGGGCTATGTGTTTCAGTCCGGGGCGCTCAAAGGGGTGTCGTTGCGCTGGCGCAATGGGTTGAGCAAGGCTAACTATCTCCGGGATATGAACGAGAACCGGGTGATTGTTGGCTATACCGTGGCGCTCTGGTGATGCGAGTGGGGGCGACTCGGTCTGAATGTGGGAGCTGGCTTGCCTGCGATGGCGGTAAGTCGGCGTACCGCTCCATTCCTGCGTCTGGGTTTGCGGTCTGGGACCGTGCGCCTTGGCGAAACGGAAATGCACACCGGGTCAACCCGTCATCCCTTGTTGCGCGCCACCCGCAACTTGCTGGCCACATCCAGGTGTCGATGCAGCAACGTCGACGCCCACTCGTTATCGCCTTGCTCCAGCGCATCGAGGATCGCCAGGTGTTCCTGGCACGAGACCTTCACGCGTTCCACATTGTTCACCGTGTGGAACTCGGTCAGCCGGCGCAAGCGGTTCTGTTGCTGGATCGCCTGGAGGATGTAGCCGTTGCCGGAAGCGGCTGCGAGCAGTTCGTGGAATTCGGCGTTGCATTCGATAAAGCGCTGCCCGTCGACCTTGCCTTCGAGCAGTTCCATCTGGCGCTCGCGGCAGCGGCGGAAGTGTTCCGGGTGGATCTTGAAGGTCGGTTCCAGCAGCCCGGCCGGCTCCAGCAGCATGCGGAAGCGGTAGCTCTCGAAGCGCGTCTGCGGGCTGTTCAGCGTCGGCAGGAATTGCCAGCCATGCCCGTGCTTGCGCTGCATCACGCCTTCATCCGAGAGCCGCAGCAGGCAGCGGCGCAACACACTTTTGCCAACGCCGTAGCGGCGCAGCAAATCACTTTCGGAAATCTGGTCGGGCAGCACCTGGTTCAGCCGGTCGTCGATCAGCCGCGTGTACAGCTGGTCCTCTTCGTTGTGCAACTCACTGAATTGCTGCGCCAGGCCATCGGTTGCCTGCAGCGGGACGCGATAGCCCTGCTGCGGCAACGGCTCGATGGCCTGCTGTTCGGCCAGGTAGGAAAGCGCACTGCGGATCGGCGAGCGCGATACGCCCAGGCGCTGCGCCAGTTCCACTTCCTTGAGGTGCATACCGGGTTGCAGGTCGCCGCTGGCGATGGCGGCAAGGATCTGCCCGGCGACTTTGGTCTGCAGCGAAGTGAGTGGGGCCATGGTGCGAAGTCTTTCCTGTGACAGGGGAGGCAAGGATACCCGGAAAAGCTGAATTATAGGCGGCTCAAATACATCAGTGCCGCGTCGATCAAATCTTTATCTGCATTATTTGAAATATAAAAACATCCAGAGGACCCATCATGACTTACATCCCGCTGCCCCGGGCCTTGCCCACCGAACGCGGCGTAGACCCGGCCGGCATTCTCGATTTCCTCCGGGCCGTGGCCGAGGCCGGCCTGGAGCTGCACAGTTTCATGCTGTATCGCCAGGGCGCGGTTGTGGCCGAGGCCTTCTGGCGGCCCTATTCGGCGCATCGCCCCCACGTGCAGCATTCGGCAACCAAGAGCTGGACCGCCACCGCCGTCGGCCTGTTGATCGATGACGGGCGCCTGAGCCTAGACGCCAAGGTCGTGAGCTTCTTCCCCGAGCTGTGCCCGCAACCTGTCAGTGCGAACCTTGCGGCGATGACGGTCGAGGATCTGCTGACCATGCGCACCGGCCACACCCGCGGTATTTCCGGCGGTGACTGGCGCAACCTGCAAAGCAGCTGGGTCGAGGCGTTTCTGAAGGAGCCGGTGGACGAGCCGCCGGGCCAGTCGTTCATCTACAGCAGTGCCTCGAGTTTCATGCTCTCGGCCATCGTCACCCAGGTCACCGGGCAGACCCTGCACGCGTTGTTGCAGGCGCGCGTCCTCGATCACCTGGGCCTCGACCGCCTGGAGTGGGACCTGGCGCCAGGCGGGTTCAACGCCGGTGGCAACGGCTTGAGCTGCACCAGCGAAGACTCGCTGAAGTTCGGCGTGCTGCACCTCAACCGTGGCCAATGGCAGGGCCGCCAGTTGCTCTCGCCACAGTGGGTCGACGACGCCACGCGCAACCAGGTGCAGGATGTGTGGATGGGCGAATTCGACGGCAAGCAGTACCTGCCGCGCGACAAGAACAAGGCCAACGAAGCCCAGCGCGAAGGCTATGGCTACCAGTGGTGGATGACCGAGCACGGTGGCTACTACGCCTCTGGCGTGTTCGGCCAGCAGTGCATCGTGCTGCCGGCACAGGACACGGTCATCGTGTTCACCTGCGGCCTGCGCCTGGGTGAAAAGCGCTTGCACCAGGCGCTGTGGCAACACCTGTTCCCGGCGCTGGGCCGCGCGAGTGCGGATGCCCAGGGCAGCCAGGCGCAATTGGACGCGCTGATTGACGAGCTGCACCTGCCGATGTTGCAAGGCCTGAAAAGCTCGCCCGCCAGTACCACCCTGCAAGGCCGTTTCAGCATCGAGCCCAATGAAGACGGCGTGCGCGAACTGGCCTTTGATTTCCATCCCGATCACTGCGACTTCACCCTTGTCGACCACCGTGGCACCCATCACCTGCGCGCGGGTTTCCAGCAGCCGCTGGAGTCGATCACCAGCCTCACCGGCAATTACCTGCACCACCAATACCAGCCGGAGCAGACCCCGGTGGTCGCCCAGGCCTGCTGGACTGCCGAGGGCGAGTTGCGCATGGACTGGCGCTTTGTCGAAACCGCCTTCGGCGACCACGTCAGTTGCCGCTTGCATCACGGCCGCCTGCACTTCGTGCGCGGCGTCAATACCAACGCCGGCGCCTTGCAGCGCCCGACCCTGATCGGCACGCGCATCGCGTCTTAAGGAGTACTCCCATGACCTCTTCCTTGTGGGCGCCATTTACCGCCATGCGCCCGTTCAACCGCGCGCCGATGCTGTTTGATCGCGCCGCCGGCATGCATTACACCACCACTGATGGGCGCCAGGTGCTCGACGCCATGGCCGGGCTCTGGTGCGTCAACGCCGGTCACGGCCAGGCGCGGATTGTCGAGGCGATTCGCGAAGCGGCGGGGCGCCTGGACTTTGTGTCCTCGTTCAAGATGAGCCATCCCGCCGCACTGACCCTGGCCGATCGGCTGGTGGCCAGCGCCCCGGACGGCCTGGATAAAGTGTTCTTTACCAACTCCGGCTCGGAAGCGGTGGACACCGCGCTGAAGATCGCCCGTGCCTACCATCAGGCCCGCGGCGATTGCCGCCGCACCAAACTGATCGGCCGCGCCAAGGGTTATCACGGCATGGGCTTTGGCGGGCTGTCGGTGTCGGGCATTGGCCGGCAGAAACGCGACTTCGGGCCGCTGCTCGGCGACGTCGCGCACCTGCCGCTGCCCTATGATGCCGGCTCGCGTTTCAGCCTCGGCCAACCGGAGCAAGGCGTGCAGTATGCGGACGCCTTGCTGCACCTGCTGGAGATTCACGACCCGGCCACGGTGGCGGCGGTGATTGTCGAGCCGGTGACCGGTTCCGGCGGCGTGTATGCGCCGCCACTCGGCTACCTGCAGCGCCTGCGCGAGCTGTGTGATCGGCATGGCGTGCTGCTGATTTTCGACGAGGTGATCACCGGTTTCGGCCGTGTCGGCCACAGCTTCGCTGCCCAGGCGTTTGGCGTGACCCCGGACCTGATGACCCTGGCCAAGGGCCTCACCAACGGTGCGGTGCCGATGGGCGGCGTGCTGGTCAGTGGCGCCGTGTATGAGGCCTTCATGCAAGGCCCGGAACAGGCGATTGAATTGATGCACGGCTACACCTATTCCGCCCATCCGCTGGCGTGCGCCGCAGGTCTCGCGACCCTTGAAGTGCATCAAGAGTTGGGCATCAACGCCCATGTGCAGCAGATCGCCCCGCTGTGGCAAACCACTGCGCTGGCCCTGCGCGAACAGCCGCTGGTGCTTGATGTGCGTGCGATTGGCCTGCTGTGCGCCGTCGAACTCAAGCCCCGCGACGGGGCGCCGGGGGCACGCGCGGCCGAGGTGGCCCAGCGCTGTTTCGATGCAGGCGTGCTGGTGCGCGCGTCCGGAGAAAATATCGTGCTGTCGCCGCCGCTGATCCTAGATCAGGAACAACTTGCGCTGATCTTCCACACCCTGGCGCAGGCCCTTGAGGCGACGCGATGAACCACCGGGATTTCTATATCGACGGGCAGTGGGTCAAGCCCTTGGGCACCGAGACCCTGGCAGTGATCGACCCGTCCACCGAGTGCGCGGTCGCGACCATCAGCCTGGGCACGCTTGGCGACCTCGACCGGGCAGTGGCTGCCGCCCGGCGCGCCTTCGATCACTACAGCCAGTGGACGCGGGAGCAGCGCCTGGCGTTGCTGGCGGCGATCATCGAGGGCTATCGCGAACACAGCGAGGCCCTGGCGCAGTGCGTGCACCAGGAGATGGGCGCGCCCTTGTCACTGGCGCGCAGTGCCCACGTGCCGGCCGGGCTGGGCCACTTGCAGCGGGCCTATGCGGTGCTCGAAGGCTACGCGTTCGACCGCGCCCACGGCAGCACGCTGATCAGTCGCGAGCCGATCGGCGTGTGCGGCCTGATCACGCCCTGGAACTGGCCGCTCAACCAGCTCACCTGCAAGCTCGCCCCGGCCTTGGCGGCGGGCTGCACGATGGTGCTCAAGCCCAGTGAAAAGGCGCCGCTGTCGGCCATGCTGCTGGCCGATATCCTGCACCGCGCCGGGGTGCCCAAGGGCGTGTTCAACCTGGTCAACGGTGACGGGCCGACGGTCGGCGACGGCATGGCGCGGCATGCCGGTATCGACATGCTGTCCTTCACCGGCTCCACCGGCGCGGGCATTGCGGTGGCCAAGGCGGCGGCGGACACGGTCAAGCGCGTGTCGCAGGAACTGGGCGGCAAGTCGGCCAACCTGATCCTGGCCGATGCCGACCTGGAGGCGGCGGTGCGCCATGGCGTCAGCAGCTGTTTTCGCAACAGCGGGCAGTCGTGCAATGCGCCGACGCGAATGTTGGTGCCACGGGCGTTGCAGGCGAGGGCGGTGGCGATTGCACAGGCAGTCGCCGCGCAGGTCTGCTTCGACGACAGCCACCCGGCCACGGCCATGGGACCCTTGGCCAATCAGGCGCAGTTCGAGCGGGTGCAGGCGTTGCTCGCGGCCGTCGACAGCCCGCCCGTCTGCGGCGGCGTGGGCCGCCCTGATGGGGTGACGACGGGTTTCTACGCCAGGCCCACGATCTTCGCCGATGTCGATCCAGACACACCGATTGCCCGCGAGGAAGTGTTCGGCCCGGTGCTGGTGATCATCCCCTACGACAGCGAAGACCAGGCGATTGCCATCGCCAATGACAGCCCTTACGGGCTCTCGGGCTATGTCACCGCCGGCAGCCTGGAACGTGCACGTGCCGTGGCCCGGCGCCTGCGCACCGGCATGGTCCATCTCAACGGCAGCAAGGCCGACAACGGCGCACCGTTCGGCGGCTACAAGCAGTCGGGCAATGGCCGCGAATGGGGCGTGTTCGGGCTGGAGGACTATCTGGAAGTGAAGTCGCTGTTCGGCTACCAGCCTAGCCCGGATTGAACAACGCCTGTTGCATCGCCTGCGGCGGTTGGCCGAAGGCGCGCAGGAAGGCCTGACGCATGCGCTCGCGGTCGCCGAAGCCGGTTTCGCGGGCGACGACTTCCACCGGGTGGCGGCTGGTCTCCATCATTGCCCGCGCGGCTTCCACGCGCAGCGACTCGATGGCCTTGGCCGGCGTCTGCCCGGTTTCCTCGCGAAACACGCGGCTGAACTGGCGCGGGCTGAGCCGGGCGACCTCGGCCAGGGCTTCCACCGACAGGTCGTGAGTGAGGTTTTCGCGGGCGTAGGCCAGGGCCAATTGCACGCGGTCGGACTTGGGGTCCAGTTCCAGCAAGGCCGACAGCTGCGACTGCTCGCTGCCCCGGCGCTGGGCAATCACCAGCTTGCGTGCGATGCGCCGCGCAAGATCGCTGCCCAGGTCGTTCTCGACCATCGCCAGCGCGAGGTCGACCCCGGCACTCATGCCGGCGCCGGTCCAGATCTGGCCGTCGACCACGAACAGCTTGTCTTCTTCCAGGTGGATAGCCGGGTAACGCTTGCGAAAGGCCGGTGCGTGAATCCAGTGGGTGGTGGTGCGCTTGCCCTCCAGCAGGCCGGCTTCGGCCAGTACAAAGATGCCCATGCACAACGAGGCGATTCGCCGTGATTGCGCAGAGGCGGCCTTGACCAGTTCCAGCAGGCTCAGCTCCGGCAGGCGAAACTCCATGTAGCCGCTGACAATCAGCGTGTCATAGCCTTCGGCGCGCACCTGGGTAGTGTTCACCGAGAAGCCCTGGGACGCCATCACCGCACCGCCATTCTCCGACACCAGGTGAAACTCATAAGCCGGTTCGCCGCGCAGCAGGTTCGCGCACTCGAACACCGACCCGACGCTGAGACTCAGGCATTCGAAGTTCGGGTAAACCATCAGCGCAACGCTGTGCATCGCATCTCTCCAGGAGCGTGGGAGAGGCGATTGTCGGCGGCTGCCGGGAAAACGGCAACCGCCTTTGCGGCGTGTCCGGAATCCTTGCGGATATGACATTGTGAGCGGCTGGCCCCATCCCTAACATTCACCCAACGACGAGACGACTGGTCTAATCGGACGGGATGAAGACATGAGCAACGAAACCAGAAGTGCACGGCAGATCATTCTTGACAGTGCACGGCCGATTGTCGGCGCCAAGGGATTTTCTGCGGTCGGCCTGAACGAAATACTGCAAGCCGCCGAAGTGCCTAAAGGCTCTTTCTATCACTACTTCACGTCCAAGGACGCGTTTGGCGTGGTCCTGCTCGACACCTACTTCGACCAGTACGTGCAGGGCATGGAACAGCTGTTCAACCAGACGGGTTTGTCCCAGCACGCCAAATTGATGCGCTACTGGCAGTGCTGGATCGACAACCAGACGGGCTGCACCGATGCCGGCAAATGCCTTGCCGTCAAACTCGGCGCGGAGGTGTCAGACCTATCAGAGCCCATGCGCCTGGCATTGCAGCGGGGCACCTCACGCACCATCGATTTACTCGCCGTGGCCATGCAGCGCGGCGTGCAGGACGGCTCGCTGTTGCTCGAACACAGCCCGCAGGTCCTGGCCCGGCAGCTGTACGCGTTATGGCTGGGCGCCAGCGTCATGAGCAAGATCACCCGCACACCTGCGCCTTTTGACGAGGCGTTGTTGCTGACCCGACAGCTGTTGGGTCGCCCTGAAAACCCTGACATTCACATCGATCGAGGCACTGGAAAATGAAAGTATTAATGGTACTGACCTCTCACGACCAGCTTGGCGACACCGGCCGCAAGACCGGCTTCTGGCTCGAAGAATTTGCTGCACCGTATTACGTGTTCAAGGACGCCGGTGCCGAACTGGTGCTGGCTTCCCCGGCCGGCGGCCAGCCGCCGCTCGACCCGGTGAGTGATCAGCCGGATGCGCAAACCGAGCAGACCCGCCGCTTCGCCGCCGACCCGGCGGCACAGCAGGCGCTGGCTACTACCGTCAAGCTGGACACGGTCAACGCGGACGACTTCGACACGGTGTTCTACCCAGGCGGGCACGGCCCGCTGTGGGATCTGGCGGAATCGCCGACCTCCATTGCGCTGATCGAGGCGTTCGAACGTGCCGGCAAGCCCATCGGCTTTGTCTGCCATGCACCGGGGGCCTTGCGTCACGTCAAGGCGGTGAATGGCGAGCCGCTGGTCAAGGGCCGTCGCGTCACCGGCTTCTCCAACTCGGAAGAAGCGGCAGTGGGCCTCACCGACGTGGTGCCGTTCCTGATCGAAGATGATTTCAAGAAACTCGGCGGACACTATGAGAAGGGCGCTGATTGGGCTTCTTTTGTCCTCGAAGATGGTTTGTTGATCACCGGGCAGAACCCTGCCAGTTCCAGCGATGTGGCCAAGGCCCTGCTGAAACTCACCGCCTGAGCTAACTAACTGCAGTCACTCCTTGGCGACGCGCAAGCGTCGCCAACGCTTTTGTTCGTCCTGAATTTGGAAAATTTCGCATGACCCAGCCTGTTTTAAGTACGCCGGTCACCCTCGGCCACCACACATTGAACAACCGGGTGGTACTGCCGCCCCTGACCCGCCAGCGCAGTGCGCAACCTGACGATATCGCCACCGCGCTGATGGCCGAGTACTACCGCCAGCGTGCCGGTGCCGGTTTCATGGTCAGCGAGGGCACGCAGATTGAGCCGCGTGGCCAGGGCTACGCGTGGACGCCGGGGATTTATTCGGCGGCGCAGATTGATGGCTGGCGCACGGTCACCGATGCCGTGCACGCCGACGGCGGGGTGATCTTTGCCCAGCTGTGGCACGTCGGCCGTGTGTCGCACAACGCGTTGCAGCCTGAGGGCGCGGCGCCGGTCGCACCCTCGGCGATTGCCGCGCTGCAGGCTAAGGCCTTTATCGAAACCGGGCCTGGCGTCGGCGAGCTGAAGCAACCGCCGGTGCCGCGCGCCTTGACCACGCTTGAGGTCAAGGCATTGGTCGCGCAGTACGCCCAGGCTGCCCGCAATGCGCTGGACGCCGGCTTTGACGGGGTGGAAATCCACTCGGCGAACGGTTACCTGGTCAACCAGTTCATCTCGGCGCATGCCAACCAGCGTGATGATGAATACGGTGGCTCGCTGGATAACCGCCTGCGGTTCCTGCGCGAGATTGTAGAAGCGGTGTGCCAGGTGGTCGGCCCGGAACGCCTCGGCGTGCGGTTTTCGCCGTTGTTCAGCGGCACCGACCAGGACCGCGTGTACATCGGCCTGGTCGAGGAAGACCCGCATCACACTTATATCGAGGCGATCAAGGTGCTGGAGGCGTCGGGTATTGCTTACGTGTCCATCGCCGAAGCCGACTGGGACAACGCGCCCGACCTGCCCGACAGCTTCCGCCAGGCCGTGCGCGAGACGTTCAGCGGGCGGATCATCTACGCCGGGCGCTACACCGCCGAACGCGGCGCGCGCCTGGTCGAGACCGGGCTGGCGGACCTGATCGCATTCGGGCGGCCGTTCATTGCCAACCCGGACCTGCCGCAGCGGATCTTCAAGGGCTGGCCGTTGAATCCGCTGCGCGAAGAGGGGATGTACGGTGGGGGAGAAGCAGGTTATATCGACTACCCCACCTACCTCGGGTAATCACGCCGCCAATCCGGGAGGGGTTGCCCGCTGATTACGCCACCCGCAACACGATCTTGCCGATGTGGTCCCCACCTTCCATGCGCGCATGGGCCTGGGCCGCGTCGGTGTATTCGTAGACTTTGTCGATGATCGGCAGGCAGCGCCCGGCGGCCAGTACCGGCCACACGTGCTCACGCAACTGCGCGGCAATCGCGGCCTTTTCGTCCTTGGTTCGCGAGCGCAGCAGCGAGCCGGTGATGATCGCGCGCTTGGCCATGATGGTCAGCAGGTCGACGTCATTGCCCTTGCCGCCACCGAGGAAGCCCAGCATCACCAGGCGACCTTCCATGGCCAGGGCCTTGAGGTTATTGCTCAGGTACGAGCCGCCCATGATATCCAGCACCACGTTGACGCCCTTGTCGGCGGTTTTTTCGGCGATGACCTGGGCAAAGTCCTGCTCGCGGTAATTGATCGGCTCGCCGCCCAGTTTGGCAATCGCGGCGCACTTGTCGGCACTGCCGGCCGTGGCAAACGCCTGGAGGCCAAACTCGCGGCAGAGCATCAGCGCGGTGGTGCCGATGCCGCTGGTGCCGCCGTGGATCAGCGCACGCTGGCCTTCGTGGGCGCCGCCCAGGCCGAACAGGTTGGCCCACACGGTGAAGAACGTTTCCGGCACGGCGGCGGCTTGAATCCAGTCCATGCCTTGCGGGATCGGCAGCGCCTGGGTGGCCGGCACGCTGCAAAACTGTGCATAGCCGCCGCCATTGGTCAGGGCGCAGACCTTGTCGCCCACGGCGTATTCGCTGACACCGTCACCCAGCGCCACCACTTCACCGGCGATTTCCAGGCCGGGGATCGGGCTCATGCCGGGTTTCATCGGGTACTTGCCGGCGCGTTGCAACGCATCCGGGCGATTGACGCCGGCGGCATGCACGCGGACCAGGATCTCGCCGGGGCCTGCGACCGGCACATCGGCGCGGCGCGGTTGCAGCACTTCAGGGCCGCCGGGGGCGGTGATTTCGATCAGGGTCATTTCTTTGGGAAGTGTCATTTGAGCCTACCTGCAGCGATGAACGTATGGGTTGGGACCGTGGCGAGGGGGCGGCGGTTCAGCACGATCGTGCCCGGCGACCGCGCGAGATTCGAGCGCGTAAAAAAAAGGCCGGGCAAGCCCGGCCGATAAAGGCAGACATTAACTCAGCGTTTCAGGAACGCCAACAGGTCTTCGTTCAACTGTTGGGCGTGGGTCACCGCGAACCCGTGGGGCGCGTCCTTGTACACCTTCAGTTCGGCGCCCTTGATCAACTCCGCCGCCACTTTGCCGGTGGTCTCGAACGGCACGATCTGGTCGCCATCGCCATGGATCACCAGGGTGGGTACGTCGATCTTCGCCATGTCCGGGCGGAAGTCGGTTTCGGCGAACGCGGTGACGCAATCCACCGTGGCCTTGAGCGAGGCCAGCAGGGCGATTTGCAGAGTCTGGGTCTGCACGCCTTGGGAGACGACCTGGCCCTTGTTGATGCCATAGAACGGTGCGTTGAAATCGCTGATGAACTGCGCGCGATCCTTCAGCAGCTCAGTCTTGAACCCTGCGAACACATCGAGCGGGACACCCTGCGGATAGTCGGGCTTCTGGCCGAACAGCGGGGTGACGGCGCCCAGCAGCACCAGGCCGGCCACCCGTGCGCTGCCGTGGCGGGCGATGTAGCGGGCCACATCGCCGCCGCCCATGGAGAAGCCCACCAGGGTCACGTCCTTGAGGTCCAGGTGTTCGATCAACTGGGCGATGTCGTCGGCGAAGGTGTCGTAGTCGTTGCCGGTCCAGGGTTGGTCCGAGCGACCAAAGCCACGACGGTCAAAGGCGATGGTGCGATAGCCGCGGCTGCTGAGGTATTCCATCTGGTATTCCCACATGTCGGCGTCCAGTGGCCAACCGTGGCTGAACAACACCGGTTTACCGCTGCCCCAGTCCTTGAAATAGATCTGGGTACCATCTTTTGCAACAAATGTGCTCATGCAAAAACTCCTGGTTGAGGGGGCTGAAAGACTCTAGCGCACTATTGCGTGAAACCGGACGAAGGGCTTGTACCGGTGTGCTCGGTTGAACGGTTCAGCGTCTATGCTGGTCCACTGACCTCTACCGTCAGATCACACAGGTGAACGAAATGGCCAAGACTTACAGCTACGCCGCCCAGAACGCCAAGGATGCCCTCAAGCCCTTCACCTTCGAGCGCCGCGCGCCGGGGGCCGAGGACGTCCAGATCGACATTCTGTATTGCGGCGTCTGCCACTCCGACCTGCACACCGCACGCAATGAGTGGAACAACACCCTGTATCCCTCGGTGCCCGGCCACGAAATCGTCGGCCGTGTGACAGCGGTGGGCGCCAACGTGAAAAAATTCAAGGTCGGCGACCTCGCCGGCGTCGGCTGCATGGTCGACAGCTGCCAGCACTGTGCGTCCTGCGCCGAGGGCGAGGAGCAATACTGCGAGAACGGGTTCACCGGCACCTACAACGGTCCGGTGTTCGGCGGTGAAAACACCTTTGGCGGTTATTCGGACAGCATCGTGGTCAAGGAGAAGTTCGTGCTGCGCATCTCCCACGATGATTCGAACCTGGCAGCGGTGGCGCCGCTGCTGTGCGCGGGCATCACCACCTACTCGCCGCTGCACCACTGGAAGGTCGGCCCCGGCAAGAAAGTCGGCGTGGTCGGCCTGGGTGGCCTGGGGCATATGGCGGTGAAGATCGCCCATGCGATGGGCGCACACGTCACGCTGTTCACCACCTCACCCAACAAGCGCGAAGACGGCCTGCGCCTGGGGGCCGACCAGGTGGTGGTGTCGAAGAACGCGGATGAAATGGCCAAGGTCGCCAACAGCCTGGACTTCATCCTCAACACCGTCGCTGCACCGCATAACCTGGATGTGTTTCTCAACCTGCTCAAGCGTGACGGCACCATGACCCTGGTCGGCGCGCCCGACAGTCCGCACCCGTCGCCGGCGGTATTCGGCCTGATCTTCAAGCGCCGCAGCCTGGCTGGCTCGTTGATCGGCGGGATCCAGGAGACCCAGGACATGCTCGACTTCTGCGCCAAGCACGGGATTGTCTCGGACATCGAGATGATCGATATCCAGGGGATCAACGAGGCGTATGAGCGGATGCTGAAGGGCGATGTGAAGTATCGATTCGTGATCGATATGGACAGCCTGAAGAAAGCAAGCCACGCGGCCTGAGGCTCGTCCCTGCAGGAGCCGGCTTGCCGGCTCCTGCAGTTTTGTTCAGGCTGAGAGGTGTTCGTACAGGATTGTCGCACCCACCAGCATCAGCACCACGCCGCCGACGATCTCGGCACGTTTGCCCACCACGGTGCCCAGCACCCGGCCCAGCATCATGCCGATGGTCACCATGGTCATGGTCGCGAGGCCGATCGCGGCGGACGCCACCAGGATATTCACGTCGACAAACGCCAGGCCCACGCCCACCGCCAGCGCGTCGATACTGGTCGCAAATGCCGTGACCGCCAGGATCATGAACGAATGCTGGGTTGGTTTTTCGGCCTCCTCATCGTCGGCCTTGAGCCCGTTGTAGATCATGTGCAGGCCCAGCACCGCGAGCAGGGTGAAGGCGATCCAGTGGTCCCAGTTCTCCACCCAACGCGTCGCAGCATGGCCGATGGCCCAGCCGATCATCGGGGTGATGGCTTCGATCACGCCGAAGATCAGGCCGGCGCGCAGGGCTTGGGTCAGGCGTGGCTTGTGCAGGCTGGAGCCTTTGCCGATGGCCGCCGCGAAGGCGTCCGTGGACATGGCAAGGGCGAGAAGGATCAGGGAAATGGGGTTCACGGTCAGGCTTCCAGTCGGGCTATATGAGACAACGACACACCCACACGCCCGACTTCAGGCATGGATGTGTCGCTGGTCTCACCAACCGAAAAGACGGTGTTCGCACCACGGCAGGTTGCCGAATATGTTGATACGAACGCTTCCGACAGGATCAGAAGCAGGTTACTCCCCAACGAGGTGGGCGATCTTAGGCGAGCGTAGATGAAAAATTTGTCAAAAGGCCTTATTGCAGTTCACGGATGATCCGGCAGAACACCGGGTCATCCAGGTAAGCCACGTTCAGGCGCGTCCACGGCACTGTGTTCTTCGGTTGCGTGGAAAAGATCGCCCCCGGCGCGAGCATCACGCCCTGGGCCAGGCACAGGCGGGTGAGGGCGTTGGCATCCTCGACAGTCGGGAAGCGGGCCCACAGGTACAGGCTCTGCTCGGGCCGGCAGAACACCTCGGCGCCGAGTTCGTCGAGCAGCGCCAGGCCTCGGGCGGTGGCGTGGCGCAGGCGATCCTGCAGGCGCGAAAGGTGGCGCAGGAAGTGCCCTTCGCCGAGGATCACGTCGATGGTGCGCTCGCTGTACTCGGCGCCGCTGTTGTGCAGGATCATCTTGATGTCCGCCAGTTCCTCGACGCGCTGCTTGCTACCAGCGATAAAACCCACGCGCAGGGCTGCCGACACCGATTTGGAAAAGCTGCCGACGTACAAGGTGCGGTTGAGTTGGTCGAGGGCCGACAGCTTGATCGCCGAACTGGGCTTGAAGTCAGCCATCGCATCGTTTTCCACCAGCAGCAGGTCGTAGGTCTCGGCGATGCGCAGCAACTGGTGCGCCTTGGCCGGGGACAGGTCCGAGCCGGTGGGGTTGTGGCCGATCGACTGCAGGAAAAACAGGCGCGGGCGATGGGCCTTGATCAACTGCTCCAGCGCCTGCAGGTTCGGCCCGTCGGGTTCGCGCGGCACGCCGAACATGCGCGCGCCCTGCAACTGCAGTTTGCCGAACAGCGGGTAGTAGCCGGGATCTTCGACCAGCACCGGGTCGCCGGGGTTGAGGTAGCGCCGGATGATCAAGTCCATCGCATGGTTGGCACCCAAGGTGGTCACCAGTTGGCGCGGCGACACCGGCAGCGCGTAGTCCGCCAGCTTTTGCACCAGGCGTGCGCGCAGCCCGGCGTTGCCCAGGCGTGTGCCGTAGCGAAACAGCGTGGTCACCCCGGCGCGCACCACCTGGCGGTGGAACTTGTCCAGGCGCATGTCCATCAGCCATTCCACCGGCGGGAAGCCTTCGCCCAGGTGCGAGTGGCCCGGGTCGCGCACAAACTGCTGGCGCATCATCCAGATGGTGTCGAGGGCGCGGTTGTAGGGTTGGCTCTCTTCGTCTTCGCTGGTGTGGGCCACGCGCTTGATCACGAAAAAGCCCTGGCCATGGCGCGCCTCCACCAGCCCGTCGGCGGCCAGGTGCTCGTAGGCGGTGATCACTGTGTTCTTGGAATGCCCATGCAGGCGCATGTATTCGCGCAGCGATGGCAGCTTCTCGCCGGCCTTGAGGGCGCCGTCGGTGATTTGCTGGGCGATGGCGCTGGCCACCTGTTGCGCGAGGGTCGGGCGCGACATGCTGCAATTCCTCGTGGGTTCTTGTTATGGGTACAGTGGCTGAACTGTCCGGCAAAACTGTACCTTCTTTCAAGTCTACAGATGGGGCAATTTGGCGGCATCCAATAACAAATGACTCCTTGAGGAGCCCCTGAATGCCCATCGATTCCCGCTTGCCCAACTTCCGCAGCCTGTCCCCACGCCAGCGTCTTGAACACCTGCAACCCTTGCTCGGCTTGAGCAATGACGATGTGGCGCTGCTGCGTGACGCCGGTGCGCTGCCCTTGGAAATCGCCGACGGCATGATCGAAAACGTCATCGGCAAATTCGAATTACCGTATGCCGTGGCCAGCAATTTCCGCATCAACGGTCGCGACGTGGTGATCCCGCTGGTGGTGGAAGAGCCGTCGGTGGTGGCTGCCGCTTCGTTCATGGCCAAGCTGACGCGCCCGGCCGGCGGTTTCCAGACTTCCAGCAGCGCGCCACTGATGCGCGCGCAGGTGCAGATCATCGGCATCAGCGACCCGTTCAACGCGCGGCTGAGCCTGCTGCGCAACAAAGATGAAATCATCGCCCTGGCCAACAGCAAGGACCAGTTGCTCAACACCCTGGGCGGCGGCTGCCGCGATATCGAGGTGCACACCTTCGCCGACAGCCCGCGTGGGCCGATGCTGGTGGCGCACCTGATCGTCGACGTGCGCGACGCCATGGGCGCCAACACGGTCAACACCATGGCCGAGGCCGTGGCGCCGCTGATGGAGCGTCTCACCGGCGGCAAGGTGCGCCTGCGCATCCTGTCGAACCTGGCCGATTTGCGTTTGTGCCGTGCCCAGTTGCGCATTGCCCCGCAGCACCTGGCCACCGCCGAGTACAGCGGTGAAGAGGTGATCGAAGGGGTGATCGACGCCTACACCTTCGCCGCCATCGACCCGTACCGCGCCGCCACCCATAACAAGGGCATCATGAATGGCATCGACCCGCTGGTAGTCGCCACCGGCAATGACTGGCGCGCGGTAGAGGCGGGGGCGCACGCGTACGCCTGCCGCAGCGGGCACTATGGGTCGCTGACCACGTGGGAGAAAGACCGCGAGGGCCACCTGGTCGGCACCCTGGAAATGCCCATGCCGCTCGGCCTGGTCGGCGGCGCCACCAAGACCCACCCACTGGCGCAGTTGTCCCTGCGCATCCTTGGGGTGAAAAGCGCCCAGGAACTCGGTGAAATCGCCGTGGCGGTCGGCCTGGCGCAGAACCTTGGCGCGTTGCGCGCGCTGGCCACCGAAGGCATCCAGCGCGGGCACATGGCATTGCATGCGCGCAATGTGGCGCTGTCCGCTGGTGCCCGTGGGGACGAAGTGCAGTGGCTGGTCGAGCGCATGGTCGCCACCCATGACGTGCGCGCCGACAGTGCCCGGGCGCTGTTGCTCGACAAGCGCGGGCAGTGAGCATGAGCAGCGTTCGGCTGGTGGAAGTGGGCGCGCGCGACGGCTTGCAGAATGAAGCGCGCAGCCTGTCGGTGGACACCCGCATCGCGCTGGTGGAACGCCTCGCCGATGCTGGCTTGCGCACCATTGAGGCGGGGGCCTTCGTGTCGCCGCGCTGGGTGCCGCAGATGGCCGATTCCGCTGCCGTGCTGCGTGGCCTGGGCGAGCGCCATGGCGTGACCTACACCGCGCTGGTGCCCAACCTGCAAGGCCTGGACATGGCCCTGGCCGCCGGTTGCCGCGAGGTGGCAGTGTTTGCGGCGGCGTCCGAAGCGTTTTCGCAGAAGAACATCAACTGTTCGATTGCCCAGAGCCTGGAGCGCTTCGAACCGGTGCTGGCCAAGGCCCTGGAAGCCGGCGTGGCGGTGCGTGGCTACGTGTCCTGTGTGCTCGGCTGCCCGTTCAGCGGCGCAGTGCCGGTGCCGCAGGTGGTCGCGGTGACCCAGGCGCTGTACGCCATGGGCTGCTACGAAGTCAGCCTCGGCGACACTATCGGTACCGGCACGCCGGGCGCGACCACGCGGTTGATCCAGGCCTGTGCCGACGCAGTGCCGCTGAGTGCCCTGGCCGGGCATTTCCATGACACCTACGGCATGGCCGTGGCCAATGTGCAGGCGGCGTGGCAGGCCGGGGTGCGGGTGTTCGACAGCTCGGTCTCGGGGCTGGGCGGCTGCCCTTATTCTCCGGGGGCCACCGGCAACGTCGCGACCGAGGAACTGGTGTATCTATTTGAAGGGCAGGGCATCGCCACCGGCGTCGACCTTGCAAAACTGCTGGAGGTAGCCGTCTTTATTGATAACCGGCTGCAACGCACCGGCGAATCGCGGGTGGCCAAGGCGCTGCGTGCACGTCCCCAATAACAATAAGTGGAGAACCCATGAACCCTCTTACCGACACCCTGGCCGGCTTCGGCCCGCTCAAGGGCGTGACTATCCTCGATCTCACCCGTGTAGTGGCGGGGCCGTACTGCGCCATGCTGCTGGCGGACATGGGCGCCACGGTGATCAAGATCGAGCACCCCACCGACCCCGACCTGACCCGTGAATTCCCGCCCATGAGCCGCAGCAGCCACGCGCCGGTCAGCGGTTTCTTCGCCCAGTTCAACCGCAACAAACAGGCGGTGTGCCTGGACCTCAAGCACGCCGACGGCAAGGCGACGTTCCTCGACATGGTGCGCAAGGCCGATATCGTCATCGAGAACTTCCGCCCCGGTACCATGGACAAGCTGGGCCTGGGCTACAAGGTGCTCAAGGCGGTCAACCCGGCGCTGGTGTTCACCGCCATCAGCGGCTTCGGCCAGCATGGGCCGAACTCGTCGCGCCCGGCGTTCGACAGCAGCGCCCAGGCCGCCGGCGGGCTGTGGTCGATGAATGGCACCGTGGAAGAGCCGATGCGCGTCGGCACCGTGCTGGGGGATTTGTCCGCTGCCCTGTATGCCGCGATTGGCACCCTCGGTGCCTTGCGTGAAGCCGAGCGCAGCGGCCAGGGGCAACTGGTGGACGTGTCCCAGCAGGACTCGATCATCTCGCTGACCGAAAACGCCCTGGTCACCTACACCGAGACCGGCGCAGTGGTCGGTCCAACGGGCAACGGCCATCCGTTCGTCAAACCCTACGGGCGCTATGCGTGCAAGGACGGCTTTGTGTTTTTCGGCGCCTACACGGACAAGTTCTGGCGCGAGGCCTGCCATGCCTTCGGTGATGCGGCGTTGGCCAGCGATCCGGAAATCGACACCATGGCCAAGCGTTTCGAGCAGGCCACTTACCTGCGGCGGGTCAAGCCCATCGTCGAAGGCTGGTGCGCGGCGCACACCAAGGCCGAGCTGGAAGCCCTGACCGGTGACCGCTTCCCGTTGTCGCCGATCAAGAGCATGGATGAAGTGGTCGCCGACCCGCATGTGCGCGAGCGTGACATGGTGGTCAGCGTCGAATGCCAGGGCGCGCATTTCGAGGTGTTCGGCAACCCGGTGAAGCTCTCCGGCGGCACCTTGGAGAAGGGCGCCAGCGCGCCGGGTGTCGGCCAGCATAACCAGCAGGTCTACCGCGATTGGCTGGGCCTGGACGCAGCGCAGTACGAGGACCTGGTCCGGCGAGGTGTGATTTGAGCCTGCTCACCGCCGAAATCACAGGCTGCATCGGCCAGGCATTGGCGCCGGTGCGTTTTCAAGTCAACCGCCAGGATATCCGTAAATACGCGGTCGCCACCGGGCAGCGTCAGGCGCGGTTCCTCGCCGGTGATGAAGCGCCGCTGATGTTTTTGTTCAGTGTGCTGATGCCGGTGCTGCCCCTCGACCACCTGCGCGAAGACGGCCATTGCCCGGACAGCCCGTTGCTGCCCGAGCTGCCGCTCAAGCGCATCCTCGCCGGCGGCAGCCGCTATGAGGTGCATCGGCGCATTTACCCCGGCGATGTGCTGGTGTGCCACCAGACCCTGGTGGACATCCACGAAAAACAGGGCGCCGAAGGGCCGCTGATTTTCCTGGTGTTCGAAAACCGTTTCGAGAACGAGGCGGGCGAGCCCCTGGTGACCGAATACCTGACCCGGATAGCGAGATGATCATGCCCACCCTCGACATCGGCCAGGCCTTGCCGTCACGGCAATACACGCCGGGCACCGTGCAACTGTTCCTGTACAACGCGGCGATCTGGAATGCCCACCGCATCCACTATGACCTGCTGTACGCGCAGCACCAGGAAGGCCATCCGGCGCTGCTGGTCGATGGCCCATTGCAGGGCGATTGGCTGACGCAGTTGCTCTACGACTGGATGGAGGACAGCGACGAACTGCTGGCCTTCGAGTACAGCAATCGGCGCGCCGCCTACGTCGGTGACGTGTTGACCGCCCACGGTGAAATCCAGGCCGTGGAGGGCGAACGCATCACGCTGGCGTTGCAGATCGTCAATCAACAGGGCCAGGCCACCACCGTGGGGCGCGCCACGCTGCGCCGACCCTGAACGCTTCACCCCCCTATAAAAACAACAAGCCCGAAAGGGCCGGAGGGCACCATGCAGCAACGTTTACCGCCGAAAAGGCAAAACCTCTACGAGGTCTGGGGCGACACCATTGATGGCCGTGACCTGGCGATGTCCATCGGCATTGGCGCGGTGGTCAGCCTGGGCGCCTACTTCGCCGCGCAGCAAGTACTGCACCACCTGGTGGAGTCGGCGCAGATGGCGCGAGCCTACGCCATGCTGATCGGCATTCTCGGCTGCCTGGCCGGTGGCGCCATCAGTGCCAGGCTGTTTGCACCCAAGCGCGACGTGCAGGAAAACGTCGCCGACCAGAGCTTTCGCGAACAAGTGGTGGCTGACCTGCTCAAGGAATACGGCAGCCTCGGGCGCCTTGAGGACTTGTCCGCCGAGGTAATCGCCGAACTGCGCGAGCTGGAGTTGTATGAGCTGTTCCGGGAAGCCCAGGCCCGCGAAGAAAACGTGTCGGTCGCCCAGGCACCGGCACTGACCCCCAGCCTCAGCGGAGGGCGCGGGTAATGGAAGTCTTGTTGCATGAAATCATGATGGCCTTCGCCCTTGGGCTGCTCGGCGCGGTGGTGTTCGCGGCCATCGGCCTGGTCTCCGGCACGGATGAGACCACCACGCTCGCACCGTTGACTATGCTGGTGGTGCTGCTGGGCGCGCCGCCGGCCGGGGTATTGACGTTCTTCCTGGCCGGCGCCGTGGCCAAGCACATGACGCATGCCGTGCCGACCGCGTTGCTGGGGATTCCCGGCGACACCTCGGCCACGGCCCTGCTGGCGGATGCCAATTACCTGCGCAAACTCGGCGTGCCGCATATTGCCCTGCGCAAGATGATCTCCGGTGGCGCGGTGGCGGCGTTGATCGCGGTGCCGTTGTCGGTGCTGTTCGCGGTGCTGCTGGCGCCGTTCGGTGCGGTGATCAAGCAGTTCGCGCCATGGGTGTTCCTGTGCGCGGCGTTCACCATTGCCTATTTCTCTGCCGGGCGTTGGGCCGCCGTGCTGGCGCTGGTGCCGTTTGTGGTGGTGATCGTCGCGTTGCAGGCGCTGACCGGACAATACGGGGTCAAGCTGTCGGTGAGTTACTTCCTCGGCATCGCCGTGGCGCCGTTGATTGCCTCGCTGTTCTCGCTGTTGGCACCGAGTGAGCGCCAGCGCATGCGTCGGGACCACTACCGGGTGTTTTCCCTGGCCCCGGACGTGAAGGGCTGGAGCGGCTACTTTCCCAACCCGTTCAAGGTCATCAACCCGCGCCAGGTGCGCGTCACGGCCATGGCTGCCAGCGTTTCCAGCGCCACCTTCGTGTTCAGCCCGGTGGCGATGACGGTGATCATGGGCGAAGTGATCGGCTCGCGGATCAAGCAGGCCTATGACCGCCTGACCACGGTGATCACCGCGCGCAACGGCGTGACCGAGTCGACCTACATCGCCGAAACCCTGATCCCGCTGATGGCCTTCGGGCTGCCGCTGAGCCCGGTGGCCGCCGGCCCGGCCGCGCCGCTGTTCAACGCACCGCCGCGCTTCTTCGTCGACAACGCCACCGGCGAGATCAACAACCTGCACAACCTGCTCAACACCTGGGAATTCCTCGGCTACGGCATGCTCGCGGTGATCGTGGCAATCCTGGTCGCGTACCCGTTCACGATGAACTTTGCCCACGGCGCCGCCGCCTTTGTGGTGCGCAAGATCAGCCATGAAGCGGTGATCGCGACCTTTATCGGCCTGGTGCTGGTGATCGGTATCTGGGAAGGCGGGCTGCTGGGGTTGATGGTGATTGTCACCGTGGGCCTGCTCGGCGGCTTCCTCGCACGCTTCCTGGGTTTCAACATCGGTGTGCAGTTCATGGGCTATTACACTGCCGTGCTGACGGTGCCGGCGATCATTGCGTTGACCGGCAACTAAACCGCTCCACCTCACCTTATCTCTCAAGCCAGCAGATACCCGTGATCTGCGACGGGAGGCGTTCGCCTCCCGAAAAGGAATAATAACAATGAAGATCCTTTTACGTGCCAACCCTGTGGTGCTCACCTGCCTGGTCTTCACGGCCGGCAGCAGCTATGCCGACGGCTTTATCGACGACAGCAAGGCCTCGCTGAACCTGCGCAATTTTTACCTCAACCGCAACTTCGTCAATGGCGCCTACCCGCAGGCCAAGGCCGAGGAGTGGACCCAGAGCTTTATCCTCGACGCACGCTCGGGCTACACCGCCGGCGTGGTCGGCTTGGGTGTCGACGTGCTGGGCCTGTACTCGGTGAAGCTCGACGGCGGCAAGGGCACGGCCAATACCCAGCTGTTGCCGGTGCACGATGACGGGCGTCCGGCGGATGATTTCGGACGGCTCGGCGTGGCGCTCAAGGCCAAGCTGTCGAACACCGAACTCAAGGCCGGTGAGTGGGCGCCGGCCTTGCCGGTGCTGCGGTCCGACGATGGCCGCTCGCTGACCCAGACCTTCCGTGGCGCGCAGCTGACGTCCAGGGAGATCAGCGGCCTGAGCCTGTACGGCGGCCAGTTTCGCGCCAACAGCCCGCGCAACGACGCGAGCATGGACGACATGTTCATGGCCGGGCGTCCCGATGCCACCTCCGACCGCTTCAACTTCGGCGGTGCCGAATACCAGTTCAATGACAAGAAAACCCAGCTCGGCGTGTGGTACTCGGAACTCGCGGACATCTACCAGCAGCGCTACTTCAACCTGACCCACAGCCAACCGGTGGGTAGCTGGGTACTGGGCGCCAACCTCGGCTATTTCTCCGGTGAAGAAAACGCCAAGGCCCTGGCCGGCAACCTGGACAACCGCGCGATGTCGGCGATGCTCTCGGCGCGTACTGGCGCGCACACCTTTTACCTGGGCGCCCAGCGCATGTCCGGCGACAACGGCTGGATGCGCGTCAACGGCACGGCCGGCACCAGCCTGGCCAACGACAGCTACAACTCCAGCTACGACGCGGCCAAGGAGCGCTCGTGGCAGGTACGCTACGACTATGATTTCGCCGCCCAGGGCCTGCCGGGCCTGACCTTGATGACCCGCTATATCCGTGGCGACAACGCGCATGTCGGCGCGATCACCGATGGCAAGGAGTGGGGGCGCGAGTCCGAACTGGCCTATGTGGTGCAGAGCGGGCCGGCTCGCAACCTCAACGTGCGCTGGCGCAATTCGACCCTGCGCCGGGACTTCAGCACCAATGAGTTCGATGAGAACCGGTTGATCATCAGCTACCCGTTGTCGTTGCTCTAAGCCACTGATCGGCAGGCACGCCGCCCGGCGTGCCTGCCGATATCCGCCCCCAGACAATCCGAGCCCGGTGCTAACTGTCTGCGCGCGCCGGATCGACGCGGATATCGAGGAAGACGAAGCGCTTTTTCGGGTCCGCAGCGGCCATCTCCAGTTGCTCGTCGATCAGTTCGCGCGCCTGGTCTACCGACAGTTCATGCTCGTTGCCCAGGGCGTCGGCGCAGCGCAAGGGCACGTGGCAGATCTGTGCGATGTCACACGCCGCATAGCCGTCGACACGCTTCGCGCCGGGTGCCGGGGCCGCGAGGGCACTCCAGGCGGCTTGGGTATCGACATATTCCTGCAGCACGCGAAATCGGTGCTGGCGCTGTTGCAGGCGCTGGAATCCATGCAGCACGGTGGGCAGATACTCATCGTTGAACGCTGTGGTCAGGTCCGGTCGGCCGGGGAACTGCCAGCGGCCATCGAAACGGATCCAGTCGCGCTCGTCCAGCGGTCGCCCGCGTCGGTTTGGCACCAGCTCGGCCAATAGCGTACCGGTGCAACTGGCGAGGATGTCGTTGCGCGGCCACTGCTCCCACTCGACGCTGAAATGGCCCAAGCCCTGGCGCGCAAAGTCGCGAATGGCGGTGGCCAGAAAGAACGCGGCCTGACGGTGATGCAGCACATTCCAAGGCTGTACCCCTAAATGCGCATAGACATCGCCGTAGGGTCCGTGCGCTTTGTAGAACACCAGCAAGGGCACCTCCCGTGCCCCCGGCGACGTTTTGTGGAAGCAGTCGAAGGGGGTGTCGATGTCGTCGGCAATCACGATATGGAAGTGCGCGCTGCGGTAGCGTTCGGCGATCGTTGCCAGCAGCCCCATGACATCGCCCGAGGTGCGCCAGGGTGAGCTGTCGTAATAATCGCCCGTGCGCTCGTCGGCGCCGTCCAGCCAGCTCGGCGGCACATTGAATTGCTCGGCGATGGTCGCGCAATTGGCCGGTGTCAGCCAGGGTTGCAGGGCATCGGGAGTGGTCAGGCGGGGCGGCGCGACCCAGGGGTCAATGTCGAGCAGCTCATTGAACGCCGGTCCTCGCACCCCGTGAGCCCGGATCACCTGCAGGACGCGGTCGGCATTTTTGTTGAAACTGCCCAGCAGGCTCAGCGCGCGGTGGCCCATTTCTTTTTCGAGTCGCTGTATGGCTTTGTCTATGTGCGCCTGACTGTTGTGCCTGGCCATGTCAAACAACCCCCCCAGATCGAGAATGTCGGTCTTGGGGTCGAAGCAGATGCCGGCAGCATGAGCGTGTTGAGCGATCGAAGCCGGCCGGTAGTTTTTCTGCCGGCCACAGACCATCACGAGGTAGAGCTTTTGAAGCGTGGCGGGCAGGGACGGGACGTGGTCGAGGGTGTCTTTGACTTTGCGCGGAGTGCGCGTCACGGTGACTTGCACCCCCACAGTGCCATCGTCGGACAACAGGTCTATGCCAGGGTGGTTGGGGTAGTCCTTGTTCAGATCGATGAAGCCGCCCATGCCGCACAAGTGCGACATCAGCTCAGCGATCACCGATTCGGCCAGCCGGACGGTGTCCAGGAGGTGGGCATTTTTTTTCATCTCGACGTAGTGCTTGAACACCACCAGCATCAGGGCCAGTTGATCAAGTTGTGCATTGCGAGAAACCAGTGTGTCGTTCATGGCGGGCCGTGCTGCTGCAAGTGGAACGTGGAGTGTGCCAGCAGTGGTGGCTCAGGGCCATGATCTCGGTTATTGTCCCGCCTTCGTCTGGCGGCCACGGGCACTGCGCGGGGTGTGCCAGGAAAGAGATGGACGGTATTGGCCGGTGCCCGGAGAGGACGGCTCGATAGGAGATCAGATGATTGGCGAAACGTTTACAGCTTCCTGGCCGGATTATTTCGACGTCAATGTCGACATTGCCTGGACACCCCCCGCGCCCCACGACCTGCTGTTTTCCAACGGCATCCCGGAAAATGACTACGCCTATTTCTATGCCATCGTCGCGAGGGTCGACCGAGAGTGGTGGCCTTACTACATCGGGATGACCTACAAGCAAACCGCCGCCGTGCGTCATCGGCAGGCCGACCACGTGCAGCGCCTGGCCAGGCTGCGCGCCAACCATCCAGGCGTCACGTTCAGCCTCTGCCTGGGTGTGCCGACGTTTCTAGTGGGCCAGGATGACCCGCAAACCATCGAAGATATCGAAGGCATGCTGATCTATGCGAATTGGCACGAGGACATGGTGAATATTCGCGGGATCGAGAAGTTTCGCTCGCACCAGCAGATCTACGTGCACAACTCAGGGTGGACCGACCACCTGTACAAGGAAGTTTCCTGCGGCGTGTTCTATCGAAGGTGATCCCTCACGGTCGCTGCGGCTTCACCGACGTACCGAAGGTGTTGCCCATGCGCACGCTGGTCGCCGCCGGAGTGGCCAGGCCGACCTTATTCGGCTGGCGCCGCTCTATCGGGATGTTCTGCGCCTCGCGATTCTTCTGCGCGGCCTTGGTTGCATTCGTCTCGCTGCCCATCTGCTGGCTCAGGCACCCGTAGTCCGGCGCCTTGTAGCCATCCACCGCGACTTCGGCGCAGCCACCTGGGGCATTGTCGGCCTGGGCGAGCAAGGGCAGGGCGGCGCACAGCAACAGGCTGGCGAGGGTCGGTAAATGCTTCATCAGTGCCTCCTGGCGGGCCCGGGATGTGGGCCGTTGTGCCTGGCAAGTCTAGTGCAGCGGGCCTCTCGTCACCGTGATGTTTTTTTTGCTATCACCGTAACATCAGGTTCATAAACTGGCCTCAGGATGACGGTTTTCTAGGGCGCGTCGGCCGTGCAGCGATGCAGAGCAGGGGGTGAACAGGGAGCCTGGAGGCGCGCCGGATGCGTCCTGGTCTTGCTGTTGCTGCTGGCGGGCGGCGGCGCGGCGCGGGCCGAGACACCGCCGCTGGCGCTGAACCTGCCGGCACAAGACCTCGAGCACGCCCTGCAAGCCTACAGCCGCGCCACGGGCATGGCGGTGCTGGTCGACCGCGAGTTGACCCGGGGCCGGCGTTCCATCGGCGTGCGCGGGCGCTTCACGGCGCCTGAGGCGCTGGCGATGTTGCTGACAGGGAGCGGGCTGATGGCGCGTTACGCACGCAGCGATGCGTTTACCTTGCAGGTGCCGCAGGTCAGCCAGCCGCCGGCAGCGCGTGGCGCGGCGGCCCGTCAGGCGGCGCGGATCAACAGCAGTTATGCCACCGCCGTGCAGCAGGCCATCGAAGCCAGCCTGTGCCGGTCGCCGGTGACCCGTCCCGGCAGTTTTCGCGCACTGGTGCAGGTCTGGGTCAATCCTGACGGGGTCATCGAACACAGCCGGCTGGTCAGCTCCACCGGCGATGAACAACGCGATGAAGCACTGGTCCGCAGCCTGGGCACGGCGCGGGTGGAACGCCCGGCGCCAAGCTCGCTGCGCCAGCCGGTGACTTTACTTTTGATGCCCGACACAACAGGAATGCGCATGGAATGCACAGCAGTCAAAGGAGCCTCGGGCGGATGAAAAATACCGGGCACAGCACGATGGTCAGCTTGTTCCTGGCCTCCTACGAAGACTTCAAGGTGCGTTTGCGCAAGCGCCTGGGGTCGGAGGACCTGGCCAATGACGTCCTGCACGAAACCTATCTGCGGGTCGACCGCATGGACGTGCCGCCGAACCTGCAACAACCCAACGCCTACCTCTACCGCATGGCCTTGAACATCGCCGCCGACCGCCGCCAGGCCGATGCGCGCCTGCTCACCGGCAGTGAAGTGGAAGAGCTGCTGCAAAGCGCCGACGAAGCCCAGGACCCCTCGCGCGTGGTCGGCGGCCAGAAAGAAATCCAGTCCCTGGTCAAGGCGCTCTACGAGCTGCCGGCGCGTCGTCGCAAGATCCTTATCGCCGCGCGCCTGGAAGAGGCGCCGCACCTGGAAATCTCCCAGCGTTTCGGCATTTCCACGCGCATGGTCGAGAAGGAAATCAAGGCCGCCCTCGGTCATTGCGCCAAGCGCCTGGAAAGAAAAGTGATCCAGCGGTTCGGTCCCGGGGCCGGAAAACCGTCTTAGTGTCGAGTCCCTGATAAATCCGTGAGTATGTGCGCGCTTGAATATTTTTAGCCTCTCCACCGCCCGGGAAACCGCCGCCAGCCCCCTGCACGATGAAGCCCGCGACTGGCTGGTCCTGCTGACCTCGGGCCGTGCCACCGTGGCCGACGCCAAGGCACTCAAGGCGTGGTGCGCGCAAAGCCCCGAGCACGCCCAGGCGTTCGAGCAGGCCAAGGTGGTGTGGCAGCAACTGGCCCCGGCCGCCGCGCAAGTGGCGCAGCCGCGTCATTTTGGCCGGCGCGCTTTCCTCGGCGGCGCGATAGCCGCGTCGGCAGCCGTGGTCATGGTGCACGTCGGCTCGCCCGGCGGCTTCGCTGGCCTGACGGCGGACTACCGCACCGAGGTCGGCGAGCAGCGACAAGTGCTGTTGAGCGACGGCATCAGCCTGGAACTCAACACCCAGACGCGCATCAGCCGAGTGGGGCAGGGCATCGAACTGCTCGAAGGCGAAGTCGAAGTGCTCGCCCATGCCGCGCAGCCGCTCCAGGTCCTGGCCGGCGCAGGCGCGGTGAGTGCGGCACAGGCACGCTTCAACCTGCGCAACACCGATCAGACCGTCTGCGTGACCTGTATCGAAGGCTGGCTGTCGGTGGACGTCGCCGGCCGCAGCGTGCGCCTGGAAGGTGGACGGCAACTCACCTACAGCGCCGCCGGCATGGGCGACCCCGTGGTGGTGGATACCCAGGCGGTGGTGGCCTGGCGCGAACAGGTGCTGGTGTTCAACAACGCCACACTGGCGACGGTGGTGGACGAGATCAACCGCTACCGCCCCGGCATGCTGGTGCTGCTCAACAAGCAACTTGGCCAACGCCGCGTGCAGGCACGGTTCAGCCTGCAGCAGTTGGCGGGGGTGGCGTTGTTGATTCGGGATGCGTATGGGGCCAAGTGCACGGAGTTGCCGGGTGGGGTGGTGTTGTTGAGTTAATCACTTCAACGGCCCCACCACCTGCCGATAGCGCTCCGCACCTTGGGGCGTCTCCCGGACCAGACTGATCTCCAGCCCCAACGGATCCTCACGCCGATTCCCGCTCAGCTGCCGCCAGCCCTTATCCGCCTCCCACACGCGCACCTGCAGATCACTGACCCCTGTCAGCACCACCACCGCGTCCTTCGCCGCCGGCAACGGATAGCGATCCCGTGCAGGCGCCGCAGCGCGATACAAACGGTCGCCCTTGAGCCACCAACGTACCCGTTGCAGGCCATCCCCGGCGACGGGGGCGCTGCGAATGATGTCCAGCCGAAACCCTTTGCTGTCGGAACTGCGCACTGTCACGGCCGCCAGTCCATCAACCTTTTCTTCGTTGTTCCTGGAGGGATCCGGGGCGTTCAGTTCGACGCTGGCGCGCAGGCTGATGTCGCGTTGCATCTGGTTCAGAGCGCGCAGCAGCACTTCGGTCTGTTCGCTGCTGGCCTGCAGGTGCTGGTCGGCGCGGGTGACGCTGTCCAGCCCGCGCCAGGCGATGACGCTGACCAGCGCCATGAGCATGATCGCGACCATTACTTCGATCAGGGTGAAGCCCTGTTGGGAGGTGTTCATGGCTGGCTCACCACGCGCATCAAGCCTTGGGCGTCGCGTTGCAGGCTGAGGCTGTGTTGGCCGTCGGACAGCACCACGCGCAGCGCTGGGCTGATCCATTCGGCATCGAGTACCAGGCGCTGGCGCGGTTCGACGGTGATTTGCATCGGTGTGCTTTCCCATAGGCGCGGGCGCAGTGGGTCGTCGCCCTGGAAGGTTTCGATGCCGTTGCCGTCGTCGCTGCGGCGGTTGAAGCGAAAGCCCTCGGCATCCCCGCGCCAGGTGATCGGGCGGCCGTCCGTGCGGGCTTCGGCCTGGGCGATTTGCAGCAGTTGGCTGAGGCGCTCGGCGTCCTTGCGCAGCAGGTGCAGTGGGTCGGGCTTGATGGTCAGGCTGATGGCGGCGCTGGCAATGCCGATGATCACCAATACCACCATCAACTCGATCAGGGTGAAGCCGTGTTGTTTCATCGCAGGGCACCTGGAGAACTGGAGAGGAGCTGAAATAAAAACGTGCGAATTGAGCTGTAGGCTGGTGCCACGGACAAACAGGAGGTCCTACTCATGGCATTTGCCCTTCGTTTTTCACCGGCCCACGGGGTGCAGGCACTGGCGGTGCTGGCGGCGTTGGCCGGTGTGGCGGTCTGGACGCCGCTGCTGCTCACGTCGGCCGAATCCCACACACCGGCGGCCACGCCCCAGGCCCTCGCGGCGCGCAGTGATAACCCGGCGCTGCAATGGTTCTCGACTGCGCCGTCGGCAGTGCAGGTCAAGGTCTCGGGTGTGCTGGCCGGGGCACGCGGTGCCGTGGCGATCCTCAGCCTCAACGACGGCCCGCCCCGCAGCTTTTTGTTGGGTGAACGCCTCAGCCCGGGCGTGCGCCTGACGGCCATTGAAGGCGACGGCGTGGAGATCGAGCGCGGCGGCGAGAAGCTGCGCGTGAAGCTCGACAAGTTGCCGGACGGGCCTGCGCTGCCGCTGCTCACTCGACCCTGACCTGTGTGTCCAGGCGCGCCAGCGGCGGCGCTTCGCGGCGGGCGTCGAGCACCTGCACATGCACTTGAAACAGCGCACCATCGGCGCTGATGGTTTGTTCGCAGCGCAGCTGCAAGCGGCCCTGGTCGCAGTCGAAGGTCTTTTTGCCGCTGCGCAAGTGGCCTTCCAGGCGCAACTCGGCCAGGCGGCTCTGCGCTGCCAGCAAGGCGATGGACTTGTCGCGCAGCAGGCCATTGCTCTGGGTCATCAACCCGGCCACGCGCACGGCTGCGGCCATGGCCACGGCGATGATCGCCAGCGCCACCAGCACCTCGATCAGGGTAAAGCCTTGCGCCTTGCGACGGCTGTCCATGGGGGTCTCGAAAGCCTGGAAACAGGCCCGCAGACTAGCGCCGGGAGTTGACCGATTGGCGACCGAAACTCCCGAGGATTTTCAATACGACTGACATGTGTTCTTGCAACACTGCGCCACGAAATGCACTCAAGCCAAGGAATGTCGAGATGGATATCGCGCGCCTAACATCCCCATTGCCAGGGCCTCGCGGCCAGCGTGGATTCACCCTGATCGAGATCATGGTGGTGGTGGTCATCCTCGGGATCCTGGCGGCGATGGTGGTGCCCAAGGTCCTGGATCGCCCGGACCAGGCGCGGGCCACGGCGGCGAAACAGGACATCGGCGGCTTGATGCAAGCACTCAAGCTGTATCGCCTGGACCACGGCACCTACCCGAGCATGAACCAGGGCCTGAAGGTGCTGGTGGAGCGCCCGGCGGATGCGAAGAACAGCAACTGGCGCGCCTACCTCGAGCGCCTCCCCAACGACCCGTGGGGCAACCCTTATCACTACCTCAACCCGGGCGCCAATGGTGAGGTCGATGTGTTCTCGCTGGGGGCCGACGGCCAACCGGATGGCGACGGCGTGAATGCCGATATCGGCTCCTGGCAGTTGTAAGGCGCGCCATGAAACGGTATTCGCCCACAGCGGCGAAGCAGCGCGGCATGGCGATTATCAGCGCCTTGCTGATCGCGGCGGTGGTGGCCGTGCTCGCCGGCGCAATGCTCACGCGTCAGAGTGTGTTCACTCGCAGCCTGGAAGCCGAGCAATTGCGCGTACAGGGCCAGTGGCTGTTGCAAGGCGGCCTGGAGCGCAGCCGGCAGATGCTCTGGGAGGCGCGCCAGAAGGAGGTGCTGACGCGCCTCGACCAGCCGTGGGCGCAGGCCCAGGGCGGCGCGTTCGAGGGGCAGATCGAGGACGAGCAGGGCAAGTTCAACCTGCGCAACCTGGTCAACCGCCAGCAGCCGGATGCCGAGCAATTGCAGTCCTTCGAGCGCCTGTGCCGCCTGATCGGGGTCGACCCGGCCGTGAGTCGGCGCATCAGCCAGCGGGTCATCGCTTCCTACGAGCAGAACGGTGTGCCGGCCAAATACCCGATGCTGCGCAACCTCGACGACTTGAGCGGCATTGACGGCCTGGACCCGGCGCTGTTGCGGCGCCTGCGCACCTATATCAGCGTGCTTCCGAGCAATACCTGGGTCAACGGCAACACCGCCAGCGCCGAAGTGCTCAGCGCGGTGGTGCCGCAGCTCAGCCTGGCCCAGGCCCGGGGGTTGCTGGCCGAACGTGACAGCGGCCGCTGGTTTATCAACCGCGGGGATTTCGTCAACCGCCTGCACTTGCCCCAGGTGGCGGTGGATTCGGTGCAGGTGGGCATTACCAGCGAGTGGTTTCGCCTGCAGGGCCAGGCACGGCGCGAGCAGCGTCGGGTGACCCTCGACGCGCTGCTGCATCGGCCCGAAGACCGCCCGCCACGGGTGATCTGGTCGCGGGTGGGGGTATGAAACGCTTGCGTATTGGCCTGCCGCCGCTCGATGAGTTAAGCGTGGACAGCCAGGTGACGTTTGCCTGGCTGGAGCGCGGCGTGGTGGTGGATGAAGGGCACGCCAGCCTGGCGCAATTGGGCAAGACCCGCCAGGGGCTGGATTGCTTCCTGCATCCGCGTGACAGTTTGTTGACCAGCCTTGAGTTGCCGCCGTTGCCCGCGGCGAAAACCGCTGCGGCGGTGGCCTGTGCCGCCCAGGCGCTGATCCTCGGTCCGGTGGAGCAGATGCAGGTGGCCCACGGCCCGCGTGAAAGCGATGGGCGCGTGCAGGTCGGCTGGGTGTCGAAGGCCGGCCTGGAGCGGCTCGCCGCGGTCGTCGCACAGACCCCGCTCAAGCTGCGCGGGCTGTACCCGGCGCCGTATGCCTTGCCGGTCGGCGCGGCAGCGTTGGACGACGGCTATCTGTTGACCCGTGACAGCCTGCAGCAAGGCGCCGTGCACCCGTTGGGCTTGCAGACCCTCGATGTGCCGCTGGTGGAGGCGCACCAGCGTTGGAGCGGTGCCGTGCCGACCTGGGGCTTGCACGCGCGCCTCAGCCAGGCGCCCCGTGGCGGATGGGGCAGGGCGCTCGCCGGTGTGGCGCTGGCGACGGCGATCTGGACCGTCGGCCTCAACCTGTATGCCGCCCGCCAGGTGGATGAGGGCCAGCGGCTCAAGGCGCTGATGAGCCAGCAGGTCCGCCAGGCATTTCCTGAATTGCCGGTGGTGCTCAACCCATTGCAGCAGGCCCGCCAACAGTTGGCTGCGCGCCAGAGCGGTGCGGCTGCCGATCCGGGCCAGCGCTTTACCCGCCTGTTGCAGCTGGCGGGCAGCAACCTGCCCTTCATGGTCGGCAGCGTCGACAGCCTGGACTTCGAACAGGGCCGCTTGCACCTGGCGCTGCTCGCCGACAGTCGCAGCCCCACGGCCGTGGGCGATTGGCAAGCCGCGCTGGCCCAGGCCGGCTTTGTCGCCGAGCGCGATGAGCATGGCTGGAGCATCGGCCCGGCCCAGGCCGCCGAGAAACCGGAGGCCGGTGATGAATAAGTGGCGGCAGCTGCGCAGCCAGGCGCAGGTGTTCTGGAGCGGCCTGGCGTTGCGCGAGAAACGCCTGCTGATCGGCGCTGCGCTGGTCCTGGCGAGTTTGTTGACCTGGCTGGTGCTGGTGCAACCCGCGCTGAAGAAGATCGAGTACTGGCAGGCCGAGACCCCCAAGCTGCGCGCCCAGGCGGCGGCCTTGCAGGTGCTGTTGCAGGACGTCGCGGCGCCGCGCCACGGCGATGAAACCGCGTTGCGCCAGGCCCTCGATGGCGCCGGCCTGCAAGGGCATTACCAGTTGCAGGCACTGGACGCCGGCGGCTGGCGCCTCACGCTGGAGAATGCCCCGGCAGACGCCGTGGTGAGCTGGTTGCTGGGCAATCCCCATTCGTTTTCCCTGGAGGTGTCCGAGGCGCGCTTGCAGCGCGCGCCGGATGCTGTCGATAACTCGGCCGGCACTGTGTCCGGGACCGTTCGCATGGATCAGGCGCTTGGCGCTAAGGAAGCTTCATGAAGTGGTCAGTCCCCCATCACGCGCCTTTTCGCAAGGTCGCGCCGCTGTTGTTGCTGGCCTTGAGCGCGTGCAGCAGCCCGCAGCCAAATACGCCCTTGCTCGTGGACAGCGAACTCGGCCAGCCTCTGGCCGAAACCCGTCGCAGCGGCGAAACCCCGCTCGATAGCCAGCGCGAAGTCCCGCCCAAACCCCGCGTACAACACCCGGTCACCCACAGTGCGCGCGGCCAGGCCCCGGCGCCGGTCAAGGCGCGCAACCCGCTGGGCGACCAGCCGGTGCAGCTCAATTTCGTCGACGCGGATATCCAGGCGGTGGTGCGCGCCTTGTCCCGCGCCACCGGCCAGCAATTTTTGGTAGACCCGCGTGTGAAGGGCAACCTCACGCTGGTCAGCGAGGGCCAGGTGCCCGCGCACCAGGCCTACGACATGCTGCTGGCGGCGCTGCGCATGCAGGGCTTCAGCGTGGTCGATGTGGGCGGCGTGGCCCAGGTGGTGCCGGAGGCCGATGCGAAGTTGCTTGGCGGGCCGATCTACAGCGCCGGCAGCAGCGGCATGCAGACGCGCACTTTCCGCCTGCAGTATGAAAACGCGGTGAACCTGATCCCGGTGCTGCGCCACATCGTGTCGCCGAACAACCCGATCAATGCCTACCCCGGCAACAACAGCATCGTCATCACCGACTATGCGGAAAACCTCGCGCGCGTCGCGCAGATCATCAATGGCATCGACACCCCGAGCGCGATCGACACCGACGTGGTGATGGTGCAGAACGGCATCGCCGTGGACATCGCCGCGATGGTCGGCGAGTTGCTGGAAACCCAGGGCGCCGACCAGACCCAGAAGATCAACGTGATCGGCGACCCGCGCTCCAATTCGATCATCATCCGCTCCGGCAGCCCGGAGCGTACGGAGCTGGCGCGCAACCTGATCTACAAGCTCGACAATGCCCAGAGCAACCCGAGCAATATGCACGTGGTGTACCTGCGCAATGCCCAGGCCGGCAAGCTCGCGCAGTCGCTGCGCGGGCTGCTCACCGGCGAAAGCGATACCGGGGTGAGCGACGATGCCCGTGGCAAGCTCAGCAGCATGGGCGGCAATGGCAAGAACAGCCCGGCCACCGGCACCGCACAAAACAGCAGCGGCACGCCCACCGGCAGCGGCGTGCAGTCGGGTTACGGGCAAGCCAGCGGCTCCACCACTGGCACCGGCAGCACTCCCAGCGACCAGGACACCGCATTCAGCGCCGGCGGCGTGACTATCCAGGCCGACGCCACCACCAACACCTTGCTGATTTCCGCCCCGGACCCGTTGTACCGCAACCTGCGCGAAGTGATCGACATGCTCGACCAGCGCCGCGCCCAGGTGGTGATCGAAAGTCTGATCGTGGAAGTCGGCGAGGACGACGCCACCGAGTTTGGCGTGCAATGGCAGGCCGGCAACCTCGGTGGCAAGGGCGGCTTCGGCGGCGTCAACCTGGGCGGCAGCGGCGTGAATGGCAAGCCCGCGAGCCCCACCAGCATTGATGTGCTGCCCAAGGGCCTCAACGTCGGCCTGGTCAACGGCACCGTAGACATCCCCGGGATCGGCAAGGTGCTCGACCTCAAGGTGCTGGCCCGCGCCCTGAAGAGCAAGGGCGGCACCAACGTGCTGTCGACGCCGAACCTGCTGACGCTGGACAACGAAGCGGCGAGTATTTTCGTCGGGCAGACCATCCCGTTTGTCACCGGCAGCTACGTGACCGGCGGCGGGGGCACCAGCAACAACCCGTTCCAGACCGTGCAGCGTGAGGAGGTGGGGCTCAAGCTCAACGTGCGCCCGCAGATTTCCGAAGGCGGCACGGTGAAGCTGGATATCTACCAGGAGGTCAGCACCGTGGATGCGCGGGCGTCGGTGGAGGCCGGCACGGTGACCAACAAGCGCGCGATCGACACCAGCATCCTGCTGGATGACGGGCAGATCATGGTGCTCGGCGGGCTGCTGCAGGACGGCTACAGCCAGAGCAATGATGCGGTGCCGTGGCTGTCGGATATTCCCGGCCTGGGCGCATTGTTTCGCAATGAGAAGCGCAGCGTGAACAAGACCAACCTGATGGTGTTCCTGCGCCCCTACATCATCCGCGACAGCGGAGCAGGGCGCAGCATCACCCTGAACCGCTACGAATTCATGCGCCGCGCCCAGGGCGGGCTGCAACCGGAACACAGCTGGGCGATGCCGGATGTGCAGGCGCCGCAGTTGCCTTCGGTGGAGAAGGCGATCCCGGGTGGTCAACAACAGGGGCCGCGGGCAGTGATCCGCGCGGTACCGGTTTCGGGGGGGGCGCGGCCGTGACTTATGGTTGCATTCTTGTTGGGCGCTGGCTTGCCTGCGCTGCAGACACCTCGGTACGGCATGCACACCGAGTGGAGGCCATCGCAGGCAAGCCAGCTCCCACAGAAAAACCCACCTGCTTTCGCGTTGTTTTTGATCTTGATCTTAGCCGCCCAAATCAATGTCGGATTACGGGCACACCGAGCCTGGGCGAGGTGCCGAGTGTTGGGGCAAGAGCGTTTTGCTTACTTTTGCGCTCTTCAAAAGTGAGCCGCTGTAAGAGCGGAACCCCAAGTAGCCGTTACCCCAACAACGGATATGTACTCGGTCCCTCTAAATCCAGTGCAAGCGAGCCAAAACCATGAGCCTGCTCCCCTACGCCTGGGCCAAATCCCAACGCATCCTCCTGCGTCCCTGCGAGGAAGGCAGGCTACTCACCGTATGCCCCTCGACCCCCGGCTGGTCCATCAGCGAGGTACACCGTCAGTTCGGCCACAGCCGCCTTGAACAGGTGCGCGACGACGAACTCGACGGCCTGCTCGCCAGTGCCTACGCCGACACCGGCAGCGCCGCCGCCGTGGTCGGCGCCGCCGAAAACGAAGTCGACCTCGACCGACTGATGCAAGACATGCCCGAAATCACCGACTTGCTGGACACCCAGGACGGCGCGCCGGTGATTCGCATGATCAACGCCTTGCTCACCCAGGCGGCGCGGGATGAGGCCAGTGACATTCACATCGAACCCTATGAAACCCATTCGGTGGTGCGCTACCGCGTCGACGGCACCCTGCGTGACGTGGTGTCGCCGCGCAAGGCGCTGCATGGCGCGCTGGTGTCGCGGATCAAGATCATGGCCCAGCTCGATATCGCCGAAAAGCGCCTGCCCCAGGACGGCCGTATCGCCCTGCGCGTGGCCGGCCGGCCGATTGATATTCGCGTATCGACCGTGCCGACCGGGCATGGCGAGCGCGTGGTGATGCGTTTGCTCGACAAACAGGCCGGGCGCCTGCAATTGGAAACCCTGGGCATGGAGCCGCAGTTGCTCGCGCGCCTCGATACGCTGATCCGCCAGCCCCACGGCATCGTGCTGGTCACCGGGCCCACGGGCAGCGGCAAGACCACCAGCCTGTACGCGGCCCTGGCGCGGCTGGATGCCAGCACCAGCAATATCCTCACCGTGGAAGACCCGGTGGAATATGATTTGCCGGGCATCAGCCAGATCCAGGTCAACGCCAGGATCGACATGACCTTCGGCCTGGCCTTGCGCGCGATTCTGCGCCAGGACCCGGACATCATCATGATCGGTGAAATCCGTGACCTGGAGACCGCGCAAATCGCCGTGCAAGCCTCGCTCACCGGCCACCTGGTACTCGCGACCCTGCACACCAACGACGCGGTGTCGGCGGTCAACCGCCTGATCGACATGGGGGTCGAGCCGTTCCTGCTGGCGTCGTCGCTGTTGGGCGTATTGGCCCAGCGCCTGGTGCGGCGCCTGTGCCCGCATTGCAAGCAACAGGACCCGGCCGCGCCCGGCACCTGGCGCCCGGTGGGCTGCGCGCAATGCAACCAGATTGGCTACAGCGGGCGTACCGGGATCCATGAATTGTTCTGCGTCGACGACGACGTGCGCAGCCTGATCCACCAGGGCGCCGGCGAGCAGGACCTGCGCGTGGCCGCGCGCCGCGCCGGGATGTTGAGCATGCGCGAAGACGGCGAGCGCTGGGTGCGCAGTGGCGCTACTGCGCCCGAAGAAATCCTGCGCGTGACGCGGGACGCCTGATGAATCGCTATCGCTATGAAGCCGCCGACGCCAGCGGCAAAGTCGAGGCCGGGCACCTGGAGGCGGACAGCCAGAGCGGCGCGTTTGCCGCGTTGCGCAGCCGTGGCCTGACCGCGCTGTTGGTACAGGTTGAAGGCAATCAGCCGAATGCCGCCGGCAGCAGCCTGTTCACTGCCAAGCTGTCGGACAACGACCTGGCCTGGGCCACGCGGCAACTGGCGAGCTTGCTCGGCGCCAGCCTGCCGCTGGAGGCAGCACTGAGTGCGACAGTGGAGCAGGCCGAGAAAAAGCACATCGCCCAGACCCTCGCCGCCGTGCGTGCCGATGTGCGCGGCGGTATGCGCTTGGCCGATGCATTGGCGGCACGGCCACGGGATTTTCCGTCGATCTATCGCGCGTTGATCGCGGCGGGGGAGGAGTCCGGTGACCTCGCCCAAGTGATGGAGCGCCTGGCCGACTACATCGAGGAGCGCAACAACCTGCGCGGCAAGATCCTCACGGCCTTTATCTACCCCGGTGTGGTTGGGCTGGTTTCCATCGGCATCGTGATTTTCCTGTTGAGCTACGTGGTGCCGCAGGTGGTCAGCGCGTTTTCCCAGGCGCGCCAGGACCTGCCGGGCCTGACCCTGGCGATGCTCAACGCCAGCGACTTCATCCGCGCCTGGGGCTGGTTGTGTTTCGGCGCGCTTGTCGGCGGTTTCTGGAGCTGGCGCCTGTACCTGCGCAATCCCGTGGCGCGCCTGAACTGGCATAGTCGCGTGCTGCGCCTGCCGCTGATCGGGCGCTTTGTGCTGGGCCTGAACACCGCGCGGTTTGCCTCGACCCTGGCGATCCTCGGCGGGGCCGGCGTGCCGCTGCTGCGCGCGCTGGAAGCGGCGCGCCAGACCCTCTCCAACGACCGCCTGAGCCAATGCGTCAACGACGCCACCGCCAAGGTGCGCGAGGGCGTCAACCTGGCCCCGGCGCTGGCGGTGGAAAAAGTCTTCCCGCCGGTGCTGATCCACCTGATTGCCAGCGGCGAAAAAACCGGCGCGCTGCCGCCGATGCTCGAGCGTGCCGCGCAGACGCTGTCGCGGGATATCGAACGGCGCGCGATGGGCATGACCGCGTTGCTCGAGCCCCTGATGATCGTGGTGATGGGCGCGGTGGTGCTGGTGATCGTGATGGCGGTGCTGTTGCCGATCATCGAGATCAACCAACTCGTGACCTGAATACGGTCAAGAAAGCTGGGAAGGGGCTGCTCAGTTGATTTCGGCGCGGGCCGACATCGCCAGGGCCAACCTCGGGTTCCTCATTCCGTCACATCCAACCGCCCTTGCCACAGCCCGTACCGCCTCCACCCATTGCGGGCTGAAACCTCGCTGTCACCTGCGCCCAAAGCGTTCAGAACGATGACCAAAACACCCGAGAATCTTTTAAAAATCAAGGTGTTCCTCCCGAGGTTTTTTCCTATTGCTGTCATCGGAAACTGCGAAATTTCCTACCCATGGCCTCACCCCTCGCCACCCCCGCATCACGGCTTGGGACCGAAGCCATGGCGTCATGCAAGAGCCATCTACCCCAAACGTACAAACACGACGAAAGGAGCTTCTTCATGTTTAAGCGCAACGTTCTCGCGGTATCCATGACCCTCGCTGCACTGTGCTCGGCACAGGCTGCATTCGCTGACGTAAACGGCGGCGGCGCGACCTTGCCGCAGCCGCTGTACCAGACTGCCGGCGTACTCACCACTGGCTTCGCCCCGTACATCGGCGTCGGCAGCGGCAATGGCAAGGCTGCCTTCCTGACCAACGACTACACCAAGTTCGTGGCCGGCGTTACCAATAAGAACGTGCACTGGGCTGGTAGCGATTCCAAACTGACTGCGACTGAATTGTCGACCTACGCATCTACCAAACAACCGGCCTGGGGCAAGCTGATCCAGGTGCCGTCGGTTGCAACGTCGGTGGCCATTCCGTTCAACAAAACCGGCAGCGCGAATGTTGACCTGAGCGTGCAAGAGCTGTGCGGTGTGTTCTCCGGTCGCATCAAGAACTGGAGCGGGATTTCCGGTGCTGGGCGTACCGGTCCGATCGTGATCGTGTATCGCAGCGAGAGCAGCGGCACCACCGAGCTGTTCACCCGTTTCCTCAACGCCAAGTGCAACGCTGAAACCGGCTCCTTCGCCGTTACCACCACGTTCGCCAACAGCTTCTCCGGTGGCCTGCCTGCCGGCGCCGTTGCTGCCACCGGCAGCCAGGGTGTAATGACTGCCCTGGGCGCCGCCCAAGGCCGCATCACCTACATGAGCCCTGACTACGCGGCCTCCACCCTGGAAGGCCTGGACGACGCCACCAAGGTTGCTCGCGTCGGTAAAGACGAAGCCAACGGCGTCGAAGGTGTGTCGCCAGCGCCGGGCAACGTTTCCGACGCCATCGCCCAGGTACTGCCACCTAACGACCCAAGCGCTCCGCTGGACATCAACAACCCTGACAACTGGGTGCCAGTGTTCGGTCCAGTGGGCGCTGCCGGCGTTCAACCGTACCCTGATTCGGGCTACCCGATCCTTGGCTTCACCAACCTGATCTTCAGCCAGTGCTATGCCAACGCTGATCAGACCTCCCAGGTACGTGGCTTCTTCACCAAGCACTTCGGCGCCACTGCCAACAACGACGCCGCGATTTCGGCCAACCGTTTCGTGCCGCTGCCGGCTAACTGGAAAGCTGCCATCACCGACACTTTCCTGACGGCAACCAGCGGTCTGAGCATCGGCAAAACCAACGTCTGCAACGGCATCGGTCGTCCGCTGTAACCCACGCCTTCACCGACCTGCAACACCCGATCAGCAACGGCCTGTGCCGTTGCTGATTTTTTTGCGTTACCAGCCCCATGTGAACTTTCCATGACAGAAGTTCAGTCCGGCCCCTCGCCAACCGCCTAACCCTCATACGCGGGCGTGTCTTGCCCCTGGCGAATTACAAACAAGGAAGATCTCCGATGGTCCGCTGCAAATCACCGGTAAACCGCACTGCCCAAGGCCAGAGCGCCCAGACGATCCTGCGCCTCAAACCGCTGGCCCAGGCCATTGCCCTGTTGATGGTGGCGGGCAACGCCCAGGCGGCCACGGCCTTCAGTTCCGGCTGGTTTGCCGACAAGGGCGCGTCCCAGGCGGCGACGGCGGCGCGCACCGGGGCGGGCCAGGTGCCGGGGATTCCATCGCTGAACCAGCAGGCGCGGGTCAAGCAGCAGTTGTCGCGCTCCATCAGCACGCTCAACACCAGCGTCGCGGCGATTGCGGCGCAACAAGCGGCGCAGGCGGCAGGGCGCCAGGCTGCCTTCGGCCAGGTCTCGACCGTTCCCGATGGCCTGGGCAAGGGCGGCCTGCAGGTCGATAACAGCCTCACCCAGGGCTGGACCAACGCCAAGGGCCCGGTGCAGACCCAGGCCGGCGGCAAGACCACGGTGACCATCGAGCAGACCGCCGACAAGGCGATCCTCAACTGGGAGACCTTCAACGTCGGGCGCAACACCACGGTGGATTTCCAGCAGCAGGCCAGTTGGGCGGTGCTCAACCGCGTCAACGACCCCAACGCGCGCCCCAGCGAGATCCAGGGCCAGATCACCGGCGCCGGCACGGTGATGATCATGAACCGCAACGGCGTGGTCTTCAGCGGTACCAGCCAGGTCAACGTACGCAACCTGGTGGCCGCCGCCGCGAACATCACCGATGAGCAGTTCACTCAACGTGGCATCTACGTGGACGCCACCGGCACCCAACCGACCTTCACCGATGCGGCGGGCAAGGTCGAGGTCCAGCGCGGTGCACTGATCCAGACCCACAGCCCGGCCACCTCCACCGATGCCGGCGGCTATGCCTTGCTGCTCGGCACAGAGGTGGAAAACGCCGGCACTATCAACACCGCCAAGGGCCAGGCGACCCTGGCGGCCGGCGACAGTTTTTACATCCGCAAGGGCGTTGGCACTACCGGCAATGACCGCTCGACCACCCGTGGCAATGAAGTGGCGACCAGCCTCAACGCCGGCAGCAGCGCCGGCAAGGTCACCAACAGCGGCTTGATCATGGCCTCCACCGGCGACATCACGCTGACCGGGCACCAGGTGCAGCAAAATGGCGTGGTCCTGGCCAGCACCTCGGTGGACACCCGCGGCACGGTCCATTTGCTCAACGCCGCCACCGACACCACCGGCAGCGTCACCCTGGGCGAGGGCAGCACCACTGCGATCCTGCTGGACAGCAGCGGCAGCACCGCGCTCAACAGCCAGAAAGGCAATGGCCTGGTCAACCTTGATGGCACGCCCGCCAACCTGGTCACCGGCGCGTTCAACAATCTCAGCGCGGTGGCCGACCGCACCGACCAGTCACGGATCGAGATCGTCAGCGGCGGCACCGTGGACTTTCAGAAAGGCTCGATCACCCTCGCCACCGGCGGCCAGGTCGCGGTCAGCGCCGCCGGGCGCAGCCTGGTGCGCGACGGCGCGATGATCGATGTGTCGGGCGCCGTCGGCGTCAAGGTGTCGATGGAATCCAACAACATCAAGATCAACGTGCAGGGTAACGAGCAGCGCGATGCGCCGGTCAACCGCGATGGCGGCCAGTTGATCAACAACGATGTGTGGGTCGACCTGCGTGAGCTGGTGTTTGTGCCGGCGGGCACCAACGGCTATGCCACAGACCGCTGGTATACCGCTGGCGGCTTGCTGGAAGTCGGCGGCTACCTCGGCACCCAGGGCCACTCGGTGGGCGATTGGATGGCCCAGGGCGGCACCGTGACCTTTACCGGCAAGGAGGTGGTGACCCAGCAGGGCGCGCAGATCAACCTGTCCGGCGGCACCGTGGATGTGCAGGCGGGTTATATCCAGCAGACCTGGCTCAAGGGCCCCAATGGCCGCTTGTATGAAGTCTCCAGGGCGCCGGGCGACATTCTCTATTCGGGTTTCTACAAAGGCTATGAAGACACCAGCGCGCGCTGGGGCCAGACCGAGTACTACTACAACCCGCTGATCGCGCCACAGCGCCGCTATGAGGCCGGTTATACTGTGGGCCGCGACGCCGGCAAGCTGGTGGTCGGCACCACCAGCGCGGTGCTCGAAGGCCAGTTGATCAGCGACGTGTTCCAGGGCGACCGCCAGACCCAGGCGCCGAACATCAACCTCGATGGCTACCAGCAATCGCAGAAGGCCCGGGCCCAGCGCGCGCAACTGATCATTGGTCAATACATCCCGATCTACAACAAGACCACCGGCACCTTGCGCTATGCCCTCAGCGGCAGCACCGACCAGGTCCTGATCGACAGCAATACGCAGAAGATTGCCGATGGCCTCGACCTCAGCACCGCCTTGCCGGCGGATCGCCAAGGCACGCTGGTGCTCGACAGTGACCAGCTCAATGGCTACCAGTTGGGCGCGGTCAAGGTTGGCGCCACCCGGCAGATCACTGTGAATGGCGCGCTGAAGGTGGCGGACGGGGGCGACATCACCCTGTTCGGGCCGGGCGTAGCCATCAATGCCAACCTCACGGCCCATGGTGGCAGTCTCAATGCGGGCAATATCCTCAGCCAGGTCGACCCGCTCAAGGCGGGGGCGGTCGGCGATACGATCCTGGCGGGCAACGGCCGCCTCGACGTGGCCGCCGGCGTCAGGCTCGACACCAGTGGACGCTGGAACAACCTGCTGCTGGACCCTGCCGACGCGGGCGGCGTGGCCTCGGTGAACGGTGGCAAGGTGTCGTTGCGCAGCACCGGCAATGTGCACCTGGCGGCCGGCAGCGTGGTGGATGCATCCTCCGGTGGCAGCCTTGGCCTCGACGGCAAGCTCGTCGGCGGCAAGGGCGGTGACGTGACCATGGGCGCCCTCGGCAACCTGGCCCTGGACGGTGAACTCCGTGGCTATGGCGTCAACGGCGGCGGCACCCTGGCGTTGCAGGCACGCAAGGTGCAGATCGGCGACAGCGCCACCGCACCGACCGCCGACACACTGAAACTGGCGGGCGATTTCTTCAACAAGGGCTTCTCGGCCTATGACATCACCGGCAACGAAGGTTTGCTGGTCACCGACGGCACGCGCGTGGATGTGACCACGCCGGTCTATCGCCTGGGCGAGCAGACCTCCGCCAGCCCCACGGGCAGCGACCCGGCCACGGCCCTGGAGCGCTGGACACCGGCGCTGTATCAGGAAGACGCCACCAAGGGCGTGCTGACGCAACGGCGCGGCGCCAGCCTGACCTTGACGGCAGGGCATCAGGAATCCACGGCGGCCGAACTGGCGACGACCACGCTGAATGTGGGCAAGGGGGCGGTGATCAACGTCGACCCTGGCCAGGGCATCAACCTGCGCAGCGTCGGCCAGTTGACCCTCGACGGCACCCTGAACGCCTGGGGCGGCAGTGTCAGCCTGGGCGGCTTGACGGTTCCGGCTTCCGAACTGGTCAACGCTGGCGGCCACGGTCGTTCGATCTGGGTCGGCGAAAACGCGCTGATCGACGTCGCCTCGCGGGCCGTCACGGCGGTGAGCAATCGCGGCAGTGTCTACGGCCAGGTCCGCAATGGCGGCACCATCAGTATTGGCGGCGACATCGACCTGGCCACCGGGATTGCCAAGGCCAGCGACCTGTTTGTGGTGGTGCGCGACGGCGCCCGACTGGATGCCTCCGGTACACAGGCGGCCCTGGATATCCCGGGCCAGGGCCGGGTGCAGGTGGCAAGCAATGGCGGCCGCATCAGCTTTGCGTCCAACAACGGCCTGTACCTGGATGGCAGCTTTGTAGCGCGTGCCGGTGGTGCAGGGGCGGCGGGCGGCAGCTTGTCGCTGGCGCTGGAAAGCCCGTACTACGCCATGAGCGCCGTGACCGACCGTGTGCTTAACGTCCGTGAACTGGTGCTCAGCCAAGCCCACCAGGGCAGCGCATTGCCGGGCAGCGCCGACGCGGCCGCCGCCAGCCTGGAGTACGGCCATGGCGCGCTGGGCGTGGACCAGGTGCGTGCCGGCGGTTTTGACAACCTGGCCTTGCTCAGCAATGGCCTGCTGAGTTTTGACGGTGATGTGTCGCTGAACATGGGCCAGAGCCTGCGCCTGTACAGCGGCGCCATGGGGCTGACTGAAACGGCGGCGGCCAATTCCCGTATCAACCTGTCGGCGCCTTATCTGCTGCTGGCGGGCATCCTCGCGCCGCTGGACCCCAACAAACAACAATACCTGCATCCGGTGTTGACCAGCGGCATGTCTCAACGTGACAGCCAGGCGCTGTTCAATGCCTCCGGCAACCTGGTCGATGTGCGTGGCAATGTGCTGTTCAGCAACAAGAGTGACCTGACCCTGAGCGATAGCAGTCAGGTGAGTATCGACCGTCGCGGCTTCGATGATGTGCAACTGACCAGCCAGGGCGACCTGCGGTTTCTGGTGGGGGCGGGTGCGGATGTGATCGCTACCGGCATCAGCACGCAACTGATGACGCGCGGAGATATGACCTTGCGCGCAGCCCAGCTGTACCCGGCGACTGAGGTCGGCGCGAGGGTGATGGCGGGCTATCTGGACGCTAACAATGACACTACGGGATACAACTACGACCCGACACGCATCCTCACCATCGCCCGTACCGGCAACAGCACCGCTGGCGTGCCGTACTCGGCGTTCGGTCGCCTGCAACTGGGTGGCCCGACCATCAAGCAGGGCGGGGTGGTGCGTGCGCCGCTGGGGCTGATTGAGATCGGCAGCCTGGGCTCCAGCAAAGTTGAACTGCTGCCGGGCAGCCTGACCTCGGTGAGCGGCAGGGGCCTGGTGCTGCCCTACGGCGGTACGGTGGATGGCCAGATCTATCAATACAACGGCAAGACCGTGACGTTCCTCGGGCAGGGCGGGATACCGACGTTGAACGGTGGCCTGCAGGTCGGCGTGGTCCTTGGCGGTGAGTCGGTGGCGGTGCTGCCTGAGGCCACTGTGGACCTGTCCGGCGGCGGCGAATTACTCGGCGCCGGGTTTATTTCCGGGCGCGGCGGTTCTACCGACGCCCGCTACAACCCGTTGATGCAGATCGGGGCCAACGGCGGTTTTGTGCTGCCGGGCCTGGGCACCAACCCGGTCTACGCGATTGTGCCCGGCGTGCAGCCCGGCTACGCACCCGTGGCGCCGGAGGGCGGCGCGGTCGATCCGTTGATCGGCCAGCAAATCACGATTGGCGCAGGGGTGCCGGGGCTCGCGGCGGGCACCTATACCCTGATGCCGTCGACGTATGCCTTGATGCCGGGCGCGTTCCGAGTCGAAATCAACGGCTTGGCCGGGGCCGCAGGCGTGGGGCCGACCCAGCAGATGCGCAACGGCTCGTGGTCGACTGCGGGGCGGCTGTCCATCGCCAATACCGGGATCAGCAACAGCATTGCCAGCCAGTTGATCCTCACGTCGGCCGATACCTTGCGCCGTTATTCCCAGTACAACGAAACCAGTTATGCGCAGTTCGCGGTGGCCGACGCCGCCAGGCTCGGCGTGCCTCGGGCGATGCTCGAGCGGGACGCCAAGACCCTGGAGTTGGCCTTGCGGCCGGGGGCCGGTGCAGATGCCTTCTCGTTCCAGGGGATCGGCCGTTTCGATGCGGCTGCCGGCGGTTACGCCGGTACCGTGGCGGTGCTCAACATGGACAACAGCGAAATCGAAGTGGTGGCGGCAGGCAATGCGGCCACAGCGGATTTCGCTGGCGTCACCGTGGATGCGGCGAGCCTCAATGCCCTGGGTGCCGCACGCCTGATGATTGGCGGCATGACCCAGGTCTCGTATGGCCAGAACGGTGGCTACATCAACCTGGCGAATATGCCCAGCGGTTCGGTCACCCTGCGTACGGGGGCGACGTTGGCCGCGCCGGAAGTATTCCTCTTGAGTGCTGACGGGGAAATCGTGGTGGAGCAGGGCGCGTCGATCAATACGATCGGGCGCGGCAAGGCCAGCTATGACGCACGTGATGGTTTTGTCTACAGCGTGGGCAATATGCTCGCGGTCTCCAATGGGTTGCTCAATGTGGTCAGTGCGCCCGCGGGTAGCAGCAGCGGCGGGATCAAGCTGGGCACCTGTGCCAGCGCCCCTTGCAGCGGGCAAACCGCTCTCTACTCCGAGGGCAGCATCGTCGCCTTGACTGACAAGACCCTGCTGATGGGCGACGAGGTGCGTTACGGCACCCGGCACCTCAACCTCGGCGTCGCCAGCATCAACGTCGGCAGCCCGCAGGCCCTGGCTGACGCTGCGGCGGCCAATCGCCTGCCGGCGGGCCTGACCCTCACCCAGCAAGTGCTCGACCGCTTGCTGCGCGGCGACACCCAGTTCGGCGCCCCGGCCCTGGAGACCCTGCAACTGTCGGCACGCGACAGCTTCAATTTCTACGGATCGACCACCCTCGACACCTACGACGCGGTCACGGGCAAGTCCCTGTTGAACAACCTGATGCTCTCCACCCCGGCGATCTACGGCGCGGGAGGCGCGAATGATGTGGCCACCATCCACACCGCCAACCTGATCTGGCAGGGCGCCGAGGCAGCCCCCGGCACTGTGGTGGCTGGCGGCGCCGGCACCGGCAGCGGGCGCCTGGACATCAACGCCGAGCGCATTACGTTCGGCTATGGCGAGTTCGCCCAGGCCAGCACCACCGCCACCTTGAACCGCCTGGCGCTGGGCTTTGCCAACGTCAACCTGAATGCCAGCGAGCGCATCACCGCCAACCACAAGGGCAGCCTCTCGGTGTACCAGAGCCAGGGCGCCTACGACGCGATCAAGGGCTTTGCCTACAGTGGCGGTAACCTCAATATCCTTACGCCACTGATGACCGGCGAAGCCGGCTCGGTGAACAAGATCATCGCCGGTGGCGCCATTGATGTCAGCGCCTCGTCGGGGCCGGTGGGCAAGGTGGAGGGGCTTGGCGGCGAGTTGTCGCTGCAGGGCGACAGCCTGCGCCTGGCCAGCGCCGTAGTACTGCCCAGCGGCAAGGTGACCCTGGGCGCCCGTGGTGATGTGGTGCTGACCGACAACGCCTCGATTGATGTGTCCGGTCGCGCCATCGTGTTCGACGACCTGACCAAATACAGCGCGGGCGGCGACGTGGTGCTGCAAAGCAGCGCGGGCAATGTGCGGCAGGCCACGGGCTCGACCATCGACCTCTCGGCCACCTTCAACCAGGCGGGCAAGCTGCGCGCCGTGGCGGTGAGCGACGCGGCGGGCACCGTCGACCTGGCGGGCAAGATCCTCGCCGGCAGCAGCGGCTACTACGATGCCGGCGGCACGCTGGTGCCGTACCTGGCCGGCGCGGTGGAGATCCAGGCCCAGCACCTGGGCGGCAGCGGCAGCCTGAGCGAGCGGTTCGCGGCCCTCAACCAGCGCCTCAACCAGGGCCAGGTGTTTGGTGCGCGCAGCTTCCAGCTCAAGCAGGGCGACCTGACGATTGGCGATGGTCTCAAGGCCAATACCGTCAATGTCTCGGTGGACAATGGCAGCCTGCTGGTCACCGGCCGAGTGGACGCCAGCGGCGAACGCGTCGGCAACATCAACCTGGCCGGCAAGAACGGCCTGACGCTGGCCGGCACGGCGGTGCTCGACGCCCATGGCACGCAATTGCGCGTCGACAGTTACGGCAAGATCATCGATTCGCCGAACCGCGCCAGCGTGGTCCTGGGGTCGGGCACTGGCCCGCTGACCCTGGCCGACGGGATGCGCATCGACCTGCGCCATGGCACCGAAACCGCCACCGGCAATGACGGACGCAACCGGGGCACCCTGGAACTGAATGCGCCCCGCGTGGGCGCCAATGACATCGCCATCGACGCCAGTGGGCGCCTGACGATCCAGGGGGCACGTTCGATTGCCCTCAACGGCATGGCCACCTACACCGATGCGCCGGTCGGCACCGACACCACGGCCACCGGCCGGCCGTATCAAGTCGTCACCCAGCAATACCTGGATGACCTGCATGCGTTAAGCACCACCTACATCAATGCGGCGCTGAGCAATACCAACCTGACGCAGACCAAGCTGGCCGGCCTGAACAACGCGACCTACGGCGATTCCTTCCACTTGCGCCCCGGTGTGGAAATCCGCAGCAACAGCGCTGACGGCGACCTGGTCGTGCAGGGCGACCTGAACCTGTCCGGGTATCGCTACGCCAGCCTCAAATCGGTTCAGCCCACCGAGGCCGGCAGCCTGACCCTGCGCGCCGGTGGCGACCTGAATATCTACGGCAGTATCAACGATGGCTTTGCAGCGCCGGCCGCGACTGCGGATGACAACGGCTGGGTACTGCGCGCCGGTGTCGACTTCACCGGTGGCACGGTGGTGGTGCCTGGCAACGGTGTGACGCTGGCGGACGGCACTACGTTCCCCGGCGGCGTGGCCCTCAACTTCGACATCTCGATCAAGGCCCGCAGCTTGCCGGCCGGCACCCGCTTGCCGGCGGCGGCAACCCTCAATGCGACCCTGGCACTGCCGGCCGGTACCGTGTTGGCGGGCGCGGTGCATAATGCTGCGGGGACCGTGCTGTACCCGGCGGGAACGATATTGGCCCAGCGCGTGAGCTTGCCGGCGGGCAGCGTCCTGGACGCTGGCACCGTGCTGGTCAGCCTCACCAGTGTGCGCATCATGACCTGGCCTGCGGGAGTCCCGTTGCCGGGGGTATTGGGCAGCACCGCGACGGTGATCCTCAATGGCACCAAGCCGCTGCCCCGTGGCGCGTTGTTGCCGGTGGGCACCAACGTCAAGTTGCCGGGCAATGCCACCTCGGTGCAACTGCGTGTGCCAGGGGCGGATGGGCAAGGCAAGTTGTGGGCGGCGGCGCCGATGCTGCCCGCGGGCTCCGAGGCCTGGTCGATGCGCCTGGTGGCCGGTGCCGACACCCAGGCAGCCGATAGCCGAGCGCTGCAACCGCAGCCGCAGGCCGGTAACCTGCGCCTGGCCGACAGCCATTACGGCGTGTTTGGCCCGAGCAAGATCGTCGGCGGCAGCACGCGTTTCAGCGTGATCCGCACCGGTGCGGCGGACCTGGAGTTGCTGGCCGGCGGGGATTTGAGCATGGAATCGCTGTTCGGCGTCTACACCGCCGGCAGTGCCACGACCGCCACAGCCGGCAGCCCGGCGGGCGCCTGGTTCCCGGAGGGGGGCGGCAACCTGTTGTTGAAGGTCGGCGGTAACCTGACCGGCAACATAACCAGCAAGGCGCGCTCCACGGGCGGGCGTCCGGTAACGACCGATGGCGAGGTGGATTCGGCCAACGTCGGCAATTGGCTGTGGCGTCAGGGCAACGGCTTGAGCGGCAGCCAGGCGCAATCCACCGCGTGGTGGATCAACTTTGGCGCCATGGTGCCCGTCGCGGGCCTCGCGGACCGGATGGTGGGCTTCACCGGGTTCGGCACCCTGGGTGGCGGCAACCTGAATGTCGAGGTCGGTGGCGATGCGGGGATGCTCAAACCGCTGACGGGCTACGTGGCCGCCAACGTCAGCCCGCGCAGCACGGGCCTGGTGCTGGCGGTAGGCAGCACCGGGCGGGTCGCGGCCGATGGCAGCCTGCAACTCACCGGGGGCGGTGACTTGAACGTGCGGGTGGGCGGGGCGGTCAACCCTGGCAGCCAGATCGCGCTGGAGCATCTCAATGGTGCGGTGGTCGACCTGCGCGGGCATGTACAGATGACGGGCGGCGCCCTGGGTAGCCTGACGTTGCGCTACGGCAGCCAACCCAAGGATCAAAGCCCGAGCGAAATCCGCGCCTACGATCCGAGCCGCTCGACGTCTGCGGCCGCGACCGGGGGCTGGAGCCTGCTGCCGGGCGATGCGACCTTCAATTTGTCTACGCGTGGGGACCTGGTGCTGCAGGACGTGGCCGATCCGGGACGCGCGCCGCAGATGAATGTCCTGGCGTATGAGAACAATGGCGTCAGTGGCGTTGGGCAGAGCTGGTTCAGCCTGTGGACCGACCGCACGGCCATCGACCTGTTCTCCGCCGGGGGCAATCTCACGCCGTTGACCGATACCGCCGAGTCGGATCTGGCGGCGGTGTATCCAGCGACGCTGCGTGCAGTCGCGGCCAACGGCAGCCTGTACTACGGCCGCGCTTCGACGTTGAACACGAACGTATTGCCGCCGCTCAAGGCGCTGGTATTGGCGCCGTCGACCAACGGCCAGTTGCAACTGCTGGCGGGGGATTCGATCTATGGCGGCGACCTGACCATCAGCCGTTCCAGTGCGGCGCCGGACACCTTGGCGAGCATCCTGCACCCGGCCTTCCAGGGCTTTATCGGCGGGCGAGCGGACGTGGGCAGCGGCAACGTTTCCACCGACGCCAACGTTGCCAGGCTGGGCATTTCGTTCCCACTGTTTGCCTTTGGTCCAAATACCGCCAGCACCCAATGGGGGAATACCCTGGAGCCCGCGCGCTTCTATGCAATGACGGGGGATCTGCTGGGGGTCAACAGTGGGCGTACGCTGACGATGACCACCGCCGACGATCCGCGCCTTGGGCAAACCTATTTTGAAGGCGCAGGCCCGGTCTGGATGCGGGCCGGGCGCGATATCGTCAGCAGCGGTACCGGCCTGGCAGGGGCCAGCGGTGGCGACGACAGTACCGGTAGCTACACCTTTGCCGGCAACCTGTTCGTGCACAACAGCCCCACCGATATCTCCATCGTCAGCGCCGGTCGCGACATCCTCTACAGCAGCTTCAACGTCGCCGGCCCCGGCAATCTGGAAGTGAGCGCCGGGCGCAATATCCTGATGGACGACAAGGTCGGTATCACCAGCCTGGGCGCTGTGGCGGCGGGCGACACACGCCCCGGCGCGAGCATCGTGATGCAAGCCGGCGTCGGCGCCAACGGCCCGGATTACCGCCGCTTCGTCGAACCGTACCTGAACCCCGCCAACCTGGCGCAACCGGGCGAGTCGTTGCAGGGCGCCAAGGTGGCCAAGACCTACGAAAACGAACTGGTCGGCTGGCTGGCCGAGCGCTTCGGGTTTGTCGGCAACAGCGAGCAGGCCCGCGCCTACTACGCCAGCCTGCCGGCCGAGCAACAACGGGTGTTTGCCCGCGACGTGTACTTCGCCGAACTCAAGGCCGCCGGCCGCGAGTACAACCAGGACGGCAGCGTGCGCCAGGGCAGCTACCTGCGTGGCCGCGCGGCGATTGCGGCACTGTTCCCGGACAAGGACGTGGCCGGCAATCCGCTCACCTACAAGGGCGATATCACCCTGTTCGGCGGCGCGGGCGTGCACACCAACTTCGGTGGTTCGATCCAGATGCTCACGCCGGGCGGCAGCCAGACCTTCGGCATCGAAGGCGCCGCACCGCCGTCCACCGCCGGTGTGATCACCCAAGGGGCCGGCGATATCCAGCTGTATTCCCTGGGCAGCATCCTGCTGGGCCAGAGCCGCATCATGACCACCTTCGGCGGCTCGATCATGGGCTGGACCAGCGAAGGCGACATCAACGCCGGTCGGGGCTCCAAGACCACCGTGGTGTACACGCCGCCCAAGCGTGTCTATGACAACTGGGGCAACGTCGGCCTGTCGCCATCGGTGCCGAGTACCGGTGCGGGGATCGCCACGCTCAACCCGATCCCGGAAGTGCCGGCGGGGGATATCGACCTGATTGCGCCGATGGGCACCATCGATGCGGGCGAGGCGGGCATTCGTGTGTCGGGCAACGTCAACATCGCTGCCTTGCACGTGGTGAACGCGGCCAACATCCAGACCCAGGGCAAGTCGTCCGGGGTGCCGGTGTCGGCCACCGTCAACACCGGGGCCATGAGTTCGGCCAGCGCGGCAGGGGCGGCGGCGTCCCAGGCGGCGGAAGACGCGGCGCGCAGCCAGCAGACTGCGGCCAAGCAGGGCCGGCCGTCGATCATGACCGTGGAAGTGTTGAGCCTGGGCAGCGAGCCCTTGCCGCAAAAACCGTCGCCCGCGCAGAAGACCTCGGACTACAACCCCAACAGCCCGGTGCAAGTCCTGGGCGCGGGGCCGCTGAGTGAACAGGCGCGGGCCCGCTTGACCGACGAGGAGCGCAAGCAGATCAGTTTGTAGATTTACAGAAGGACCTCTCGATGTACCTTTGGGGCGATCAATGATCGCCCCGTTTTTTTTGGCTGCTGCCCGGACCTGTGTAGGCGCTGGCTTGCCTGATATGGCATCACCTGGGTGTGCCTGATGTACCGAGGTGCCTGCATCGCCGGCAAGCCGGCGCCTGCAGAGGCATCTGCGTCGCCTATGGATTGTCCTTGAGGGTCTTGAATGCCTCCACGCGCTTGATCAGCCGGGTGTTCTTCGCCGAGTCGGCATTGCCGAACAGAAACGAAAAATCCGAGGCCAGCCCCGAGGTGCCGGCAATCGCCGCGTACTGGTGACAGGCATTGCAGTTGTCGTTCTGCACGTAGGTCTCCAGGGTCGTGTTGGCCACCACCCCATTCTGATCGCTGACATACGGCCCGTAGGACAGCGGCGTCTTCACGTTCGGCCCCGGCCCCGGGTCGTTGGGAGCATTGGGCGTCTTCGACCACAGCACATTCACCAGTTTGTAGTACTGGAACACCGATTGGCCCTGGGTTTTCTCGGCAAAGGTCTGCTGCACCGCCGTGTTCAGTGCCTGCAAATCCTGGGGCGTGGCGTTCACCCGCGTGGCCTGCACCGGCTGCCCCAGTGGCGTGCAGTTGGGCGGGGTATGGCTGGCGTCGCATTGCACGCGCGCCACATTGGGTGTGCAGGCCGCGCCGGTGCAGGCCGGGTTGTTGAAGCTGTAGCCATCCGGCGGTGCGGCGCCGCCATCGGGCACATTGTCGACCTGCTCGAACGTGCTCCAGATGAAGTTCGGCTGGGTCTGGGTCTTGTTGATGATATGCAGGCCCACCAGCCCCACCACTTCCTGGGTGCACTGCAGGGTGTCGGGGCGTTGCAGCCAGGCCACGGTGGTGAGGTAGCGTCCGTACAGCTCGGGCTTGTTGGTGAGCACGCGCCAGGCGGCCTTGAGTTCCAGGGCGCCGAGTTCTTCCTGGGGCAGGGCCTTGGCCGGCAGTTCGCGCACCAGCTTGCCTGCCGGCAATGACAGGCCGGCGGGGTGCCGGTTGTCGCTGTTCTGCGCCACGATCAGCTGGTTGGCTGCATCGTACAGGCCGTTATTGACGATGTAGTCGAACTCGGCCTTGCCGACCTTGCGCTCGAAAAACACCAGGTTGCCCGCCTGGTCCGTCAGCCAGCCGCCGGAGGCTTCCATGATCGAATCCGGCAGGGTCACCTGGGTGCCGCTGGACAGGTGAAAGCGATGCTTGCGGTTAATGGCGCTTTCCGAGGTGGCGGTGATGAATTTGCGCGCGCCGCTGGCAAACGCCTTGAGGTTGCTGGAGGCGCTGCAATTGGACGGCACCAGGGTTTCGACGCCCCAGCCGGACGGCTTGGCCGCGCCGGGCAGGAAGATATCGCTGGCATCCTTGTAGCTGGCCCACACCGGGGCGTTGCTCATTGGCTGGCCGGGCGTGGGCGGCACGCCGAACTGGGCCGCGCTGCTTTGGGTGTCCGGCTCGCCGGCCAGGCTCGGGTTGGCGGGCCAGCCGGGGTTGACCGACCAGTTCATGGCGATAAACAGCTGCCAGCCGAAACAATTGAGAAAGTCCTGCTCGGTGCCGAAATTGTTCACCGGCAGGAAGCCGCCACTGGTGGGATCGAACACCAGTTGGCTGACGCAGCTCTGGGCGTCCGTTGCGGCGCTGGCCGCGGGTGGGGCCAGCAGCAGGGCGCAGGTTATCCAGCAGAACACACTCAAGCGTGCCCGGCGCAGCGGGCGAGGCCATCCGTTCATGATCGCATTCCTTGCTCAAGTCTCAGGGGGGCGGCCGCCCCTGCCAGGCAGCGGCGGCCGCAGGCAGTCAGGCGCCGGGCACCAGGGCCAGGCCGCTTTCCCACGGGTGCTGGGTGGCACTGGGGTTGGCGGCTTCGCTCGGGTTCAGCGCACGCACGCTGACCAGTCCCGGCGCGGCGCTGCTGCTGACCGTGACGGTCATGATGTAGCCCTGGGTGCCGCCGCTGTCGGTTTGCCCCGGGATAGCCGAGGCGTCCGGCAGGAACTGCGTGACCTGGGCGGTGATCCCCGGGTTGGAGAACTGCACCCGCGCGTCGGCGACCGTGGTCTGCGGGTCGGCGCCTTGCACCACCAGCACGAACTGCGCCGAGGTGCCGGGGGCAAAACTGGCCGGCAAGTCGCTGGGGGACTGGCCGTAGAACAGGTCCAGCGGCAGCAACTGCACGGGCCAGGGTTGCGTATCGGTGTTGTTCGCCGCGACACATTCGCAGGCTTCGGGCGTGGCGGTGAGGGGCGCCGGCGTCACGCTGAGGGCCACATCCAGTTGATCGGCGATGACCCACACGTAATTGATCGGCGTGCCATTGATGGTGATGTCGTTGATCGAGAACCCGGCGCTTTGCGGCACCTCGAACACCGCTTGCAGGATCTGGTCGGAGTTGTTCGGGCCGGTGCCGGCGGTGCCACGGGTCACGCGCCAGTAGCTGCTCACATCCTGGCCTTGAGGGCCTTTCCAGCCGCTGAAGGACTTGGGCTGTTGCAGGTACAAGCCGATCGGATTGGTCAACGAGATGAGGTTGTTCACCGCCGCCTGGTTGGCCGAGAAACCGATGTGCGGGTCGGAGTTGCGGTAGTTCTGCCCGTACTGGGCGCAGCAGATCAGGCTCTGCTGGTTGGCGCTGCTGCGGATCGGCCGCAGGATGGTGGCCGCGGCTGCCAGGTAGATCTCGGCACTCAGGGTGTTGGGCCCGGAGGTCAGGTGCATCGCACCGCCCGACACGCCGGGGATGCGCACGGTGCCGCTGTTCCATTTGTTCACGGTGTCGTAGGCGGGGCGGCCGGTGGTTTCATCGATCACCGGGTCGCCGGCGTTGCCGGTCGGACCGTTGGCGGTGTAGCGCAGGTACAGGTCTTCGAGTTTCACCTGCGGGTCGACATACGCCTGGTACAGCCCCAGCACGGCATTCGGATCGATGTTCCACATGGTCAGGAAGTAGGCCGGGTTTTCGCTGGTGAACATGATGCTGCGCATATTGCCGTCGGGGTCGCGGGTGATCGACCACTCGCAGTATTCATCCAGCCAGCCCCGTGGGCCCGAAGGCGAAAAGTCGGCGTAGGGACCGTTCCAGTTGATCGATTTGCACAGCACGCTGGGGATCTGCAGCTGGGTGGCGGTCGGGTCCGGGTACAACGAAAACAGTGTGCCGTCGAGGTTGATCTGGCCGTGGTCGGTGAGTTCCATCACCTGGTCCAGGGTCATGGCCTTGCCGTTCAACTGCGGCACCACGGCGGCGCCGTTGTTGTAGAAGAAGGTCCACAGGCGGTTGGGGAACGGCTGCCAGGTAATGGTGATCGGCGTCTGCGTGCCGTAGCCGCTTTCGATCGGGTTGTAGTAGCCCGAGCGCGGCGCATCGTTGAGGTTGGACCAGGGGTTGCCGATGACCGACATCTGGGTCCAGCCGGTGACGTTGTTGTTCCAGTTGGTCTCGAAGGTCGACAGCTGGTCTTCCAGGCCCAGCTTGTTGTAGTCCTTGGGCGCCTGCTCGGCGGGGGAGGTGAATTGGGTGAAGGGTGTGCTCATGTCGGTTCTCCAGCAGGTGTGTGGTGGGACGTGGAGCAGCAACCGGCGCCCGCAGCGGGGCCGGCGGTGGTTTGGCGTGGGTCGTCCCACACCAGTTGCGCGATAAAGCCAGGCAGCGGCGCGTACGCATCGGGCGTCAGTACCTGGCCACTCTCGAGATGGGTCACGATCAGCGATAACTGCGCGGCATCCGTCGGCGCCAGGTGCAGCGCCTTGACGCTGCGCGCAGCATTCAGCGCACGGGACACGCCCTGGGTGATGCAGCGGCCCTTGTCGTCTACCAGGCCCATGCCGATCCGGCTGAAACGCCCGACGTAATGCGGGTTGTCTGCGTTCACGTGCTGCGCGGTGGCATCTGGCTGATTGAGAAAGACGTCGATCAGGAAGGTGTCGTGGGTGCAGCGCACATGGTCGAACACCACCCACGGGCCGGTCCCTGCCGGCTGTGCCTCGCAGCAGGCTTTGGATGCACCGAACTGCGGCGCCACCGGGGTGCCGTAGTCGTAGCCGATGTGGCGGCTGTCCTGGGCCATGTCGCCCAGGGTGGTGTAGCGCCAGGCATCCGCGCTGGTGAAGCTGACCTCGTCGGCCTGGTGCCCGGCGAATGGCTGCAACAGGCACTGGGTGGTGTACTGCGCGGCCGGATTGGCGCGAATCCACACTTCGAGCATGCGGTCGATATTGGCGTGGTAGGAGCAGAACACCGGGTCGAAGGCGGTGTAGGCGTTGTCGGCCATGTCACCGCCGATCCAGCCGTGATAGTTGTCGTGGGGCTGTTCGTAGAGCCCGTCGAAATTCAGCGCGCGATTGGGGTACAGGTTGTCCGGCTGCGGCGGGTCAAACGTGGTGATGTTGGCCCAGGGATAGCCCGGCACGCCCTGGGGCTGGCTGAAGGTGGTGAAGGTGAGCGCATCCAGCACTTGCTGCTGGAAGATCCGGCTCATGCCATACAGGCGCGTGCGCTCGACACGAAACGCCTCGCCCTGGGTGTAGAACAGCGGGTTGCGCTGCACATAGCGGCAGTCCACGCCCTCGACACTGGCGCTGGCGCAGACTTTTGAACAGCCGTCCTTGGCCGCCGCATAGCGCAAAGGGTTGCGCCGCACTTCGCCGGTGTGCGGGTGCACGTAGGTCTCGTCGAGGAAGGCCTGGGGCAGCCCGGCCTGCGGGCTGCCATCGACACTGGCGTCGGCGGCCATCCAGTCCCAATAGGGAATCGCGCAGTCGATCAGCGCTTCCAGGTGCAGCAGGTAGGCGCGATGCCACAGGGCAAACGCTTCCTGGTAATGCAGGCACCAGTTGGTGTGGATGTAGGCGTAGCGCTGCCAGGGCGAGCCGCTGTCCGGGTCACCGATGTGCATCACGTCATCCAGGCGGGCGCGGTACAGGTTCAACTGCTCCGGGCTCAGGGCGCGAATGTCCTGGCGTACGCGCTTGACCGGCTGCGGCAGGGCCGGTGGGGGGATGCGCTCGGCGGGGTCAAAGGCCGAGCTGGCGTCCAGTCGCCAGCCCTGGTTGACCCACAGGCGGAAGGTTTCCAGCGCATCGATCGGCCAGAATTGCTGGGGGTCGGTGGTCAGCGGCATGTTGCGCGAGGCGAGGTGCTGGTAAATGGTCTGCGACCAGGCCTTGACCGAGTCCGGGTCTTCCAGGAACACGTCGTAGGCGTTCATGCAGCCCGCCCAGGTGGCGGCGACGGCGGCGCGCGAGGCGGACGGTATCCAGTAGGGGGCGCTGAAAAGGCCGTGGATATCAGCGGTCCATGTCGGTTTCGCGACTATCATAAGATCCCTCTCATGCCGCCCCGGGCCAGGTGTTGGCTGGGCTGCTAAGCTGGATTGATGTTAACGAGCCGCTGCGCAGGATTTGTGCAAATTGGCCCGTCTTCGCGACGGATTCATTGCAATTTTCAAGGACGATTTACAACCGATGACAGACGCCATGGATTTGAAGATCCTGGGCAAGTTGCAAAAGGATTGCGACCAGAGCCTGGAGTTGTTGAGCGACAGCGTGGGACTGTCGTCCACCAGTTGTTACCGGCGGATTCGCCGCATGGAAAGCGTGGGGATTATCAAGGCAAAAGTCGCGGTGCTCGACGAGCGCAAGCTGGGCATCCAGGTGACCGCGTTTTTCCTGATCAAACTGGACAAGGACAGCCACGATATCGACCGCAAGATGCAGCACATCCTCACCCGCCACCCGGAGATTCAGGATTGTTACCTGCTGACCGGCGAGTTTGATTTTGTGATGGTTGCCAAGTTTCGCGATGCGACGGAATACACCGAGTATATCTATCGGTTTCTGGAGACTTATCGGGATATTCCGATTCGGACTTATTCGTCGACGTTGGTGGTACGCACGGTTAAAAAATCCTACGAACTGCCCCTACAAGGGGTGGGCTTCCCTGCGGGTTAGCGGCCTTGAAGACAACCGATCTACCGTGTGCAGCAGCTGGCTTGCCAGCGATGGGATCACCTGGTTGTGCTTGATGTACCGAGGTGCCTGCATCGCCGGCAAGCCGGCTGCTACAGAAAAGCGCGTCAGTGATCGAGCCTTCCCAGTAACCCACTCAAGCAAAAATGAAGCTTTCATGACAAAAGTTCGGTAGCCCTTGGCCACTCCCGTCTCTCCTGTGTAACGCGCTTGAGGACGCCAGACAGGCGTTCTTTTCAGCCGCAAGCAGGATGCCAGGAGTGGGGCGATGGGAACTATGGAACGTTACTCGAAAGTGGGCATGCAGGAGCTCGACCAGCGCCTGTCGAAGATCGTCGAAGCGGCGCGCAAGAAGCCGGTTTCGGTGTATCGCTACGGCGCGCCGTGGGTGTGGATCGTCTCTCAGGACGATTGGCAGGGCGCCTTGCAGGAAGTCGCGAGCTTCATCCCGGCCGGCCATTCCCTGGTGTTGCTGCGCCCGCAGATCGATGAAATCCTCGACCAGCATCGCGACTGGCTGGTGGCCGAAGCCCCGATGTCGATCGCCCCGCACACGGTGCTGCAGATCCTCCTGCTGCAACTGTTGTATTCGGTACCCAGCGAGCAGCAATTGCATGAACAGCTCAACTACAACCTGCTGTTCCGCTGGTTCGTCGGCCTGGACCTGAACCAGAAGGTCTGGAGCATCCACGCGCTGACCCGCGACATCGCCACGCTGCTGAACAACCCGCGGGCGGTGCAACTCATCCAGAAAATCATCGGTGACGTGTTTTGTGGCGCCTTGCTGCACACGCCGGAGTTCTCCTTGAACTTCGCGCTGCTGCACACCTGGCTGGCACGCCACGGCAGTACCTCGATCGCCAGTAATTGAGCTGGCCATACGTCGCGCCATCGGCGGCGGCGCACATAATCAGAATGTCAGGGGGCGGTGTGGAGCATCTGTTCAAATCAACGCTGGCGCTGTGCTGCATGGCGCTGGGCGCCTTGGCGCAACCGGCGTGGGCCGAGGAGGGGGAGCAAGCCCCGGCGCGCAAGGTCGACGTCAACGAGTACTTCGTGCGCGGCAATACCGTGCTCGACGCGGCGACGATCGAGGAGGCGGTGTACCCGTTTCTCGGCCCGCAAAAGACCCTGGACGATATCGAAGGCGCCCGTGACGCGTTGCAGAAAATCTACCAGGCGCGCGGCTATCAATCGGTATTCGTCGAGTTGCCGGAGCAGAAGGTCGATGACGGCATCGTCTACCTGCAGGTCAGCGAAACCAAGGTCGGCCGGGTCCGTGTGGTCGGCGCCAAACATTACTCGCCGGTGGAAATCCGCGAGCAGGTGCCGGCCCTGGAAGAGGGCGCGGTGCCGGACTTCGCCACCGTGCAAACCCAGTTGGCCGGGCTCAATCGTGGCGCCGGGCGCCAGGTCACGCCGCTGGTGCGCGAAGGCCAGCGCCCGGGCACCATGGACGTGGATTTGCAGGTCGAAGACCAGAACCCCTGGCACGCCAGTATTGGCCTGAACAACGACTACAGCGCCGACACCGAGAAGCTGCGCTCGGTGGCGACCGTCGGCTACGACAACCTGTGGCAACTGGGCCACAGCATTTCCCTGACCTACTTCACTGCGCCCCAGGACACCGACAACGCCAAGGTCTGGTCGGGCTCCTACACCGCGCCGCTGGATGAGCGCTGGGCCTTGCAGTTCTCCGGTTACCAGTCCGACAGCAACATCGCCACCATCGGCGGCAGCAACGTGCTGGGCAAGGGGCATTCCTACGGCGTGTCGGCGATCTACAGCCTGGCGGCCACGGGCAACTGGGCCAACTCGTTCTCGTTCGGGGTCGACTTCAAGGACTTCGACGAGCAGATGAAATTCGGCGCCAGCAGCGACCAGGTACCCCTCAAATACGCACCGATGACCTTTGGCTACAACGGCTATCGCTACACCGAGCAATCCCAATTGGGCCTCGGCTTGAGCCTAGTGGTGGGCACGCGCGCGTTCTTCGGCTACGGCAGCGACGCCGAGGAGTTCGAGTACAAGCGCTACAAGGCCAGCGCGAGTTTCGCGGTGCTCAAGGGCGACCTGAATTACATCTACACCTTCGCCAACGACTGGCAGTCGGCGACCAAGGGCGGCTTCCAGCTGGCCTCGGGGCCGCTGGTGTCCAACGAGCAATATTCCGCCGGCGGCGCCACCTCGGTACGCGGCTACCTGGCGGCCGAGCGCACCGGGGATGAGGGCTATCTGCTCTCCCAGGAATTGCGCACCCCGTCCCTGGCCAAGTTCCTTGGCAGTTACGTGCAGGAGTGGCGCTTCTATGCGTTCGCCGAAGGCGCGCGAATGCGCCTGCACGACCCGCTGCCCGAGCAGGAAGACGAATACAGCCTGGCCAGTGTCGGCCTCGGCACCCGCGCCAGTTTGAGCAAATGGTTGTCCGGCAGCCTGGATTGGGGCTACCCGCTGCT
>Ga0153921_1000067_pt1 | contig 101603 bp, 116 predicted proteins | sample TSNJ005MetaG_FD_104691 | JGI IMG/M metagenome (GOLD analysis project Ga0153921, IMG submission 104691) | Attine ant fungus gardens microbial communities from New Jersey, USA - TSNJ005 MetaG | ecosystem: Host-associated > Fungi > Mycelium > Unclassified | place: USA: New Jersey, Brendon T.... | reverse complement strand
TTAATTTTTAATTTCTTATTTCGAGGATTAAGAAACAATATTTTGTTATTTCTCTTTAAAGAGGCTGTTCCGAAAATGGGACAGTTTTTTTTTATGATAGGTAGTTACTGAAAATAAAGTTTCTTTGAATATCGTTTATTTAAAGAAGCTAATATTTGAACGCGGAATTTTTTTCTATATGTAAAATTACTGTTTTCTAAAACTAAACTCAAATAAATTTGCAATGCTCTAATTGATTAAAGTAGTAAATATTCGCTGTATTGTGTATGAAACTTTAATACTTTATAAAACAGAATTATCAAAAAATATTGACATTTAAGTTTTATTTTTTTATATTTTTACTAATATATTTCCGTTTATCGGAATATATTTCCGTATAACGGAAAAAGGGGGTGAAGTAGATTTCTTGTCTTATGTAGCAAGTTTCTACTTTTGAAGTGTTTATTTTACGAATGTAAAGGGGAGAGAGAATGGCAAATCTACAAGAAGAAAATAATAATTTAGAAGAGCCTAAAATTAAAGGTATTAATGCGTTTGTTTTAATGTTCATCATTATTTTAGTAATGAGCGCACTTACCTATATTATTCCTGCAGGTCAGTACGATCGAGTGGATAATAATGGGCGGATGGTTGTGGATCCAGAATCATTTCACTATATTGATTCAAGTCCAGTCGGTTTTCTTCAAATTTTTAATAGTGTCCATTTAGGGTTACTAGAAGGTGCCTCCATTATTTTATTTGTATTTTTATTTGGTGGTGCGCTTGGTATTATGCAAAAAACAGGAGCTATTGATTCATTTATTAAAGTAATGGCTTCTAAGTTTGGTAAGAAAGAGTACGTGTTAATTCCTATTCTTATATTAATCTTTGGTAGTTTAGGAACGTTAATTGGTTCTGCTGAGGATACGTTAGTCTATATTGCGATTATTATCCCGCTAACGATGGCTCTTGGAATGGACGCCATTACAGGATTTGCAATTGTTATGTTAGGGACATTAGCCACTGGATTTACATCGGGAATTACCAATCCGTTTAATATTGGGGTTGCTCAAACGATTGCTGAGTTGCCGATGTACTCAGGTATGTCTTATAGAATTATCGTATTTTTTGTCTTTTATCTTTTAACGGTTATTTATATTATTAGGCATGCTAAAAAAGTTAAAAATGATCCGTCTAAAGGAATTTACGGGAAATTTAAGCCAGAGGAAAGTGTTGCAATTGACTTAGATTTTAAAATGAGTGGACGCCACTTTTTAGCATTGCTTGTGTTATTAGCGAATTTTGTCGCATTAATCGTTGGCGTTATTAAATTTCAATGGTATATCAGTGAAATTGGTGGCGTGTTCTTATTAAGTAGTATTATTATGTCGATTATTTGTAAAATGAGCCCGAATAAAATGGCTGAAGGCTTTATTGCAGGCGCTCGAGATATGGTTGAGGGTGCTTTAATCATCGGATTCGCCCAAACGATTTTAGTTATTACGACAGCTGGTGGCTTAATTGATACAATATTACACTTTGTAGCGAATGCTGTAAGTGTACTACCTGCTTCTATTAATGCAGTGGGCATGTTCTTACTACAGCTATGCTTGAATTTCTTAGTGCCTTCAGGAAGTGGACAAGCGGCCTTAACGATGCCAATTATGACGCCGTTAGCAGATTTAATTGGTGTATCAAGACAGACGGCAGTATTGGCTTTCCAGTTTGGAGACGGTATTTCCAACATGGTTATTCCTACGAGTGGTGTGTTGTTAGCAGGTTTGGCAATCGCAGGTATTCCATTCTCTAAATGGTTTAAATGGGTGTTCCCATACTTCGCTATTCAAACAGGCTTAGCTATAATTTTATTAATTATTGCGCACGTTATGAATTACGGACCGTTTTAACTTAGTAGAATGATAGGAGGATTTGCAAATGATTGAAACGACTGATTTAAAACAACAGGTTATTGCCTGGAGACAGCATTTACATATGCATCCAGAGTTGTCCCATCAAGAATATCAAACAGCGCAATATATTTATGATCAATTAATAACATTTCCACATTTAGAAGTGAAACGCTTAACTGAAACGAGCGTTTGTGCAATTTTAAAAGGAACGAAGACAGAGGGGCAGGGTCATACAATTTTATTGCGGGCGGACATCGACGCATTGCCGATTGAAGAAGAGACTGATTTGCCCTTTAAATCAAAAAATCCAGGGGTTATGCATGCTTGTGGCCATGATGCACACCCAGCGATGTTGTTGGGAGCTGCAAAAGCATTAGCAGAGCGGGGGACGGACTTTAATGGTGAAATTCGCTTCGTTTTCCAACATGCTGAGGAAGTAACCCCAGGGGGAGCTGCTCAACTCGTTTCTTTAGGTATTGCAGATAATGTAGATTATGCATTTGCCCTACATGTTAGCCCTGATTATCAAGTTGGTCAATTTGCCATGAAGGACGGAAAATTTACAGCAGCTGCAGATGATTTTGAAATTAAACTTTATGGACGAGGTAGCCATGCATCTATGCCGGAAGTAGCTATCGATCCATTGTTAATAGGTTCTGAAATTGTTGTGGCACTGCAAACAATCGTGTCACGTAAAGTACCAAGCATTCATGCGCCTGTTTTAACGGTAGCAAAATTCCATTGTGGCACAGCGTTAAATATTATTGCTGACACAGCAGAGCTTGGCGGTACGATTCGTTCGTTAGATGCGACAGTGCGTGTCGAGGCTCGTCAGCATTTGGAGAAGATTGTGAATGGTATAGCGTCCATGCATGGAGCGACGGTTGAGATTAAGTGGGAGCTTGGCTGTCCTTCTGTAACGAATGATAAGGAGCTTACGGCTTTATCACGTCGTATTGCGACTGAAATTGTTGGAGTGGAGGGTGTGCAAGAATTACCTGCCCCAATGTTCGGCACAGAGGATTTTGCCGACTTTTCGGAAGTTGTCCCTTCTTCTATGCAGTTTATAGGGGTGCATAACGAAGATTTCGGTGAAGCCTATCCTTTACACCATCCGCGCTTTAAAATCGATGAGAATGCCCTTATTTACGGCGTACGCTACTTTGAAAATATCGCACGGACTTTATGTCCATAAAAGAATCCCCGCCTTGTTGGTGGGGATTTTTACTATAGTGCCGTTTATTCTGTTGCGTTCCGCTGAATTACAGTGGTGAGCTTCTATCGGCGATTGAGGTGAGTTTACCAGCGATTGTAGGACTTCTATCAGCGATTCCCTTAGTTGCACACGTAGGATGTAACTATGCATTTTTTTTGCATTGATAGAAGCGACTTTCAAAGTTCTTCACGTATATTGTTGATTGGAGCGAAGGGCTGGCGACTCCTGCGGGAACAGCACAGAACGTAAGACGTAACAAGCGACGCGCCAGCGACGGTTGCGGCTTACGGTGTGCCCGCGGAAAGCGCCTGACCGCAGCGGAAATCAGTGGCAGTAATCATCTGCAAAGAAAAACGCCCACCTATTTAGGCGAGCGTTTTTCTTTTATCGCGTATTATTTTGTATAGTTATCGAAATAACCTTGAATGTAAATCATTGGTGTTCCTTTGTCGCCTGAGCCTGAAGTTAGGTCAGAAAGAGAACCGATTAAGTCTGTTAAGCGACGAGGTGTTGTTCCTTGAGCGGCCATTTGACCAGTTAAATCCTCATCTTTATTTTGAATATATTCAGAGATAGCGGCTTTTAATTCTTCTCCACGAAGATCAGCAAAGTCATTATCTGCTAAGTATTTTAATTTTACTTCATTCGGTGTACCATCTAGGCCAGCAGTGAAGGCAGGAGATACAACTGGGTCAGCTAGCTCCCAAATTTTGCCCACTGGATCTTTAAATGCGCCATCGCCATAAACCATTACTTCTACTGTTTTACCAGTAGCTTCTTTGATTTTTGCTTGGATGCCATCAACGATTGGTTGGCAAGTATGTGGGAATAGTTTTACACTTTCTTCAGTCGCTTTGTTTGAACCAAGTAGACCGTATTCAGCATTGAAGCCTGAACCATTTACAGATACAGCTAAAATGTTATCTAAAGAGAATACTTTTTCAGCACCGTTCGCCGTTAAAATACGTTTCGTACGGAAGCGAGTGTGAATATCACAAGTTAAAACGCTTTTTGTATAGTCTAAAATTGTTTTTGGGTTGTTTGAGAAGATCACTTCACAAGCAGCACCTTCAGCTTCGATTAATTCTTTGTAGTATTCGATATAATCCACACCTGTAAATGTGTGTTTTTTATAACCGAAGTGTTCGCGGAATTCAGCTTCTGTTAATGTATCAGTCCAAGGGTTAATGCCTTTAACATCTAATTCATCGATATCAACTAAGTGGTTACCAACTTCATCAGATGGGTAGCTTAGCATTAAAACAACTTTTTTAACGCCTTTTGCAATACCACGTAAGCAGTTTGCAAAGCGGTTACGGCTTAAAATTGGGAAAATCACACCAACAGTATCGTCGCCGAATTTAGCAGCTACGTCCGCTGCAATATCATCGATTGAAGCATAGTTACCTTGTGCACGAGCTACAACTGATTCTGTTACTGTAACAATATCACGATCTTCAATTGAATAGCCTTCCACTTTAGCAGCGTTTAACACTGTATCGACAACGATTTGTTCGATGTTATCGCCTTCGTTAATGATTGGACCACGAAGACCTCTTACAACTGTACCAATTACACGTTCCAAAATAATCTCTCCTCATAAATAGCTATATGTTAATTTTTAATGATAGGAATAAAATCAATATGATTTTACTATACGCTTAGTTAATGATATAAGTAAAATTAATAGTTCATATAATAGCTATAAGGAGTACTTATATGATTGGGAAATTAGATTTATATCGTGTCTTTAGTGTTGTTGCTAAAAATAGTAGCTTCTCTAGGGCGGCTAAAGATTTATTTATGACACAACCAGCAGTTAGCCAAGCAATGATGCAATTGGAAAAAGAACTTGGTACACGACTTTTCAACCGTACACCTAAGGGCGTCACATTAACGACAGAGGGGAAACTACTGTATGAATATACAAACTCAGCATTAGGTCTTTTAGATGCTGGCGAGGAAAAGCTTCTAGAATTTAAAAACTTAACGACTGGTCAGTTAAAAATAGGGGTAGGGGATACGATTTCGCGCTTCTTTTTAATGCCGTATCTTGAGGCTTTTCATACGATGTACCCGAATATTAAGCTACAGATGCTGAATGGTACGACCTCTGAAATATGCAATTTTATTAAATCAGGTGAAGTGGATGTAGGGCTTTGTAATTTTCCATTGGAAGATGTCAGCCTGCAATTAACGGTGTGCACGGAAATACAGGATATTTTCGTATGTGGAGAGAAATATAAAACATTGCAATCAAAGCGCTTAAGCTATGAAGATTTATTAAAGTTTCCACTTATTTTTCTAGAGAAAAAATCAAACTCAAGAAACTATGTAGAAAATTATTTAATGGGGCAAGGGATTCAAATTGCACCTGAGTTTGAACTTGGTTCACATGATCTCGTGCTTGAATTTGCACGTAGTAATTTAGGAATAGCATGTGTAACGAAAGAATTTTCTATGGATTATTTACAGCGTGGGCTGCTTTATGAGTTGCCATTGACGGAGAGTATTCCTACTCGAAGTATTGGTATGTGTTATTTAAAAAGTGTGCCATTATCTCGTGCTGCTACGAAGTTTGTAGAAATTATTGAGCGTAAACAGGCTCGGAAACCGATAAATCCTAGACCATTGAAATAAGCTTAGCGACTAAATAATAGTCTGCTAAGCTTTTTATGTTTCTTTTTTCTGCGTAATAAATTCAATAAGGGCTTCTACATTGCGCTTATTTTTCATTGTAGGCGAGTGCAAATATGAAAAAGTCCGCATAAAACGATGTTCTACAAGCGGCAAAACGGCAATATCGCCATTCTTGATGTCCCTCTCAATAACGCTGCCTGACAATAATGACAGGCCAAGCCCTTCGATAACACTTTCCTTTACGCCTTGGTTGCTACTAATTGTTAGTAGTGAATGGACTTGAAGACCATTTGTTCGAAATAGATGGTCTAAATAATTACGCGTGCCTGAGCCAACTTCACGTGCTACCCATTTTTGTCGTTGCAATTGTGAAATAGTAATAGATGATTGCTTTGCAAGGGTGTGGTTACTTGCACTAACAATAAATAATTCATCTTGCATAAAAGGTTGAATGATTAACTCATTGTCATGTGCTTGCCCTTCAATAAGCCCAATATCTACTTGTAAGAGCTTAGTAATTTGAATAATTTTATCGGTATTGCCAATAATAACTTGAAGCTCTAATTGAGGAAATTGTTGTTGAAGTTTCGACAAGATGGATGGCAAAATATTTTCGCCAATGGTAAAGCTTGCGCCAATAACGAGCGTTCCTTGAATCGAGTGATGATAGGCTAAAATATCTTCCTTTGCAGCCTCCGCAATAGCCATTATTTGCTTTGCGCGCTTATATAAAATTTCGCCAGTTGGTGTAATTTGCACAGCTTTTGGCGAGCGAATAAATAAAGTCGTATGAAACGTTTGTTCAAGGTTTTTTATATGCAGGCTCACACTAGGTTGAGATATATGTAAAATTTCTGAGGCTTTTGTAAAGTTTTTGACTTCAACTAAAGTAACGAAAGTTTTTAACGCATCATACTGCATCATACCACCCCTATGATTAGAAATATTAATGATAGTAATTATATATATGTATTTTACTAATGATTACCTTTTTTATAAAGTAATAATCATAAAGAATGAAAGAAGTGGACAGCATGGATCAACAACAAGGGATTAAAAAATTCCTAGCGCCACCATTTATAAAGGGGATTATATTGACGTTGGGACTTGCCTTAGTGGCAAAGTATATTTCAACATTTCCTTTCTTTTCAATATTAGGGCAGCTAGTAATAGCTATTATTTTAGGTATGGCGTGGAGAGCGGCGTTTAGTGTACCTACTGCATGGCAAACGGGTATATCTTTTTCAAGTAAAAAACTATTACGATTAGGTATTATTTTGCTCGGGATGCGCTTGAATTTAGCGGATATTTATCATGCAGGGGCGAGTGTTTTTCTTATTGCATTTATCAATTTAGTGTTTGCACTATTTGTCGTGTACGGCTTAACGAAAATGTTTCATGTCGATAAAAAGCTCGGCATTCTAACAGCGTGCGGAACAGCGATTTGTGGAGCTGCGGCTGTCGTGGCGATTGCCCCTCAAATTAAAGCCAATGAAAAAGAGACAGCAGTAGGTGCGGCGATTGTCGCATTGCTTGGTACGGTATTTACACTTGTTTATACAGTGCTGTACTCGATATTTGGTTTAACACCAACGCAATATGGTATTTTTGCTGGAGGGACTTTGCATGAAATAGCGCATGTTATTGCGGCTGCGTCAGCAGGTGGAGATGAAGCTGTTGATATGGCGGTCATCGTAAAATTAACGCGCGTAGCATTGCTAGTACCAGTCGCAATCATAATCGGTATTATGTACCAAAGAAGAGATAAGGAACAAGGAAATAAAGCATTTTCTCTATCTATTATTCCTTGGTTTATTCTTGGGTTTTTAGTGATGAGCGGTATTAATTCACTAGGTATTGTGCCACCAGAAGTTGCACAAACATTTGTGAGCTGTGCATATATTCTAATTGCTATGGCGATGGCGGGCTTAGGATTGAATGTAGAAATTAAAACGTTTAAGCAATTGGGCATTAAAGCATTTATCGCAGGACTAATTGGCTCCGTATGTTTATCAGTTGTCGGCTACATTTTAGTAGTCGTGTTCCAATAAATTGTGTGAGAATTGTGTGAGTGCCTGGCACTTAGTATAGAAAAAACCATGCATATTTGTAGAAATATGCATGGTTTTTTAGATAGAATCAGAAGATAAATAGGTTTACAATTCGTTATTAATGTTGTGCTTCAATAGAAGAAGCTAATTCAGCAATAACGATTTTACTGCCGATAATTGGGCTATTCTCAGGTTTAGCGCCTTCAGAGCCAGGCTCAGGACGGTGGTGAGCTGCCGCAAAAGCATCGCTATTACGCCAAGCTTGGAAATGTTCCTTCGATTCCCAGTACATATTGACGCTCATTTCGTCATATGTAGGATCATCAGTCGAGATAAGTACCTCTACTTTATGAAAGCCCTCGAACTGTTGTAGAGGACCTGGTTTCGTAAAGTTTGGTGCCATTTTTGCTGCGAAACCAGGCTTTACTTGAATACGATTTGTAACAATAATCATACTATTACCCCCTAATCATTTTAATGAAAATAAAACTGCAATCGAATGAATTATCAATGATTATCATTCGCAATCAATGATAAGTGCCACAGGAAGTCATTGTCAACAGAATTGCAAAGGAAAACGATAATTTAAGCGAAGATAAATGTTTTTGTACATATAAAATATATCCATAAGGTAGCTGTCGAGGTTTTGTGACGGATAGTGTTAGCAATCTGTTGGCGATTATACATATAGAGCTACCCATAAACATTTGCTGACATTTAGTTGACATAAATAGAGGCTATAATAAAAATCAAAAATGCCGGTGTCGGGGTGGAAAAGTCATGACAAAAATTTTAGTGGTAGAAGATGAGTTCGCAATTAGCCAAGTATTGAAAGCCTATTTGCAAAAGGTTGGCTATGAAGTGGTGCAGTGCTTTACTGGTGGTCGGGCACTCGAGCTGTTTACGGAGCATCAACCCGATTTAGTGTTATTAGATATTATGTTACCTGAAAAAAACGGTTGGACGATTTTAAGCGAAATTCGCAATGAGAGTGCTTGTCCAGTTATTATGCTAACGGCGTTAGGGGATGTAAATTACCGTCTAGAAGGTTTCGATCAAGGAGCAGATGATTATATCCCTAAACCATTTATAGCGGATGAAGTAGTAGCGCGTGTAAAAGCTGTGTTAAGACGTGCAAAAAGCAATCAGGATTCTTCATTAAAGAAGCGATTCGGTCAGCTAGAAATTGATATGCAGGCACACCAAGTTTTCCTTAATGGTCAAGAAATCGTATTAACACCGCGAGATTTATCAGTGCTCTTATTTTTAGCAGAACATCCAAATCAAACATTTACGCGTGATCAACTTATTGAACATGTGTGGGGCTGGGAGTATGAGGGGAGCGATCGCGCTGTCGATTTGGCGGTTAAGCGATTGCGTAAAGCACTTGTAGACTGGGATGAAGCAGAAGGAGAGATTAAAACTTTACGTGGATTGGGGTATCAGTTAAGTGTTCAAAAAAAATAAGCGCATCTCCTTACTCAATTATTGGACGAGCCGATATTTACTAACACTTTTTATAGGGCTAGCCATTATATCGTTTATTTCCGCTAGCTGGATTCGGCACACTGCCTTAGAGAATCGTCTTGAGCTGATGAATTTTATAGCGCAAGAGACCGTATATCGTTTGACGGATACAACGGGTACAAACAATGCGCCTACTGATGGATTACCAGGCTTTATTGGGAATCGTGAACGATTTAGTATGAGAGAAATTGATCCGATTTTATATGTAGTCGATGTCAAAGGTAATGTTTTAACAAGTAATCGGCCGATGCCACCGGGAAGTACTGAAAATGTCGCCAACTTATTAAATGATGAAGAAGGTACGAAGAAAATCGTCCTCGTATCTGATGATAAAAAGACGGTTAACTATGTAGTGAAAAAGAAAATTGAAAAAGAGAATACGGTAGTCGGATGGGTGCTTGTGCTCGAGAAAAAGGAAAATTTGACGAAAGTTCAACAAGCATATGGCCAGCTCGCCCTACTTATTGGAGCACTTGCTGTTCTTGGCTGGGGAGCGATTTATTTTTTATCGAAGCGCTTAGTACGTCCAATTAAGCAGGTAGCTGAAGCCGCTAAACAAGTTCAAGAAGGCAACTACGCATTTGATTTACCTCAAAATAATAAAGAACAGGAAGTATTCGAGCTTGTTACGTCTTTTAAAGAAATGGCCAACAAGTTAGAACAACTAGAGAGGACGCGCACCGAGCTACTTGCAGGTGTGACACACGAGCTAAAAACACCAGTTACGTCCATTAGTGGGTTATTGCAAGCAGTAAGAGATGGCGTTGTAACGGGGAAAGATGCCGAAGAATTTATTCAAATGGCACTGCTAGAAACGACGAAAATGAAAACAATGGTTGGCGATTTACTGGCTTTTAATAGTTTCGCAGTAGATGCTATTCCGGTTAAGATTGTCGCGGTGAATGTTAATCATCTAGTGCGAGATGCTGTCGCACAATGGGAAGTGTTAGATGATGAACAAAATGTTCGATTGGAGGTACATTATCTACCAGAGCCAGTTAATGTGCAGGCTGACATTGTTCGTATACAGCAAGTTTTCACAAACCTTCTAACAAATGCAAAGCAAGCGATGCAGGAAGGGTGTGTGACGATTACATTAAAGCACAAGCAGGATCGCGTCATAATTGCCGTACAGGATACGGGCAACGGCATATCGCAAGAAGATCAGGCATTTATTTTCGAACGATTTTATAGAGGTGAGAATAAAAAATACGCTGTTCGAGGGTTGGGCTTAGGATTACCATTAAGTAAAATGATGGCTCAATCAATTGGTGGTGATTTACGTTTAGTTGAAAGTAATGCATCAGGAACATGCTTTGAAATAACATTGTTAAAAGCTACTACGCTGTAACGGCGTGGTAGCTTTTTTGTTGTGAAAAGAGAGAACGGTTTGTAAAGGCATTATGAAGTTTATTAGATGTATTCGTAAAAATTTTTGAATGAATTGTAATGCTGACATCTGACTGACACATAAGGTCTATATAGTAAGGAATGTAAACGAGGAAATAAACGAAAGGATGTTATAGAGAATGGCTATATATACAAGGTTTATCAAGATAATGGCTGTTCCTGCTGCATTAGCGATGCTGTTAACTGGCTGTGGTGACAGTAATGATTATGTAGCAACAGTGGACGGTGAAAAAATTCTTCAAACAGAGCTAGATGAGGCGTTGCGCAGTCAATATGGCGCAGAGATGTTAAATACGCTAATCGACAATAAAATTATCGAGCTTGAGGCCAAAAAAGAGGATATTACGGTATCAGATGACGCTATTAAAGCGGAATATGATGAACTAGTAGAGTCATATGGCGGCGAAGATGTGTTGCAGGAAACACTTGATGCAAATGGTTTAACGAAAGACAGTGTCCAAGATAATATTCGCATGTATCTACTGACGAAAAACGTTATAGCAAATAGTATTGATATTTCCGATGAAGAATTAAAGCAATACTTCGAAGAAAATAAGGATGACTACAATCAACAGGAACAAGTTGCAGCAAGCCATATTTTCCTTGAAGATGAAGCAACTGCAAAAGAAGTTGAAACGAAGTTAAAAGCTGGCGAAGATTTTGCAGAGCTAGCTAAGACGTATTCAATTGATACTGACACGAGTGAAGACGGTGGTGATTTAGGTTATATTAGCCGCGGTCAAATGGATGAGCAGTTTGAAGAAGCAGCATTCGCTCTTGAAAAAGATGAAGTTAGCGGTGTGGTACAGTCTGCAGAAGGTTATCACATTATAAAAGTGACAGGTAAAGTGCCTGCTGAAGAAGCTGTGTTTGAAGATGTCAAAGATGAAGTTTATGAAACACTATTGGAATCGCGTATCAATGAAGAATATTCGACTTGGCTAACCGAGAAACAAGAGCAATACAAAATTACAAAGAAATAGTAGGAAGGAGAATACAGTATGCCTAAACTGACATCATTTAACCCAAATGGTCGCAAGGAAATTAAACAGGCAATCTCTTATCCAGACTATGCACTCTTAAAAAGTAAAGTCCAGCATTTGATGAAGCTAGATCACAATGCAGGTCCGGATGGAAAATATTTAATTCGCAGCACATACTTCGATAATTTTGCTAACAAAGTTTTGAATGAAAAAAAAGAAGGCTTTATTAATCGGGATAAATACCGAGTTCGTATTTATGGGAAATCGGCTGCTTTAGTGAATTTAGAGCGCAAAAGTAAGCGCAATAATTTAACGTTTAAAACGAAGTGTGTGATTTCACAAACGGAGTACGAAAAAATGCGAATCGGGGACATTAATTGGATGGAAAAGGATGATCGCTTGTTAATACGGGAATTATTTCATGAGATGAAATATCACCAAATTAAGCCGACAACAGTGGTCGATTATGAGCGTGAAGCGTACATTTACCCTTACGGCAATGTACGTGTAACGTTCGATAGTAAAGTGCAGTCAAGCCTGCGCAATACAGATATGTTCAGTAAAAATCTGCCGATGGTGGATGTACTTGAACCGAACCTCGTTATTTTAGAAGTTAAATACGATGAGTATTTGCCGGATATTATTAAATATTTACTACAATCAGTGGATACACGTGCTGAAGCCTATTCAAAATACCAGCTTAGTCGTATGCATGTATAAGAAGGAGAAATAAAAAAATGGATAATATGAATTTTAGTGATATTTTTAAATCAAATTTTCTAGAGAAAACAACATCATTTTCATTAACAGATTCAATCATTGGACTAGTTGTTGCTTTCTTTGTTGGGCTATTTATTTACGCAGTATATAAGAAAACTTTTAATGGTGTGATTTATTCGCATTCGTTTAATATTTCGTTACTCATTATGACGATGGCAACATCGCTCGTTATTATGGGGATTAGTTCTAACGTCTTGTTGTCACTTGGTATGGTAGGTGCGTTATCAATTGTTCGTTTCCGTACACCTATTAAAGACCCTATGGATTTAGTGTATATTTTCTGGGCAATCGTATCAGGTATTCTTTGTGGCGCAGGATTCATTCCACTTGTCATTATTGGCGCTATTTTAATTGGTTTAGTGCTACTAGTATTAGTAAATAAAATTACGATTGAAAATCCTTACTTATTAATTGTGAAATTTGAAGAAGATGTAGCTTGTGAAGAAGTGGAGCGAATTATTGCCGCACAGTCTAAAAAGTATGCTTTAAAATCTAAATCAATTATTCAAAATGATGAAATCGAAACAACGTATGAAATTCGCGTTAAGCAAAATGATACAAAGTTTATGGACAATTTAACAAACGTACCGGGTGTAAAATCAGCAATTATGCTTAGCTACGATGGTAACTTCACAGCATAATGAAAATGAACAATAGTTTTCTAACTACGAGCAAGAGAGGTGCAGTCAATGATTAAAAATCGAATTGTCTATACTAGTATGGCGATTCTCCTCCTACTCTTTGGCGTGATGGTTGCTGTGCTTCCAAGCTTAGGCATTGAAACGAAAAATACGGAATTTTCCTATGAGACACTTGTGTTCAATAAAAGCAAAGTAACGACTGTTGATATTGAAATACCGCAAGAGGATTGGGAGGACATGCTAGAAAACGCTGCTGATGAGGAGCTAAAGCAAGCCGATGTTACGATTAACGGCAAGAAAGTAGAAAATGTAGCGATTCGCACAAAAGGAAATTTATCGCTACGTTCTGTTGTGAATAGTGACTCCGATCGTTATAGCTTGAAAATCGATTTTGACTACTATGATGACAATCAAAGCTTATACGGCTTGAAAAAATTAAATTTAAACAATAATTACAGTGATTCAACGTTAATGCGCGAATATATTTCGTATGAGTTGATGGAAAAAATGGGCTTACCGACACCAGCGCACTCTTATATGTATGTGACGGTCAATGGAGAAGAACGTGGCTTATATTTAGGGGTAGAAGCGGTCGATGAAACATTTTTAGCGAATAATTACGGATCCAATGATGGATTTTTATTTAAACCAGACGGTGTAGGTAGTGATTTAAAATATATTAGTGATAATATTGACGACTATACGGGCATTGGTTTGAAAACGAATGAAGACAATATTGATAATTCCAAGTTAACGGAAATGCTTGATGCCATCAATAATGGTGGAGATATCGAAAAATATATTGATGTCGATGAAATGCTACGTTACTTCGCTGTCAATACAGCGCTCGTCAATCTAGATAGCTACCAGGGAAATATGAAGCACAACTACTATTTGTATGAGAATAATGGTGTGTTTTCTATGATACCGTGGGATTATAACATGTCATTCGGCGGCTTTGGTGCTGGTGGCGGCGGAATGGGCGGCGGCAATCCAAATCAAATGCGTGGGAATACTGATAAGGATTTATCCGCAGATGAGACGGAAGAGAACGCAAATACAGCAGCAATGCAATCACAAGGGGGTCAGCCAAACGGTGCACAACCTCAAGGTGGCAATGGTGAACTTCCTCAAAATGGTCCACCAAATGGCGAGCAGTCACAAGAAGGACAACCAAATGGCGAGCAGCCACAAGGTGGTCAACCAAATGGCGAGCAAGCACAAGAGGGTCAGTCAAACGGTGACCAGTCACAAGATGGACAAGCAAACGCCAATCGCAATAAAGGTGGCTTTGATATGGGAGGTGGAATGTCTGGAGATTTAATGGCAGATAGTGCAATTAACTTTAGCATCACGACACCGGTATCTGGGACAACTTTAGAAGAGCGCCCACTATTAAATGCTTTGTTGTCTAATGAAACGTATCGTGCAAAGTATGAAAGCTATTTAGAAGAACTCGCAACGACTTATTTAACGGAAGATTATATACAGTCGATTACAAACAATTTGGCGACGCTTCTAACAAGCTATGAGGAAGCAGATCCGACAAAATTTTATACAACAGAGCAGTTTTTAGAAGGTGTGGCAGGGGATAACAGTCTACCTGAATTTGCTAAACAACGTTCTGAATCAATCTTAAAGCAACTGTCAGGTGAACTAGTTGTAGAAACAAGTACGACTGCACAAGGCAATGCAGACATGGCAAATGGCAACAATGATGAAGCCGATGGAAACGAGATGCAAATGCCTGACAATTTTGATCCAAGCCAAATGCCAGAAGACTTTGATCCGAGTCAATTACCAGAAGACTTCGACCCATCAAAAATGCCTGAGGGTGGAATGGGCAATGGACAAGGTGAGGGAGCTAATGGCGGTCCTATGCAACGTCCAGATGGCATGGGAGGTCCTAACCAAGGGAATGGACAGACTGTACAAGAAACAGGAATCGATAAAAGTACAGTGGTAACAGCAACTGCTTCGTTTTCATTTTTAGTAGCTGCACTGCTCTTCGTCTTTAGATTTAACCGAAGAGGACGTTAAAAAAGTGCCAGGCACCCAAACGATTTAGAATATTCTGATATAAACCTTTTGAAAAATAACCTATCCAAAACTTTTGGATAGGTTGTTTGCTTTTTTCCATGCTAAAATAAAGCATTCTTTTTTTCGAGGAGTACTTACAGGATGAATGAACAACAATTTGATAAACTTTTGCACATTAATACGATTGGCGAACAATATGGATTTCCTAAACTTGCTCATTACCACCGATACGAGCCAACGCCCTATGCTGGATTAGAACAGCTTTTTTCCCAATACGAAATGCCTGAAAATGCCGTATTCATCGATATGGGCTGTGGAAAAGGGAGGGTCCCTATTTATATACATCATAAATTTCATATTCCGACAATTGGCATAGAAATGGATGCAGGTTTTTATGCAGAGGCCGAGCAAAATAAGGAAAGCTTTTGTCGAAAAAATGGCTCCCAAAACGCCATTTCATTTGTTCATACGATAGCAGAAAACTACAAAATCATGCCGTGTGATAATGTCTTTTTCTTTTTTAATCCGTTCTCCATTAATATATTTCGTACGGTCATTCATCATATATGGGAGTCGTTCGAGCAAAATATGCGTGATATTCACATTATTTTATATTATCCTCCATATGATTATTTGCAGTTTTTACATCATGGTACACCTTTTGAGTTGATACATGAGGTGCATCTAGAAAATGAAACAAATATTAATGAACGTCTTTGTGTATTTGCTTTAAAAAGGGCTTAACTTTCAGTGGGATTGATTTCCGTTCAAGAAGCTCCTTTCCGCAGGCGTGGCTTCTACTAATTTTCAGCTCGTATTGTTCTGAGCTGGAGTGTTGTGCCTTTCACTCCCATCAACTCGAACGGCCGACTGGCAGCAAAGTGTGCGCCTAGTATAGTTAAACGATGTTGATTGGTAATTTATTCACTTTAGTTCAAAGTGTAGAGCACTAGTGGCTCTATGCTTTTTTTATGGCGTCGTATCGCTCCAATGCTCGGGCTCTCGCCGTTTTATGATCCACCATTGGCAACGGATAGTTGTCACCTAATGTAATACCGGCCTGCTCTAAAATAGCGGCAGGTGCTGTATGTGGGGCGTGAATATATTTTGAAGGCAGCTGTGCTAATTCTGGTACCCATTTTTTAATATATGTACCATCTGTATCGAACTTCTCTCCTTGTAAGGAAGGATTGAAGATACGGAAATAAGGAGCGGAGTCGATACCTGTGCCGCTTACCCATTGCCAGCCCATTGCATTATTTGCCGTATTAAAATCGAGCAATGTATGCTCAAACCATGCATAGCCCTCCTGCCAAGGCTGTAGTAAATGTTTTACTAAAAATGATGCTGCCACCATTCTTACGCGATTATGCATATAGCCTGTTTCCCAAAGCTCTCGCATTCCTGCATCAACAAGTGGATACCCCGTTTGGCCTCGTTTCCAAGCTTCAAGACGATGAGCATTTGGCTCCCAATCAAAATGCTGAAAATTACTGCGTAAGGAGACAGTAGAAAACGTAGGAAAATGCAACAATTGATAGATTGAAAACTCTCGCCATATGAGTTGTCTTAAAAAGCTTTCGATTTGTTGAGCAAAGATAGCGTTGTCCTCCTCTTCCAATAACTCCTGACAAGTAGCCCATAGAGAACGAATGCTTATATTCCCTGCTGCAATAAATGGAGACATTTTAGAGATTTTTTCTTTGGCAAGGTCATCGCGCTTGTCCTTGTAATCAAATACGTCGCTTTCGAGGAAAAGCGTCCATTGCTCAATAGCCCCATCTTCTCCAGGATGCCAATAGTTGTTAAATTTAACATACCAGTTACCATGTAGTAGCTGTAATTGTTCTAATGCGAGCGATGAAACAGTCATAGGAAAAGCTTTTAAAGTAGCCGGTCTTCCAAGTGGTTTCCTGACGAGTTCTTGCAAACAGCGTTTATAAAATGAAGTGAAGATAGCATACGGTTTATGTTGCTGATTAAGAATAGCGGTCAGGTCAAATAATGTATCACCGTAAAACGCTTTGACTTCAATATCATGTGATTGTAAAAGATTAGTAAGCTGTTCATCTTCAGAACGCTCACTTTGACTAAAACGCTCGTTAAAATAAACAGCGTCAGCTTGCGTATCCAATGCTAACTGAAGCACTTCGGCAATTATTTCTCCTTGTCGTAAAATCAGCGGCATGTTATAGCTGCGCAATGTAGTTTGTAGATGTTGTAGTGAATGGTACGTCCAATAATTTTGAGCCGTGTCTTGCGCTTGTAATTGGTCGTTATAAATATAAACGGGTAAAATGGCTCCCGTATTGGCTGCATGCCATAGAGCAGGGTGATCTGCTAGGCGTAAGTCGTTGCGGAATAGCACAATTATTTTTTTTGACATATTGCATCATCCTTTAATTTGAAAATAAGATAGGTTCGTTAAATAATGGATTTATAAATTTCAATCAGGGAGGAACATATGAAAATACTCTTCAATCGCCAAGTAATCATAACGTCTATTATTGCAGGCTGTTTATTTGGAGCTTTTTTGAAAGTCATTGAAAAGTTAACAGACAGCCGTGTGTATACATTACTATTAAATGTCGATTATATACCGATTATAAAAAATTTTCGCTTCCCGGAAGTAATAGAATTCACATTCCATCTCATCATCTCGTGGTTGGTAACAGCCATAGTATGCGCTATTCGCAATAAGTATAAATGGAATAATGTAAAGTTAATGAGAAATAGTGTCTTAATACAACTACTTATAGGATGTATGTTGTTCCCTACAACCAATTTCTCGAAACGGACGCCGATGATAACAGATTTTACAGCATTGAGCTGGTGGCTAGTTGGTCATATAGTGTATGGCCTGATGGTAGGCATTCTGTTGAAAAAAAGAAAATAATGAGAAATCAATTTTCGCAAAATGGACATCGTTGTTTGAAGGACATGAAAAATTCCATAGTAGCTTTCTACTCAATTTGCACTAAATTAATAGATTATTCACAAATAACTAATTATACTGAAAAATCACTCTAGACTAAATATAAAGAATGTTTTACAATGTAAAAGGCTTAATTGAATATAATCTAGCTTCAAAAATAGATAGTTATAAATAATTATTTTTGCTATTGAGGATTAGCGATAGATTGTTTATAATTATCAGAAATATCTAACATTTGAGAATTTTCAGGGGGAATTAATTATGAAAGAGAATAACAAGCTTAAAAAGTTCGGCTCACTTCTAGTAGCTTCTTCACTTCTTGCAGGCGTACTTGCAGGTTGCGGCGCTGGAGACGGTGATTCAAGTTCAGGCGGCAGCTCATCATCAGGCGGCGGTTCAAAAGATGGAGATACAATTAAAATCGGTGCAAACTTGGAGCTTTCAGGTAACGTAGCTTCATACGGTTCTTCAATCGGATTAGGTGCAGAGCTAGCGGTTAAAGAAATTAACGATGCTGGCGGTATTGATGGTAAGAAGATCGAGCTTATTAAAGTAGATAACAAATCAGAAAACTCAGAGGCAACTGCGGCAGCTATTAAACTAGCAACGCAAGATAAAGTAGTAGCGATGCTAGCTCCTGCAACTTCTGGTAATACAGTTGCTACAGTTCAAATTGCGAATGACAACAAAATTCCAATTGTAACTGGTTCTGGTACAGCGCCAAATATTACAGTAAATGATGATGGTAGCGTTAATGAATATGCTTTCCGTACTTGTTTCATTGACCCATTCCAAGGAATTGTAGCAGCAAACTTTGCTTCAGGTGAAATTGGCGCGAAAAACGTAGCTATCTTTGGAGATAATGCATCTGACTATGCAAAAGGTTTAGCAAAATCATTTAAAGAAACCATTTCTAAAAATGGTGGAAAAGTTGTGAAAGAGGAAGCTTATGTAGCGAAAGATACAGACTTCCGTACACAATTAACAAACATTAAATCAGCGAATCCAGACTTCATCTTTATCCCTGGATATTATGAAGAAGTTGGTCTAATCGTAAAACAAGCGCGTGAAATGGGCATTACAGTACCACTTATGGGAGCAGACGGTTGGGATTCTCCAACTTTAATTGATCTAGCTGGAGCAGATGCACTGAATAATACGTACATTACAAACCACTACTCTGCAGAAGACCCAGATCAAAAAATTCAAGACTTTGTGAAATCATTTAAAGCAGCGAATGGCGATAAAGCACCGGATGCATTTAACGCACTTGGCTACGATTCCATTTACTACATTGCAGATGCTATCAAACGTGCAGGTTCTACTGACGGTGAAGCAATTAAAAATGCTTTAGCTGAAACAAAAGATCTTTCTTTAGTAACAGGTACTTTCTCAGTTGACGAAAACCATAACCCAATTAAAACAGCAACAGTTCTTGAATTTAAAGACGGTAAACAAGTGTTCAACTCTAAAGTAAATCCTTAATTTTTTAGCAAGGGGGAGGCGGGCAACCTGCCTTCTCTTTTATTTTTTAACAGACAACTAGACTAATAAAAAAAAGCATAGATTCTAGCATAAGGAATCGGAAATAACTTTTAATGAGGGACACGAGTTTTTCTGCATTCAATTTAACTATGTAGAAATGGGTCCCGTTTTTGCATTCCTCAAAAAATAACAAAGGAGTGAAAGCTCATGGAATGGATACAACAGCTTGTGAATGGTGTTTCACTAGGTAGTATCTACGCGTTAATAGCGTTAGGGTATACGATGGTATACGGTATTATTAAGCTCATTAACTTTGCCCACGGTGATGTTTTCATGATTGGGGCATTTATAGGCTTTTACGCCATTGCTAAATGGGAGCTAGGTTTCTTCCCAGCATTATTATTAGCAATGGCAGTTTGTGCAATTTTCGGTGTATTAATTGAACGTATTGCCTACAAACGTTTACGTAATGCAACGCGTATTGCAGCGTTAATTACGGCAATTGGTGTTTCGCTATTAATCGAATATACGACGATTTTCTTCAGAGGAGCGCAGCCAGCAGCATATCCTGAAGTATTTAAAAATCGAACATTTGATGTTTTCGGTGTTCAAATTAGCAGTACGTCTATTTTAATTTTATCTGTCGCTATCGTACTGATGATTTTATTACAATTCATCGTACATAAAACAAAAATCGGTAAGGCGATGCGTGCGGTTTCACATGATGCAGATGCGGCACGCCTAATGGGTATTAACGTAGATAATACCATTTCAGCAACATTTGCAATCGGTTCTGCTTTAGCTGGTGCTGCAGGTGTTATCTTCGGTGTGTATTATACGAAAATCGACCCGTTAATGGGGGTTATTCCAGGGGTTAAAGCATTTATCGCTGCAGTACTTGGGGGTATTGGTATTATCCCAGGTGCAATGGTTGGCGGTATGTTACTAGGTGTTGTGGAATCCATGGTAAGTGCGCTCGGCTTCTCTTTATGGCGCGATGCAGCGGCATTTGTCATTTTAATTTTGATTTTGATTTTCAGACCATCGGGTATTTTCGGTAAAAACGCCCGCGAGAAAGTGTAGGTGAGCGGTAATGATGAAGAAGTCTAAAGTGTTCTGGGGCTACGCCATATTAGCGCTAGTCATCTATGTAGTTGTTCAGGCTCTTATTTCAATGGAAGTAATCGACTTGTATTATAAAAATATGTTAATCACGATGTGTATTAACATTATGCTAGCTGTCAGCTTGCACATCGTTATCGGGATTACTGGCCAATTCTCAATAGGGCACGCTGGTTTCCTTGCAGTAGGTGCTTATATTTCAGCTATTATTACAACAAAACTAATGCTACCGTTCCCGTTAGCCATTTTCTTAGGGGCGCTTGCAGCAGCAGTAGCTGGGTTAATCGTAGGTATTCCAACGCTACGTTTAAAAGGGGATTATTTAGCCATTGCAACACTTGGTTTCGCGGAGATTATTCGTATTATCTTTTTAAATACGGATTATGTCGGTGGGGCAGCAGGGATGCAGGTTAAATATTTATCGAACTGGACATATGCATTTGTTGGTGTTGTTTTAACGATTTTAGTCATTGCTAACTTTACAAATTCTCGCCATGGGCGTGCTTGTATTTCAATCCGAGAAGATGAAATTGCGGCTGATGCTATGGGGATTAATACAACTTACTATAAAGTTGTAGCATTCGCGATTGGATCTTTCTTTGCCGGTCTTGCAGGGGCCATTTTTGCACATAACTTCTACATTATTCAGCCGACGACATTCGGTTTCTTAAAATCATTTGATATTTTAATTTACGTTGTTCTTGGGGGCTTAGGAAGCCTATCTGGTTCTGTTATCGCTGCAGTATTTTTAACGTTGATTTCAACATACTTAGCGAACTTCCCAGAAACACGAATGATTATTTACAGCTTAGTGTTAATCATTGTTATGCTATATCGCCCAACAGGATTAATGGGCACAAAAGAAATTACAGACTTATTTAAGTTTGGTAAAAAAGGAGGTACAAAATAATGACTGGAAACCTTCTTATCAAAGTAGAGAATATGGGCATTCAATTCGGTGGTTTAAAGGCGGTACAGGGCGTTAATATGTACCTAAATCAAGGTGAATTAGTAGGCTTGATTGGACCGAATGGTGCAGGTAAAACAACAAGTTTTAACATGTTAACAGGGGTGTATACACCGACTGAAGGAACGATTACATTTGCTGGTTTAAAAATTAATGGCCTTCCCCCGTATCAAGTAACACAAAAGGGCATTAGCCGTACGTTCCAAAACATTCGTCTTTTTAAAGAATTATCGGTTTTAGATAATGTAAAAGTAGCGAACCATTCGCTAGCTAAACATTCACTTTGGTCATCTATTTTCCGTTTGCCGAGTCACTTTAAAGGTGAAGAAGCAATGGAAAAGCAATCAACGGAATTCTTAAAAATATTTGGCTTAGATATTTATAAGGATGAACTGGCAAAAAACTTACCGTACGGGATGCAACGCCGTCTGGAAATCGCGCGGGCATTAGCGGCAAATCCGAAGCTATTATTATTGGATGAGCCAGCAGCAGGAATGAATCCGCAAGAAACACACGACTTAATGGAATTAATTGCATTTATTCGTAAAGAGTTTGGTTTAACGATTTTGCTAATTGAGCACGATATGAGCTTAGTAATGGGAATTTGCGAACGAATTTACGTACTAGATCACGGGCAATTAATCGCTGATGGGACACCAGAGGAAATTCGCAACAATCCAAAGGTAATTGAAGCTTACCTTGGTGAGGAGGTTATCAGCTAATGCTAAAAGTACAAAATATAGATGTATTCTATGGAAATATTCAAGCTTTAAAGGGCGTCTCTTTAGAAGTTAACGAGGGAGAAATTGTGACATTAATCGGTGCTAATGGTGCTGGTAAAAGTACATTATTAAAAACTTTGTCTGGCTTACTAAAACCTAAAGGGGGCATTATCGAATATGAAGGCTTCTCGATTGCAGGTAAGGCTGCCCAAACAATCGTAAAATCAGGTATTTCACATGTGCCGGAAGGACGCCGTGTATTTGCCAATATGTCAGTTGAGGAAAACCTTGAGCTGGGGGCATATCTTCGTAACGATAAGGCGGGTATTAAGAAAGATATGGAGCATGTCTTTGAGTTATTCCCTCGACTACTGGAGCGCCGTAAACAGCAATCAGGCACATTATCTGGCGGTGAGCAGCAAATGCTCGCAATGGGGCGTGCACTTATGGCAAAGCCGAAGCTGTTATTAATGGATGAGCCATCAATGGGGCTTGCGCCGCTTATGGTAAAAAATATCTTTAATATTATCGAAAAAGTTAATAAAGAAGGTACGACAGTCTTGCTTGTAGAGCAAAATGCCAATATGGCATTATCGGTAGCTGACCGTGCATATGTACTGGAAACAGGACGTATTGTATTATCGGGTACAGCGAAAGAGTTGCAAGAAAGCGAAGAAGTAAAAGCGGCTTATTTAGGCGGCTTATAATAGGAAAAGGTGTCTCGATCTTGCTTCGAGATGCCTTTTTTATGTGGAAGAACGTTGCCATAATAGATAGAAGTAGCGTTTGACCTTTACTTTTTGGTAAGGTGGAAAAAAGGAGTGAAGTTAGATGCAATATTCTGCACAATATTTTATTGAAAAATTAGCTTTAGATCAACATCCTGAGGGAGGATACTATATATCTTCGTTTCGCTCAACGGAGGACATAGCTGTAAGGGAAGTAACAAGACCAATTTATACGAGCATTTATTTTTTATTACGCTCTCAGGATATTTCGCATTTGCATCGTTTACAATCAGATGAACTTTGGTATTATCATGCGGGCAGCCCATTAACTGTGCACATGATTTACCCTGATGGTACATATGAGGGGAAAAAGTTAGGGTTGAACTTAGAAGCGGGGGAAGTACCGCAAGTAGCAGTGCCAAAAGGGACAATTTTCGGATCGTCTGTTGATGATGATAACACATTTAGTTTAGTTGGCTGTATGGTAGCACCTGGTTTTGATTTTGAGGACTTTGAGTTGTTTACGCAAGCTGAGCTGTTAGCAGATTATCCGCAGCATGAGGCGGTTATTCGCAAAATGGCTTATGAGACGATTGAATAGCAATAAAAGAAAAAGTGGTAGATTGACTGCACATCAATCTACCACTTTTTTGCTACGAAGGTTTTCACGGGCACACACGCAAGCCCCAACCTTCGCTAACGCGCTGCATGCCCTAGTCTTACTGGAATGCCGCTCACTATCATTATTTTGCAGTGTAATGAAGCAGTTTGAATAATTCTGCGCGCTCTTTATCTGTTAAATCGCGCCATTGTCCCACCTTTAAATTACCTAGCTTAATATTCATAATACGAACGCGTTGTAATCGTTTAACAGAGTAGCCTAATGCGGAACACATACGACGTATTTGTCGATTTAAGCCTTGTTCTAAAATAATTTTAAACACTTTGTCTGAAATTTTTTCAACATGACAAGGCAATGTGGTTGTATCTAAAATATCAACACCGGCACCCATTTTTTTAATGAATTGCTCTGTAATCGGCTGATCAACTTGGACGATATATTCTTTTTCATGATGGTTTTCGGCACGTAAAATTTTATTCACAATATCTCCATCATTTGTTAGTAATAATAATCCTTCTGATTCTTTATCTAGTCGACCGATATGGAAAATGCGTAGAGGATGATTAATAAAATCAACGACATTTCCTTTAATATGACGCTCTGTCGTACTTGTAATACCTACTGGTTTATTTAAGACAATATAAACGAGTTGCTCTTCCTTTTTTACCTCTTTGCCATCCACACAGACAAGATCACCAGCTTCTACTTGGCTACCTACAGTAGCAAGAACACCGTTAATCGTTACTTTACCCTCTTCGACCCATTTATCAGCACCGCGGCGAGAGACGATGCCAGTCTCACTTAAATATTTGTTAATTCTCATAATGTTCTCCTATACATTTATATTAGTTTAAGTATACCCTATCGTTTGGAAATACAGTGAATGCTAGAGGCTTTTCTATCGAAAATAAATATTGTGAAATTTTATTTTTAAAAGTTGAAATAATTATTAATTTCTGACAATATATTGGGTAAGAGGGTTTCTATGAAAATATCGTTATTTCGATATGGATTAACGATTTTTCTAGATATTTTCTCATTATTTTGTGTAAAGGGGAGAAGTAAAATGGTTTATGCATTTCCAAACACTGAAGGATCAGTAGTTCAATTCAAAGAGAGATATGAAAATTACATTGGTGGAGAATGGACACCTCCAGTGAAAGGTCAATACTTTGATAATGTTACTCCTGTTACTGGACAAGTTTTTACACAAGCAGCGCGTTCCTCTGCAGAGGATATTGAACTTGCGCTTGATGCAGCACATGCAGCAAAGGATGCGTGGGGACAAACATCCGCTACAGAGCGTGCAAACATTTTACTTAAAATTGCGGACCGTATTGAACAAAACTTAGAAAAGTTAGCCGTTGCCGAAACATGGGACAATGGTAAGGCGGTTCGTGAAACATTAAATGCTGATATCCCTCTAGCAATTGATCATTTCCGCTATTTTGCAGGGGCTTTACGTGCACAAGAAGGCGCGCTAAGTCAAATTGATAATGATACAGTTGCCTATCATTTCCATGAGCCAATCGGGGTAGTTGGCCAAATCATCCCTTGGAACTTCCCAATATTAATGGCTGTTTGGAAACTAGCTCCTGCGCTTGCTGCTGGAAACTGTGTTGTATTAAAGCCAGCAGAGCAAACGCCAGTTTCTATTATGGTGCTAGTAGAGTTAATTGGTGATTTATTGCCACCAGGCGTACTAAATGTTGTGAACGGTTTTGGTTTAGAAGCAGGAAAACCACTTGCATCTAACCCGCGTATCGGCAAAATTGCCTTTACGGGTGAAACGACAACAGGCCGTTTAATTATGCAATATGCGTCACAAAATCTTATTCCAGTTACATTAGAATTGGGCGGAAAGTCTCCAAATATTTTCTTTGAAGATATTATGGATGAAGATGATGCCTTTTTAGATAAAGCAGTAGAAGGCTTTGTATTATTTGCCCTTAACCAAGGTGAGGTATGTACATGCCCTTCCCGCGCATTAATTCAAGAATCCATTTACGATAAGTTTATGGAGCGTGTGTTACAACGTGTTGAAGCGATTCAAGTTGGAAATCCACTTGATCCGAATACGATGATGGGTGCACAGGCTTCAAGTGAACAAATGGAAAAAATTCTGTCTTACTTAGATATCGGTAAGCAAGAAGGTGCAGAATGTCTAATTGGAGGCGAGAAAAATAATGTAGGTGCAGGCTTTGAAAATGGCTACTACATTAAGCCAACTGTCTTCAAAGGTCATAATAAAATGCGCATTTTCCAAGAGGAAATTTTCGGACCAGTTGTTGCTGTAACAACATTTAAAACAAAAGAAGAGGCATTAGAAATTGCCAACGATACATTGTATGGATTAGGTTCAGGTATTTGGACACGTGATATGAATACAGCTTATCGCTTCGGTCGTGGTATTCAAGCAGGGCGTGTTTGGACAAACTGCTACCATGCATACCCAGCACATGCGGCATTCGGCGGCTATAAAATGTCAGGCATCGGTCGTGAGACACATAAAATGATGCTATCGCATTACCAACAAACGAAAAACTTATTAGTGAGCTATAACGAAAATAAACTTGGTTTCTTCTAATCAGTGAGGAGGTGCTAACGCGTGGTAGAACGTGTATTAGCAACGGAAGAAGCGCTGGCACTAATCGAATTATTGAAGGAAAAACATGGACCGGTTATGTTTCATCAATCAGGTGGATGCTGTGATGGCTCCTCTCCGATGTGTTACCCTGACGGAGATTTAATATTAGGTGATCAAGATTTCTGCTTAGGTAAAGTAGGGGATACGCCATTTTATATGCATAAAAACCAATATGATTATTGGAAGCATACACAAATTATTTTAGACGTAGTTGACGGCAGAGGCGGTATGTTCTCTCTTGAAGGCGTAGAAGGTAAACGTTTTTTAACAAGGTCTAGAGCGTTTTCCACAGAAGAGCTAAAAGAGTTAGGTTTAATTGAATAATTTAATGACAGCGGCAAAAGTTTCTTGTCGCTGTTTTTTTATGCTAATTTTTCTGGAAAAGAAGTTGTAGGTTTACGTTATTCGGGCAATTTCGCAATAATAAATAATGCTGTAATCGTTCTTGTAGGGTCTGGGTTAATCGTAATTTTCTGATTGTCCGCTCAATCATCATATAGCCCCCATTCATCTTGGATACCATTAATTAAAGCATAGATGACCTCACTTAAACATTAAATTATGTTTACTTTTTATGTTAATTATTACAAAATGATTGAAACTTTTCGACGGAAATTTACGTAAATTGTAAAAAAGAGTGTGTTGAAGATGGATATTGTTATAATTGTGAACCAATTTACACAAACGGTTGAGGCTGTATCGAAAATTGCAGGCTGGACAGTCGATCGAAAAATTATATTAGCTATTGCCAGCACATACGTCGCTTCGGGTTTAGTTTATGATGTTAAAGTTAAGCAAGGTTGGAGTGTAAAATAATTAAATATGAATAAATTATTATTGAATACTACAAATAACGAAGAATTAGAAAAACTACTACTCATAAATGTAATAGGTTTAATTGAGGCGTTAAAAAAAGATTTATTAACAATCGAAGAAACTGAAAAAGTTTTATTTAACCCTTATACTATAGATTTATTACAGTCTAAAGGAATTGCAAAAGAAATATTAGAAATTATTCATTTAGGCACTGAATAGAATATATAGTGAGTCTAATGTCTGAAAAATTATTTGAAAGTTTAAGCGAAATTGAATATGAAAGTATTGCTCAATTAGAAAAAAGAAAAGCATATAAATTTCGAAATAAAGTTATTGAATCAATAAATTGATTCATTTGAATTTAAGTAGTAGAAAGAGGACAATTGGTACTTCTCTAGAGCAGCTCGTTTTATCATGCTAAACGAGCTGCTTTTTCTATACTATGTTATACAAAGATTAATTCAGGTCAACTTCAGCAAAGTATTGATTTGTATCATGATTTAAAGGGTATGAAATTGTTGAAGTGGCATCGAGAATTTGTATTATTTATAGCTGTACAAATCATCCTTTATGATTTGTCTAAAGTGCAACAATCATTGTCAATGGCGATCATGTCTTCGATTGAGTTACTTATTCAAGCACAATAAGCAGTGATGCTATCCGCGGTAACTGCAGCAGCTGTAGCGTCAAATTCTAGCACTTCATGATAAACTAAAGAGGAACAGATTATTTCGGAGGTGTATTTGAAGATGAACGAAACGAAGCTTTGGATAAATGGGCAATGGCAAGCTGCACAAGAAACGTATGAATTAACATCACCATACAACGGTGAGGTCATTGCAAAGGTTGCAAAGGCATCTATTGCAGATGTTGAGCAAGCAATAGAAGGTGCCCACAATGCCTTTCTTTCATTTAAAAAAACAACTGCCTACGAACGTGCCGAAATTTTATATAAAGTAGTCGACATTATGCGACGTCGAAGAGACGAATTGGCAGATATTTTAGCGCGAGAAGCGGGCAAGCCTATTTCTGCAGGTTTACCGGAAATCGAGCGCACAATCGCAACTTATCAGTTTGCAGCTGAAGGAGCCAAGCAGGTGAAAGGTGAGACGGTTCCGATGGATGCAGCACCAGGGGCTGGTGACCGTATAGGCTGGACAAAACGTGAGCCGTTAGGTGTTATCTCTGCGATTACACCGTTTAATTTCCCGTTTAATTTAGTTGCACATAAATTAGGGCCTGCCTTTGCGGTAGGTAATGCTGTTGTGTTAAAGCCGGCAACACAAACACCATTAAGTGCTATTGTGATGGCGGAGATTTTTAAGGAAGCTGGGCTACCAGATGGCGCATTACAAATTGTTACAGGTAGTGGTGGTGAGCTAAGTGATACGCTCGTAACTCACCCATTGGTAAAAAAAGTAACCTTTACTGGAAGTGGTAAAGTTGGATTAGGCATTAAAGAAAAAGTAGGTTTACGTAAAGTGACGTTAGAGCTTGGCTCGAATGCAGCGGTTATTGTTGAGCCATCGACACCGATTGATAAAATTATAGCGCGTTGTGTTAGCGGAGCATTTAGCTTTGCGGGCCAAGTATGTATTTCATTACAACGTATTTATGTACATGCCTCAATTGTAGATGCCTTTACAAAAGCATTTGTAAAACAAACAGAGAAACTTGTAGTCGGTGATCCACTTGATAAAAATACAGATGTCAGTGCGATGATTAATCCAAATGAAGTAAGTCGCATTCGACAATGGATTGAGGAAGCAAAAACACAAGGTGCAGTGGTAGCTACGGGCGGAACCTTTACAGAGCGTACATTGACGCCAACAGTGATGACAAATGTGACGGCAGATATGAAAGTCGTTTGTCAGGAAACATTCGCGCCAATCGTGTCAATTGTTTCATATGAAACATTAGACGACGCCATTCGACTAGTGAATGAGTCGGAACTTGGCTTAAATGCAGGAATTTTTACGAATGTCTTACCGGATGCATTGCGTGCGGCAGATGAATTGCAAGCAGGTGCTGTCATTATTAATGATATACCGACTTTCCGTGTGGATAATATGCCTTATGGCGGGGTGAAAATGAGTGGTTATGGTCGAGAAGGTATTAAATGGGCGATTGAGGAAATGACGGATATGAAGTTTATTACAATGAAAAAATCCTTCTAAATTTGCAACAGTGCTTTTTCTACGATACGATGACGAAAGAACATGACATGAAGGGGAGTTGCAAGAACTATGACAACAAACGCAGTACCAATGAGCCAATCACGTACGGTTCAGACGCGTCTCGTATTACCACCGGATACTAATAATCATAATTCTATTTTTGGCGGAAGAGTGTTAGCTTATATTGATGAAATTGCTGCCGTTACAGCGATGAAGCATGCAAAGGGGCATGTTGTAACAGCCTCTATTGATTCAGTTGATTTTTTATCTGCAGCCCATGTTGGTGATATTCTTGAGATAGAAAGTATTGTGTCTTCTACAGGACATTCATCTATGGAAGTGTATGTCCGTGTGATTTCTCGTAACATTGAAACAGGGGAAGAAAAATTAACAACGGAATCGTTCGTAACGATGGTTGCAGTGGATGATGACGGGAAACCTAAAGCTGTTCCGGCTGTTTTCCCCGAAACAGATGCAGAAAAACGGTTGTTTGACACAGGTCCGGCTCGACGAGAGTTTCGTAAGCAAAAACGTGCATTGGCACATTAAATACAACAAGGAAATTGACACGATGTGGTCAATTTCCTTTTTTATTGCGTTAAATATTTAATTCATTGACTACATTAATCAAGGAGTCAGATGAGGAGGAAACGAGTGTCGCTCCTTCTGATAGCTCGGTAATTAATGTGGAAATGGCTGAAATATCTCTAGCGGTTTTGACATATTGCTGTTGAATGCCAGAAACAGCATCAGCAATATCATTGAATGATTTCGATAAGTTTGTTTGGGTTTCAACGCTATGTTGGATTTTTTGGTCCACATTGATTACCGAACTTGCCATTGTTGTAATATTACTTTCTGTTTCTTTGATTAAGTGTGAAACGTTTTGAACAGCATTTTTCGTTTCTTCTGCCAGCTTGCGAACTTCGTCTGCTACGACAGCAAAGCCTTTACCATGTTCCCCAGCACGAGCAGCTTCAATTGATGCATTCAGTGCTAATAAATTCGTTTGGTCAGCGATGCCTGTGACAAGCCCGACAATTTCAGAAATTTTTTGTGATGACGTACGTAGCTCTTTCATCGTCACTTCAAGGCCATTAACGCTTTGCAAAATAACGTGTATTAATTCATTTTGCTCTTGTAATTGCTGTTGCCCGCGTTTCGATTTGTCTTGTGTATCTGCAACAAAGTTCAAACCTTGTTTAGTCGCTACTGCAATATCATCTGTTTGAGAAGAGATGACTAACAGAGAAGCGGCTGTTTCTTCGCTTATGGCATTTAACTCTTCCGCAGTACTTTGAATGGTTGTAACAAGCGCATGCTTTGTTTGATCGGCAACGTGGCGAATGCGATCTTCCTCTTTTTCGTACGCCTCAATTACCAACTGCTGTTCAAAGTTAATGATTTTGCAGAAAGCATTGATGGCACGTATTGCATCGTGCTTGGAAATATCTAAGTCATTCGCAAAGCGTGTAAAGGTAGACGTTAGGGATTGGAATGAAGCGATATACCATTTGGATTGCAGGCCAATTCGAACATGGGTCTCGGCAATTGCTTTTCTTTCTTTAATGTAAGCGTCATTAATATGACTCTCAAAAATATCACTTAAATGTTTATGTAAAGTCACTTTTAAACGCTCAATTTGTGATGTTCTATTAATAATATCTAATAAATTTTGGCTTAAGCTAATGGCTGCATAAAATTGATTGACCATTTCAGGTATTACATCTTTAACTAATGGTTGTAATTGTTTAATGATCGCTAAATCTTCAGTCGTTAAGTCTAATAACTGTAATTGTTTTTCAAGCTTAGGATAATTAGAAACATCTAATTGTACGTGTTGTGTAAATTGTTCAGGTGTTAATGTTATTGAATAACCATTCTTCTTAGTAAACCAACTCATTGTTGTCTGCTCCATTCTTTATAAATCCATAATAATGATTGCAATTGAAGACCACTCTGCGAATATTTTGTTAGGTTTGTAAATTTGATGAATATATGGTATTTAGTCTATTCTACTATTTTTTGCAGTATATTTGGTTAAAAATTTCAGATATTTCTATATTTTTTTGTTTGTAACATGAAAGGTTGTCTAGTCGCTCTTCAGAACAATAGTTTATATAGAAAGAGAGCGATTTGAATTTCAGTTAGGAAACCTGTAAAATACGAACTGTTTAGTTTACCAAAATATGTAGGTGAGAGAAAAATAGCGTTGAGGAGGTATTGCATGGAAAAGAAGCGTTTTAAGTTTGTAATTCCTGTCATGGTTATTGTGGCGATCGGTTCTGTTTATATGTTAACTAATTATTACGCAGATGTACCAAGTCTAAACCAATTATTAATAACAATTTGTGCAACACTTGTATCGGGTGTACTCGCATACTTTTTATTCCCGCAACAAGGTGAAAATAAAGTGGATGATCGAGGTCCATATTAAGAAGTTCTTTAAGAAAATCAACAAATTTAAAATCCGCGTTTTGCCTTTTGAGGGCAAAGTACGAGTCGCAAATTTTGACCCTCGTCCTTAATTTCCCCTCACAAAGTCAGCGCGGATTTTCTTTTATATAGCCCTTGCGTTACGGTTTAAATAATTTAAACCAGCCTTTTGATTTAAATAATGCGAGCATAAATAATGCAAGCAATAGCATAATACCGAGCACGATAAAATAGCTGTAGCGGCCATGGAGCTCAGGCATATTATCAAAGTTCATGCCATACACACCTGCAATAAATGTTAACGGAATGAATATTGTGGAAACAATCGTTAACATCATCATAATGCCATTCATACGGCTAGAGCTCATAGCCATATAGCTATCACGCATATCTGCAGTCAGTTCTCTATTGGATTCAACCATTTCAGTGAGCTTAGCTAAATGGTCGTGGATATCACCAAAATAGGCTCTTTCTGATTTTTTCAGAGCAAAGCGATAGGAGCTAAGTATCCGATAGAGGAGATCACGCATCGGTAAAATTGTGCGCCGTAAATGGAGCAAATCGCTACGGAATTCAAAAACAATTTGCATGGCATTTACATTACTTTGGTAAGTTAGTTCATCTTCTAATGCATTCAAATGATCTTCAATTTTATAGACAAGTGGGAAATAACTATCCACGATTTGATCAATCGTTTGATAGGTTAGGAAGACGGTGCCTCGTTCCCAATATTTTGGGTGCTCTTCTAAAAGCTTTTGTACTTTATCGATTTCAGGTGTTTCATTTTTATGGAATGTCACAATAAAATGATCGGAAACGAAAATATTTAATTCCTCAGCTATTAGCGTTTCTTCATTTAATTTATGAATAACGAAGAAATGATAATCATCATAAAAATCGAGTTTTGGTCGTTGTAGACGCATTAAGCAATCTTCTATCGCCAGTGGATGGAAGTGAAAAAATGTATCGAGCAGTAGTTCTTCTTTTGTAGTGGGGCAATTAAAATCTACCCAATACCATTCAAAATGATTGTGTTTAATGTCTTCAAGTGGAAAGTCCTTTATTAATTGTTGATCTTTCGTCATGGCCATCGTGCGGATCACGGCATTCACCTCAAATCTGTTTTAGCGCATTTTTAAGTTTGCACGGAGTCTCCTAAGCGGAGACAATTTAACGGAAAGATCATTATAAATGTCTTACCTTATGCTTTATAGCATATCCAACCAGCAAAAAGTGTTGTTGCAAAAAACCGCGATGGCTGTGTAAAGCCGGCCTGCTGTAACAGTGCAACAATATCTTCTTCCCGCATAAATGATAGCGAGCGGATAGACTGCTCCATATTGGCTAAATCAGCAGGTGAAAGTTTTGTATGCTGTTGCCAATAGGCACGCCATAGGTCAAACTGCAGCTCGGTTTCAGCAGAGTTTAATTGTCCGTATTTAGAGACAAGGACAAATGGTGCTCCTGTTTTTAAATGTGTTGCAATGCCTTGCAATGTAGCAAGTTTCTCCTCATAGGATGCAATAAAATGAAGGACGAGTATACAGCTAGCTGCATCAAACTTTTTTGTAGGTATCGACGCAGTTAGTATGGTTCCTTGTAGTAAAGATATATCATTGGTTAATGGTTGAAGTCGATTTCCCGCAATTTCCAACATAGCTTCCGATGGATCGACACCGACAAATGACCAATGGGGACGTTGTTCAGCAAACTGTACTATTTCATTGCCGCTGCCTGAACCAATAACTAGCAAACTAGCATTCTCTTGTAATGCTGCTTGGAAAAAGGTTTTTGTTAGACGAAGCATGGCATCGTAACTTGGCAAAGTGCGTCGAATGCCCTTCTCATATTCATTAGCAAGCGTGCTATTAAATTCCATACTGTATCACGTACCTCTCAAATAAATTTTAAAAAAAGCAGAAACATTTGAAACTATTTAGGGTATAGTTCCGTAAATAGGAGTATAACTTATAAAGACACACTGCAAAGGAAGGTTCATATATATGGATACAAAATGGTCTAAGGTAATCATACATGCCAGCGCGTTTTTTGCGCCATTTTTAGTGCCGATTTTATTTTTCCTCATTAGTTCGGATGAAGAAGTAAAAAGCATTTCGGTGCAAGCTTTATTGTTCCAAATTGTGATGGGCATATTGATTGTAATAGCAGGTATTCTCTCTTTTGTATTAATCGGTTTACCGTTCTTACTCATATTCATCGCTATGGTATACATCGTACCAATTATCGGAATCGTCAAGGCATTTTCAGAAATACCATGGCGCTACCCAATCGTTGGTCGCTGGGTATAATTTTTCATGACGCAAGTCTATGCTAACTGCATATGCTTGCGTTTTTTCTATAGGTAAAAAGGGTACATTATAGGCATGAATCACATTCAGCTTATTTGGTTGCCATATGTTAATTACTAATTCCCTTTTTTTCTTTCTTCTACGCATAGGCGATGCCATGATTTTTAGTAGGTCATCGGCTAAAGAATTTACTTTACGCAAATCGGTGTGCGAAATAATTGCAATTATTTTCAAGCGTTTTGTATAATATACTCAAAGATAGTCAAAGATAGTCAAAGTCAGTGAGGTAAGCGAGGTGTATTCCTAAAGTGCGTAATATTTCAGACATCATAGAAGGCTACTTAAAGCAAGTACTTGAATTAGGTGGAGAAGGGCATATTGAAATTAAACGCAGCGAAATCGCCGATAAATTTCAATGTGTGCCCTCACAAATAAATTATGTAATTAACACAAGATTTACAGCCGAGCGAGGTTACCTTGTTGAAAGTAAACGGGGTGGTGGTGGATACATTCGAATTTTACGTGTCCGTGCAAACTCACAAATTGATTTGATCGATGATGTGCTCCTGCAAATTGAAGGTGGAGCCTCGCAAACCGTTGCAGAGGGTGTCGTCTATCGTTTAATTGATGAGCAGGTTATTTCAAAGCGAGAAGCGAAATTAATGTTAGCGGCGGTTGATCGTTCGACCTTAGATTTACAATTACCTTTACGGGATAGCATTCGCTCGAAAATTTTGCGAGCGATGTTAACAACTATTAAATATGAAAAGCAAAAATAAAGAGGTGATGGAAATGATTTGCGACCATTGCAAACAGCGCAATGCGACAGTAACTGTGACACAAGTTCAAAATGGACAAAAGGTGGAGCACCATTATTGCGATATCTGTGCTTCTCAGTTCCATCCATTCCATGCGGAGTTTAAACAAGAGCCTGTATCGATTCAACAACTATTATCCAATTGGTTTGGCTCACCTACATGGCAAAAAGTTGGAGAAAAACAGCAAGCGCCACCTCAGCAACAAACATGTCCACAATGTGGATTTACGTATAAACGATTTTTAAAAGAAGGTAAATTTGGCTGTACCAGTTGTTATGATACGTTTAGCGAGCATTTGCCAAAGCTGTTTAATCGTATTCAAGCGGGACCACAACATATAGGCAAAATGCCTGGTGCTCGCAACAATGTTTTCGTCATTAAAAAGCAAATTGAAGATATTCGCAAGCGTATGAAAGCCGCAGTCGACGATGAGCAATTTGAGGAAGCAGCGAAACTTCGGGATGAGGCAAAGGATCTTGAACAACAGCTACAATTCGAAGGTGGTGATGTGTCATGATGATTGAATCGTTTTTAGCACGTGCTACACCTACATGGATGGAGGTGGAGGATGATTATTCGGATATTGTCATTAGTACGCGCATCCGCCTTGCTAGAAACTTAGATGGTTACCGCTTTCCTTTAGTTTTCTCAGAAGATGAGGCGTTACAAGTGGAGCAAGCGGTCACCCACGCAATACAGGATAGTCCGAAGTTGCAAGAAAAATATTCTTATTTCTCCATCAAGGATTTAACGCCGTTACAACGTCAAATTTTAGTAGAAAAACATTTAATTAGTCCGCAGCTTGCCAAAAAAGAGCAAGTCGGCTCCATGATGCTGTCTGAAGATGAATCGACTTGCATTATGGTGAACGAAGAAGACCATTTACGCATTCAATGTATGACAGCGAGTTTTCAACTTCAAAAGGCTTACGAGCAGGCTAATCATATTGATCGTGCCTTAGAAGGAGCTTTGCCATACGCATTTCGCGATAATTTCGGCTATTTAACAAGTTGTCCAACCAATATTGGTACTGGGTTGCGTGCTTCTGTTATGATGCACCTTCCCGCACTAACGCTGACGGGTCAGATGAATCAAATTATTAATGCCATGACGCGTTTGGGTATGACCGTTCGGGGTATATACGGTGAAGGTAGTGAAAATTTAGGAAATATTTATCAAGTATCTAATCAAATTACACTAGGAAAAACAGAAGAAGATATTTTAGCTGATATTCAAAGTGTAGCTGAAAAAATTATTCAAAAAGAACGGCAGGCAAGAAGCAAGCTAATGGAAAAAGCACAGCTTGCTTTAGAAGATCGCGTGTACAGAGCTTTAGGTACTTTAACCCACGCTCGTATTTTAACAAGTGATGAAGCTGCTACTTGCCTATCGAATGTCCGTTTAGGGGTAGATTTACAGTTGATTCATAATATTAAAGCAACCACGTTAAATGAGTGTGTTGTCAGCATGCAACCAGGATTTTTACAACACTATGCAGACGAGGTGTTACCACCTGCTGAGCGAGATAGAGTAAGAGCAAAAATGCTGCGAGAGGCATTATTTTTAGAAACGATGAGTAAGCCTATTATAGGGGGAAAAGGAGAGGATTCATATGATGTTTAATCGTTTTACACAACGCGCACAAAAAGTATTACAGCTTGCACAGGAAGAGGCAATTCGTTGGAAGCACGAATCAATAGGAACAGAGCACATTCTTTTAGGGCTTATTCGTGAAGGCGGTGGTATAGCTGCGAAAGCATTAGAAGCCATCGATATTAGCCCTCAAATGATTGAAGCAGGTATTGAAGAGTTAGTCGGTAAAGGAACAGAGGACGTGGGACCAATCGTTCACTACACGCCTCGCGCCAAAAAAGTAATTGAACTATCAGTCGATGAATCACGCAAGTTAGGTCATTCCTATATCGGTACGGAGCATTTACTATTAGCACTTATTCGTGAAGGCGAAGGTGTAGCCGCTCGCGTATTAAATAATGCAGGTGTCGGCTTAAATAAAGCCCGTCAGCAAGTATTACTGTTGTTAGGCAATAATGACAATGCACAATCTGGGCAACAAGCGACACAGGCTGCCAATACACCAACTTTAGATAGCTTAGCGCGCGATTTAACGCAAATTGCCCGTGAAGGTTCATTAGACCCTGTTATTGGTCGAAGTAAGGAAATTACGCGCGTTATTGAAGTATTATCACGCCGTACAAAAAATAACCCTGTGCTTATTGGTGAGCCTGGTGTAGGTAAAACAGCAATCGCTGAAGGTTTAGCACAACAAATAATTAACAATGAAGTGCCTGAAATTTTACGCGATAAACGTGTAATGACGCTTGATATGGGGACAGTTGTTGCCGGTACAAAATACCGTGGTGAATTTGAGGACCGTTTGAAAAAAGTAATGGATGAAATTCGTCAAGCAGGCAATGTAATTTTATTCATTGATGAATTGCATACCTTAATCGGTGCAGGTGGAGCAGAAGGGGCCATTGATGCTTCAAATATTTTAAAACCATCTTTAGCACGTGGTGAATTGCAATGTATCGGAGCCACAACATTAGATGAATACCGCAAATATATTGAAAAAGATGCCGCTTTAGAGCGCCGCTTCCAACCAATCCAAGTGGATGAGCCAACTGTTGAAGAAGCCATTCAAATTATTCATGGTTTACGCGATCGCTATGAGGCACATCACCGTGTGAAAATTACAGATGAAGCCATTGAGGCAGCAGCTAAAATGGGTGATCGTTATATTTCAGATCGCTTTTTACCTGATAAAGCCATCGATTTAATCGATGAGGCGGGTTCAAAAGTACGCTTACGTTCCTTCGCAGTGCCACCAAATTTAAAGGCGCTAGAAGATAAGCTTGAAAATGTCCGCTCTGAAAAAAATGCAGCGGTGTCTGGTCAGGAATTTGAAAAAGCTGCATCCTTAAGAGATACAGAACAAAAGCTAAAAGACGAAATTGAAACAACACGTAAAACATGGAAAGAAGAACAAGGCAAAGCCGAATCAAAAGTTACAGTAGACGATGTGGCAGCGGTTGTTTCGATGTGGACGGGAATCCCGGTAGCAAAAATTGCTCATGAAGAATCGGCAAAATTATTACACCTTGAGGAAGAATTACACAAGCGAGTTGTTGGGCAAGGTGAAGCGGTCGAAGCGATTTCACGTGCAATTCGACGTGCAAGAGCAGGCTTAAAAGATCCTAAGCGACCAATTGGTTCATTTATTTTCCTAGGTCCTACTGGGGTCGGTAAAACAGAACTTGCAAGAGCGCTAGCAGAGGTAATGTTCGGTGATGAAGATGCGATGATTCGCGTAGATATGTCCGAATATATGGAGAAACATTCCACTTCACGTTTAGTCGGTTCACCTCCAGGCTATGTAGGTTTTGATGATGGTGGGCAACTAACAGAAAAAGTACGACGTAAACCATATTCGGTTGTGTTACTTGATGAAATTGAAAAAGCACATCCAGATGTTTTCAATATTCTACTGCAAGTACTTGAAGATGGCCGTTTAACAGATTCTAAAGGTCGTGTCGTTGATTTCCGTAATACGGTTGTTATTATGACTTCAAACGTCGGTGCGGATGCGCTAAAATATCAAAAAAATCTAGGCTTCAGCTTAGGAAGCTCAGAGTCGAAGCATAAAGATATGAAGGGCACTATGCTAGAAGAACTGAAAAAAGCATTCCGTCCTGAATTCCTTAACCGTATCGACGAAATGATTGTGTTCCATTCATTAGAAAAAGAACATTTAAAAGAAATCATTTCGATGATGGCGAATACGTTAACAAAACGTCTACAAGAACAAGATATTACGTTAGAGTTAACGGATGCAGCACTGAATAAAATTGCAGAGGAAGGCTATGATCCTCAATATGGGGCGCGTCCATTGCGTCGTGCATTGCAAAAACAAGTAGAAGACCGTTTATCGGAAGAACTACTAAAAGGCAATGTAGAAAAAGGGAATCAAGTCGTAATCGATTATGTCGATGAAGAATTTGTCGTAAAGAAAAAAGAAGGCGTTTCGATTTCTAAATAAGTAATTTACAGGAGACAGCGAGGCCTATAGTGCCAAGCTGTCTTTTTTTATGTAATAATGAATATAAGAACAAATATTCGAGGTGATACGATGGCGAAGAAAAAAACTAAATTTGTCTGTACAGGTTGTGGCTATGAATCTGCAAAATGGATGGGGCGCTGTCCAGGATGTGGTGAGTGGAATAAAATGGTTGAGGAAGTGGAGGTCGTAGCAAAAGGGCCACGTGGAGCTTTCCAACATTCTGCAACAGTAACGCAAAAGGCGATACCTATTATCCAAGTGGAGGCAGCTGAGGAGTCTCGTGTAGCAACGGAAATGGGCGAACTTAATCGTGTGTTAGGTGGCGGTATCGTCCCAGGCTCACTTGTCTTAATCGGTGGTGACCCGGGGATTGGGAAATCCACGTTATTATTACAAGTATCTGCATTGCTTTCGAATAAAGGACATCGGGTGCTCTACATTTCTGGTGAGGAGTCTATTCGCCAAACGAAACTACGTGCAGAACGTTTAGGTGTAATCTCACAAGAGCTTTATATTTATTCGGAAACTAATTTAGAGTTATTAAATCAAACGATTGATGATGTACAACCGAAGTTTGTGATTGTCGATTCTATCCAAACGGTGTTTCATCCGGAGGTGACGAGTGCACCTGGTAGTGTGTCGCAAGTACGTGAATGTACAGCAGAACTTATGCGAATTGCCAAAACGAAAGGCATTGCTATTTTCTTAGTTGGACATGTGACCAAGGAAGGGCAAATTGCAGGACCACGTATTTTAGAGCATATGGTGGATACAGTGCTGTATTTCGAAGGAGAACGTCATCACAACCACCGTATTTTGCGAAGTCAGAAAAACCGCTTTGGTTCTACAAATGAGATTGCCATCTTTGAAATGCTTCAGGGAGGCTTAAAGGAAGTATTGAATCCGTCAGAGTTGTTTTTACAGGAACGTTCACAAGGTGCTGCCGGTTCGACGATTGTAGCATCGATGGAGGGGACGAGACCGATTTTAGTAGAAATTCAATCGCTCGTAACTCCAACAAGCTTTAATTATCCAAAACGTATGGCAACTGGCGTGGACCAAAATCGTGTGCAATTGCTAATGGCGGTGCTGGAAAAGCGAATGGGCCTCATGCTACAAGCACAAGATGCATATATTAAAGTTGCTGGTGGTGTAAAGCTTGATGAGCCTGCAATTGACCTAGCGGTGTTGACAAGTATCGTGTCGAGCTTTAAGGATCAGGCAGTGCGTGCTACCGATTGCTTTATTGGCGAAGTAGGTTTAACAGGTGAGGTTCGTCGTGTAACACGCATTGAACAACGTGTTATTGAGGCGGCAAAGCTCGGCTTTAAACGAGCGTTTATTCCTGCTTCTAATATTGGTGGCTGGGATTTCCCGCAAGGTATTGAAATTGTCGGTGTGGAAACAATTAAGGATGCATTGAATGCTTGTTTTAGAGAGTTGTAATGAAAGGTATAGCGTAGAAAACGCTCGCTCCTACCCTATAGCGAGTATATTTTATGAAATAAGTGCATGTTGGGCGATTTCCTAACATGCATTTTTACTCATTGTATAGCGTAAGAAAATTGCTTGAAATTGGATAACATTTTTTTCAGGAATTACGCATCTCTTGAGGCTTCTGTAACGTCCAATAAACTGCGAGAAAAATAATAATGTTTTGATGGGCTGAAAAAAGATTTTCTACCGTAAAATATGTATAATCGAAAATAAGAATTGGAGGTGACAGTATGAAAAAATTTATTCAAATTGCTTTTTTACTGATTGGGGGAGCTTTAGGCCTGGTTTTCTTACCGCCATTATACAAATTGCTTCATTTATCATCTAATCCTTGGCTTGATAATCCTTATGTATCAGTTGCTTTAGGGGCGCTTTTACTATTTACATTATCATTTGCATTTTCCGACTATTTCGTTCGGCTTATTAGCTGGATGGAAGAGCTGCTATTTAAAGTACCTGTTGGAGATTTATTATTTGGTACACTGGGGCTAATTGTAGGACTTATCGTTGCCTATTTCCTAGGCTTTGCGATTGATAGCGTTCAGATTCGTGGTATTACAGAAGTGATTCCGATTATTCTGTCGTTTGTATTTGGTTATTTGGGGTTCCGTGTAGGTTTTAAAAAGCGTGATGAGTTACTGCAGTTATTTACATTGCGCGGGAATAATGCGAAGAAAAAAGCCCTTGAAGGTATCGATGCTCCTGACATTCGTGGCAGTTATAAATTGCTAGATACGAGTGTAATTATTGATGGGCGTATTGCGGATATTTCGGAAACGGGTTTTATCGAAGGTGTCCTAATCGTGCCGCAATTTGTACTGACAGAGCTACAACATATTGCGGATTCTTCAGATACTTTAAAACGTACAAGAGGTCGTCGTGGTTTGGATATCTTAAAAAAACTACAAGATGAACGTATGACAAAAGTAGAGATTACCGAAGAAGATTTTGAAGATGTGCAAGAAGTCGATTTAAAACTTGTGCGACTTGCTAAGAAGATGGGCAATGATACACAAATTGTAACGAATGATTTCAACTTGAACAAAGTATGTGAACTACATCAAGTGCAAGTGCTAAATATCAATGATTTGGCAAATGCGGTAAAGCCGGTTGTTATTCCTGGTGAGGATATGCAGGTTGTCGTCATTAAAGATGGTAAAGAGCATAACCAAGGTGTCGCTTATTTGGATGATGGTACGATGATCGTTGTAGAAGGCGGCCGTAGTTATATCGGACAGGCTATTACAGTAACTGTAACGAGCGTTCTCCAAACATCAGCAGGTCGTATGATTTTTGCCAAGCCAAAGGATGATTAGGAAGTGGAAAATGTGCAGTATGAAGTAGTGCTTCCCGCAGCAGGTAGCGGGAAGCGAATGGGAGCAGGACAAAATAAATTATTTTTAGAGCTTTTAGGGAAACCGATTTTAATACACACATTGGAAGTATTTGAGCAAGATCGAAACTGCACAGGTATTTGGCTAGCAGTAAAGCCCGAGGAGCGAGTACTTATTCAGGAAATGCTCGTAAGCTATGGCATTTCAAAGGTCAAAGGTTTACCTGATGGTGGAGCAGAGCGACAACATTCGGTTCACTCTTGCATGAAGGAAATGGAGCAAGTTGATATCGTCTTAGTGCATGATGCAGCTCGTCCATTTATTACGCATGATATTATTGCAAACCTTGTGCAAAGTGCAAATGACTTTGGTGCTGCAATCGCTGGGGTTCGTGCAAAAGATACGATGAAAAAAGTACGTGATGGTATTATCGAAGAAACTGTGGATCGTGAAAGTCTATGGATGATTCAAACGCCGCAAGCTTTTCGCTTTGATTTAATTGTAGAAGCGGAAGATGTTGCCGAGAAGGTAGGCTTCCTCGGCACCGATGAGGCGATGCTAGTTGAGCGTCTTGGTCATGCGGTGCATATTGTCGAAAGCACCTATGAAAATGTAAAGATGACCACTAAGGAGGATTTACTTTTTGGTGAGGCTATTTTACGTCGGCGTGTAACAGAAACTTTTTAAAAATAACTTTGAAATCTCATCAGTTACAAGTAGCTGATGGGATTTTTTTATCGATAATGAACAAACTATTAATGCTTTCAGTTGCTGGTTATGTCCAACTTAGATGATACGGACAGCTCAATTTCCTAGGAAATATGGTAAACTGTCTATAAATAGAAAATCATAAAGGCAGGTGAATGCTGTTACAAACATCTCTGTTGTAACGGCAGTATTGTATGTTTCGAGTAGGACAAGGTTTTGACGTACATGCATTTGAAGAAGGGCGTCCACTTATTATTGGTGGTATTACCATTCCACATGAAAAAGGCTTAGTAGGGCATTCAGATGCGGATGTATTGTTGCACACTGTAACAGACGCGGCACTTGGGGCAATTGGTGAAGGCGATATTGGCCGCCATTTTCCTGATACAGATTCTGAATGGAAAGATGCCGATTCAGCAAAGTTACTAGAGTATATTTGGAAAATGGTTGAGGACAAAGGCTATGTGCTAGGCAATGTAGACTGCACGATTATGGCGCAACGTCCTAAAATGGCGCCTTATATTGAACAAATGAGAAATCGTATTGCAGCGTTATTGCATGCAGATCCTTCACAAGTAAATGTCAAAGCGACAACTACTGAAAGACTGGGCTTTACTGGCCGTGAAGAAGGCATTGCATCTATGGCGACGATTTTATTGATAAAAAAATAAAAAAATGGCGCGTGCCCAATTCCTAAGCACGCGCTACTTTTATTTCCTATACTACAGTGGTAAAATGAACAATTAAAAAGGTCGGAATTATTTTCAGACGAACATTTTAGGAGGCATTTAATTATGACGAAAGAAGTTCGCGTTCGTTACGCGCCATCACCAACTGGATTCTTACATATTGGCGGTGCACGTACAGCGTTATTCAACTATTTATATGCAAAACATCATAACGGTAAATTCATCGTGCGTATTGAAGATACGGATATTGAGCGTAATGTAGAAGGTGGAGAAGCGTCTCAGCTAGATAACTTAAAATGGTTAGGTATCGACTATGACGAATCAATCGATATTGGTGGTCCGTATGCGCCTTATCGTCAAATGGAACGCCTTGATATTTATAAAGAACATGCTGAAAAGTTATTACAACAAGGTACAGCATATAAATGTTTCTGTTCATCAGAAAAGTTAGAGGCATCACGTGAAGAACAAAAAGCTCGCGGCGTTGCAGCACCAACTTACGATGGAACTTGCCGTCATTTATCAGCAGAAGAAGTAGCAGCTAAAGAAGCGGCTGGCGAACAATATACAATTCGTATGCGTGTACCTGAAAACGTAACATATGAGTTTGAAGATTTAGTGCGTGGACAAGTATCGTTCGAATCAAAAGATGTGGGCGATTGGGTACTTGTGAAAGCAAATGGTATTCCAACATACAACTATGCCGTTGTATTAGACGATCACTTTATGGAAATCTCACACGTATTCCGTGGTGAAGAGCACTTATCAAATACACCAAAACAAATGATGATTTTTGATGCATTTGGCTGGGAATATCCACGCTTTGGGCATATGACATTAATCATTAACGAAAACCGTAAAAAGCTATCAAAACGTGACGAGTCCATTATTCAATTCGTAACGCAATATAAAGACCTTGGCTACTTACCAGAAGCTATGTTCAATTTCTTTGCTTTATTAGGTTGGTCTCCTGAAGGGGAAGAAGAGATTTTCTCTAAAGAAGAATTTATTAAAATGTTTGATGAGAAACGTTTATCGAAATCACCATCTATGTTTGATAAGCAAAAGCTTACATGGATGAATAATCAATACATTAAAAAATTATCGTTAGACGAAGTAGTGGCATTATCTTTACCACACTTACAAAAAGCTGGCTTATTACCGCAAGAGCTAACAGCAGAAGAGCTTGCTTGGGCAACAGATTTAATCGCACTTTATCATGAGCAAATGAGCTTTGGTGCGGAAATCGTGGAACTATCTCGCCTATTCTTTAACGATCATATTGAATATGATGAAGAAGCAAAAGCAGTTCTAGCTGGTGAGCAAGTACCAGAGGTAATGGCTGCATTTAAATCACAACTTGAAAATTTAGCAGAATTTACGCCTGAAACGGTGAAAGCTGCTATCAAAGCTGTGCAAAAAGAAACGGGACATAAAGGTAAAAATTTATTCATGCCAATCCGTGTTGTAACGACAGGTGAAACGCATGGTCCAGAGTTACCGAATGCAATTTGTTTAATTGGTAAAGAGAAAACAATTGACCGTGTAGAAAAATTCGCAAAATAATAGAAATTTATTGACAAACAGTTTCATCGATGTAAAATGAATGTACATTGAGAAAGCGTTGATAAGGAGAAGTACGTAGCGCATGCTCTAAAGAGAGGACCATCACCGGCTGAAAGTGGTCTGAGCCAAGGCAAAACCGAAATGCACCTTTGAGCGTAAAGCTGAACATTGAGTAGGCTTTATCGGTTCGTTCCCGTTATAGGACGTCCAAAGTGGAAGGCTTATGCTTTCAATCAGAGTGGAACCGCGCAAATTTCAGCGTCTCTGTCATTCCTTTATGGAGTGATGGGGGCGCTTTTTATTTTTTTTTACGGCTATTCAAGTATTACATGTAAGAGAGCAATCATTACTAGTAACAATAGGTTTTAAAGTGATTTTTGCGCGAGGTTATTATCGGTAATTACAACACACATAGTATCGAAAAGGGGGAATTTTGATGTTTAAAAGAATGAAGGAAGATGTAGAGACAATTTTTGAAAATGATCCAGCGGCACGCAGTGTACTTGAAGTTGTGTTAACATATTCAGGTCTGCATGCTACATGGGCGCATCGTATTGCGCATTGGTTTTTTAAAAGACGTTTTTATTTTATCGCACGCGTCATTTCACAAGTGAGTCGCTTCTTCACAGGAATTGAAATACACCCCGGTGCTAAAATTGGTCGCCGCTTCTTTATTGACCATGGTATGGGCGTTGTTATAGGGGAAACATGTGAGATTGGTGATAATGTGACACTTTATCAAGGTGTGACACTTGGGGGTACAGGGAAAGAAAAAGGTAAGCGCCATCCGACATTACAAGATAATGTATTAGTTGCCACTGGAGCAAAAGTATTAGGTTCTATTACAATTGGTGAGAATAGTAAAATCGGTGCGGGATCAGTCGTATTAAAAGAAGTACCACCGAACGCAACGGTTGTAGGTATTCCAGGTAAAGTGGTAATGAAAGATGGTGTTCGTTTAGAGAAAAAACTAGACCATCAAAATATTCCTGACCCTGTAGAGGAACGCTGTCAAGGTTTCGAAAAGCAAATAGCAGCATTGCAAGAAGAAATCGGACGTTTACAAAAGGAGAGAGAAAGACAATGAGTATTCAAATTTTCAACTCATTAACAAGACAAAAAGAAACATTCGTACCGCTAGAAGAAGGAAAAGTTAAAATGTATGTTTGCGGTCCGACAGTTTATAACTATATTCATATCGGCAATTCACGTCCTGTAATTGTTTATGATACTGTACGACGATATTTTCAATATAAAGGCTACGATGTGAAATTTGTCTCAAATTTCACGGATGTGGACGATAAAATTATTAAAGCAGCTAACGAGCTTGGTGAAGAAGTGCATGAACTAACAGACCGTTTTATCGCCGCTTATTTTGAAGATGTAACAGCATTAGGATGCAAAAAGGCAGACGTACATCCTCGAGTAACAGATCATATGGATGACATTATTGAATTTATTAAAGTGTTAATCGAAAAAGGGTATGCCTATGAATCAGCTGGCGATGTTTACTACCGCACGCGAAAATTTAATGGCTATGGTAAGCTTTCGCATCAATCAGTCGATGATTTGAAAATTGGTGCACGTATCGAAGCGGGTGAGAAAAAAGACGATGCATTAGACTTTGCATTATGGAAAGCGGCAAAACCAGGTGAAATCTATTGGGAAAGTCCTTGGGGCAACGGACGTCCAGGATGGCATATTGAATGCTCGGTTATGGCACGTGAGCATTTAGGTGATACAATTGATATACATGCAGGTGGTCAAGATTTAACATTCCCGCACCATGAAAATGAAATTGCGCAATCCGAAGCACATAACGATACAACATTTGCGCGCTACTGGATGCATAATGGATATATTAATATAGATAATGAAAAAATGTCTAAATCCCTTGGTAATTTTGTGCTCGTCAACGATATACGTAAACAGATTGATCCGCAAATTTTACGTTTCTTTATGTTATCTGTTCATTATCGTCACCCAATTAACTTTGCAAAAGATTTAGTGGATGCTGCCGCTACTGGTTTGGAGCGTATTCGTACTTCTTACAATAACGTTAAATATCGCTTATCTACTACTACAAGTCTAGGTGATTGCTCAGAGGAATGGCTCCGTCAAATTGCTGCACAAAAAGCGCAATTTGAAGAAGCGATGAATGATGATTTTAATACAGCAAATGCTATATCAGTATTATTTGAAATAGCGCGTATTGCTAATATTTACTTGAATGAAACGAATACGGATGAGAAAGTATTATTAACTTTTGTTGAAACTTTTGAGGTGTTAGGTGACGTCTTAGGTATTGAATTCGCAAAAGAAGCGGAACTACTGGACGAAGAAATCGAAGCACTTTTACAGGAACGCGTAGAAGCACGTAAAAATCGTGACTTTGCTCGCTCAGATGAAATTCGTGACCATTTACAAGCGCAAGGTATCATCTTAGAAGATACACGCCAAGGGACAAGATGGAAACGAGGGTAAGCAACTTGGATAAACTCCGAAATGAAGATGTTAAGCAATTAAATGCATTAGCGCTCGCATATATGGGTGATGCCGTTTTAGAACAAAAAGTTCGCGAATATTTATTGCGTAGTGGACGTGTAAAGCCGAATACACTCCATAAAGAAGCAACGCGTTATGTATCCGCAAAAGCACAGTCTACGATTGTACATCGCATGATGGATGAAAACTTTTTAACAGAGCAGGAATTGGCCGTGTTCCGCAGAGGACGTAATGCCAAGTCCGGCTCTGTTCCGAAAAATACAGATGTCCAAACATACCGGAATAGCTCGGGCTTTGAGGCGGTTCTTGGAAGTTTGTACTTACTAGGTGAATTAGAACGCGTTTATGCCATCATTGCATACGCTATTCAAATAATCGAGGAATTAAAAGGAGTGTCAAAATAATGGCAGAACAAAATGGTGAAATTATTGCCGGTAAAAACCCAGTGTTAGAAGCACTTCGTTCAGGCCGCGATATGAATAAAGTATGGATAGCGGAAGGTGTAAAAAAATCAGGAGTCAATGAACTGCTTGATTTAGCGCGTGAACGTGGCATCATTGTGCAATTTGTACCGAAAAAAAAGGTCGATCAATTATCGGATGCTAATCATCAAGGAATCGTTGCCTCTGTTGCAGCCTATAGCTATGCGGAGTTAGATGATTTATTTGCAGCGGCGCAAAAAAAACAAGAAGATCCGTTTTTCTTAATTTTAGATGAGTTAGAAGACCCGCATAATTTAGGCTCTATTATGCGAACAGCAGATGCCATTGGCGTACATGGTATTATTATTCCAAAGCGTCGCTCAGTAAGTTTGACAGCGGTGGTGGCGAAAGCTTCAACAGGCGCGATTGAGCATGTACCTGTTGTACGTGTTAACAATCTTGCTCAAACAGTCGATGAATTAAAAGAGCGAGGCGTATGGATTGCTGGTACAGATGCAAAAGGTTCTGCAGATTATCGCAAGATGGATGCAACGTTACCGCTTGCCATTATTATTGGTAGCGAAGGCAAAGGAATGGGTCGTCTCTTAAAAGAGAAATGTGACTTTTTATATCATCTGCCTATGGTTGGGCATGTCACATCTTTAAATGCTTCTGTAGCTGCCGCGCTTTTAATGTATGAAGTGTATCGTAAACGTCAAGAAGCGAATGCGTAACGATGAAAAACATTTTGCTTGTTGACGGCTATAATATGATTGGAGCTTGGAAAGAGCTACGCCCATTACGTGACACAAATTTTGAGGATGCACGTAAGCGTTTAATAGAGCTTATGGCTGAGTATAAGGCGGCGATAGGATGGCGCGTCATTGTAGTGTTTGACGCCCATCTTGTGCCGGGTGTGGAGCAATCTTATATAGAAAATGGTGTTGAAATCATTTATACAAGGAAAAATGAAACAGCAGATGAACGCATCGAAAAGATGACGCACGAGCTAAAGGCAAGACATGTACAAATTCACGTGGCGACTTCCGATATGGCAGAGCAAAGTGTTATTTTTGGTAATGGTGCACTCCGCAAATCGGCAAGAGAGCTTGAAATTGATATGAGCATTATACAACATAAAATTTCCCATGATGTAAAACGAAAGCAAGATAGTAAGCCACCTTCACGCATTGAATTAAAGCCAGATGTAGCGCTTGCCTTTGAAAAATGGCGCCGGGGTTTAAAATGATTCATTGACGCATATTTTCCAATTCCGTTATACTGTTCCTAATTATCTGTTGTAGCTGAGGTGATACCATGTTTAAAAATAGTATTGTACAAGTGACACAAGATTTTGAACGATTCAATGATGAAGAGCTTATTGAAATGGTGCATCAAGGTAATACAGATGCGTTAGATTTTTTAATTACTAAATATCGATTGTTAGTAAGGGCAAAAGCGAGATCCTATTTCTTAATTGGTGCTGATAAAGAAGATATTGTACAAGAAGGTATGATTGGACTGTATAAAGCGGTTCGTGATTTTAAAGAGGACAAGCTAGCTTCTTTTCGTGCTTTTGCGGAATTATGTATAACAAGACAAATTATTACCGCTATAAAAACAGCAACAAGGCAAAAACATATTCCACTAAACTCTTATGTTTCTTTAGATAAACCTATTTTTGATGAGGAATCAGATCGCACGTTAATGGATGTGTTAACAGGCGCTATTATGGATGATCCAGAAGAGTTGATGATTCATAGAGAAGAGTTTGGCTATTTAGAAGAAAAAATGAGCGAAATTTTAAGTGAGCTGGAGCTGCAAGTATTAGCTCTATACTTAGATGGGCAATCTTATCATGAAATTTCTGCGAAATTAAATCGCCATGTGAAATCAATTGATAATGCTTTGCAACGAGTGAAGCGGAAATTAGAGCGTCATTTAGTGCTCGAGGAAATGTCTTAGAGCGCACTTACCCTTGTTGACATTGACAATTTTAGGTGTTAGTCTTTAAAAGACAAAGTGCCGAAAAGGTGATTACAATAGCAAAGAAAGTCGTGCTAAATTGTGAAAAATGCGGATCGAGAAATTACACAGTTCCTGCTAAAGGAGATACTACTGTACGCCTCGAATTAAAGAAATATTGTTCGCATTGCAATGAACATACAGTGCATAAACAAACGCTATAAAATATTTTGTAAATAGACAGATATGATTGATTCGGAGGTTAGGCTAGAATGGGCAAGATTAAAAGTTTTTTCAGCGACGTAATGTCGGAAATGCGAAAAACTAGCTGGCCAAAAAGTAAAGAACTGACGAAATATACAGTCGTTGTAATTTCAACTGTAGTAATTATGGCTTTATTTTTTGTGTTAGTAGACTTAGGTATTTCATCATTATTCCGCTGGTACTTAGATTTATAATTTAGAAAAGAGCATGTTAATACTTTTGAAAATAGCCCGTCCTTTACAATAACGGGTTTTTTCGTTTGTTTTATGAAGTGAAGAGCAGTAAAATGTTCACATTATGATAAGTGTGCTACTAGGAAAAGTATGTTAGTAGCAATAGATGACTATGCTAATCAGGTATATATCATCGAGCTTTCGCTTGCTAAGGCGAAAGCTATGTTTTTCTTATGAGAAGTTTGTGAAAAGAATAATGGATGCACTTTGCATATCGCGATCATTTTCACTTTTATTAGTAAGGGAGGGACGGACGAGTAGTCCTAGCAGTTATGGAGAAAAATTGGTATGTTGTTCATACGTATTCAGGGTATGAGAACCGTGTAAAAGCAAACCTAGAAAAACGTGTTGAAACAATGGGGATGCAAGATAAAATCTTCCGTGTAATTGTGCCTGAGCACGAAGAAACAGAAATGAAGGACGGCAAAAAGAAGACAATGATGCGTAAAGTCTTCCCTGGTTATGTTCTAGTAGAGTTAATCATGACGGACGATTCTTGGTATGTTGTCCGCAATACACCAGGTGTAACTGGCTTTATTGGATCATCGGGTGGCGGAGCGAAACCAACGCCTCTATTACCAGAAGAAGCAGATCGTCTATTAGAACAAATGGGTATGACTGAGAAAACTGTTGAAATCGATATTACTGTTGGTGAAGCGGTTGAAGTATTAGAAGGACCATTTGCGCACTTCCAAGGACGTGTCGAAGAAATTGACGCTGAAAAAGGTAAACTGAAAGTATCTGTAGATATGTTTGGTCGCGAAACGATTATGGAACTAGATTTTGAGCAGATTAAAAAAATATAGCTTTTAAATCTTGTGACCATATTCGCTTATGAATGAGCGTATATCGCAGATTTTGTTAATTACCACTTGCTTAAAAAATTTAAAAGTGGTATCATTTCAAAGGTCAGACTGTCATACTTCGGTTGGCGTCTGTAATGATAATTTTAATGTTATCGGCAATTAGCTGACAGACAGATATTGAGTGGGAGGGGCAACCCAATTACCACATCACGGACTTAAGGAGGTGTGTCTCGTGGCTAAAAAAGTTATTAAAGTAGTTAAACTTCAAATCCCTGCTGGTAAAGCAAACCCAGCTCCACCGGTTGGTCCTGCATTAGGTCAAGCAGGTGTGAACATCATGGGATTCTGTAAAGAATTCAATGCGCGTACTGCTGATCAAGCTGGTCTTATTATTCCGGTTGAAATTTCAGTATTTGAGGACCGTTCATTTACTTTCATTACGAAAACTCCGCCTGCAGCAGTTTTACTTAAAGTAGCAGCTGGTATCCAATCTGGATCTGGTGAACCAAACCGTAAAAAAGTTGCAACGGTTAAACGTGATAAAGTTCGCGAAATCGCTGAAACTAAAATGCCAGACCTTAACGCTGCTTCAGTTGAAGCTGCTATGTTAATGGTTGAAGGTACTGCACGAAGCATGGGTATTGTTATCGAAGACTAATTCCCAGTTACTTGATGTTTTTGTTTTTTGGAAGGTTGCGGAGTTTCTTTGTGAACGCGCAACCTTTATTCGTGGGAGGTAAAATCCGCTATAACCACAATCAAGGAGGAAATATATAATGGCTAAAAAAGGTAAAAAACTGCAAGATGCAGCTAAATTAATCGACCGTAACAACGTATACGGCGCACAAGAAGCAATCGAACTTGCTCAAAAAACTAGCACAGTAAACTTCGACGCTACTGTAGAAGTTGCTTTCCGTTTAGGAATCGATACTCGTAAAAACGACCAACAAATCCGTGGTGCAGTAGTGCTACCAAACGGTACTGGTAAAACTCAACGCGTATTAGTTTTCGCTAAAGGTGAAAAACTTAAAGAAGCAGAAGCTGCTGGCGCTGACTATGTAGGCGATGCAGAATACATCCAAAAAATCCAACAAGGTTGGTTTGACTTCGATGTAATCGTAGCAACTCCTGACATGATGGGTGAAGTTGGTAAACTTGGTCGCGTATTAGGACCTAAAGGTTTAATGCCAAACCCTAAAACAGGTACAGTTACATTTGACGTAACAAAAGCAATCGAAGAAATCAAAGCTGGTAAAGTAGAATACCGTGCTGACAAAGCTGGTATCATCCATGCTCCTATCGGTAAAGTTTCTTTCTCTACAGAAAAATTAGTAGAAAACTTCTTAACTGTATTTGACGTTGTTCAAAAAGCAAAACCTGCTGCAGCTAAAGGTACTTACATGAAATCTGTAAACGTTACTACTACAATGGGTCCAGCTATTAAAGTTGACGCTTCTAACGTAGCAGTAAAATAATTTCTATATAAATCGGTTGACAGCTATCCGTATCTTTGGTAAGATGGATGCTGTTGTGAATCATCCATTTGTACCGTAGACAGTAGGAGTGACTTGTCACTTAATGATCCTACCGAGGACATCGGAATTCGGATTCTTATTTTAAAGATGATGACTTTCAGCCTCTGTGTCTATATGACTCAGGGGCTTTACTTTTGTCGGTATAAATGACCCATTCTAATAGGAGGTGTCATCATGAGCAAAGCAATCGAAAACAAACAATCACAAGTGCAAGAAATCACTGAAAAATTCCAAGGCGCTGCATCTGTAGTAGTAGTGGATTACCGTGGTCTTAACGTTGCACAAGTGACTGAACTTCGTAAACAACTTCGTGAAGCTGGTGTTGAGTTTAAAGTTTACAAAAACACTTTAACTCGTCGTGCTGCTGAAGCTGCTGGCGTTGAAGGAATCAATGAAGTATTAACTGGTCCTAACGCAATCGCGTTCTCATCTGAAGATGTTGTAGCTCCTGCTAAAATCATCAACGAGTTCGCTAAGAAAAACGAAGCTTTAGAAATTAAAGCGGGTATTATTGAAGGTACGATTTCTTCTGTTGAAGATGTTAAAGCACTTGCAGAACTTCCATCACGCGAAGGTCTTCTTTCAATGCTTTTATCTGTACTTCAAGCTCCAGTGCGCAACTTCGCACTTGCAACAAAAGCTGTTGCAGAACAAAAAGAAGAACAAGGCGCGTAATTCTTTACGTCGCATAACTTCCGCGGCTTGACCGCAAAAAACTAAAACACATCCAATTAGGAGGAAATTATAATGAACAAAGAGCAAATCTTAGAAGCTATCAAAGTTATGACAGTTCTTGAATTAAACGATTTAGTAAAAGCTATCGAAGAAGAATTCGGTGTAACAGCTGCTGCTCCAGTAGCAGTAGTTGCTGGCGGTGCTGCTGCAGCTGAAGAAAAAACAGAATTCGACGTAGTATTAGCATCTGCTGGTGCTGAAAAAATTAAAGTAATCAAAGTGGTTCGCGAAATCACTGGTTTAGGTCTTAAAGAAGCTAAAGAAGTTGTAGATAACGCTCCTAAAGCTCTTAAAGAAGGCGTTTCTAAAGATGAAGCTGAACAAATCAAAGCTAAACTTGAAGAAGTTGGCGCATCTGTAGAAGTTAAGTAATCTCGTATTACTTCTATACAAAAGGAAAGCTCGTCATTGTGGCGAGCTTTTTCTTCATTCTGAGGAGGCGTGAAAATGTCAGATCACTATTATACAAGTAAGCCTCAAACTGAAAGTAAACCTCGTCACTGGACGTTCAAGTTACTTGGGCATACGTTTTCCTTTGAAACGGATGCAGGTGTATTTAGTAAAAGCGAAGTAGATTTTGGATCCCGTGTATTAATAGATGCGTTTCAAATGCCAGATGTCGATGGTGAGATTTTCGATGTAGGTTGTGGGTATGGACCAATCGGCTTATCTATTGCCAAAGCAAACCCTGAGCGTACCGTTTTAATGATGGATATTAATGAACGAGCAGTTGCGCTTTCTCAAAAAAATGCGCAAGTAAACGGTGTTCAAAATGTACGAATATTTGTGAGTGACGGACTATCGAATGTTGATGATGAGGCGAAGGCAGCAGCTATTTTAACCAATCCTCCTATTCGTGCAGGAAAGGACACAGTTTTCCGCTTTTACGATGGTGCTTATAATAAACTAGTGACTTCTGGAGAGCTATGGGTAGTCATTCAGAAGAAGCAAGGTGCGCCATCAACGGTTAGCTATTTAGAAGAAAAATTTTCTGAAGTCGATGTGGTGGAGAAGAAAAAAGGCTACTGGATAGTGCGTGCAAAAAAATAAATGAAATATGTATAAAATATTGACTTGACAAAACGGCTATGATAATATGATACAATGCAAAAATATTATTTTGAGGTCGTGTGCCCTTTTGGTATATGAATGATTTAATATGGGTATACTTGCCAAGATAAGTTTAGTTAACCGAAAATGAGATCTTTTTGAAGACTCGTTTTCTTTTTGTCTTTCGAAATCATACACTATTTGGATGATTTTGCAAAGACCTAATATCGCTTTATTGAGGGGTGAATGAGTTGACAGGTCAACTAGTTCAGTACGGACAACACCGCCAGCGTAGAAGCTTTGCGCGTATTAAAGAGGTGCTTGAGCTTCCAAATCTGATTGAGATTCAAACGGCGTCTTACGAGTGGTTCCTTGAAGAAGGTTTACGTGAAATGTTCCGTGACATTTCGCCGATCGAGGACTTTACAGGTAATCTTTCATTAGAATTCATCGATTATTCATTAGGTGATCCTAAGTATGATGTCGATGAGTGTAAAGAGCGAGATGTTACTTACGCAGCTCCATTACGTGTGAAAGTACGTCTTTACAACAAAGAAACAGACGAAGTGAAAGAGCAAGATGTATTTATGGGTGACTTCCCATTAATGACAGAAACAGGTACGTTCATTATTAACGGTGCTGAACGTGTTATCGTTTCACAATTAGTTCGATCACCAAGTGTGTATTTCCATGATAAAACTGATAAAAACGGTAAAAAAGGCTTCGGTGCGACAGTAATTCCAAACCGTGGTGCTTGGTTAGAATATGAAACTGACGCGAAAGATGTAGTATACGTGCGTATCGATCGTACTCGTAAGCTACCAGTAACAGTGTTACTTCGTGCATTAGGTTTCGGTTCAGATCAAGAAATTATCGATATTATCGGTGATAACGAGTATTTACGTAATACGCTAGAAAAGGATAACTCTGAAAGTACAGAAAAAGCACTTTTAGAAATCTACGAGCGTTTACGTCCAGGTGAGCCACCAACAGTAGAAAGTGCGAAAAGTTTATTATACTCTCGTTTCTTCGATGCTAAACGCTATGATTTAGCGAATGTTGGTCGTTACAAAATGAACAAAAAGCTTCACATCAAAAATCGTTTATTCAACCAAACGATTGCTGAAACGCTTGTTGATCCAGAAACAGGCGAAATTTTAGTAGAGAAGGGCACTGTGCTTGATCGTCGTACTTTAGATAAGATCTTACCTTACCTAGAGGATTCTTCTAAAGGCATCGGCTACCGCACTTTATCACAAGTTGGCGGCGTGCTAGAAGATGACGTAACAATCCAATCTATTAAAATTTATGCTCCGAAAGATGAAGCACAAAAAGAAATCAATGTAATTGGCAATGCCTACATTGACGAAGAAGTGAAGAATATTACACCTGCTGACGTATTATCATCAGTAAGTTATTTCTTCAACCTACTTTACCAAGTAGGCGCTACAGATGATATTGACCACTTAGGTAACCGTCGTCTGCGTTCTGTTGGTGAATTATTACAAAACCAATTCCGTATCGGTTTATCTCGTATGGAACGTGTAGTACGTGAGCGTATGTCTATTAATGATACAGCCGCTATCGTACCACAACAATTAATCAATATTCGTCCAGTAATTGCATCTATTAAAGAATTCTTTGGTAGTTCTCAATTATCTCAATTCATGGACCAAACAAACCCACTTGCAGAGTTAACGCATAAACGTCGTCTATCTGCATTAGGGCCTGGTGGTTTAACACGTGAGCGCGCTGGATTCGAAGTGCGTGACGTTCACTATTCTCACTATGGTCGTATGTGTCCGATTGAGACACCTGAGGGTCCGAACATTGGTTTAATTAACTCATTATCTTCATTCGCGAAAGTAAATAAATTTGGATTCATTGAAACGCCATATCGTCGTATCGATCACGAAACTGGTCAAGTAACGGATCAAATTGATTACTTAACGGCTGACGAAGAAGATAACTACTATGTAGCACAAGCAAACTCGCTATTAAATCCAGATGGTACATTCACTAACGATGAAGTTGTGGGTCGTTTCCGTGGAGATAATACAGTTTTCAATAAGGCTCAAATGGACTATATGGATGTATCACCTAAACAAGTAGTTTCTGCTGCGACTGCATGTATTCCGTTCTTAGAAAACGATGACTCGAACCGTGCACTGATGGGTGCGAACATGCAACGTCAAGCTGTTCCTCTTTTAAATCCAGAAGCTCCGTTTGTCGGTACTGGTATGGAACACGTAGACGCGCGTGACTCAGGTGCGGCTGTAGTAGCGAAATACGATGGTATTGTTGAACATGTTGAAGCTCGTTCTATCCACGTACGTCGCATTGAAACAGTTGACGGTAAAGAAGTTAAAGGCGATTTAACAAAATATAAATTACAAAAATTCATTCGTTCAAACCAAGGTACTTCATACAACCAACGTCCACTTGTAAAAGTTGGCGAACGTGTGAAACCTCGCGATATTTTAGCAGACGGTCCATCAATGGAAAATGGTGAACTTGCGTTAGGTCGTAACGTACTTGTTGCGTTCATGACTTGGAACGGGTTCAACTATGAGGATGCTGTTATCATGAGTGAACGCCTTGTAAAAGACGATGTATATACTTCAGTTCATATTGAAGAATACGAATCTGAATCTCGTGATACAAAATTAGGGCCTGAAGAAATTACACGCGACATTCCAAACGTTGGGGAAGATGCACTTCGTAACTTAGACGAACGTGGTATTATCCGTATCGGTGCGGAAGTACGCGATGGTGATATTCTTGTAGGTAAAGTAACGCCTAAAGGGGTTACAGAATTAACAGCTGAAGAGCGCTTATTACATGCAATCTTTGGTGAAAAAGCACGTGAAGTTCGTGATACTTCATTACGCGTACCACACGGTGCGGGTGGTATCATCCTTGACGTTAAAGTGTTTAACCGTGAAGACGGCGATGAGTTACCACCAGGTGTTAACCAATTAGTTCGTGCTTACATTGTTCAAAAACGTAAAATCCGCGTAGGGGACAAAATGGCCGGACGACATGGTAACAAAGGGGTTATCTCTCGTATCTTACCGGAAGAGGATATGCCATTTATGCCAGATGGTACTCCTGTCGATATCATGTTAAACCCATTAGGTGTACCTTCTCGTATGAACATCGGACAAGTTTTAGAGCTACACTTAGGTATGGCTTCTCGCTACTTAGGTGTTCATATGGCAACACCAGTATTTGATGGTGCCAACGAAGAAGATGTTTGGGAAACAATGGAAGAAGCAGGGATGAACCGTGACGGTAAAACAATCCTGTATGATGGACGTTCTGGTGAACCGTTCGATAACCGTGTATCTGTTGGTATCATGTACATGATCAAACTTGCGCACATGGTTGACGATAAACTTCACGCTCGTTCAACTGGTCCTTACTCACTTGTTACGCAACAACCACTTGGTGGTAAAGCGCAGTTCGGTGGACAACGCTTTGGTGAGATGGAGGTATGGGCACTTGAAGCATACGGTGCGGCATACACACTTCAAGAAATTTTAACTGTTAAATCCGATGACGTTGTTGGTCGTGTGAAAACATACGAAGCAATCGTTAAAGGTGAAAGCGTACCGGAGCCAGGCGTTCCAGAATCATTCAAAGTATTGATTAAAGAGCTACAATCTCTTGGTATGGACGTTAAAATGTTAACAATCAATGATGAAGAAGTAGAGCTTCGTGATTTAGACGAAGAAGAAGATCTTCAACCAGCTGACGCACTTAATATTGCGCCACAGCCAGAAACAGAAGAAGAGCCAGTAAAGTCTTTTGAATAATGGATAAGGTTAAGTTCACATTTGTGTGAATATGGTCAAACTTATTTTTCAAATTAGTCGGGCAGGATTTAACGCCCTGCCCGACTTTTCTTTACGAATGAAATCAATCTATTTTTGATCTTTTGTCAAAATTTATTTTGCAAACGATTGTCGAGCTGCGTAAAAGAGTCTTTATAAAGACCTATAACTAGAGGGAGGTAGGCTCCTTGATAGACGTTAATGAATTTGAATATATGAAAATTGGTTTAGCTTCTCCTGACAAGATTCGTTCTTGGTCATACGGTGAAGTAAAAAAACCAGAAACAATTAACTATCGTACATTAAAACCAGAAAAAGATGGTTTATTCTGTGAACGTATTTTCGGTCCTACGAAAGACTGGGAATGTCACTGTGGTAAATACAAACGTGTGCGCTATAAAGGCGTAGTTTGTGACCGTTGTGGTGTTGAAGTAACGCGTGCGAAAGTTCGTCGTGAACGTATGGGTCACATCGAATTAGCAGCGCCGGTTTCTCATATTTGGTACTTCAAAGGTATTCCAAGCCGTATGGGCCTTATTTTAGATATGTCTCCACGTGCTTTAGAAGAAGTAATTTACTTCGCATCTTACGTTGTAATCGAACCAGGTGCTACAAACTTAGAAAGCAAGCAATTACTTTCTGAAAAAGAGTACCGTGCATACCGTGAAAAATTCGGTGCAACTTTCGAAGCAGCAATGGGTGCAGAAGCAATCAAAAGGCTTCTTGGTAAAATCGATCTTGAAGACGAAACATATTCTTTAAAAGAAGAGTTGAAATCTGCACAAGGTCAACGCCGTACACGTGCGATTAAACGTCTTGAAGTAGTAGAATCGTTCCGTAACTCTGGTAACTCTCCTGAGTGGATGATTTTAGATGTACTGCCTGTTATTCCACCGGAGCTTCGTCCAATGGTTCAACTAGATGGTGGTCGTTTTGCAACATCTGACTTAAATGATTTATATCGTCGTGTAATCAACCGTAATAATCGTTTAAAACGTTTATTAGATCTTGGTGCACCAAGCATTATCGTTCAAAACGAGAAGCGTATGTTACAAGAAGCTGTTGATGCATTAATCGATAACGGTCGTCGTGGTCGTCCAGTTACTGGACCAGGTAACCGTCCGTTAAAATCACTTTCACATATGCTTAAAGGGAAACAAGGTCGTTTCCGTCAAAACTTACTTGGTAAACGTGTTGACTATTCTGGTCGTTCCGTTATCGTAGTAGGACCAAACTTAAAAATGTACCAATGTGGTCTACCGAAAGAAATGGCAATTGAGCTATTTAAACCTTTCGTTATGAAAGAGCTAGTAGAACGTGGTCTTGCACATAATATTAAATCTGCTAAACGTAAAATCGAACGTTTAAACAACGACGTATGGGACGTTTTAGAAGATGTAATCCGTGAGCATCCGGTATTACTAAACCGCGCACCTACGCTTCACCGTCTTGGTATCCAAGCATTTGAACCAACACTAGTTGAAGGTCGTGCAATCCGTCTTCACCCATTAGTATGTACAGCGTATAACGCCGACTTCGATGGTGACCAAATGGCGGTCCACGTACCATTATCAGCTGAAGCACAAGCTGAAGCTCGCCTGCTAATGCTTGCTGCTCAAAATATCCTAAACCCGAAAGATGGTAAACCAGTTGTTACACCATCTCAAGATATGGTATTAGGTAACTATTATTTAACGCTTGAGCGTGAAAATGCTCGTGGCGAAGGTTCTATTTTCTACGGACCAAACGAAGTGTTAATCGCTTATGATACAGGTCATGTTCACTTGCATACACGTATTGCAATTAAAGCAAGTTCACTAAACAATCCAACATTTACTGAAGAACAAAACAATATGTTCTTATTAACAACTGTTGGTAAAGTGATCTTTAACGAAATCTTGCCTGAATCATTCCCGTACATTAACGAACCGACTGATTTCAACTTAGAGCAAGTAACACCAGATAAATACTTCGTGAACTTAACAATTGACGAAGAAACGTTAGCAGAGCTTGAAGCAGATGCTGCTTACAGTGAATTAGATGAAAAAGGTAAAGTAGATGCACAACGTTCAGCAGTACTTCGCAAACATTTTGTAGCAGTACCTGTTGTAAACCCATTCCGCAAGAAATTCCTAGGAAATATCATTGCAGAAGTGTTCAAACGTTTCCACATTACTGAAACATCTAAAATGCTAGACCGCATGAAAAACTTAGGGTTCAAATATTCAACTCGCGCTGGTATCACTGTTGGTGTGTCTGACATCGTCGTATTACCAGACAAAGGTGACATCTTAGCAATCGCACAAGAGAAAGTAGATAAAGTTCAAGCACAATTCCGTCGTGGTTTCATCACTGAGGAAGAGCGTTATGACCGTGTTATCTCTAGCTGGAGTGCAGCGAAAGATGAAATCCAATCAAAACTGATGAAGTCACTTGAGAAAACAAACCCAATCTTTATGATGTCTGACTCAGGTGCCCGTGGTAACGCATCTAACTTTACACAGTTAGCAGGTATGCGTGGTCTGATGGCCAACCCGGCTGGTCGTATTATCGAACTTCCAATCAAGTCTTCATTCCGTGAAGGTTTAACAGTATTGGAATACTTCATCTCAACACATGGTGCTCGTAAAGGTCTTGCCGATACAGCCCTAAAAACTGCCGATTCAGGTTACTTAACACGTCGTCTTGTTGACGTTGCACAAGATGTAATCGTGCGTGAAGATGATTGTGGAACTGACCGCGGCTTAACAATCGGTGCGTTAATGGAAGGTACAGAACTAATCGAAGCGTTAGACGAACGTATTGTTGGTCGTCATACGAAGAAAACGATTTTCCATCCAGAAACTGGCGATGTTATTTTAGAAAAAGACGGTTTAATCGACCAAGATATCGCACGTATTATTACTGAAGCTGGTATCGAGGAAGTAACAATCCGTTCTGCATTTACATGTAATACAAAACATGGTGTATGTAAAAAATGTTACGGCATGAACTTAGCAACTGGTGAAAAAGTTGAAGTTGGGGAAGCAGTTGGTATTATTGCGGCTCAATCAATCGGTGAACCAGGTACTCAGTTAACAATGCGTACATTCCATACAGGTGGGGTTGCCGGAGACGATATTACTCAAGGTCTTCCTCGTATCCAAGAGATTTTCGAAGCACGTAATCCAAAAGGTCAATCTGTTATTTCTGAGATTGCTGGTACGGTATCAGACATTACTGAAATCCGTGAAGGTCTAAAAGAAATTACAGTTCAAGGTGACGTAGAAACTCGTAAATACCAAGCACCGTATAATGCGCGTCTAAAAGTTATCGAAGGTGACGCAATTGAGCGTGGTCAAGTATTAACAGAAGGTTCTATCGATCCAAAACAATTATTAAAAGTAAAAGACGTTTCAACAGTTCAAGAATATTTACTAAAAGAAGTGCAAAAAGTATACCGTATGCAAGGGGTAGAAATTGGCGACAAACATATCGAAGTAATGGTACGTCAAATGCTTCGTAAAGTGCGCGTAATCGAAGCTGGTGATACAGAATTATTACCTGGTTCATTACTGGACATTCACCAATTCTCAGAGGCAAACGCAGATGCTGTGATGAACGGCAAAAATCCTGCAACTTGTCGCCCTGTAATACTAGGTATTACAAAAGCTTCATTAGAAACTGAATCATTCTTATCTGCTGCATCATTCCAAGAAACAACTCGTGTGTTAACAGATGCTGCAATTAAAGGTAAGCGTGATGAACTTCTAGGATTAAAAGAGAACGTAATTATCGGTAAACTTGTTCCTGCAGGTACTGGTATGCAACGTTACCGTCAAATCCGCATTGAAAAAGATGAGCTTGATGCAGAAGATTTAGTTTCTGCTGAATAACTAAAATGAGAGCTCCGAAGAGATGGCAAGTGTGCATCTCTTCGGACTTTTTAAAGATATTAGTTGACAGTGGAAATTGATAATGATAATATATTGAAGGTTGATAGTTAACTGTCTGAACTTCGGAGGATATGAAAATGTCTTATGATAAAGTAAGGGCTAGTCAAACAATCATTGGTACAAAGCAAGCAGTAAAAGCAATGCAAGCTGGTTTAGTGAAAGAGCTTTTCGTGGCACTTGATGCAGACAATTGGGTAACCGATTCGGCCATATCTTTCGCGAGAGAAATCGGTATACCAGTTATTCTTGTCGAGTCCAAAAAGGAACTGGGCAAAGCCTGTGGAATCCATGTTGGAGCTGCAGTAGTTGCTATTGCTGTAGATTAGTTTTTGTGTATAAAACACAAAGACTTTGTTTTTACCCAAAAAATGAACCACCTGGATGTGTGGTATTAACAAGGAATAAATGAAGGGAGGAAATACCGATGCCTACAATTAACCAATTAGTACGTAAGCCTCGTCAATCTAAAATCACGAAATCAAAATCACCAGCGTTAAACAAAGGATATAACTCATTTAAAAAATCTTTAACTGATGTTAAATCTCCACAAAAACGTGGTGTTTGTACTCGTGTAGGTACAATGACACCTCGTAAACCAAACTCAGCGTTACGTAAATACGCTCGTGTGCGTTTAACTAACCAAATCGAGGTTACAGCTTATATCCCAGGTGAAGGCCACAACTTACAAGAGCACAGTGTTGTTCTTATCCGTGGCGGACGCGTAAAAGACTTAGCGGGTGTTCGTTACCATATCGTACGTGGTGCTCTTGATACAGCTGGTGTAAACGGTCGTTTACAATCACGTTCTAAATACGGAACAAAACGCCCTAAAGAAAAAAAATAATTTAACACGTTAAGTGTTAATGCTTACTGAGTCTCATGTAGTTATCACTAATAATTTCAACTCATGCTAGCTGATTGAAATTTATGTGATACCTACTGGAAGGCAAAGTTACTAAAATAAATCGATAATTATTCGAAAGGAGGAAAACACATGCCTCGTAAAGGTCCTGTTTCCAAACGTGACGTGTTACCAGATCCAATTTATAATTCAAAACTAGTAACTCGTTTAATCAATAAAATGATGGTTGATGGTAAAAGAGGTACTTCTCAAAAGATTTTATACGGTGCGTTCGAACTAGTTAAAGAACGTTCTGGTGAAAATCCAATTGAAGTATTCGAAGCTGCCCTAAACAACGTAATGCCAGTTCTTGAAGTACGCGCTCGCCGTGTTGGTGGTTCTAACTACCAAGTACCGGTTGAAGTACGTCCAGAACGTCGTACAACTTTAGGTCTTCGTTACCTAGTTAACTATTCTCGTCTTCGTGGTGAAAAAACTATGGAAGAGCGTTTAGCTAACGAAATTTTAGATGCTTCTAACAACACTGGTGCATCAGTTAAGAAACGTGAAGATATGCACAAAATGGCAGAAGCGAACAAAGCATTCGCTCACTACCGTTGGTAATCTAAACATAGCATAAGCCCAATATGGAAGGAGAAATACCTAATGAAACGCGAATTCTCTCTAGAGAATACTCGTAATATTGGGATCATGGCTCACATTGATGCTGGTAAAACAACAACAACTGAGCGTATCCTTTATTACACAGGTAAGATTCACAAAATCGGTGAAACTCATGAAGGCGCTTCTCAAATGGACTGGATGGAGCAAGAGCAAGAACGTGGTATCACAATCACTTCTGCTGCGACAACAGCTCAATGGGCAGGCCACCGTGTAAACATCATCGATACTCCTGGACACGTAGACTTCACTGTAGAAGTAGAGCGTTCTTTACGCGTACTTGACGGTGCTGTAACAGTTCTTGATGCTCAATCTGGTGTTGAGCCTCAAACTGAAACTGTTTGGCGTCAAGCTACAACATACGGTGTACCACGTATCGTATTCATTAACAAAATGGATAAAACAGGTGCAGATTTCTTGTATTCAGTAGGTACTCTACATGATCGTTTACAAGCAAACGCTCACCCAATCCAATTACCAATCGGAGCTGAAGATCAGTTTTCTGCAATCATTGACTTAGTTGAAATGAAAGCAACTTTCTACGGCGACGAAAAAGGTACTGCAGTAACTGAAGGTGAAATTCCTGAAGAACACCGCGAATTAGCTGAAGAATACCGTGAAAAATTAATCGATGCTGTTGCAAGTGTTGATGAAGAAATCATGGAAAAATATTTAGAAGGCGAAGAAATCACTATTGCTGAGCTTAAAGCGGCTATCCGTCGTGCTACAATTGCAGTAGAATTCTACCCAGTAATCTGTGGTACAGCATTCAAACACAAAGGCGTACGCCCAATGTTAAATGCAGTTATCGATTACTTACCATCACCAGTTGATGTACCAGCAATCAAAGGTACTTCAGTTGATGGTGACGAAGAGTTAGAACGTAAATCTTCTGATGCTGAACCATTCTCTGCTTTAGCATTCAAAGTTATGACTGACCCATTCGTAGGTAAATTAACTTTCTTCCGTGTGTACTCTGGAACATTAGATGCAGGTTCATACGTACAAAACTCTTCTAAAGGTAAACGTGAACGCGTAGGTCGTATCCTACAAATGCACGCTAACTCTCGTGAAGAGATTTCTAAAGTATTCGCTGGGGATATCGCAGCAGCAGTAGGTCTTAAAGATACTACAACTGGTGATACACTTTGTGACGAGAAAAACCTTGTTATTCTTGAATCAATGGAATTCCCTGAACCAGTAATCTCTCTTTCTGTAGAACCAAAATCAAAAGCTGACCAAGATAAAATGGGTCAAGCTTTACAAAAACTTCAAGAAGAGGATCCAACTTTCCGTGCTCACACTGACACAGAAACTGGACAAACAATCATCTCAGGTATGGGTGAGCTTCACCTTGATATCTTAGTTGACCGTATGCGCCGTGAATTTAAAGTAGAAGCTAACGTAGGTGCTCCAATGGTATCTTACCGTGAAACATTCCGTAGCTCTGCAAAAGTTCAAGGTAAATTCACTCGCCAATCTGGTGGTCGTGGACAATATGGTGACGTAACGATTGAGTTCTCTCCAAATGAAGAAGGTAAAGGCTTTGAATTCGAAAACGCTATCGTTGGTGGTGTAGTTCCTCGTGAATACATTCCTGCAGTTGAAGCTGGTCTTCGTGACTCTCTTGACCGCGGTGTAGTAGCTGGTTACCCACTAATCGACATTAAAGCGAAATTAGTATTCGGTTCTTACCATGACGTTGACTCGAATGAGATGGCGTTCAAAATCGCAGCTTCTATGGCTCTTAAAGAAGCAGCTAAACAATGTGATGCTGTAATTTTAGAACCAATGATGAAAGTAGAAGTTGTAATTCCTGAAGAGTACCTTGGTGATATCATGGGTAACATTACTTCTCGTCGCGGACGCGTTGAGGGTATGGATGCTCGCGGTAACTCTCAAGTAGTGCGTGCAATGGTTCCACTATCGGAAATGTTCGGTTACGCAACAACTCTTCGTTCAGCAACGCAAGGTCGCGGTGTATTCTCAATGACATTTGATCATTATGAAGAAGTACCAAAATCAATTGCTGCTGATATCATCAAAAAAAATAAAGGTGAATAATTGAAATTTCATCTTGCATAAAGTATAACTAATTTGTAAGCTATGTTTGCAGGATAGAGAATGGGCCCGTTCTCTATCAGCATTCATTCTATAAATTTTAAAAATAAAACATACAATTTCGAGGAGGCAATCTCTAATGGCTAAAGAAAAATTTGACCGTTCAAAAACGCATGCTAACATTGGTACAATCGGACACGTTGACCATGGTAAAACAACTTTAACTGCTGCAATCGCTACAGTTCTATCTAAAAAAATGGGTGGTACAGCTAAATCATACGCTGATATCGACAACGCTCCAGAAGAAAAAGAACGTGGTATCACAATCAACACTTCTCACGTTGAATATGAAACAGAAACTCGTCACTATGCACACGTTGACTGCCCAGGACACGCTGACTATGTTAAAAACATGATCACTGGTGCTGCACAAATGGACGGCGGTATCTTAGTAGTATCAGCTGCTGACGGCCCAATGCCACAAACTCGTGAACACATCCTTTTATCTCGTCAAGTAGGTGTTCCATACTTAGTAGTATTCATGAACAAATGTGATATGGTTGACGACGAAGAATTATTAGAATTAGTAGAAATGGAAATCCGTGACCTACTATCTGAATATGACTTCCCAGGCGACGATATTCCTGTAATCAAAGGTTCTGCTCTTAAAGCTCTTGAAGGCGAAGCAGAATGGGAAGAAAAAATCGTTGAATTAATGGACGCTGTAGATTCTTACATCCCAACTCCAGAACGTCAAACTGACAAACCATTCATGATGCCAGTAGAGGACGTATTCTCTATCACTGGTCGTGGTACAGTTGCAACTGGCCGTGTTGAACGTGGTCAAGTTAAAGTTGGTGACGTTATTGAAATCGTAGGTATCGCTGAAGAAGCTAAATCTACAACAGTAACTGGCGTTGAAATGTTCCGTAAATTATTAGACTACGCTGAAGCTGGTGACAACATCGGTGCTTTACTTCGTGGTGTAGCTCGTGAAGATATCCAACGTGGTCAAGTATTAGCTAAACCAGGCTCAATCACTCCACACACAAACTTCAAAGCTGAAGTTTACGTTTTATCTAAAGAAGAGGGTGGCCGTCATACTCCATTCTTCTCTAACTACCGTCCTCAGTTCTACTTCCGTACAACTGACGTAACAGGTATCTGTAACTTACCAGAAGGCGTTGAAATGGTAATGCCTGGTGATAACATCGAAATGACAGTAGAACTTATCGCTCCAATCGCTCTTGAAGAAGGTACTAAATTCTCTATCCGTGAGGGTGGCCGTACTGTAGGCGCTGGCGTAGTAGCTACTATCCAAAAATAATTTTAGCTTATGCTAATTGTAAAACCAATCTGTAGGGACGCTTACAGATTGGTTTTTTATGTTAAAATAAAAATGTGGAAGGAGTGTATGCTAATGGAAATGAAGGTGTTGTTGATAGAAGATGATCCATCAATTTTTGCAATGATTCAGGAGCGTTTTGCGCAATGGTCGCTACAAGTCGTAGGTCCAAGTGATTTTCAAAAGGTGATGGATGATTTTATAGAAGAGAAACCGCAACTTGTCTTAATTGATATTCAATTACCGGCATATGACGGCTTTCATTGGTGCCGTGAAATACGACATATTTCAAAAGTACCCATTCTCTTTCTATCCTCCCGAGATCATCCAATGGATATGGTGATGGCCATGCAAATGGGTGCCGATGATTTTATCCAAAAGCCTTTCCATATGGAAGTGTTACTTGCGAAAGTACAAGCCATTTTGCGCCGCACATATGACTATGTGGAAGAAACAATGGATGTTATCCGGTTTAATGGAGCTGTAGTCGATTATGCACGGAGCGAGATTATGTTTAACGGGCAACTCGTATCATTAACTAAAAATGAATTGTTTATTTTGCGAATTTTACTTGAAAAGGCTAACCAAATCGTCTCGAGAGAAGATTTAATGAGGAAGCTATGGGACGACGAGCGTTTCGTCAATGATAATACATTGTCGGTCAATGTGAACCGTTTACGGACAAAGCTAGAGGATATAGGCTTACAAGAAGTCATTGTGACAAAAAAGGGACTTGGTTATATAGCCGTAACGCAGGTGTCTTGAATGAAAATGCCATTATTGTTTTTAAGAGAACGGCTTGCCTGGATTGGCTTTTTTGTTTTTCTTATTTTTATCCTTAACGTTTTATTTTCTTTAGATGTTGGCTTAGTCAGTGTTTCTATTTGGTATCTAAATATCATTATGCTCGTTACTTTTGCTCTGTTTTTAATGTGGCGCTATATAAGAGAAGTCGGTCAGTTGAGAGATTTCCTGGGAAATGTAGATAGTCGCCTTGATGAGCCTCACACGCGAAGTTTAGCGTTATCCCCATTTCAAACGGCATATTACAAAAAAATTGAAGATGTCTTCAATGAGAAGGATGCAGAATTAAATCATGCCAAAGTCCAGCTACAGGAATATTCAGATGAACTTCTAGCTTGGGTACATGAGGTGAAGGCGCCGTTAACAACGATTAATTTAATGTTGGAGCATATTGAAGATCTAGCTTTACGTAGAAAACTGGAGGCGGAGTGGTTAAGGCTTCATCTATTAGTGGATCAGCAACTACATCAAACACGCCTAGCATCTATTGAAAAAGATAATTACTTAACAGAGATTGAGCTGCGTACAGTCGTCTATAAAGAAATTCGAGCGATGCAAGCTTGGTGTTTAGAAAAGGATATTGGCTTCGATGTAGCAGAATTAACGGAAATAGTTTTGACCGATACTAAATGGATAGCATTTATTGTAAGACAACTGTTATCGAATGCCATAAAGTATAGTCCGAAAAATAGTGAAATTATTATTTTTACTGAAATTGATGCATCTGGGGCAACTTTACTACATATTAAGGACAATGGTATTGGTATACGGAAAGAGGATTTGCCACGAATTTTTCAGAAGTCGTATACAGGCACGGCAGGAAGAGAATCCGCTCAGTCAACTGGTATGGGCTTATATTTAGCACAAAAAATTGCAACCAAGATCGGCGTCCATATTAGCGTACAATCAGTTGTGGGCGAAGGCTCGATATTTACGCTACGATTTCCATTACAAAATGAATATACGAAGCTAACAGGTAGATGACGAAATTGTCACCTACCTTTTTATATTGTCATGTAAATAGCACGAAATGATTCGCTAGACAGGGTACACTTGTAATATAGAAAGGGGCGTTACGTGATGGCAGTGTTAATTGGTCGTAAAGTAAAAAAAGTATATGGAAAAAAGTCAACGGCGCAAGAGGTGCTGAAAGGTATAGATTTAGAAGTAAATGAAGGGGAATTCGTAGGCATTATGGGTCCGTCCGGCTCAGGCAAGACGACACTACTAAATGTTTTGTGTTCTATTGATTTTGCAACAGAAGGTGTTATTGAAATTAATGGTCAAAACTTACGCGGCATGAAGGAGAAAGCATTGGCGAATTTCCGTCGTGAGCAGCTCGGGTTCATCTTCCAAGATTATAATTTATTGGACACATTGACGGTTAAGGAAAATATTTTATTACCATTAGCAATCGGCAAGTTACCAAAAGCTGTGGCAGAAAGTCGTGTGAAGGAGCTAACCTTTCTACTCGGTATTGCAGATATTTTAAATAAATATCCGAATGAAATATCAGGTGGTCAAAAGCAACGGACATCTGCTGCCAGAGCGTTAATTACAAATCCATCGATGGTGTTTGCAGACGAGCCAACGGGTGCACTCGATTCAAAATCAGCTACAGCACTCTTGAAAAACTTACAGAGCATTAATGAAACGAAAAAGGCGACGATTATGATGGTTACACATGATGCGGTGGCGGCAAGTTTCTGTACACGTGTTTTGTTTTTAAAAGATGGGCTTATTTACAGTGAGCTATATAAAGGTGATAAAACAAGACAGGCGTTTTTCCAAGAAATCATGCATACGCAAAGTGTGCTAGGCGGTGACGGTTATGAGTCTTAGTAAGCTTGTTTTGCGAAGCATGAAGAAAAATATGAAGCATTATTATTTATACTTTTTTGCACTGATTTTTAGTGTGACACTCTATTTTTCTTTTGTGACATTAGAATACAATGGCGAAGTCTTCAATACAGTTCAGAAGAGTGGTACGGCATCAGCAGGATTTAAAGCAGCAACTTATATTTTGTACTTTATTATTTTATTTTTCGTGTTGTATGCGAATCACTTATTTATGAAACGTCGCAGTAAAGAAATTGGCTTATATCAGCTAATCGGCATGACAAAGGGCTTGATTGTACGATTACTGGCGTTAGAAAGCATGTTATTATTTATCGGCGCTGTCGTAGTAGGGATACTTGTTGGTTTCTTTAGCTCCCGCTTCATCGCCATGATTTTATTGCGTATACTGGAAAAGGAAACGCTTGTGACAATGACCTTTAGTACACAAGCATTAAAGCAATCAATCATCGTCTTTGCTATTTTATTAGTTGTTGTGTTAATACAAATGACGTGGATGATCCATCGTGTATCGCTCCTATCGTTATTTAGCGCAGCGAAACAGGCCGATGAGCGTGTGAAGCGATTTAGTCCCTTACAAATGGTTATTGGCTTTTTAGGGCTTGTCCTCATTGCTTATGGCTACTATGCTTCAACAAAATTATTTGATATTAATACTGCAGGTAATCTATTTTTAAATATGATAATTATATTAGCTACTACAATTGGTGGAACGTTCTTAGTCTTTCGTTTCTCCGTAGCGTTTATTATGAATACTGTTCGTTTAAAGAAAAACGGCCATTTGTCTGTCCATGATGTTTTAGCATTAACGCCTATTATGCACCGCATGAAAAGCAATGCGAAATCATTGACGCTTATTACCGTTTTAACAGGTGTATCTCTTGGGATTACAACATTATCATATATTTCTTATTATTCATCAGAAGCGTCAGCCTATAGCCAAGTACCTGGAGATTATATATTGCATGAAGATCAAGGTCAGGACTTTTTAAACAAGTTAAAGGACAATAATATAGCTTTTGACAAGATCGAGTACCGCTTGCAAGGTGTCACTGCTTCCATTGCTCAATTAATGGCAGATGCACATCAAGATGGTCCTTTTAATAATCTGGAAGGGACAATTTATACGATTCCGCTTTCGGATTATCAACAACGGTCACCAAAAGCATCTATATCGGGTAATGATGTTATTTTAACGAACTACGGTGGCTATATGGCCGAGATGTTTCCTTTAGAAAAAGATCGGGATTTAGTAGTATCTGCAGGTGAACTGAAAGAAACATTGCATGTCAAAACGATTGTAGATGAAAGCATTATTGGTGGAACTGTAACAGCTGGAGGAGGAGGACCAATTTTTGTCGTGTCAGATGCATTGTTTGACAAGTTGGCTACGCAAGCAAAGCTTTTCCCTTGGCATAAACAAACTTCCATTACGTTACAGTCTAAATCAGACCTTGTGCTAGCTGAGAAATTATATAAAGAATCGGGTGCAAATGTTGTCTCGATTGTAGATACGGATGGCAATACCCAAAATTATAAAATCGATTCTTTTGAAGCTGAGCGTAAAAATAATATTGAATCTCTTGGGTTATCAATTTTTACAACGGCCTTTTTAGGGTTAGCATTTTTAACGACTACTGGTAGCATTCTGTACTTTAAACAAATGTCCGAAGCCGAAGAGGAACGAGGAGCATATACCATTTTAAGAAAAATAGGTTTCTCAGAGCGAGATATTATGAAGGGAATCTATATGAAACAAGCGTTTAATTTCGGTGTGCCGCTATTGATTGGGCTACTCCATAGTTATTTCGCGGTGAAATCAGGCTGGTTCTTATTCGGGTCGGAGTTAACTGCGCCGTTATGGATTGCGATGTGTTGCTATATTGCTTTGTATGCCATTTTTGCAGTCCTGTCAGTTGGCTATTATAAAAAGGTGATTAGAGAATCACTATAGACTAACAATTAAATAGGTAGAAACTCTAAATACAGTGTGTCCTTATATAGGGCATACTGTTTTTTTGTAACGAGGTGATTGGGGTGATTGCTGTCAGTATTTTGAAACCTTTAAAAACTGCTTGACTTTCATTAGTTAGAATATTAAAGTTTAACATATTAACAATCTAGTGTGTGAAAGTGAAGTGTCTTTATGAATGCGGTCATTGTGGCAGTAGCTGTCATGTTAATATTAAGTTTGCTTCGAATCAATGTAGTGCTTTCACTTGTTTTAGGTGCCTTTGCGGGCGGCTTAACAAGCGGTATGGGTATTCAAGCAACAGTTACATCGTTTACAGAAGGGTTAGGTGCAGGAGCCACTATTGCATTAAGCTATGGTTTACTTGGTGGCTTTGCTATAGCAATCTCCAAGACAGGAATACCGGAATTAATGATTTCTCGTATTTTGAACATATTAAATAAAAATGGATCCAGTAATCGAAAAGGCTTAGTAAAGGTATTAATATTCCTTCTTATATTTATGATGGCGATTTTTTCTCAAAATTTAATCCCAATTCATATTGCCTTTATTCCATTGCTAATACCACCTATTTTAAAGGTTTTAAATATGCTGGAAGTAGATCGTCGTATTATCGCAACGTTAATTGCGGTCGGTTTAATTGGCACGTATAGTTTTGTACCCGCTGGCTTCGGCGCTATTTTCCAAGAGATTGTCTCAACACAAGTAACGAATGCGGGAATGGTTGCGAAGGCAAGTGATGTGCCAGCAGCAATGGCTATTCCTATCTTCGGTATGCTCATTGGTTTAGCGATAGCGTTCTTTGTATATCGCAAGCCACGTAAATACCAACAAAATGATGTTGAAACAACAACATTAAATGTTAATGTAAGCCCAGCGGTTATTATTTCTACAGTAATAGCGTTAATTGTTTCGCTAGTAGCGCAAATTGGGACAGATTCCATGATTGTCGGTGCCTTTGCGGGGATTATGATTATGTATTTCACAGGTGCTCTTAAATGGAGAGAGGCAGATGAGATTTTATCAGAGGGCATGAAAATGATGGCGTTCATTGGCTTTGTCATGATTGCAGCTAATGGATTTGCGTCAGTTATCAATGCAACGGGTGATGTAGATAGTTTAATTACAAGCTCTTTAACGTTCCTCCAAGGCAATAAAAGCTTAGCGGTATTTTTAATGTTAGTAATCGGCTTAGTTGTCACAATGGGCATAGGTTCTTCTTTTGCCACAGTGCCGATTATCGCAACATTATTTGTTCCGCTTGCACAGGGATTAGGGATGAGCCCATTAGCCATTCTGTGTTTAATAGGAACAGCAGGTGCTTTAGGAGATGCAGGGTCACCTGCTTCAGATTCTACATTAGGACCAACAGCAGGTTTAAATGTTGATGGTCAACATAATCATATTTGGGATACATGTGTGCCAACATTTATCTTTATCAACATTCCACTTGTTATTTTCGGTTGGATTGCATGTGTGTTCTTCCTATAACGTTAGTAAGCAGTTTCTAATTTTAGAAACTGCTTTTATCGTTCATACAGCTGTGACAGTAATTGTTGAAAATGTCTGAAAACGTTGGTGTTATCAGGTTATGTGTTGCAAAATGCATAGAAATTATATATACTAGTAATCGGCTTAAATAAGCGAGAAATATTAGTAGTAAAGAAAATCTACAACATTTAAAAGAATTTAGCGAAAAGACTTGCTTATTCTTTTTTTATTGTATATAATGTTGAATGTTGGTCTTTGACTGCGATGAAACGAGAGGTTGCCGACACACCCGGCCGCTTTGCCATGGCGGTGCGTTGGAGAATTTTCGTGGAGAATGTCTAGAAAATAGGCGAGAAGGAGGGAAAATAATGGCAAAACAAAAGATTCGTATTCGTTTAAAAGCGTATGATCACCGTATTTTAGATCAGTCTGCTGAGAAAATTGTGGAGACTGCAAAACGTTCAGGTGCAAGTGTATCAGGTCCGATTCCACTTCCAACTGAGAAGTCTGTGTACACAATTCTACGTGCTGTTCACAAGTACAAAGATTCTCGTGAACAATTCGAGATGCGTACGCATAAACGTCTGATCGATATCGTTAACCCAACACCACAAACTGTTGATGCGTTAATGAAACTTGATTTACCATCTGGCGTTGATATTGAAATCAAACTTTAATGGTAAAAACAATATAACTTTTTAAAACTTACAGGAGGTGTGACAAATGGCTAAAGGAATCTTAGGTAGAAAAATTGGTATGACACAAGTTTTCGCTGAAAACGGCGATTTAATCCCGGTAACAGTTATCGAAGCTACTCCAAACGTAGTTCTTCAAAAGAAAACTGTTGAAACAGACGGCTACGAAGCTATCCAAGTTGGTTTCGAAGATAAGCGCGTTAAGCTTTCTAACAAACCAGAACAAGGTCACGTAGCAAAAGCGAATACTGCTCCTAAGCGCTTCATTCGTGAATTCCGCAACGTGAACGTTGGAGAATACGAAGTTGGTCAAGAAGTCAAAGTAGAAATTTTCGCAGAAGGCGATGTAATTGATGTAACAGGAGTTACTAAAGGTAAAGGTTTCCAAGGTGTTATCAAACGCCACGGACAATCTCGTGGTCCTATGGCCCACGGTTCTCGTTACCACCGTCGTCCTGGTTCAATGGGTCCAGTTGCTCCGAACCGCGTATTCAAACAAAAGAAATTACCTGGTCAAATGGGTGGCACAGTAGTTACAATCCAAAACTTAGAGATCGTTAAAGTTGATGCAGAGCGTAACTTACTACTTGTTAAAGGTAATGTTCCTGGTTCTAAAAAAGCTCTAGTTACAGTTAAAACTGCAATTAAAGCTAACTAATCACTTCAAGAAAGGAGGAAACAGGAATGACAAAAGTATCTGTACTTAGTCAAACAGGTGCTTCAGTTGGTGAAATCGAGTTAAACGAAGCGATCTTCGGAATCGAGCCAAATGAAGCAGTATTATTCGACGCAGTAGTTGCACAACGCGCTTCTCTACGTCAAGGTAATCATAAGGTTAAAAACCGTTCTGAAGTTGCTGGTGGTGGTCGTAAACCATGGCGTCAAAAAGGAACTGGTCGTGCTCGACAAGGTTCTATCCGTTCTCCACAATGGCGCGGCGGTGGTATCGTATTCGGTCCAACTCCACGTAGCTATTCTTATAAATTACCTAAAAAAGTTCGTCGTTTAGCTCTTAAATCAGCTTTATCAGCTAAAGTAGTAGAACAAAACTTCTTAGTTCTTGATGCTCTTACACTAGCAGCACCAAAAACAAAAGAATTCACAAAAATCCTTAAAGATCTTTCTTTAGAGAAAAAATCTTTATTCGTAACTGCTGACCTAGATGAAAACGTAGCATTATCTGCTCGTAACATCCCTGGTGTAACAGTTTTAACTGCAAACGGAATCAACGTTCTTGATCTATTAGGTCATGACAAAGTTGTATTCACTAAGTCTGCAGTAGAAAAAGTTGAGGAGGTGCTTGGATAATGGAAGCACGTGATATTTTAAAACGTCCGGTCATTACTGAGCGTTCTTCAGAACTTATGGCAGAGAAAAAGTATACTTTCGAAGTAGACACTCGCGCTAACAAAACTCAAGTAAAAGACGCTGTAGAAGAAATCTTTGGCGTAAACGTTGAGAAAGTAAACGTTCTTAACTACAAAGGTAAATTCAAACGCGTTGGCCGTTACGGTGGTTACACTAACAAACGTCGTAAAGCGATTGTTAAACTAACTGCGGACAGCAAAGACATCGAATTATTCGAAATGTAATCCTTTAGGGATTTAGATTTGAACAATCAAGAAGGAGGGAAACACAATGGCGATTAAAAAGTATAAACCTACCTCTAATGGTCGTCGTAATATGACGTCTTTAGACTTTGCGGAAATTACAACTAACAAGCCTGAGAAATCATTGCTTGAACCAACTAAACGCAAAGCTGGTCGTAACAACCAAGGTAAAATCACTGTTCGTCATCATGGTGGTGGTCATAAGAAGCAATACCGTGTCATCGATTTCAAACGTATTAAAGATGGCATTCCAGCAAAAGTTGCTACTATTGAATATGATCCAAACCGTTCTGCGAATATCGCATTAATCAACTACGCTGATGGAGCAAAAGCTTACATCTTAGCACCAAAAGGTCTAGAGGTTGGTCAAACAATCGTTTCTGGTCCAGATGCTGATATTAAAGTGGGTAACACATTACCATTAGCAAACATTCCAATGGGTACAACAATCCATAACATCGAGTTAAAACCTGGTAAAGGTGGACAATTAGTACGTTCTGCTGGTACTTCTGCGCAAGTACTTGGTCGTGAAGACAAATACGTAATTGTTCGTCTACAATCTGGTGAAGTACGTTTAGTTCTTGCTACTTGCCGCGCTACAATCGGTCAAGTTGGTAACGAACAACACGAACTAGTACACATCGGTAAAGCAGGTCGTAGCCGTTGGTTAGGTAAACGCCCAACTGTACGTGGTTCTGTAATGAACCCTAACGATCACCCACACGGTGGTGGTGAAGGACGTTCTCCAATCGGACGTAAATCACCAATGACTCCTTGGGGTAAACCAGCTCTTGGTTACAAAACTCGTAACAAGAAAAACAAATCGGATAAATTCATCATCCGTAGTCGTAAAAAATAAAGTGGTTAAACTACGGTTCTATGTGAGAGCCGTGGTGGAATCACGGAGGGAGGTTCCTACATGGGTCGCAGTTTGAAAAAAGGACCTTTTGTTGATGACCACTTAATGAAAAAAGTGGAAGCGCAAGAGGCTTCTGAGAAGAAACAAGTTATTAAAACTTGGTCTCGCCGTTCTACAATCTTCCCGAACTTCATCGGACTAACAATTGCTGTATATGATGGACGTAAACATGTTCCTGTATACGTAACAGAAGATATGGTAGGCCACAAACTTGGTGAATTCGCGCCGACACGTACTTATAAAGGTCACGGTGCAGACGACAAGAAAACAAGACGCTAATTTTGAGAGGAGGTAAATCCTAATGACACAAGCTAAAGCTATCGCTCGCACAGTACGTATCGCTCCTCGTAAAGTTCGTCTAGTTGTAGACTTAATCCGAGGTAAGCAAGTAGGTGAGGCAGTTGCAATTTTACGTCATACTCCAAAAGCGGCGTCTCCAGTCGTTGAGAAAGTATTAAAATCTGCAGTTGCTAATGCTGAGCACAACTACGATCTTGACATCAACTCTTTAGTAGTTTCTGAAGTATTTGTTGATGAAGGTCCAACACTAAAACGTTTCCGTCCACGTGCACAAGGACGTGCAAGCGCAATTAACAAACGCACAAGCCACATCACTTTAGTGGTATCTGAGAAGAAGGAGGGTTAATCCGTGGGTCAAAAAGTACATCCAATAGGACTGCGCGTTGGTATTATTCGTGACTGGGAGTCAAAATGGTACGCTGAAAAAGACTATGCAACTCTACTTCACGAAGACATCAAAGTGCGTAAATATATTGAAACGGCTCTTAAAGACGCTTCTGTTTCTAAAGTTGAAATCGAACGTGCTGCAAACCGTGTAAACATTACAATTCACACTGCTAAACCAGGAATGGTAATCGGTAAAGGTGGTACTGAAGTTGAAAATCTTCGTAAATACCTTGGCGAATTAACTGGTAAACGTGTACACATCAACATTATCGAAATTAAACGTGCTGATCTTGACGCTCGTCTAGTAGCTGAAAACATCGCTCGTCAATTAGAAAACCGTGTTTCTTTCCGTCGTGCGCAAAAGCAATCGATCCAACGCACAATGCGCGCTGGTGCAAAAGGAATTAAAACACAAGTATCTGGTCGTTTAGGTGGCGCTGATATCGCGCGTGCTGAACACTATAGTGAAGGAACTGTTCCACTTCATACTCTACGTGCTGACATTGATTATGCACACGCAGAAGCTGACACTACTTACGGTAAATTAGGCGTTAAAGTATGGATCTACCGTGGTGAAGTTCTTCCTACGAAGAAATCTGTGGAAGGAGGCAAATAATATGTTATTGCCTAAACGCGTAAAATACCGTCGTGAACACCGCGGAAACATGCGTGGCGAAGCGAAAGGCGGCAAGGAAGTATCTTTCGGCGAATGGGGCTTACAAGCTCAAACAGCTAGCTGGATTACTAACCGTCAAATCGAATCTGCACGTATCGCGATGACTCGTTACATGAAACGTGGCGGTAAAGTTTGGATTAAAATCTTCCCGCACAAACCTTACACGAAAAAACCTCTAGAAGTCCGCATGGGTTCTGGTAAAGGTTCTCCTGAAGGTTGGGTAGCAGTTGTTAAACCAGGAAAAGTTATGTTCGAAATCGCTGGTGTATCTGAAGAGATCGCACGTGAAGCACTTCGTTTAGCATCACATAAGCTTCCTGTTAAATGTAAGATCGTAAAACGTCAAGAAACTGGTGGTGAATCTAATGAAAGCTAATGAAATCCGTGACCTTGCCACTTCTGAAATTGAATTAAAAGTGAAATCACTGAAAGAAGAGCTTTTCAACCTTCGCTTCCAATTGGCGACTGGTCAATTAGAAAACACAGCTCGTATTCGTGAAGTGCGTAAAGCAATCGCGCGTATGAAAACTGTTATTCGTGAAAGAGAAATCAGTGCAAATAACTGATAAAGGAGGTTTTCAAGTATGACTGAGCGTAATCAACGCAAAGTTTACACGGGCCGCGTTGTTTCAGATAAAATGGACAAAACAATTTCTGTTTTAGTTGAAACTCATAAAAAGCATAAGCTTTATGGTAAACGTGTAAAGTACTCTAAAAAGTTTAAAGCTCATGATGAGCAAAACGAAGCGAAAATCGGTGATATCGTACGTATCATGGAAACTCGCCCGCTATCAGCTACTAAACGTTTCCGTCTAGTTGAAGTTGTAGAAAAAGCGGTTATTATTTAATAACTAATTCGGAACAACCAATTTCCGAAGGGAGGTAACCTAAGTGATCCAACAAGAAAGTCGTATGAAAGTTGCTGACAACTCAGGTGCACGTGAAGTTCTTACAATTAAAGTGCTTGGTGGCTCTGGCCGTAAAACTGCTAACATCGGTGATATCGTTGTTTGTACAGTTAAGAAAGCAACACCAGGTGGCGTTGTCAAGAAGGGTGACGTTGTTAAAGCTGTTATCGTTCGTACTAAATCAGGCGTACGTCGTAAAGACGGAACTTACATCAAATTTGATGAAAATGCTTGTGTTATTATTCGTGATGATAAATCACCACGCGGAACTCGTATTTTCGGACCTGTTGCACGTGAATTACGTGACAGCAACTTCATGAAAATCGTTTCTCTAGCTCCAGAAGTTCTTTAATTTCATGACAGTGCCAATCAAGGAGGTGCGACAGCATGCATGTAAAAAAAGGTGACAAGGTTAAGGTTATCACTGGTAAGGACAAAGGCAAAGAAGGAGTAATCCTAGCTGCTTTCCCTAAACAAGACCGCGTTCTTGTTGAAGGTGTAAACATCGTGAAAAAACACGTTAAACCTAACCAATTGAATCCACAAGGTGGGATTGTAAGCCAAGAGGCTGCAATTCACGTTTCGAACGTAATGCTAATCGATCCTAAATCTGGCGAGCCGACTCGTGTAGGTTATAAAATCGAAAACGGTAAAAAAGTTCGTGTTGCAAAAAAATCAGGTGCAGTAATCGACTAACTAGTAAATAAAAGAAGGGAGGTACACACATGAGCCGCCTAAAAGAAAAGTATTTAAATGAAGTTTCTCCTGCTCTTATGAGCAAATTTGGATATAAATCAGTTATGCAACTTCCTAAAGTTGATAAAATCGTTATCAACATGGGTGTTGGCGATGCAGTTCAAAACTCTAAATCTTTAGATGCAGCAGTTGAAGAATTGACAATTATCACTGGTCAAAAACCAGTAGTAACTAAAGCGAAAAAATCGATCGCAGGTTTCCGTTTACGTGAAGGTATGCCAATCGGTGCTAAAGTTACATTACGCGGTGAGCGTATGTATGAATTCTTGGATAAATTAATCGCAATCGCACTACCTCGTGTACGTGACTTCCGTGGTGTTTCTAAAAAAGCATTCGATGGTCGCGGTAACTACACTCTAGGTGTTAAAGAGCAATTAATTTTCCCAGAAATCGATTACGATAAAGTTTCAAAAGTACGCGGTATGGACATCGTGATCGTAACGACAGCGAACTCTGACGAAGAAGCTCGCGAGTTATTGACACAATTCGGTATGCCGTTCCAAAAGTAATTTAATTAAGGAGGGCGAAAACGTGGCTAAAAAATCTATGATCGTTAAACAACAACGTAAGCAAAAGTTTAAAGTGCAAGAATATACACGTTGTGAACGCTGTGGTCGTCCACACTCAGTATATCGCAAATTCAAACTTTGCCGTATTTGTTTCCGAGAACTTGCATATAAGGGACAAATTCCTGGCGTGAAAAAAGCCAGCTGGTAATCCCCTAATTTGGGAAGGAGGTAAATGTAATGACAATGACTGATCCGATTGCAGATATGCTAACTCGCATTCGTAATGCGAACATGGTTCGTCACGAGAAGTTAGAAGTACCAGCTTCCAACGTGAAAAAAGAAATCGCTGAAATTTTAAAGCGTGAAGGTTTCGTACGTGACGTAGAATACGTGGAAGACAACAAACAAGGTATCATCCGTATCTTCTTAAAATACGGTAAAGATAACGAGCGTGTTATCACTGGCCTAAAACGTATTTCTAAACCTGGTCTACGTGTATATGCTAAAACAAATGAAGTTCCTAAAGTACTGAACGGTCTTGGTATCGCTTTAGTGTCAACTTCACAAGGTTTATTAACAGATAAAGAAGCTCGCGCTAAACAAGTTGGCGGCGAAGTTCTAGCATACGTTTGGTAATTAGCAATAAATGAATGGAGGTGCAACTAAATGTCTCGTGTAGGTAAAAAAATTATCGAGGTTCCAGCTAACGTAACAGTTACTGTCGCAGCTGACAACAATGTTACTGTTAAAGGTCCTAAAGGCGAACTTGTTCGTTCTTTCCACCAAGATATGAAAATTGAGCAAGAGGGTAACGTGATCACTGTATCTCGTCCTTCTGATTCAAAAGAACACCGCACAAACCACGGTACAACTCGTGCGCTTTTAGCGAACATGATTACTGGTGTTTCTGCAGGTTTCGAAAAATCATTAGAACTTATCGGTGTCGGTTACCGTGCGCAATTACAAGGTAAAAAGCTTGTACTTAACGTAGGTTACTCTCACCCAGTTGAGTTCACACCAGAAGATGGTCTTGAAGTAGAAGTTCCTTCTAACACAAAAATCATCGTTAAAGGTATCAGCAAAGAACGCGTTGGCGCTCTTGCATCTAATATCCGTGACGTTCGTCCACCAGAGCCGTATAAAGGTAAAGGTATCCGTTACGAAGGCGAATACGTTCGTCGTAAAGAAGGTAAAACAGGTAAATAATGCTGCTTAAGCATTAGAAAGGAGTGACCCTTGTGATTACGAAAAATGATAAAAATCAAGTTCGTAAAAAACGTCATGCGCGAGTTCGTTCTAAAATTTCGGGTACTGCTGAGCGTCCACGCTTAAACGTATTCCGTTCTAACAAGAACATCTACGCTCAACTTATCGATGACGTAGCAGGCGTAACACTTGTTAGCGCATCTTCTCAAGAAAATGGTTTTGAAGGTGCTGGTAACAACGTGGAAGCTGCATCAAAAATCGGTGAAACAATCGCGAAACGCGCTGCGGAAAAAAACATTACTGCTATTGTATTTGACCGTGGTGGTTACTTATATCATGGACGTGTTAAAGCTTTAGCTGAAGCTGCACGTGAGAACGGTTTAGAATTTTAATAAGAAGGAGGGACACATTTCATGAGTCGAATTGACGCAAACAAACTTGGAGAACTTGAAGAACGCGTAGTTACTATTAACCGTGTTGCTAAAGTTGTTAAAGGTGGACGTCGCTTCCGCTTCACAGCATTAGTTGTTGTTGGCGATAGAAACGGACATGTCGGTTTCGGTACTGGTAAAGCTCAAGAAGTGCCAGATGCTATCCGTAAAGCTGTTGAAGATGCGAAGAAAAACTTAATCGAAGTGCCACGTGTTGGTGGAACAACTCCACACTTAGTGCTTGGTCGCTTCGGTGCAGGAGAAATCCTAATTAAACCTGCTGCTCCTGGTACAGGGGTTATCGCTGGTGGTCCAGTACGTGCCGTACTAGAACTTGCTGGTATTACTGATATTCTTTCAAAATCACTTGGATCTAACACACCAATTAACATGGTGCGTGCTACAGTTCAAGGTTTAACTGAATTAAAACGCGTAGAGGACGTTGCAAAATTACGTGGCAAATCAGTGGAAGAAATATTAGGATAAGGGGGGAATAATAATGGCTAACAAATTAGAAATCACCCTTACAAAATCTGTGATCGGTTCTAAACCGGCACAACGTAAAACTATTGAAGCTCTTGGTTTACGTAAACTAAATCAAACTGTTGAGAAAGTTGATAATGCAGCGACTCGCGGTATGCTTGATGTAGTAGCTCACTTAGTTACTGTAAAAGAAAATTAATTTTTAATTAATGAACAAGGAGGTGCCACCCACTATGAAACTGCATGAGTTAAAACCAGCAGAAGGTTCTCGTAAGCAACGCAATCGCGTTGGTCGTGGTATCGGTTCTGGTAACGGTAAAACTGCGGGTAGAGGACATAAAGGTCAAAACTCTCGATCTGGCGGCGGTGTACGCCCAGGCTTTGAGGGCGGTCAAAACCCGTTATTCCGTCGTTTACCTAAACGTGGCTTTACGAACATTAACCGTAAAGAATACGCTATCGTTAACCTTGACACATTAAACCGTTTCGAAGACGGTGCAGAAGTAACAACTGCATTATTACTTGAAACTGGTCTAGTGAGCAATGAGAAAGCTGGAATTAAAGTTCTTGGAAACGGAACACTTAACAAAAAGCTTACTGTAAAAGCTCATAAATTCTCAGCTTCAGCTAAAGAAGCAATCGAGAATGCCGGCGGAACTACTGAGGTGATTTAATGTTTCAGACGATCTCTAACTTTATGCGTGTTCGAGATATAAGAAATAAAATCATTTTCACTCTTTTAATGTTAGTCGTATTCCGTATTGGTACATTCATACCAGTACCGAACGTTGACGCAAATGTATTAAAGGCAACTGATGAGTTTAACCTCGTTGGTTTCCTCAATACTTTTGGCGGTGGTGCTTTGAAAAACTTCTCTATCTTCGCGATGGGAATTATGCCATACATCACAGCCTCAATTATTGTTCAATTATTGCAAATGGACGTAGTACCGAAGTTTGCTGAGTGGGCAAAGCAAGGTGAAGTCGGAAGACGTAAACTTGCACAATTTACTCGTTACTTTACAATTATCCTTGCCTTTATCCAATCATTCGCGATGTCATTTGGTTTTAACAAAATGTATGGTGGATCTTTGATTAAAGAAGAGGGAATTCTAACTTACGTTACAATTTCAATTGTATTGACAGCGGGTACAGCTTTCCTTGTATGGCTTGCTGAGCAAATTACTGCACACGGTGTTGGTAATGGTATTTCTGTTGTTATCTTCGGAGGTATCGTTGCAGCATTACCTACAGGAATAAACCAAATTTATGCACAACAAATTGAGGGTGCTGGTGATAAACTGTTTATTAACATTATCATCCTTGCATTACTTGCTTTGATTTTACTTGCAATTGTCGTTGGAGTTATTTACGTGCAACAAGCACTTCGTAAAATTCCAATTCAATATGCAAAACGAGTTACTGGACGTAACCAACAAACTGGTGGTCAACAAACGCACTTACCGTTAAAGGTAAATGCTGCAGGGGTTATTCCGGTAATCTTCTCAGTAGCGTTCCTTGTTACACCTCGTACGTTAGCTGCGTTCTTTGGTCAAAACGATGTAACAGCATTCATTGAAAACACTTTTGATTATCAAAAGCCAATTGGGATGTTGATTTACGTTGCATTGATCGTCGCGTTCACTTATTTCTATGCATTCGTACAAGTGAATCCAGAAAATGTGGCAGACAACTTGAAAAAACAAGGTGCTTACATTCCAGGTATTCGCCCGGGTGAAAACACTCAAACGTATTTAACAAGCGTGTTATATCGTCTAACTTTTGTTGGCGCGATTTTCTTAACTGTAATTGCTGTAATGCCGATTATATTCATCAATCTTATGAATCTACCTGCTTCAGTGCAAATCGGTGGTACTAGTATTATTATCGTAGTCGGCGTAGCGCTAGAAACGATGAAACAGCTAGAATCACAACTTGTTAAACGTCACTACAAAGGCTTTATGAAATAATGTTGATTTTTAGGGAACGTTCTACGTTTCCTTTAAATCAACAAACCTTTTGTGGGAGGACTATTTCCGATGAATATCGTTTTAATGGGTCTGCCAGGTGCTGGTAAAGGTACACAGGCAGATAAAATTGTTGAGAAGTATGCAGTTCCTCATATTTCTACAGGAGATATGTTCCGTGCCGCTATTAAAGATGGTACAGAACTAGGCTTACAGGCTAAATCGTTTATGGATCAAGGTGCTTTAGTACCCGATGAAGTAACGATTGGTATTGTTCGTGAGCGACTTGCTAAACCTGATTGTGAAAAGGGCTTCTTATTAGACGGATTCCCACGTACTGTTCCACAAGCTGAAGCTTTAGATGGCATTTTAGCTGATCTTGGTAAAGCTATTGAGCATACGTTAAACATTCAAGTTGAAAAAGATGAGCTAATTGCTCGTTTATCAGGTCGTCGTATTTGTAAAACATGTGGCACTTCTTATCATTTAATTTTCAATCCACCAGCTGTGGAAGGGAAATGTGATAAAGATGGTGGCGAGCTTTACACACGTGCGGATGATAATCCTGAAACGGTTGCAAACCGTCTGGAAGTAAATATGAATCAAGCACAACCATTGCTGAATTTCTATGAAGCAAAAGGTGTGTTAACAAATATAGATGGACAGCAAGATATTAATAAAGTGTTTGCTGATCTTGATGCTCTTTTACAGGGCAGCCGCAGCTGATACCCGGCTCCGGGCGCAGAATACTGCTTCCGCGGGAGGCATGCGGGAGCAACACCGAAACATAAATTTTTTGAGAGTTGCAAAAGCATATTGTGCCCGGTATATATTTCTTTTAAAAAGTGCAACATTACTTTTGAGAGAGTATAATGGGTTTCGTGGAAGCATCTGTGTAACGGGTATGAATATCTCATCAAAGACATTCCGGTATTCGTGTAAACATGGGAGATTCAGTGCCCATACTGGTCCTGTATATTCCGTGGATTGTGTGAAGCGAAACCAGACGAGCGTCTTTCAAACATCTCTCATACAATCCAAACATATGTTGAAACGAGGTTGCTTCTATAGTTGCAGCAGATATCCGTTTGATGTAACGATGAGAACTTTAATTTGCATATAGAGAGGAGAGACAGAGTAGATGGCGAAAGATGATGTAATTGAAGTCGAAGGGACAGTTGTTGAGACTTTGCCAAACGCGATGTTTAAGGTAGAATTAGAAAATGGACATGTGATTTTAGCACACGTATCTGGTAAGATTCGTATGCACTTTATCCGCATTCTACCTGGAGATAAGGTTACTATCGAGTTATCTCCTTATGATTTAACTCGCGGTCGTATCACATACCGTTTTAAATAATCTTTTGCGCTCCGGACTACTAAGGAGGTTAGGTTAGATGAAAGTGAGACCATCTGTGAAACCGATCTGCGAAAAATGTAAAGTAATTCGCCGACGCGGTAAAGTAATGGTAATCTGTGAAAATCCTAAACACAAACAAAAACAAGGTTGATTCTAAAGGAGGTGCACAACGTACATGGCACGTATTGCTGGTGTTGACATTCCTCGCGACAAACGCGTGGTAATTTCATTAACTTACATTTACGGTATTGGTAAAACTACAGCTCAGAAAGTATTAGCTGACGCAGGTATTTCAGAAGAAACACGCGTACGCGACTTAACTGAAGATCAGTTAAACCAAATCCGTGAACAATTAGATTCTTACAAACTTGAAGGTGACTTACGTCGCGAAACTTCATTAAACATTAAACGTCTGATGGAAATCGGTTCATTCCGTGGTATCCGTCACCGTCGTGGTTTACCTGTTCGTGGTCAAAATACGAAGAACAATGCGCGTACGCGTAAAGGTCCTCGTAAAACAGTTGCGAACAAGAAAAAATAATACGTAAAGGAGGTTCCTTCTTAACATGGCTCGTAAACAACAAACTCGTAAACGTCGTGTGAAAAAGAATATCGAATCTGGTATTGCACACATCCGTTCTACATTTAACAATACAATTGTAACGATTACAGATATGCAAGGTAACGCTGTATCTTGGTCAAGTGCTGGTGCTCTTGGTTTCCGTGGTTCACGTAAATCTACACCTTTCGCTGCACAAATGGCTGCAGAAACTGCTGCTAAAACATCCCTTGAACATGGTCTGAAAACGTTGGAAGTAACTGTTAAAGGTCCTGGTGCTGGTCGTGAAGCTGCAATTCGTGCACTTCAAGCTGCTGGTTTAGAAGTAACTGCTATTAAAGACGTTACTCCAGTTCCTCACAATGGTTGCCGTCCGCCAAAACGTCGTCGCGTGTAATGGGTGCGTCTCATATTGTATGAGAACATCATTTTTTGTACAGACTGTCTTGTGCAGATAATAAACGATACGTCACTGACGATCGAATCTATGATGGAAAGAACCTATACATTCGATGTTTTGAAGGAGGGTAAATGAAATGATCGAAATTGAAAAACCAAAGATTGAAACGGTGGAGATCAGCGAAGATTCCAAATATGGAAAGTTTGTTGTAGAACCGCTTGAACGCGGATATGGAAACACTTTGGGTAATTCTTTACGTCGTATCCTTCTGTCTTCATTACCAGGAGCTGCAGTCACTTCAATCCAAATTGATGGTGTACTTCACGAGTTCTCAACTGTAGAAGGCGTTGTAGAAGATGTAGCTTCAATTATTTTGAACGTGAAAAAGCTTGCTCTTAAAATCTACTCTGACGAAGAAAAAGTTATTGAGATTGATGTAAAGGGCGATGGAACAGTTACGGCTGCTGACATTACACATGACAGTGACGTAGAAATTTTAAACCCAGATCTATATATTGCAACAATCGCTAAAAACGGTCATTTACGTATGCGTATGTACGCTCAACGCGGCCGTGGTTACACTCCTGCTGATCAAAACAAACGTGAGGATCTTCCTATCGGCGTGATCCCGATCGACTCTATTTACACTCCAGTATCACGCGTCAATTTCCAAGTGGAAAATACTCGTGTAGGTCAGTCTTCTGACTACGATAAACTTTCTCTTGATGTGTGGACAGATGGTAGCATCGGTCCGAAAGAGGCGATTTCGCTCGGAGCAAAAATTTTAACCGAGCATCTAAACATCTTTGTTGGCATGACGGATGAGGCACAAACTGCTGAAATCATGGTCGAAAAAGAAGAAGATCAAAAAGAAAAAGTTTTAGAGATGACTATCGAAGAACTTGATCTTTCTGTTCGTTCTTACAACTGCTTAAAACGCGCTGGTATTAATACAGTACTAGAACTTGCGAATAAGTCAGAAGACGACATGATGAAAGTTCGTAACCTTGGACGTAAGTCATTAGAAGAAGTAAAAGCGAAGTTAGAAGAGCTTGGTTTAGGATTACGCAAAGAAGACTAAGCGATTTAAACAAAACTTATAAGATCAGATATTTTTTATAAAGGAGGGAAACATCCATGGGTTACAGAAAACTTGGTCGTACAAGTTCTCAACGTAAAGCGATGTTACGTGACTTAGCTACTGATTTAATCATCAACGAGCGTATCGAAACTACTGAGGCTCGCGCTAAAGAAGTACGTAAAGCTGTTGAAAAAATGATTACTTTAGGTAAACGCGGAGATTTACATGCACGCCGTCAAGCTGCTGCATTCATCCGTCGTGAACTAGTAACAACTACTGACGAAGAAGGTAACGAAACAACTTCATTTGCGCTACAAAAGCTATTTGATGATGTTGCACCACGTTACGCAGAACGTCAAGGTGGTTACACTCGTATTCTTAAAGTAGGTCCTCGTCGTGGTGACGGTGCACCTGTTGTTGTGATTGAACTAGTTTAATCATAAGAGAACACAAGTGGTGAAGAGGGTGGAACCACCACCCTCTTTTTTATAAAACGATTTATACGACAAATAATTAAGCTGAGCGTTATGATGAGCGGACACTGTTGTGTGGCGTCTCGTTTAGCTCTCCGCACCTCATTCAAAAGAAGCAAGGGCTTGAGCACCCGTGTTTCTTGTAAATGTAACGACTAGCGCATTTCTATCGAATGAGGTGCGCGCTTTTTTATTATTTACAGCGCCAATTGATGGTGCTTTTTTTAATATATAGGAATTAGTGTGCAAGCATTTTTCTTATACCGACATATTGATTGTAGTAGAATTCATACATAAAAAAGTGTAAGTTAGTTAGTATAGCTGAGCATGTAGAGAGGAGTTCTAGAAATGCCTGAAATTTTATCGTTAAATAATGTGACGTTTTCATATACACCTGAAAATCCAGAGCTGCGAAACGCTGTTGAAAATGTAAGCTTTGCTGTGCAGGAAGGTGAGTGGATTGCCATCGTGGGCCATAATGGTTCAGGGAAATCAACGATCGCCAAACTGATGAATGGTTTATTATTCCCACAGCAAGGGGACGTTCGTATATTACGTGAAGTATTAAATGAAGATAACCTTTGGCAATGCCGCTCGCAAATGGGGATGGTTTTTCAAAATCCAGACAATCAGTTTGTCGGTGCTACCGTACAAGATGATGTTGCCTTTGCGCTTGAAAATAACGGCATACCTTTTGAAGAGATGGTTAAGCGTGTGCATGCCGCACTGGACCAAGTAAAGATGGGCAATTTTTTAGACCATGAGCCACATCATTTATCAGGAGGACAGAAGCAACGTGTCGCGATTGCAGGGGCACTAGCATTAAAGCCAAAGCTACTTATTTTAGATGAAGCCACATCGATGTTAGATCCACAAGGTCGTATAGAAGTATTACAAACTGTGCAAACATTACGCGCTGAAACAGGGCTAACCGTTTTATCGATTACCCATGATTTAGAAGAAGCCATGTTGGCCGATCGTATACTTTTCATGAATGATGGTAAGAAGTTTGCGGAAGGTTCACCTGCAGAAATTTTTTCATTAGGGGACAAGCTAACAGAGTTAGGACTTGATCTACCATTTGCCATGAAGTTATCAAAGCTACTGCAAAAGGAAGGTGTTCCGTTAATGGGACAACATATGACAGAAGAAGAGTTGGTGAATGATTTATGGACATCAAACTTCAACAAGTAAGCTATGCCTACGCTCAAGGCACACCCTTTGAAAAGCGTGCATTATTCGATGTTAATTTTGACATTCCATCGCATACGTACCAAGCGATTATTGGTCATACTGGTTCCGGTAAGTCGACGATACTCCAGCATTTTAATGCACTGTTAAAGCCTACAACCGGCACGGTGCAAATAGGCGATCGTATAGTGCAAGCTGGCAAAAAGGCGAAAGATTTAAAAGCGATTCGCCAACGTGTCGGCATTGTTTTTCAATTTCCGGAGCATCAGCTGTTTGAAGAAACGGTGTTAAAGGATATTATGTTCGGGCCCATGAATTTTGGCGTTGCAGAAAAAGAGGCTGAGGCGCGTGCAAGAGGGCTTGTTCGTTTAGTTGGCTTGCCAGAAAATGTGCTCGATAAGTCACCGTTTGATTTGTCAGGTGGGCAAATGCGACGTGTAGCAATTGCTGGTGTGTTAGCAATGGAGCCTGAAGTCATTGTTTTAGATGAACCAACAGCTGGGCTAGACCCCCGTGGTCAAAAAGAAATTATGGATATGTTTTATGCGTTACATCAGGAGCGTAATTTAACGACGATTCTTGTGACGCACAGCATGGAAGATGCCGCTCGTTATGCGGACAACCTTATCATCATGCATGAGGGCAAAAATGTATTGAGTGGGACACCGCGTGAGATTTTTAAAGATGTTGAGACATTAAAGCAGTTTCGTTTAGAGCCACCTCGTATTGTTCGCTTTCAACAAAAAATTGAACAGATGATGAATGCATCTTTGGCAAAAGTATGTTTAACAGAGGAAGAGCTAGCGATGGAAGTGGCTCGATTATTGAGAGAGGAGCGTGCAGAGTCATGATGGAGAAGATGATTTTCGGGCGCTTCCTGCCAGGAGATTCTCCTGTTCATAGGCTTGACCCACGATCTAAACTCGTATTCGTATTTGCCTTTATTATTATCGTATTTTTAGCGAATAATACGATAACCTATGCCATACTATTAGCTTTTACATTGCTCATTGTTTTAGTGTCACGTATACGCCTGTACTTTTTAATTAATGGCTTGAAGCCTGTACTCTTTTTAATGGCATTTACTTTCTTGCTTCATGTTTTTATGACGAAAGAAGGCGACCTACTATTTCATTGGAAGTTTATTTCCGTCTATGAAGGTGGCGTTCGTCAAGGGATCTATATAGCAACACGTTTCCTTGTGCTCGTGTTTATGACGTCTATTTTAACTTTGACAACATCACCAATCTCCATTACAGATGGGATTGAAGTGTTACTCAACCCATTGAAAAAAATAAAAGTGCCTGTACATGAGTTAGCACTAATGATGTCTATTTCATTGCGCTTTATTCCAACGCTAATGGATGAAACAGATAAGATAATGAAAGCGCAAATGGCACGTGGCTCCGATTTATCTTCAGGGCCAATTAAAGATCGTATTAAAGCGGTTGTACCACTGTTAGTACCACTCTTCGTCAGTGCCTTTAAACGTGCAGAGGACTTGGCGACTGCGATGGAAGTTCGAGGCTATCGAGGCGGCGAAGGACGTACGCGCTATCGCAAGCTCAAGTGGGACATGGGTGATACACTAGCACTTGTGCTATTACTAGCGATGGCAGTTTTATTATTTTTCTATAGAAGTTAAAGGAGTAGCTTTATGCGACGATTAAAAGCAATTATTAGTTATGATGGAACGCAATTTTCTGGTTATCAAGTGCAACCAGGAGAGCGTACTGTACAAGCAGAAGTAGAGCGTGTACTTGCTGTTATGCATAAAGGTAACAATATTAAAGTAACGGCAAGTGGTCGCACGGATGCGAGAGTACATGCAACTGGACAAACACTACATTTTGATACGCCGCTTGCCATACCGGTAGAAAAGTATATGAAAGCATTGAATGTGCAGCTTCCGAGAGATATCCGTGTACTGTCCGTTGAGGAAGTAGCAGCTGATTTTCATGCGCGCTATAGTGTAACAGGAAAACGCTATCGTTATATATGGTCGTGTGAGCCTGTACAAAGCCCATTCCGCAGACATTACACAGTAGAGACCAATGGGGTGAAACCAGATGTAGATGCGATGCAGGAGGCGGCTAAAGCTATCATTGGAACGCATGATTTCTCCTGCTTCTGTGCGGCAAATACGAGTGTGCAAAATAAAGTGCGAACAGTCAACGCGCTCGAATTTGAATGGCATGGTGAAGAGCTACATATGGTCATTGAAGGAAGTGGCTTCTTATACAATATGGTGCGCATCATTGCCGGCACTTTATGGGAAGTCGGCATAGGACGCCGGGAAGTGAAAAATGTTGAGGCGGTCGTTTCATCGATGGATCGCGATCAAGCTGGCAAAACAGCTCCACCGCAAGGTTTATACCTTGAAAAAGTGTTCTATTAGGGCGAATTGTCTAAAGAAATACTGTATGTTTTATAGGTGCGGGAATTCGCATAAATGGAACAAAATATAAGGGGTAAAATGCCAATGTAAAGGCTAATCGTTACCCTGTACAACTTCACCAGGTGTTTAATGAAATTGCTTGACTTTAAAAGCCATTCATTATATGATAACAGATGGTATTTTCATTACCACCACAAAATAAGCCCCGAAACTTATAGTGTAGACTAATGAAAAATAACGGTAATCGAATCGATTAGGAGGATATATACATGCGTACAACATTCATGGCTAAAGGTCACGAAGTAGACCGTAAATGGTTAGTAGTTGATGCAGAAGGCCAAACTCTTGGACGTTTAGCTTCTGAAGTAGCTGCAATCTTACGTGGTAAACATAAACCAACATTCACACCAAACGTTGACACAGGTGATCACGTAATCATCATCAACGCTGACAAAATCCATTTAACTGGTAACAAATTAGAGGGTAAACTTTACCGTCACCATACTCAATTTGCGGGTGGTTTAAAAACTCGTACTGCTGGTGAAATGTTAGAAAAGTACCCAACACGTATGATCGAATTAGCTGTAAAAGGGATGCTTCCTAAAAACTCTTTAGGTCGTAAAATGTTCGGTAAACTTAACGTTTACACTGGAACTGAGCACCCACATGCTGCACAAAAACCAGAAGCTTATGAGCTTCGCGGATAATATAATTTAAGAGGAGGATATTACTTTGGCACAAGTTCAATACATCGGCACTGGTCGCCGTAAAAGCTCTGTAGCTCGCGTACGTTTAGTACCAGGTACAGGTAAAATTGTTATCAACAAACGTGAAATCGAAGAGTACGTACCATTCGCTGCATTACGTGAAGTAATTAAACAACCATTAGTAGCTACTGAAACTACAGGAAGCTATGATATCCACGTAAACGTTAACGGTGGTGGATACACTGGTCAAGCTGGAGCTGTACGTCATGGTATCGCTCGTGCTCTACTTCAAGTAGACCCAGATTTCCGTGCTGCACTTAAATCTGCTGGATTACTTACTCGTGATTCACGCATGAAAGAACGTAAAAAACCAGGTCTACGCGGCGCTCGTCGTGCACCTCAGTTCTCAAAACGTTAATCAACCGATTATATGCGTTTTCAAAACCCTTTCCCACTTTTGTGGGGGAGGGTTTTTTGTTTAGAAAAATTTTTGTGGAATTTAATATAAAAAATATTGAAAAATCTTAGGGGCTTTTAGTAAAATTTTAAAAAAGACTTGTAGATGCTAGGGATGTGAGGGATTTAAAATGTCATAGGAAAAGGATGTGGAAACATTTTAATGAATATGGAAAAGAAGCGAGACATTGCAGCAAAGTGTTTTCTCCTATGTTTTGTTATTTTTTATATCTTAACTGAAATTTTTGCGACGTCAAAACAATTTAGATTTACAGGCTACTTCATTGGTTTCCTTATTGCTATATTCTTACGTTATAAATTTAAAGATAAAAAATCGGAATAACTTTTATGTAATAAAATCTTCGGAAAAATTTCTAAAAATATTGACAAATCATATATTTTGTTTGTAAAATCTAAAAAAATAATGATTGATACTATATTTTTATAAAATTGAAAATTATGATTACATATAATTGGCTAGATTTTCAATCAATTGATAAATAGAAAAACTAAAAATAGTGGGTGGTGCTTTTAAAACAATATTGTAACAAAAATTATTTACTAGACCCTCGAAGTGCATCTGGATTTTACAACTCAACGCTTAAAACACTGATTGAACAACCTCTTAAATTTTAAAAACCAAAATATATCAATTAAAGATCAGAGTCGCTTTGCATCCTTTAAATTTAAAGCTGATGAACAATCCACTATAGAGAAACATCAATCTTTCTTTACCATACTTAGAAAGTTTTATTCGCTCTATATGAACAACCCCATCCTTTGCCTTGTGACAAAATCTAAATATAGTCATGTTAATTTCTTGTTTCAAGAACATCAGTTCAACCGTTAAGTTTAACTTTTTTTATATGCAAAATATTGATTCTAAAATTAATAGGGGAAAGAGGTATTTAATAATATGCTTAAAAAGCAAGACGTCCTCTTTTTATTTTTAATGGTATTAATAATTTTAGGTTGTGAATATTTCAAAGAAAATGAAAGTTCATTAGAGGATAAAAAACTAAAAGTCGGTATTATTGATAGTGGTATTTTTGTCAATCATAAATTATTTGAAAATTTAAATTTATACACTTACGATATTTTTGAAAAAAAAGAAATTGATAAACCAATTGATTTATTTGGACATGGTACCGCTGTTACATCAGTTATAGCTAATAACTTGGAATTAGAAGAACGAAAGAATATTCAGTTTTTTAATATTGTTTATTTAAATGAACATGGGAAGGGGGAAGTAAAATACTTTGTTGATGCAGTTGAATGGGCTATTTCAAAAGAAATAGATGTTCTTAATTTAAGTATTGGTTTCCAAAGTTATCATTCGGAAATAGAAAGAGCAGTAAAGAAAGCTTTAGATTCTGGAATGATTATTATTAGTTCTGCAGGTAATAATTTAGGGTTTAATAGTGATTTTCCAGCACGTTTTAAAGATGTTATTTCAGTAAGCGCTGTAACTAAAGAAAATATGCAGTTAGCAACATCTTCAACTGGGAAAGTAGATTTTGTCGCTCAGGGTCAAAATATTAAGGTTGCAGATTTAGATGGTACATACAAAATACAATCAGGTTCATCTTTGGCTACGGCTTATGTCACTTCATTTGTTATGAAAGAAATGTTGTCTAAATCTAATATAAAAAACAATAAAGACGCATTCAATTTATTGAAAAAGTATGCCTTGGACTTAGGTGTAGATGGAAAAGATGAAATATACGGTTATGGTTTAATTAAAATGTAGAGCCAGGAGGGGTAAATATGAAAAAAATTATTTATGCCATAATTTTTACACTTTTTGCTTCTAATGTTCTTCCACATGTTAGTTATGCGTATATGCCTGCTTTTGAGAATAATAATGTGCAGCATGAAGGTATAGAAATTAACTCTGAAGAAAATGATGAGAATTTAATAGTAGATATTTCATTAGCAACTGATGATGTGAAAGCTAGTGCACAATTGACCTTTGAATATCAAAATAATATGCATGGTTCTGTAAAATATTTAGAGGAAATGGTGCATGATGGTGTAATGGAAAAGGACTATGAATTGCAAGTCCTCGAATTTACAGAAGAGAACTACCATGTTAATTTGACTGATATGCTAACAGGTGAAAGAACTGAACTAGATTCACTCCAAGCTGAAGCTACAGCTTTACCTGCAGTCGCATTATTGATAATTAGGGTTGGATTAAAATATGCTATAAAGCATTATGGCAAAAAAGCGGCTATAAAAGCTTTAATCGATTTAGGTGTTTCGCAAATTACAGAACAGTTTGGTGGTACGGTGAAAACTGCTAAAAATAATAAAGGTAAAGTAATCACCATTCCAAATAAAAAGCAGGAGATTGTTGTCCGATTAATGGAAGATGAATCAGGTGGTAGATCAGATCCTTATTGGCGTATGTCCGTAGGTAGTAAATCAATAGATATAAATGGTAACTTTGAAAGTAAAAAAGAAAAAACACATATTAAATTAGACGAATCTTCACCTGCTACAATTATTAAGTTAATTAAAAAATTCAAAAAATAGGAGATAATATGGATAGAAACAAAATGATTGAAGAAATTGAAAAGCTTTTATTTAAACAAGCCGAGTTCGGGAGAGTATATAAATTTAATATTGATTATTTCGAAAAAACTGTAAGATTAGTAGTACTGGGTGTTAGCGGAAGACAAATTGAAAAAACAATGATTTTATTTGAACAAGTGCTTTCACTATACATGTGTCAGTTTGACGAAGCAAAAGGGGTTCGTTTAAACGAACTAGGATATGGAGATGATGCATTGTTATCAGAAATAGGCTATCACCCTGATGGATTCGGTAAAATTAAATTGGAAAGAATAGATTTAAAATCAAATCTAATAAAAGAAAATGTAGCTGATACAAACTTTTATTTTCAATTGAACGACAAAGATTATTTCTTTCTTGAAGCGAATCGCTTAGTAATCAATGATAAAGAGTTTAATAATCTTTTAATGTTTAAAAATGATATATGAGCTAAAAATATTTAAAATTGATTGTAGTGTGAAGATACTATGCCGAAAGAAAAAATAATCGAAGAAATAGAATCACTGTTATTTACAGAAGCTGAGTTTGGAACACTTTTTGATATTCAAATCGATTATTTAAAGGAAACTGTAAGATTAGATGTGCTTAGTATAAGCAGAAAACGTATTAAAAAGACAATACTATTATTTGAGCAAGTACTTTCTTTGTACATGTGTAAGTCTGAGGATGCAGAGGACTTTCGTTTAAACGAGCTGAATGATATAGACGAAGCATTATTATCAGAAATCAGCTACCATCCATATGGCTTCGGTAAAATTAAAGCGAAAACTATAAATGCCAAAATAAAAGGTATCAAAGATATTACTTCAAATACTAATTTTTACTTCCAAGTAAATAATAAAGACTATTTCTTTATAGAAGCGAATCGCTTAGTCATCAATAATAAAGTGTTTAATAATTTATTAGTACTTTAAAAAAGAGGTTAAATTAGATGTAGGAAGTTTAAATCGACTTCAATAATTTAGTAAAAATAAGAGTAGGGGTAGATTATGAAGCGGGAGAAAATAATTGAAGAAATAAAGTCACTTTTATTTACACAAGCTGAGTTCGGTATAGTTGTTGATATTAATATAGATTATTTTGAAAAAACTGTGAAATTAATTGTGGTTAGTTTAGGTGAAAAGCTAATTGAAAAAACAGTTATATTATTTGAACAAGTACTTTCTTTGTACATGTGTAAGTCTGAGGATGCAGAGGGATTTCGTTTAAATGAGCTTGGTTATAGGGATGATATATTGTTGTCAGAAATCAGCTATCATCCATATGGCTTCGGTAAAATTAAAGCGAAAACTATAAATGCCAAAATAAAAGGCATCAAAGATATTACTTCAAATACTAATTTTTATTTCCAAGTAAACAATAAAGATTATTTCTTTCTTGAAGCGAATCGCTTAGTCATCAATAATAAAGTATTTAATAATTTGTTAGTTCCTTAAAAAACATGAATTCTTTTAAATGAAGGAGATATTATGGAACAGGAAAATGTAATGGAAGAAATTCAAACACTACTATCGGAAGAAGCAAAATTAGGTGTTGTGACGAATGTAGATATAGGTTATTTTGGAGAGACCGTTAAATTAGTGGTCGCTAAAAAATTCAAACAAGAAGTGTTAAAAAAGGTCGTATTCTTTGAACAAGTACTGTCATTCTACATGTGTCAGCTCGAAGATTTAGAGGGCATTCGTTTAAATGACTACGATTACGGGGATGAGTTATTGCTAACAGGCATTAGTTATCATCCAAATGGCTTGGACAAAATTACAATTGAAAGTTTAGATCCAGAATTAAAAGGCATTGAAGAAATCTCATCTTCTACAAATTTTAGCTTCCACATTAATAATAAGGATTGTTTCTTTATAGAAGCGAATCGTTTCGTTTTTGAGGGCAAGGTATTTAAAGATTTAATCGCGCCAGAACATGAGCTGAAATGGGAAGAAGAAAGTTGATTGACTAGAAGCTAGCTGTGTTCACTGCGTATCTCGAAACATAAATAATGCATCCCAAACTCTCAAGCAAATGCTTGGGAGTTTTTTTGTTTACTTTCTAGCATAGTTCCATCACAAACTTCGTACACTATATATAAAGGGTGGTGGATATGGGTGAAGCGCTGGCTTGCACTAGGAGTAATTATGCTAATGAGTATAGTGGTCGTGGCATATGAAACGAATGCTTCGGACCGCAACTTCTTCTTACCTGACCCACTTGGTGGCATTAAAATTGTCATTGATGCGGGACATGGTGGTCAGGATGGGGGTGCTTCAAAGGGCGAAGTAATTGAAAAGGATATTACACTGGCAATTGCTCAGCACGTGGAGAAGCAACTAAAGAAGAAAGGCGCAACGGTCGTGATGACGCGTACAACGGATGGAGATGTTATTGAAGAACATGCGTCATCTGAAAAGTTTGGCACACTAAGGGAACGGAAAAAGCAGGATATCTTTTTACGAAAAGATATTGTGGCAAAAGAACAACCAGATATGTTTATTACAATTCATGCCAATGCAATTCCTGAAACAAAGTGGCGTGGAGCGCAGGTGTTTTATCATAAAGAAGGACATGCTGATGGCGAAATCCTAGCGAAGAGCATTCAGCAATCAATTCGTACAAACTTACAAAATACGGATCGAGAGGCTTTGTCGATTAAGCAAATCTACTTGCTGAAAAAGGCAGAAGTACCTGCTGCATTAGTGGAGACTGGATTTATTAGCAACGATGAGGAACGTGCATTATTAACCGATAAAAAATATCAGGAAAAAATGGCAAATGCGATAGTTGAAGGTATAGAAAACTATATGCTTGAAAAAATTGAATAGAGCAACTGCTGCTATGTAAATCAGAGCATTATGATATACTAACATTGACAGAAAATAAGGGGAGTGTTCGTCGTGATAACTGAACAACAAATACGAGAAATACTGGGACAACTACAAGATCCATTTTTACATAAATCCTTGGCAGAAACTGACGGCATTACGAACGTGGCAATTAAAGAAGAAAAAAATCATGTCAGTGTAAAAATTGCGATTGCTAAAACGAATACGCCTGAACAAATGCAACTTCAAATGAAAATTGTAGATGCTTTAAAAGAAGCGGGTGCTAACACAGTTGGTATTCGCTTTGAGGAGTTATCAGCAGAAAAACTACAAAGCTTCCGTGGCACAGCAACAGAAGCAGAAGCACAAGATATTTTATCACCACTAAGCACAGTGCAAGTTATTTCAATCGCTTCTGGTAAAGGTGGCGTAGGGAAATCTACAGTATCTGTGAACTTAGCGGTAGCTTTAGCGCGTTTGGGTAAAAAAGTAGGCCTTATTGATGCTGACATTTATGGATTTAGTGTGCCAGATATGATGGGTGTTACGGATATGCCGAAGGTAGTAGATAATCGCATTTTCCCAGTTGACCGTTTTGGTGTAAAGGTAATCTCTATGGGATTCTTTGTTGAAAATAACGCACCGATCGTTTGGCGTGGGCCAATGTTAGGTAAAGTATTAGATCAATTCTTCCGTGATGTGGAATGGGGCGAGCTAGATTACCTTCTATTAGATTTACCACCAGGTACAGGCGATGTCGCTTTAGACATTCATCAAATGTTACCTTCTTCTAAAGAAATTGTTGTAACAACGCCTCACCCAACAGCAGCATTCGTTGCAGCTCGTGCAGGGGCAATGGCTTTACAAACGGATCATGAAATTCTAGGTGTTATTGAGAACATGGCATGGTATGAGTCAAAATCAGGGGATCGTGAATTTGTATTTGGCCAAGGTGGCGGTGCAAAACTAACGGAAGAACTGCGTACCGAGCTACTTGGACAAATTCCATTAGGTCAACCAGATTGGACTGATGAAGAATTCGCACCTTCCGTGTATGCCGAACAGCATCCAACAGGACAAACGTATTTAGATATTGCGACGACAATCATTACTAAATTAAATAAATAAACAAAAAAGGATTTCCTCAAAGAGCTGAGGAAATCTTTTTTGTACTTTGAAGTTACTTGCTTTTTTCATCCTTATTTGAGCTGCCACTACCATCACCGCTAGCCTCTTTTTTACTATCACTTTCTGATGAGGCACTTTCACCACTTTTTCTGATAAGCTCTTGCCATTTCGCCTGCATTAATGGACTTTCAATCGTTTCCTTCACGACTTCCTCCATTTGCTTGCGAAGATTGGAGGATTTTAAAATCGTCTCCATTTGCTTTTGCATATCAGGTTGACCAAAGAATGACTCCATATCCTTTTGGAACGTAGGGTCTTTCATTAGTTCCTTCATAATATCCTGTTGCTGCTTCTGCATACTTTTGGCTACAGTTTCTTTAAATTTCGGATCTTCGAATGTCTTTTTCCAAAATTCCTCAGCTTCTTTTGAAAGCAAAGTCTCCTCTGTCGCCTTTTTCACTTCATCATGTTCCAATATTAATAATTCACGAAAACTCGGCTCCTCTAAAAGCTGTCGCAACGCCTTTTTACCATCGTCAGTTTGCAGAGAGTCAATCATGATTTTTTTTATCTCATCATAAGACATGTTAGAGGTTTTATCTTGTGAGCAGGCGGCAAGTAAAAGCGTCAAAAGCAGTAATAAAGTCAATTTTCGCATGAAACATCAGTCCTTTCTATAGATAGACTCTTTCAATTATTGTTCACATTTATGTGGACTTTATGTATAGCTTGCGAAGAGAAATAGCTTTTTTAACAATGCATTGTTAAAATGATTACAGATATATGAAGAAATTGGGGGACTTTGAGTTGTGACGATACGAAATTGGGCAAAGTTTTTCTTCTTTGCAATGCTCGTTGGTGGCGTAGTCAACGGAGTTTTTAGTTTATTTATTCGATGGAGCTTCTTTCAGCCATATGTAGCAAATGGTCAATGGGGTGAATTTTTCGCAGGGCTTTTATGGATGGTATTTTTAGGGTTTACAATGAGTGTTATTGCACAAGCAGGGTTTTTCGCTTATTTAACACTGCATCAAGTAGGTGTGAACATCTTTAGAACACTAACATTGTGGAATTGGGTACAGCTATTATTAATTGCTATTACTATTTTTGACATTGTCTTCTTCCGCTTTGTACCCGGTGTTAAGGATGGACAAAGCTGGGTATTCTATTTAGGGCTGTTAATTGTATTAATTTTTGGGTCAATTGCTACAGCTGTTCAAAAAGTAAAAATGACAGGGAAAAAACATGTGCTAGTGTCTGCGTTATTTTTTATGATTGTGATTACAACATTGGAGTGGACAATTGCATTAATGGGACGTGATGAAAACATTAATGAATACGTTGCCCTATTATTATTCCCATTATTAGCTGTCAATGCCTATCAATTATTAGTATTACCAAAATACAATGCTAAATCCGATGAAGATCGCAAGAAATTAGAAGCACGTCGAAAAGCGCGATTGAATCAAGCGAAAAATGCATAATTAATGTGAAAGTGAGTAGCCTCAAGATGAAGAGGCTACTTTTATTATGGGGTTTTTTTAGATTGAACAGAGTAACCAAATATATTTTCTTCTATAGACATAAATTTATTCTGTTGTAATAAAGTATTTAATTCTTTAAAAGATACCTTGTTGTCTTGATGCAATGAGATAAATAAAAAATCTCCTTTTTGCAATGGAGGTGTTTTTTCTCCTTGCCAAATAAGTGAAGGAGAAAGAATGTTTACTTGTTTTTGAAATAAACTTTTTTGTAGCTCTTGAGAGTATTGATGATTTCGTGTAGCAAACCAAAGTGGTGTTGTTTTTAAATATTTTTCATAGGTCGTCACATCTTTTTGTATTAACGCAATATCAATCGGTTCTTCTAAGGAATCTTCAGGACCTAATAATCCAGTAGGGAGTTTTCTTTCTTGTATGACTTTAATATGTTCAGGTGATCGTTCAATCCATGCTGCGTCTAACAGAAGAAGCGGATAAGGACCTTTTACATTTTTAAGCCAATCTAAAAGTGCTTCGTCAGAAAAAGAAATTTCGACAATTAAAGAAGTGCCATAATGCCCTTTTGTTACAACTGTTGGTGCATTAGCAATATTAAATACAGAAATCATTGTAGAATTAATTGGTTTGATAAAGACAAACAATATTACTAACAAACCCAATGATATCAACGTTTTTCGAAACATAATAAAAACCCCATTTCTATAATTTTAAACGAAAAAATAAACTCCTTAAAAAAACTTATGATTTTGTGTTGACTTTCATGATTAATCGATGTTATTATGTATAAGTCGCCAAGAGATGACGCGACAAACGAAACAAAATGAACCTTGAAAACTGAACAAGCAAAACGTAATCAATATAGTTTCTGAGCTAACTTACGTTAGTGAATGAAACAAAAATTTTGGACATCAAAATTGATGCCAGCAAAACAATTTGAGCTA
>Ga0153921_1000066_pt1 | contig 103248 bp, 88 predicted proteins | sample TSNJ005MetaG_FD_104691 | JGI IMG/M metagenome (GOLD analysis project Ga0153921, IMG submission 104691) | Attine ant fungus gardens microbial communities from New Jersey, USA - TSNJ005 MetaG | ecosystem: Host-associated > Fungi > Mycelium > Unclassified | place: USA: New Jersey, Brendon T. Byrne... | reverse complement strand
TGCTCCGGCTGGGTCAGAACTTCTAGTGGTTCCACGTTGTGACTAGGCTTAAACATAGGCAGAAGACTACCTCAAAATTTAAGCGTTGCCGCATGTCCGGTATTTGCGGGGGCCGGCCCAATCCCTAAGGGGGCACCTTCGCTTACGGCTTCCGGTTTCCGGTTTCAGCACGAGCCGGTGAATGGCGAGGCGAGCAAGCCCATGCAATTACTGGAGCTCGAGATGTCCGCCACGCTCGATCTCTCGGGGAGCAGGGTTACCGACGTGCCACCGCCAGCCGGGAAGGGATGATAAGCCGTGCGGGCCGCCGCCGCGCCCGGTGCTGGGTGGCTTACGCTATGCCGCATCATCGCGGCTGACACTGGCCGCCTTTGACCAGTTACGGCCGTGCGCTCAAGTCGTCGGTGGCTTGCTGTATGTCTTCGTGCTGTTGGTGCTCGTGATGATGATCATGGGCACCGCCGCACTTACCCTTCGAATGATTCGAGAGGCGCTATGAGCAAGCGAGCAAGGGCGCGTCGTCTCGCCGCGCTTCATGTTGCTGTCATTAGTCAAGCATTAATCGACTAGCTGATACATAAAATCATAATCAGCATGGCTCACTGATATACCGTCTAAGCCCGCCTATCGATGGCGGGCTGTTTGTCTCTTTAGCTCTCAACAAAAATCAAGGGAGGTCGAATGAGGCGGTATTTTTTGATGCTCGGTGATAAATCCACCGCTGGCGGTATCGTGCTTGAGGGTGAGCATTCAACCACCAATCACGGCACGCCATTGACTTATCTGGGCGCGCGGGTCTATTGCCATGCGTGCAAGTCGGAGGGGCACATATCCCCTCGCGGTCCGCGTCGGCCGTTCACGATGATGGAGAAAGACGCCGCGCTTGATGGTGATGTGTGCCTTTGTGAGTGCGTACCGAACCCCGTTATGCTCGCATCGCAAAACACGATGTGGGAAAGCTTCGAAGGCTTCGAGCTTGATCGCATGGGCTTCAACACAGACGGCACGCCAATTGATCGCATCCCTAAAGGTGACTTCGATGAGCGTGTGCGCATCGTGGACGGATCGAGCCGCCCACTTGCGAGCGTTCCTTATCACATACGCACAACACGCGGTCGCGTTTTCAAAGGTCTAACAGACGAATCCGGTTACTGTCCGCGCGTCTACACGCAAGACGCTGAAACCCTTGATATTGCACTTGGCATGAAAGCACTTGACCGGTGGGAAGAATGACTAATTACGTCTATAAAACCGATACGAACACGCGCCTGGATTCGGTGGCCACCGCACAAGGGCCATTGATGCCCGCGCGTGCATTCTTTTTCGTTACTGTCGACGAGGTGGGGCCGGAAGGCTTCCTTGTTCGCAAGACTTACACAACGGTCAATGCTCCCTTTCTTCAAGGAATGGGCCTTGGCCCGCTTGAAAGCATCCGCGAAGTGTCGCCCGAACGATACGGGCTATGGGCGCGCAATCCTGATTCACTTGCAAGCATTAGCGCGCACGTGCTCCAAATTGACAAAGTGACTTCGTATGTATCCGCGAGCGGTAACTTTCCAGAAGGGTCACCGCGCTTTCAGGGCAAACACGTCTATCTCGATATCGCTTCCGCGAAACGAGCCGGGGCCAAGCTCGTGACGCCTGAAGAGATTGGCCGCGATATAGATGAATATCTTAAAGACAAGTCATCAAAGGAGCGGCGTGAAGGTGAATACCTGAAGAAGAAGGCGCTAGGTATCGACAACGAGTTTCTAATCAAGCCGAATCCGGCTGTGCCGCCGGAAGGCATCTTTAGTAGGCGGGGATTAGCCACCGCTGTAGGCTTCGAAAAGTGGGCGCGCGTTGTGCAAGTGTGGGGTATCTTTTTGACTGGCTATGATCTGGCTATTGCCACGGAAGAATCTGCCCGCATCAAGAGCATTCGCCCGCTCGAAAAATCCGTACTCCGGAACATTGCAGGGTGGCAGGGTAGCATGGCGGGCCGTTGGGCTGGCGCTGCTTTAGGTGCTCGAATCGGCGCGGCGTCGGGAAGCATTGTAGGGATAGAGCTAGGGCCGGGGACGATCATTACCGGGGCGATTGGGGGGATTATCGGCGGCGCAATCGGCTTCTTCGCCGAGTCATGGGTGATGGAAAAGGCTGGAATGTAAGGAGCTAACGCCGATGAGTCTGTTTGATTTTCTTAAAGGAAGAACACATAGCGCCGAGGCCCGCTCGAAGATGAAGCGGGACTTCGATGCTCACCACGCGCTAGAGAAGGGCACGACGCTTGAGCGCCTTTTTGGTCGATCAATGTCGGACTTGCGTGCCCTGTTCAATAGCGGCGATTCAAGTTCAACGATGCCGAGTATCACGTCACCATCGTACCCTGCTATTCAGTGGCAAGGCGATGCAGGTATCGACGCATACTTGCATTGGCAAAACATCGAGATCGATCAATTTCCGCTCTACCTGAACGCGGTTCGCGATCTCATGCACGAAAGCGAGACCGTATGGATGCAGTTTTCCGATGGCAAGCATCACGCGCTGGTGAGGTATAGCGACGAGCTTGCCGGGAGGAACGTACACATACTTTCCAACGATGCTCGTCTTATCGAACGCCTTGCGCTTCCGCGATTTTCACCGCCGCCGCCGTGGATTTTTCATTACGAGCATGGGCCATTTCTCTCTTACAACCAAGGAGCACCGGAATATTGGTTCCTTCACATTTGGTTGCCGTTTTGGTTGTCGTTGAGTCTCGAAGATCAATCGCGATACCTTGCGCAGCAAAGGGAAAGAACGAAGAGCTACATCACAGAAGAAGAATGGGCGGATTGGGTCTACGCGGTGAAAGGTAAAGACCCACGAACGCGCGAAAGCCGCTGAGGAGAAGAAGCATGATCAAGACTGAGCAACACAAAACCGATTACCTTGCGCCGGTGTCGTTAGGGGTCGTGGTCCGTGACCATCCGGGCAATGCTATCGAAGCGGCTGTTACCGGTTGCGGCTCACACGATCACGCCAGTGAGCACGATTGCGGAAGCGGGCCGGTGCTCTTCGCATCACGCATTCCTGCGGAGGTTTATGCATACTTCCGAAGCAAGCATGAAACGAATGATGGAACGAGCGATTGGCACGTCATCCCGCTTCTCGATTACGACCTGCGCGAGCTTATCCGCGTTAAAGGCGGGTCGGTTCGATGCATGATTGCGTTCGGAATGACTATGAGCAAAGACGGTGCATTGCTTGGCAAGGACGGTACACCGACCGTGCTCTATACCGTTCGGGCTTTCGCAATAGAGGAAGAGGAAGTCGGCAAAGTTGTTTTCTCGTTCGAGAAGCCGTTTGAACCGATCTTGGAAGAATGGGCCGCTATGGGTCTTCACTCGTTCGAAGATACGCTTCGCGAGCTTGATGCGTATTCCGCTTCGGCGAGCGCGGACGTGTTCAAGCAAGCGATTGCTCAATCGCGGGTCGAAGATACCGACTTGGAAAGCATCGCATGGGGTGTCTATTGTCCGGTGCGAGCGCGTTGGTTCGTCACTACCGGGTTAAAGGTCTTTGCGTCGGAGCGCACGCTTCATTAACGGCCCGTTGTAGCCTTTGGCGGGCGTTACCGTGCGGGGAGGCTTGCCGTTCGACTGGCAAGCCCCCTATGCGCGTTGGCACGCCTTCAATGCGCGCCCGCGCTCTTCCTTCGCTCGCGCGCCTTTGCCCTCAGGTACTCATAGAGGTCTTCGGCTAGCCAGAAGTCATAACCGGATATCTTGAAGGGTGGCGGAAATTCAATGTCAGCGTTGATGATCCGGCGCACCGTCGAGCGCGAACGCCCTAGCTCCTTCGCGATGCCGGTGATATCCAGCATCGTAGGCTTCGCGCTCGCGGGTTGCGGTGCCGGTTCTGCTTGAGCGGGGGCCGGTTTGCGCGGCCGTCCGGGGCCGCGCTTGGTTGGTGCGGTTTGCTCTTCCATGATTCGCCCTGCTTCTAGTTGTTGAGCAAATCATCGATCATTGAGCGAGCTCTTTTAAGTTGAAGCGGGTGAACGTTATTGCGACTGCACGCCGCAATAACGAGCGTTATCGAGTGGCAATTGAAGGCAACGAGCTTCAAGCGTGAAAGAGGGCTTCTTACCGTGTTTAGCGGTTCTTGCGAAGCTCGGTGAAGACGGCGCGCGGTGATTGTAATTCTCGCGCGCCGTCGATTTTCTGCGGTAAGGCCGCAAGCGGCATTGCTACGGATTCCGGTTGAAGATAGGTCGCCCTTGCTTGCATGAGCGGGCTGCGCGCTTCAAGGTGCCGCGTGCGCTCGTCGGCTTGCTGCACGCGGTTGCGCTTGTCGTGAGTTAAGACCCTTCCGGCTACGTCTGCATCCGCCTTCTCACGCTCGGGGAGGAAGGTGTGAAGCGATGAGCGCACGCCGTGCGTGCTTACCGTGCCCTTGGCATAACCGAGCTTGCGAAGAAGCGCGGAAAGGTCCGCATCCTAATGCGCTTTATTGGTCTTCAAAGGAAACACGGGCGCTTCTTCGGTGTGCTCGCCGGTCACCCGATCGCGACGTGCGCATCTTGCGCGCCGATGGCATCGACCGGCTCGAAGCGAACGTGAACGCACGCGCGGCGTCTCGATGTGCCGCTCAGGGAAATGCCGCCCTTCGCGCGCTCGTTTCAAGTGAGCAAGACGCTCATGAAATCATGGCTCGTCCGCTACCGTGGCATCAACGGCAAGCGCCGCGAAATAGGCCTTGGTGCCTATTCCTTCGTGACGCTCGCGAAGGCCCGTGAGAAGGCGAACGACGCAAACCGAAGCGGTACATGAAGCGCATTCTAGGTTACTTTGTTTAGCGGCAACCCCCGCCCCGGGGAGGGGCGCACTAATAAACCGACACGAAGCCAAGCTCCCCGCACGATCAGCCTTACCGCTCCAAAATCGCCACAACCCCTTGCCCGCCCGCAGCGCAAATGGAGATAAGCCCCCGCAAGGGCCGCCCATCCCCGCGCTCGGGCGCATTCGCGAGCAACTTGGCGAGTGTCCCGACGATGCGCCCGCCGGTCGCCGCAAACGGATGCCCTGCAGCGAGCGATCCCCCGCTCACGTTCATCCGCGAGAGATCGACAGCGCCGAGCGGCGCCAGAACTCCGAGCACATCGCGACAATACTCTTCGTCCTGCCAGGCAGCGAGCGTACAAAGCACCTGTGCGGCGAACGCCTCATGAATCTCGTAAAAATCAAAATCCTGCAGCGTGAGACCGGCACGCGCGAGCATCGGCGGCACCGCGTACACGGGCGCCATCAACAACCCTTCACGTTGATCGATGTAATCAACCGCCGCGTTAGCGGAAACAGTGAGATAAGCAAGCACCGGCAACCCGTGACGCGCAGCCCATTCCTCGGACGCCAGCAGCACCGCCGAAGCCCCATCGGTGAGCGGCGTCGAATTCCCGGCAGTGAGCGTGCCCGCATCGCGATCGAATACGGGCTTCAACAGCGCAAGCTGATCGAGCGATACATCCGGACGAAGATTGTTGTCACGCGTGAGCCCATGAAACGGCGTCAGCAAATCGTTGAAGAACCCGCGCGAGTAAGCCGACGCGAGCTTGAGGTGACTCTGCTGCGCGAGCGCGTCCTGCGCTTCCCGCGAAATCTTCCAGCGTTTGGCCATGAGCTCGCAATGCTCGCCCATCGAAAGCCCGGTGCGCGGCTCTACATTGCGCGGCAGTGCCGGCCGGAAGAACATGCCGGGCCGCAGCTTCGCGAGCGCGCCGGCGCGTTGACGCGTCGAGCGGCTGCGATTCGCTTCGAGCAGGATCTTGCGCAGGCGTTCGTTCACGCCGATCGGCGCATCCGATGCCGAATCGACGCCACCCGCGATGCCCGCATCGATCTGCCCGAGCGCAATCTTGTTCGCGACGAGAATCACCGCTTCGAGACCGGTGCCGCATGCCTGCTGCACATCGTAGGCGGGCGTCTGCTTCGCGAGCGTCGTCGCGAGCGCGGCTTCGCGCGTGAGATTGAAGTCGCGCGAATGCTTGAGGACCGCGCCGGCCGCCACTTCGCCGAGCCGCACGCCGTGCAGATCGTAGCGATCGACGAGCCCTTGCAGCGTGAAGCTCAGCATGTCCTGATTCGATGCCGTCGCGTAAGCCGTGTTCGATCGCGCGAACGGAATCCGGTTGCTGCCGATGATCGCGACGCGGCGCACTTCGTTCATGGCAACTCCCATTCGAAACGCCCGCGCAGATGCGGACGCTCGCCCGCCAGGTCGCGCACTTCGAAGTCGCGTACATCGGGCGCGGGCTCGGCGCTCCACAGGGTTGCATCGCCGGGAAGGTAGAGCGGCAGCTTGAAATCGCCGTGCGCGAGACCCGCTGCGAGCGCCTTCGACGGAGACAGCGCCGCGAGCGTGCGTCCGAGCGTCCACATGCCATGAGCGATGGCGCGCGGAAAACCGAACGCCTTCGCGCTCAGCGCGTGCAGATGGATCGGATTGAAGTCGCCCGATGCCTTCGCGTAATCGCGCCCGAGCTGTGCGGGAAGTTGCCAGCGCGCTTCGCGAACGAGCGGCATGTGGGGCGTTTCCGCGGCACGGAGCAGCGGCGCGGCGCTTTCGCTTCTGACGCCGCGTTTCAGATAGACGCTGTCGCCATCCCAGACGGCTTCCCCGCGTCGATAAATGCGCGTGTGCAGCGTGAAAGCGTGTCCTTTCTCGTGCGTCACGACCGGCCCGCATTCCACTTCGATACGCACGCGCTGTCCGGCGGCGAGCGGCCTGCGCAGGCGCACGCTGTTCGCGAGATGCACCATGCCGAGCGCGGGCCACGGAAACGACGGGTCCGTGAGCATCATCAGATGCAGCGGAAACGCCAGCACATGCGGGAACGTGAGCGGCACGCCATGTTCCGGGATGAAGCCGCACACGCGCGCATAGCGGCCGATGTGTTCCGCGTCGAGCCGCACGTCCGGGCGCACGAGCCGCAGCGCGGGCAGTTCCGGCGCACGGCCGCGTCTGAACAGGCCAGGCAGCACGCGCCCATAGAGTTTGGCGGGCGGCGGCAAGGTGTCGATGACGACGGTGCGCGCGCGTTGCATCGGCGATGCGGACAAAGGCGTCTGCATCGCTAGGCTCCGACGAGGCTTTGGCCGCACACGCGCACGACATTGCCGGTGATGTTCGCGCACGACGGGCTCGCGAGCCACGCGACGGTTTCGGCGACATCGACGGGCAGGCCGCCTTGTCCCATCGAGTTGAGGCGCCGTCCCGCTTCGCGCGTCGCGAACGGCATGCGCGCGGTCATGTGCGTCTCGATGAAGCCCGGCGCGACCGCGTTGATCGTGATGCCGCGTTCGCGCAAGAGCGGCGCCATGCTTTGCACGCGCCCGATCACGCCGGCCTTCGATGTCGCGTAGTTCGTCTGTCCGCGATTGCCTGCAATGCCGCTGATCGACGACACCGCCACGATGCGGCCTCCCGCACGCAGCACGTTCTGGGCGAGGAGGGCATCGTCGACGCGTTCCTGCGCGAGCAGATTGATCTCGAGCACGCTGTCCCACATCTCGCCGGTCATGCGCGCGATGGTCTTGTCGCGCGTGATGCCCGCGTTGTGCACGACGATATCGACGCCGCCCGACGCGAGAAGTGCCGCCGCGATGTCGGCGGGCGCATCGGGAGCGGCGATGTCCGCGATGAGCGCGGCATGCGCGCCGCCCGACGGCGACGTGTCTTCGATCGCGAGCATGGTCTGGTCGAGCGCATCGCGGGCGGCGTCGATATCGATTCCGGTGACGATCGCGCCTTGCGTCGCCAGCACGGTCGCAATCGATGCGCCGATGCCGCGCGCCGCGCCTGTCACCACGGCGCGCGTGCCGGCGAGCGGTGTCGCGTAACTTGCCGGGGCGGCGGCGGGACCGTCGATATGCACGACTTGCCCTGATACGTAGGCCGAACGCGGCGAGAGGAAGAACCGCAGCGCGCCTTCGATATCTGCGTCGCCAGTCACGCAAAGCAGATTCGACGTGACGCCGTTGCGCGCCTCCTTGCCGAGCGAGCGCGTCATGCCTTCGAGCGCGCGCTGGGCGGTGGCGGCGCGCGGGCTCGCGCATGACGAGGGCGCGCGCCCGAGCAGGATGATCCGTCCGCTTTTGGCAAGCGAGCGTATCGCGTCGTGGAAGAACGAGTACATCGGCCGAAGGGCGCTGCTTTCGGTGATGCCGGTCGCATCGAAGATCAGCGCGTCGACGCGATGTGTCGCGGCGGCATCGGCGGGGGACGGTTCGAATCGGCCGCTCATCGCGCCCTGGGCCTGCGCGAGCGCCAGCCAGCCGGGCGCGCTGTCATGGGCGATGCCCGTCATGCCGATGGCGGTGAGCACGCGGATGAGCTGATTGAACATTTGCGGCGACGGCCCGGCGCCGATGGCGGCCATGGCGCCGAACTCGGCTTCGCCCGGTCGATGGCGGCGCAGCACCTCGGGCTTCGGCAGCCCGAGCGCGCGGGCGAGGCTCGTGCCGAAGGGCGAATTGACGAAGTCGAGATAGCGGTCTTTCATCGATTCATGTTTGGCGGACGGAACCGGTGGAGAGCGCGGCGCTGTGCGCGGCGCGGTTATGCGTGCGGCAAAGGACTCAGGATACGCAAGTCCTGGAGCACGCACTTCTCACGGCAGCGGCGAGATTTCGCCGGACCGCGAAAAAAGGATAACCGCTTTGATGCGTCTGATGTGTTCGTCGCCTTCGGCGTGGTCGCCGCCAGATGACTCGCGCAGGTCAACGAGACACCAAGGCTCCGCTGCAACGGGGAGCCTCAGTGCCGCCCGAACTACCCGGCCGCTGTCATTTCCTGCGCCGACCGCGTCATATCGATTCCCTTGCGCTCGCGGCTGAAGAAAATCAACGCCGCAATAACGACAGCGACCGTCCCCGCGACGATCGCCATGGCCATTCCATAATTGTCCCCGTGCGCTGTCGCGATGCCCGCCTGCATCGTGGCATTAATGGCCGCCAGCAGATTGCCGAGTTGATATACGAGCCCCGGAAACGTCGCGCGAATCTCATCCGGCGATATCTCGTTCAAATGCACTGGAATGACACCCCACGCGCCCTGAACGGAAATCTGCATCAGGAAAGCACCGATTGCGAGAGCCACAGGTCCCGCCGAGAAAGCCCACAAGTAAAGCACCGGCAATGCGATCAATGCCGCGATGAAAATTGCGACGCGCCGTCCGATTCGCTCCGACATCGCGCCGAAAAACAGCCCGCCGACGATCGCGCCGATGTTCAGCACGATGGTAATCATCGACACCGTGTGCGGATCGAAATGATGCTGTTCGCGCAAAAAGGTCGGATAAAGATCCTGCGTACCGTGCGAGAAGAAATTGAATGCGGTCATCAGGACGACCGCGTAAAGCGAGAGCGTCCAGTTTTGCTTCAGCGTCGCAATCAGACCGGGCCGCTCGCGCTTTTCCATCGCGCGCCAGGCGGGGGATTCCGGCACGTGCGCCCGCACATAGAGCACGAGCAGCGCCGGCGCGACGCCGACGAAGAACATGCCGCGCCAGCCCACGTATTGATAGAGCACGCCAAAGACGATCGACGCCAGCAGATAACCGCTCGGATAGCCCGCCTGCAACAGGCCGGAAACGAAGCCGCGCGCTTTCGGCGGCACGGTTTCCATCGTCAGCGCGGAACCCACGCCCCATTCGCCGCCCATCGCGATGCCAAAAAGCGCGCGGAGAACGAGTAGCGTCATCAGATTCGGCGATAGCCCCGACAGCAATTCCAGCAGCGAGTAGATCGCGATGTTAATCATCAGTGTCGGACGGCGGCCGTATTTATCCGCCAGCCGGCCGAAAATCAGCGCGCCGACGGGTCGCATGGCGAGCGTCAGCGTAATGGCAAAGGCGACTTCAGGAATACTGGTTTTGAACTCGGCTGCGATGTCTTTCAATACGAAGACCATCAGGAAGAAATCGAATGCATCCAGCGTCCAGCCCAGATAAGCCGCAATCGTCACGTTTCTTTGTTCTCGCGTCCAACTCATCGCCTGGTCTCCAGTTAGATTCTGATTAGTCAGCGTTGAGATGCGGCAAGGCGTGATAACCCAGGCCGTATCGAGCGCGCGGCAGGGTAGAGCAGTCGCGCGGGCATGACGAGTGTACGCCGCCGATTAAGGGCGTGCTGAATTCGAACGGAGAGCGAGTGTTAATCCGGAGCTAATATGAATAACCGGGTTCTGGATTAATTCGTTTGCCTTCGATCAAACGAAGGATTCGAACGAATACGAAAGGGCGCTGAATTAATTTCGCAATGAAGAAGACGTCGCGGCAAACAAAAAGCCCCACGTTGAAGCGTGGGGCTGATTGCGGCGCTGTTGCGCGTTCGCGTGTTCCGCGAGAAGGACCTTGGTGCCCAGGAGAGGACTCGAACCTCCACGGTGTTGCCACCGCTAGGACCTGAACCTAGTGCGTCTACCAATTCCGCCACCTGGGCCAAGGGGTACAGCAGGCCCGCTATTTTAGCGGGAAGCCGGGCGGTGTCAACTGCAGACTCTCACACCGGCCAGAGACTAAAAACACGGTCTCTGCATAAAAAGAAAACGCCACCCGAGGGTGGCGTTTTCCGACATCTGGTGCCCAAGAGAGGACTCGAACCTCCACGGTGTTGCCACCGCTAGGACCTGAACCTAGTGCGTCTACCAATTCCGCCACCTGGGCAAGGGTGCGTGTACTGCGTGTTTTGCGTGCGTTCAGCAGCAAAGAACGCCATTGTAGCGTGTTCCTGATGCGTGTCAAGCCTTCCTTGCGATGATTTCTCTGGACCGGCGTTTGCACGCAATGCGCGTCGAAGCGGCCATCGGAACGATCATCGGCGCAAGCGCTGCACGGCGAGAATCACGGCAAACCGCCGTATGGCACGGTGTTAGAATCGTTTCGACGATTGCCGCTCGACTCGCGGCAAAACACGCGAAAGTCCCGTTCAACGAGAAGAACATTATCAAGCCCTTGAGCAAATATCCGTATCCGATTCCCAGCCGCGAAGAAATCCTCGGTGTGCTGCGCACGAGCGAGACTCCACATGCCGCGAACGACATCGCCGAGGCGCTGTCGATCAAGCGCCAGGAGCGCGAAGGCTTCTTCAAGCGACTGGCGGCCATGGAACGCGACGGGCAAATCCGCCTCGACAAGCGCGGCCATTACCAGCTCACTCATCCGTCGAACTTCGTCGCGGGCCGCGTGCAGGGTCATCGCGATGGCTTCGGGTTCCTGATTCGCGACGACGGCCAGGACGACCTGTTCCTGCCGAACGGCGAGATGCAAAAGGTCATGCACAACGATCGCGTGCTCGCGCGCATCGTCGGCTACGACCGGCGCGGGCGGCCGGAAGGTCATATCGTCGAGGTCACCGAGCGCGCGAACAAGCGCGTTATCGGGCGGCTTATCAACGAGAATGGCGCGCTGCTCCTCGTGCCGGAAGACAAGCGCATCGGCCACGACATCCTGATCACGCAGAATCCGAAGAAGGCGAAGGTCGGGCAAGTGGTGTCCGTCGATCTGACGGATTTCCCGAGCCGGCATTCGCAGCCGCTCGGGCGCGTGGCCGAAGTGATCGGCGACATCGACGATCCCGGCATGGAAATCGAAATCGCCGTGCGCAAGTACGGCGTGCCGCATGAGTTCAGCGAAGGCGCGCTCGCCGCAGCCGCGAAGCTGCCCGACGAAGTGCGTCCGGCGGATATCCGGCATCGCGTCGACTTGCGCGACGTGCCGCTCGTCACGATCGACGGCGAAGACGCCCGCGATTTCGACGACGCCGTCTATTGCGAGCCGATCACCGTCGGCCGCGGCTCGGGCTTCCGTCTGCTGGTGGCGATCGCGGACGTCTCGCACTATGTGCAGCCGGGCGAACCGCTCGATGTCGACGCGCTCGATCGCAGCACATCGGTGTACTTCCCGCGCCGCGTGATTCCGATGCTGCCGGAGAAGCTCTCCAACGGCCTGTGCTCGCTGAACCCGGACGTCGATCGCTGTGTGCTGGTGTGCGACATGGTGATCACGGCGCGCGGCGAGATCAAGGCGTATCAGTTTTATCCCGGCGTGATGCACTCGGCGGCGCGGCTCACCTACACGGAAGTGGCGGCGATCCTCGCCAACACGAAGGGGCCGGAAGCCGCGCGACGCGCCGAGCGCGTGCCGGATCTGCAGAACCTGCACGGCGTTTTCAAGTCGCTGCACGCGGCGCGGCAGAAACGCGGCGCGATCGACTTCGACACGACCGAGACGTACATCGTCGTCAACTCGCAGGGCAAGATCGAGCAGATCGTGCCGCGTCATCGCAATGACGCGCATCGGCTGATCGAGGAATGCATGCTGGCCGCGAACGTCTGCGCAGCGGATTTCCTCAAGCGCAACAAGCATCCGGGTCTTTATCGCGTGCACGCGGGGCCGACCGAAGAGAAGCTCGAGAACCTGCGCCAGTTTCTGCGCGGCGTGGGCCTCACGCTGACCGGCGGCGACAAGCCGCACGCAAGCGATTACGCGGCGCTCATCGCGCAGATCCGCGACCGGCCCGATGCGCAGATGCTTCAGTCGATGGTGCTGCGCTCGATGCAGCAGGCGGTCTACAGTCCGGACAATATCGGCCACTTCGGGCTTGCGTACGAGGCGTACGCGCACTTCACGAGCCCGATTCGCCGCTATCCCGATTTGCTCACGCACCGCGCGATCTATGCGATTCTGCAGGGCAAGAAGTATGTGCCGAGCATCGGACACGACGTATCTCTGAGCACCGGCCTCACGAAGGCGGCGCGCGAAATGCAACTGGCCGACGACAGCGCGCGCGGCCGCTCGCGCAACAACGTCGCGGTGTGGGAGGAGTTGGGGCTGCATTGCTCGTCGAACGAGCGCCGCGCCGACGAAGCCTCGCGCGATGTCGAAGCATGGCTCAAGTGCTACTTCATGCGCGACAAGCTGGGCGAGGAATACGGCGGCATGGTGAACGGCGTGACGTCGTTTGGTATCTTCGTGCAGCTCGATTCGCTGTTCATCGAAGGGCTCGTGCATGTGACGGAGCTTGGCTCCGACTACTTCCAGTACGACGAGATCAAGAACGAACTGCGCGGCGAGCGCACCGGCATCCGCTATCGCATGACGGACCGCGTGCGCGTGCAGGTCGGCCGCGTCGATCTCGATGCGCGCAAGATCGATTTCCGCCTCGTGCGCGATACGCCGGTGAAGCCGTCGCCGAGGCCGTCGCCGGCGCCGGAGCATGGCGCGCCGGGCGGCAATGGCTCGTCGTCGGGTCCGCGCATCCGTCAGCTGGCCGATGACGATACGCCGGGCACGCGTCAGCGCGGCGGCTCGAAGAAGGGCGGGACGGCGACGGCGCGCAGCGGCGCGGCGAAGAAGCGCGGGGCGGCGTCGAAGTCGCCGGCGCAGGCGAGACCGGCTCGCAAGAAGCGCGGATAAGCGCTGACGGGCGCGGCCGATCGCCCACTACATTACGCGCGGTCCGATGCGTTTTCGCGTCGGACCGCGTCGTGCTTTTCATGGTTTCCAGCGAAGGTTCAGATCAGTCATGTCACGTCTCAAGGTTCTATATGGTTTTCACGCGGTGACGGCGCGTTTGCGCGCGGATGCATCGTCGATCGAGGAGGTGCTGTACGACCCCACGCGCAAGGATCGGCGCATGCAGGACTTTCTGCGGACCGCGAAAGAAGCGGGCGTGCGCCTGATCGCCGCCGATGAGTCGCGCCTGTGGGGCCTCGCGGGCAACATCCAGCATCAGGGCGTGGTCGCGCGCGCGAACGACCTGCCGCTCGCGCAGAATCTGGCCGAGCTGCTCGACGGCATCTCCGGCACGCCATTGCTGCTGGTGCTCGACGGCGTCACCGATCCGCACAACCTCGGCGCGTGCCTGCGCGTAGCGGATGCGGCCGGTGCGCATGCGGTGATCGCGCCGCGCGACCGTTCCGCCGGTTTGAACGCGACGGCCGCGAAAGTGGCGAGCGGCGCGGCGGAAAGCGTGCCGTACATCACCGTGACGAATCTGGCGCGCGCGCTGCGCGAACTGAAGGACGCGGGCGTCTGGGTGATCGGCACGGCGGGCGAAGCGACAGCGAGCCTCTATGAGACGAAGCTGGACGGCCCGGTGGCGATCGTCGTCGGCGCGGAAGGCGAGGGCATGCGCCGCCTCACCCGCGAGACCTGCGACGAGATCATGAACATTCCGATGGCGGGGACGGTGGAGAGCCTGAACGTATCGGTGGCGAGCGGCGTGTGTCTGTTCGAGGCGGTGCGGCAGCGGGGAGTGAAGAAGTAACGTGCGCGTCTTGCTTCGCCTGTCGTCAGTGGCGCTTGCCTGCGCCATCGCCGTGACCCTCACCGCCTGCACTTCCACCATGCAAAACCGCGGCACCTACATCGCCGACACGCAATATCACGCGAAAAACGCCGATTCCCGCGTGCGTTTTCTCGTGATGCACTACACCGAGATCGACGAAGCGCGTTCCCTCGCCGTCCTGACCGGCGACGAGGTCAGCGTCCATTACGTCGTGCCCGATGCCCCGCGCATCCACGCCGGCGAGCCGGTCGTCTATCAGCTCGTGCCGGAAGACAAGCGTGCGTGGCATGCGGGCCAAAGCTACTGGCAGGGCGCGACGGAGCTGAACGCTTCGTCGATCGGTATCGAGAACGTGAATCTCGGCCCCGTCGATACCCCTTCGGGCCGCGCGTGGCAACCGTATCCGCCGGCGCAGATCGACGCCCTCGTGAAGCTCTCCCGCGATATCGTCGAGCGATATGGCATTCCGCCGACGCGCATCGTCGGCCACAGCGACATCGCACCGCAACGCAAGATCGATCCCGGTCCGCTGTTTCCGTGGCGCACGCTGTACGATGCGGGCATCGGCGCATGGCCCGATGAACCGGCGGTCGCGACGCATCTCGCCGGCCGCGATCCGAAAGCGCCCGTCGACGTGCGCGCGCTGCAGCAGAAGCTCAAGCGCTACGGCTACGACATCGCTGCCGACGGCGTATACGACGACCGCACGCGCCGCGTCTTCAGCGCGTTCCAGATGCATTTCCGCCCGTCGGACTACGCGGGCGATGCGGACGCCGAGACCGACGCGATCGCGCAGGCGCTGCTCGACAAATACTTCCCTCGATAAGACTCAACGAAAAACATGGGCGATTACTTTCTGCCGGTACGCGCGCTGCACATGGCGTGCGCCGGTCTCAGCATCGCGGGCTTCTTCTTGCGCTGGATCTGGATGCTGACGAACTCGCGGCTGCTCACCGCACGCGCGACGAAAATCGTCCCGCATATCGTCGATACGCTGCTGCTCGCGAGCGCCGTCGCGCTGGTCGCGATCATCGGCTTCGGGCCGAACGCCGCGTGGCTGTCCGCGAAAATCGCCGGCCTCGTCGTCTACATCGTGCTCGGCACGCTCGCGCTGAAGCGTGGCCGCACGAAGGGCGCACGCGCGGTCTTCGGCGTGCTGGCGATCGCCGTGTTCGCGTTCATCGCATCGGTTGCGCGCGCGCATGATCCGCTCGGCTTCCTGCAAGCCATCGCCTGAACACGCGCAAAAACGCGTGGCCGTCGCGCGGGCTCCGATAAAATCGGAGTTTTCTCTCACGCGCAGCACCACTTCATGACTCAGGACGAACTCAAGCAACTGGTCGGCCAGGCCGCCGCCGACTATGTGAACGCGCAGGTGCCGGAAGGCTCGATCATCGGCGTCGGCACCGGATCAACGGCCAATTGCTTTATCGACGCGCTCGCCGCATCGAAGTCGCGTTATCGCGGCGCGGTGTCGAGCTCGCTGGCCACGACCGCGCGGCTCGAATCGCACGGCTTCCGGGTGTTCGACCTGAACGACATCGAATCGCTGCCGGTCTATGTCGACGGCGCCGACGAAATCGACGCGAGCGGCGCGATGATCAAAGGCGGCGGCGGCGCGCTCACGCGCGAGAAGATCGTGGCGTCGGTGGCGGACGTGTTCGTCTGCATCGCCGATGCGAGCAAGCGCGTCGACGTGATGGGCACGTTCCCGCTGCCCGTCGAAGTCGTGCCGATGGCGCGCACGGCGATCGGCCGCAAGCTGACGGCGCTCGGCGGCGTGCCGATCGTGCGCGTGACGAAGGACGGCATGCCCTTTATCACCGACAACGGCAACGAGATCATCGACGTGAAAGGCCTGTCGATCACCGATCCTCGCGCGCTCGAAGCACAAATCAACGCGTGGCCGGGCGTGGTGACGGTCGGTCTCTTCGCGGCGCGCGGGGCGAACGTGTGTCTGCTGGGCACGGAGCAGGGCGTCGAGCGCATCGACTACTGAAGCGCCGCAACACAAGCGAAAAAAGGCCGGGCAACGCGAGTCGCCCGGCCTTTTTTGATGTGTGCAAATCAGTACGCGTTGCGTCCGATGAATCCTTTGAACAGCGTCAACGCGACGATCTTGATGTCGAACCAGAACGACCAGTTGTGGATATAGAACAGGTCGAACTTCACGCGGCTCTGCATCTTCTCGACCTTCTCCGTCGCGCCGCGATAGCCGTTCACTTGCGCCCAGCCGGTAATGCCCGGCTTGATGCGATAGCGGAACATGTAGCCGTACACGAGATCCTTGTACAGATCGTCGTGCTCGATCGCGTGCGGACGCGGCCCGACCACCGACATATGCCCGAACAGCACGTTGATGAACTGCGGCAGTTCGTCGAGGCTCGTGCGGCGCAGGAATGCGCCGATCTTCGTCACGCGCGGATCGTTGCGCGTCGCCTGGGTGACATGGCCCGTCGTTTCCTTGTGAACCGCCATCGAGCGGAACTTGTAGATGCGGAACGGACGCCCGTCCGCACCCTTGCGATGCTGCGTGAAGAACACCGGGCCATCGGAGGTCGCCTTGATCGCGATGGCGATCGCCACCAGCAGCGGTGACAGCGCCAGCAGCGCGGCGGCGGCGAAGCAGCGGTCGAACAGCAGCTTCGGCCACATCTGCAGCGTATTGACCGGCGACGTCGTCAGGTTGATGGTCGCGAGGCCGGCGACATCGGTCATCGAATGATTGAAGAGCGAGATGCTGCGCGTGTCGGGAATCAGCCGAAGATTCACGAAGTCATGGCGCAGCGCATGCACGAAGCGATAGATCGTGTGCTCTTGCGACAGCGGCAACGCGAGCCACACTTCGTTGATTTCCTCGGCGCGCACCTTCTCGACGAGTTCATCGAAGTCGTTCAGCACCGGCAGGCGAGCGGATGCGCCTATTCGGCTGCCGACGCCCGTCGCTTGCAGTTCTTCATCGCCCGTCGTATCGAGCAGGCATACCGGCGTGAAGCCCTGCTCGGGCGTGCTGCTCAGGTGCGCGAGGAGGGTACGCGCAAAGCCCTGCGCGCCGACGATCGCCACCGTGCGCTGATTGAAGCCGCGTCCGCGCATCACGCGCAGGCCGAAATGAACGGCGCACTTCGCGAATACGATGAGCGCGCCGGAGATCAGCGTCGAGTAACCCAGCCACAGGCGCGACACCGCATCCATGCGATGCAGCGTGAACGCGAGCAGCAGGGCGCCCGTGACCACGGCGATCCACGCGAGCGTGACGCGCGCGAGCATCATCGGCAGCGGTTTGCCGCGCCAGGTGTCGTACACGCCGAACGCGGGGAACAGTAACAACGCGAGCACGCTATTGAAAGCGATCAGCAGTCTCTCGATATCGCTGAAGTCGAGCGAGGAGAAGCGCATCGAATGCGCGATTACCCCGCCTGCGATGATCAGCGACACGTCGAGAGCGCGTGCCGTCCAGCCGAACATGTCGTGCGTATTGCGCGTCTGCATCTGCATCGTCAGACGCTGGACGCCGACACGGCTTCCTGCGCACGCAGACGCGGCAGAAGACGGTCGAACTCGCGCTTGACCAGGCCGTAGCACTCGCAGGCGCGCGCTTCGAGACCTTCGCGATCCACGACCTTGATGCAGCCGCGGCTGTGATGGATGAGGCCCGCGTCGTGCAGCTTGCCCGCCGCTTCGGTCACGCCTTCACGACGCACGCCCAGCATGTCGGCGATGAGTTGCTGCGTCACTTGCAGTTCGTTCGATGCGGTCCGGTCGATCTCGATCAGCAGCCAGCGGCACAGTTGCTTGTTCAGCGAGTGGTGACGATTACATGCCGCGGTCTGAGCAACCTGCGTGAGCAGGGCTTGCATGTACAGCAGCATCAGGCGGCGCAGGAAGTCGGAGCGGCCGAACTGATCACGCAGCGCCTGCGCGCTCATGCGATAAGCGAAGCCGGGGCACTGCACCTGCACGCGAGTCGGCATCGTTTCACCGCCCGTCAGCACCGGCACACCGGTCATGCCTTCGCGGCCCACGGCGGCGATTTCGACCGAACCGCCGTCTTCCATCGTGTGAAGCAGGGAGATGATGGCCGTCGTCGGGAAGTACACGTGATGAATGCGTTGGCCCGAGTCACAGAGCAGTTGTTCAGTGCGGAGTTGAACGAGTTCGAGATGCGGAGTCAGCGCTTGCCATTCGTGCGCGGGAAGCGCGCCAAGCAGGTGGTTGCCGTGCAGGTCGGACTGGAGGGTCAGCATGATTTTTTCTCTCGTAACTTCGCGCGTTGCGCTTCACTTTTTATACTGGTGTCACCGTTCTCTGGCGCGGCTTGCTGCCGCTACCGAAAACGCCTCACACCAGCCCCGTTAGCAGCCCGTCCTCGCTTGAGTTGATCTAGTTGGTCGCGTCGGTTCGGGTTGCGCGACTCTTTTAGCGAGGACTGTGCCAATGCGGGCAATGTCAATGCTGGTGGGGCCTCGTCGCCGGCGTGCCGGTTGTGATGCGGCGCAGCGCTTCGCTTTTGTTTCAGTCTTGAACATCGGTGGTCTTAAGAATACGAATGCGCCGCGAGGGCTATGGTCAGCGCAATCCCGCGAATCCGCGGCCCGATCTTCGTTCATCACCGTGCGATAAGCCTCGCAGACAACCGCCATCCCGAGCGGACACCTACTATCGTAGGGATAAATAAAATTGATTCATCCGTGTTCCATCCGTTTGGTGGCCTGGCGAACGTGTCATCTGCGCGGGTAGCCGTGAGATCCGCTCGAGCCTTTGCACACGGGGCCTAGCGGGCGTCGAACAGTCAACGCGGCCGATTCTCGCGAAATACCTAAACGTTGCGCCCGCTGCACGTTTTGCCGATTCTGTGGGCAAAGCCTCGTTCGAATGCGCCCTGGCGGACCACGGCGCGGCGTGCTGCGCCCCACATAAGCCTCTGCGAGAGGCCCTACTCCCGGCTGACGAAACCGACGCCAGCGTAAAACGTTTGCGCGTTGAAACCGACGTCTCGTGCTTTTTCGACTGAGGAGAACCGTGGTGCGACCGCACAGAAACGTTTCATCGAGGACAATGTTCGATGCCATTCATCTCATCACATGCCCATGAAATGCGAATGACATATTCGCGTTCGATGACACGCTGTTGGGCCTGCGCCGACACAAGCGGTCGATGTGCCGGCTCAGGCGCGCCATGAAACGATCAACAGACGATATCGGCCAATGGCGGCACGACCCGTTCCCAGGCTTCCTGCATCGCGTCGAACGATGCATCGCACATGTCGTCTTCGGAGCGCGACAGCGCGCGCGCAAGACGGCACTGCATCACCATCGCTTCGCTTGCGATCCTGCGTGCGCCGAGTTGCGTCGACACCGGAATATCGAAGCCCTGCTCGCGCATCCACTGCAGGTAATGCGCGAGCAGCTCGAAGTTCGCGCCGAGCTGTCGCATCACGTTGCACGCATAGAGGCGCGCATAGGGTTCGCCTCGCGCGAGCATCGTATCGACGTGTGCGGGAAACGCGGCGCGCCATCGTTCGATCGGGTTATGCGCCGGACGCCGCAGAAGATGCGCGCAAAGCAGATCAGCGGATGCTTCCGCCAGCGGCGTCCCCGATAACGGATCGCGCACGCGCTTGACGAAGTCCACATGCGGAAAGAGCGTCTGCCCTTGCACTGTGCCCGCTGCACCGGATTGTCCCGCTTCATGCGCGGCGTTGGTTCTCAGAACGCCGTCGTAATCGTCGTCATGGAGCAGGTGATAGCCCGTGTGATGAAAGTAGCCGAGCCGCTTTGCATTGGCATCGATCACGTCGATGCCGATGGTCGTCTTCGCATGTTCCGAGCGATACGACAGGCCGCGCGTGTCCGGCAGATAGTACGCATCGACTTCGACGAGCACGATGTTCTTGCGCCGCGTCTGCACGATGGCGCGTTCTTCGAGCGAATCGAACACCGATAGCTCCTGCACCTGCAATCCGTATAGCTTTTCGATGTCTTCTTGCGGCAGCCGCGCGAGCGTGAACTGATCGTCTTCGAAGTCTTGCATGACGGTGAAGGCGAGCGCCGCATGCGGCTCGAGTCCGTTGCCGTGAAGAAGCTCGATCCATAGATCGACAGGGCTTGCACCATCGCGCCAGATGCGCTCACCGTGATGCAACTCGTGCGCACGATGACGCCGCGCACGCATGCGCAGCGGGTCGAGCGAAACAACGCGTGAACGACTGACGCTGGAAGTCGTCATAGCGCTGGTATGAAACGCGCTCATGGTGTGACCTCGGGACCGGAGAAGCCGGCAACCGATACCGCGTGCGTTTCGAAGTCCTCGTTGTTTTTACCTGCCTTTCTATCGCGTTCGATGGCGGTATGCATTTTGATTTTCCCATGAAGGTGCCGGGCGACGCGAGCGCAATCGACACACGTGCGCAGTCCTTGCGTGCATTTCCGCAAGACGCTTCGACGTATGTGGCGCTGTTTTGAAAGACGTTTCTTCCCCGAACGTCCAATGCGCTTCAGGCCTTATTTGACGGGGCTGCAACGTCGAGTGTCGGTGCGCCCGCGCACTGAAACATTGCCGCGCGCGACTTAACGTTCAATCGTCAACGCCGGGATAACCGGCAAGCAAGGAGAAAAAGAACATGAATTGGAAAATCCTGGATTTCGAACAGCTCACTGCGCGCGAGCTATATCTGATTCTGCGCGCGCGCAGTGCGGTGTTCGTCGTCGAGCAATCGCATGTTCATCTCGATGCGGACGGCCGCGATGAAACCGGCGTACATGTCTTCGCCACCGACGACATGACGCGTGCAATGCCAGTGCTGGCTTATGCGCGCATTCATGAAGGCGATGTCGAAGATCCGGAAGTCGTGGTGGACAAGATACTGACAAGCCCTTTGCGTCGTGGCGACGGCACCGCGCATGCGCTCATCGAACGCGTGCTTGCCGTGTGTGCGGAACGTTGGCCCGGCCGCGCCGTGCGTTTGACGGCTCCCGCCAGCCTGCGCGGTTTCTATGAAGCATTCGGCTTCAGAAAGACCGAAGGACCTTTCCTTGAACATGGGATGCCTTTTATCGGTCTGACGAGAAAGAGCCGTCAGGCGCGCGAAGCGACAGGCTCGGGCAAACGTCCGATCGGCGCAAGCGCATTCGCGGATACGTACGAACTGCTGTAAGCCGTGCCGGCGCGCGTCGAGCCGCTCGCGCGCCGTCCGTCATCACATCCAGAAAAATAACGAATTAACGCGCCCGGCGTACTCACGTATGACCGGTACGCGTGCAACCTGCTCCCCCATGCGAATAGTCCATCTCGCCAGTCACGCGCAGACCATCGGCAACGGCACCGTCAACATGATGGTGGACCTCGCATGCATGCAGGCGCGGATGGGGCAGGACGTGGTGGTGGCTTCATCCGGCGGCGGTTTCGAGCCGCTTTTGCGCCGGCATGGCATCACGCACATTCCGCTTCAGCAGTCGCGCCAGCCTTGGCGCGTGCCGTCGATGATCGCGGGCTTCAACAGACTCATCGATCGTTTCGATCCCGACATCGTTCACGCGCACATGATGACGGGCGCGCTCATCTCGCGCTTCGGCAGCATGCGCCGGCGTTTCGCGCTGGTGACGACGGTTCATCATGACTTGCAGAAGAGCGCATCGCTGGTGCGCGCCGGCGATCGCATGGTCGCCGTGAGCGACGCCGTCGCGCTCACGCTGGAGGAGCGCGGCATCGGCAAGGAGCGGCTCTCGGTCGTGCTCAACGGCGCGGTCGGCGCGCCCCGGCTCGTGTGCCGGCCGATGGCGAGGCAAGTGCGGCTGAGGCACCCGAACGTGGTGTGCGTCGCGGGGCTGTATCGGCGCAAAGGCATCGCCGACCTGCTGAAGGCCTTTGCGCTGGTACGCACGCAATCGGAAGATCAGCGCGAATTCCTGCCGGCGCCGTACCTTTACCTGATCGGCGATGGTCCCGAGCGCAGCGCGATGGAAGCGCTCGCCGCCGAACTCGGCATTGCGGATGCGGTGGAGTTCACGGGCTTTGTCGCAGACCCGCGTCCGTATCTCGCGTGCGCGGATGTGTTCGCGCTCGCCTCGCATCAGGACCCGTGTCCGCTCGTGATCGCGGAGGCGCGCGAAGCCGGGTGCGCCATCGTTGCCACGCGCGTAGGCGGCATCCCCGATTTGCTCGACGATGGCGCGGCCGGCGTCCTCGTGCCCCCGGGCGATCCCGCGCAGTTCGCGGCAAAGCTGCGCTGGCTGCTCATGGATTCGCAGGCGCGCGGCCAGTACGCAGTGCGTGCGACGGAGAATCTCGAGCGTTTGTCGGTCGAGCGCGTGGCCGCCGACTACATGACGGTTTATCAGCAAACACTGGCCGAGCGCCAGTCGCTGGATCTTCGGTCGATGCGAATCGACGCAAGGCGCACGCGCTCTACCAACGGCGCCGCATAAGTGCAGACGAACGCAGTTTTCAGGGTCGCATTCGTCGGGGGAATGTACTAAGCACTGCACGATATTCGCTGCAACGCGTCATACAATAGCCGCCCCCAATCGGGTGAGCGTTCGCGTTCGCACAGAAAGCCTACTGGATGCTTGCTCAAATGACTGTATCAGCGGCCGGCGAATACCACGGCCGAAAATAGTGAACGCCAGCGCCGCGCTGCGGTGCCGCCATTCCTCAGTTTTGCTGATGAATGGAGGCACGCGCGCGGCGCAAGCGCAGCTAGGAGAAACAAGCGGACGGACAAGGCAAGCGGCAGATACGGCGGCGCTTCGTGCGAAGGCGAGAGGGATTACCCTGTCAGGAGTCCCCCCGACTGGTTTTCGACGCCACGAAGACGCAACGTATAGCGCGATGATCGAATGCGAAAGCAGTCATCGTGCCTTGCCGCCAAGGGACGCGCGAAGCGATGCGATGCGCACGGACACACACGGCTACGGACAGGCGGAAAGGGGAGAAGCGTAATGGATGAAAACAAAGAGCGGTCGCTGGTGGCGAAAGTCATGGACGGACTCGTCTCCGGGATCGTCGAGCAAAAATATGGCGCGATATTGCCGCCGCAGGACATTCTCTCGAAAGAATTCGACGTAAGCCGCACCGTGATGCGCGAGGCGCTCTCGATGCTGCTCGCGCGGCACATGCTGGACGTGCGGCCTAAGACGGGCACGCGCATCCGCCCGATGAGCGACTGGCGTCTCATCGACGAAGACGTGGTGAGCTGGCGCTTTCGCGCCAAGCCGGATCAGACGTTCCTGCGCGATGTAATCGAATTCCGCATGCTGATCGAGCCGCGCGCCGCCGCGCTCGCAGCCGCCCGCGCGACGCCCGATGAAATCGCCGGCATCCGCGACGCGTTCGAGGCGCTGTCGCGCCTGCACGTCGGCGAGCCCGGCTATCAGGCGGCGGACGAAGTGCTGCATACGCGCATCGTGGCCGCGAGCGGCAACCAGTTCTTCAGGCAGATGACCGCCATCGTGCGCGGTGCGCTGGTGACGGTGAATCCGATCGTCGATGGCATCGAGTCCGTGCGCGAAGCGACGCTCGCCGCGCAGCTGAACGTCGTCGAAGCGATCGAGGCAAAAGACCCGGCGGCGGCCGAGCGCGCGACGCGGGCGCTCGTCGATCTCGCCGCCGAGGAAGTCGGGCGCGCATTTTCGCTCGAGCGCATGGGCGAGCGCGCGACGCCGCCGGACGTCAACGCTTCCGCAGGCGTCTGACGCCATCGCCCGTCGAAGGGCGACCATGCTGTCCGAGCGAAGCCGGGAGAAGTCCCGGCTTTGTGCTTTCTGCGACGCGTGTTCAGGCACAATGCCCCGCACGACGAACACAACGCGGAGGCGCGCTTGACGCATACCAATACCAATCTCGAAACGGTCCGCTGGGGCATTGTCGGCGCGGGACGCATCGCGCAGCGCTTCGCCGGCAGTCTGCAACACGTGGAAGGCGCGACGCTCGCGGGCGTGTGGTCACGGCGCCCTGAACCTGCCCGCGCGCTCGCCGAGCCGGTCGGCGCGCGTGCGTTCGAGAACTTCGACGCGCTGCTCGACAACATCGACGCCCTGTATATCGCGACGATGCAGGACAGTCACCCGCATTACGCGTTGCGCGCGTTCGAAGCGGGCAAGCCGGTGTTGTGCGAAAAGCCCGCCGCCGTGAACGCGCGCACGCTGCAGCGCATGATCGATGCGGCGCGCGCATCGAAGCTGCTCTTCATGGAGGCGATGAAGCCGCCGTTCTATCCGCTCTATCGCCGCCTGAAGGCGCATCTGCAAAGCGATCCGATCGGCGATATCGGTCTCGTGCGCGCGGGTTGCTCGATGGCGAATGTGCCTTCGGATCATCCGTCGTTTTCACTCGATGCGGGCGGCGGCGCGCTGCTCGATATCGGCATCTACGAGGCGTTTCTCGCAGTCGACTGGCTCGGCGAGGCGATCGACGTGCAGACCATCGGCCGGGTCGGCGCAACGGGCGTCGACGTGTTCGCGAGCCTGAACGTGCGCCACGAGTGCGGCATTTCGCAGACCTTCTGCGGGCTCGACATGCAGGGGCGCGGCGATGCGCTGATCGGCGGAACGCTCGGCACGGTGACGATCCACGAGAACTGGTGGAATTCGGCGCGCGCGACCATCGCTTATACGGACGGGCGCACGGTCGAACTGGACGAGCCGTTCACGGGCGGCGGCCTCAACTACGAGACCGCGCATTTCTGCGAACTGCTGCGCGCCGGCGCGACGGAAAGCCCGGTCATGCCACACGCGACGTCCATGCGCATGATGGCGATCATGGACGCCGCGCGGCGCGATCTCGGCGTGCGCTTTCCCTTCGAGACCGACTGAACGGCAGCGGCGCGCTAGTGGCGTCCCGGCAGCGCGAGACGCCGCTCGAACACGCGCTGCACGACTTCCAGCACGCTGCACAGCACCCAGTAGACGAACGCGGCAGCGAGATAGAGCGGCAGCGGCTGATACGTCGACGCAATCACTTCCTGCGCGCTTCTAAGAAGCTCCGTGACGGTGATGACCGATACGAGCGACGTATCCTTGATGAGACTGATGAGGCTGTTCGACAGGCTCGGCACCGCGATGCGCAGCGCCTGCGGCCCGATCACGTAGCGCAGCGTTTGCGTGCGCGACAACCCGAGGCTGTACGCCGCGAGCCATTGCCCGCTATGGATGCCGAGAATCGCGCCGCGCATGCTTTCCGACAGGTACGCCGCGACGTTCGCCGATAGCGCGATCACGCCGGCGGGCGTCGGTTCGAGCGAGATGCCGAGACTCGGCAAGCCGTAATAGATCACGAATATCTGCACGAGCAGCGGCGTGCCGCGCATGATGCTCACATAGCAGCGCCCGATGGCGACCAGGCCACGGTTGTGGCTGATGCCCATCAACGCGAGCACGACGGCCCCGATGAGGCCGAAGAACATCGAGTAGAGCGCGAACTTGATCGTCAGTAGCGCGCCTTGCGCCAGCACCGGCGCCGATTGAACGAGCAGGGAAGTCGTGGACATGAAAGGGGAAACGTAAGCGGAAAGCGCGCGAATCCGAAGCAAGCGCCGCGCGCAAAGCGCCCATCATAAACCGGACGCCAAAAAGAGAAGGGCGGCACCGCAAAACGATGCCGCCCACTGCCGGATGCCGGTCAGCCCGCGCTTACTTGGCCGGCTTCGTCACGTCGATGCCGAACCACTTGTCGGAGATCTTCGCGAAGGTGCCGTCCTTCTCGAGCTGGGTCACCGCGTCGTCGATCGCTTTCGCGAACTTCGGATTGCCCTTCTTGAACGGAATGCCCGACGGGTTGCCCGCGCCGACGCTCGCGCCGGTACGCAGCGGCAATTGCGAGTTTTTCAGCAGATACGCGAGCATCAGACGGTCGTTGAGCGCGGCGTCGAGACGGCCCGCAGCCAGATCGCGCAGATATTCCGGCGCGCCCGGATACGTCTTGACGTCGATGCCCGGCACCGACTTCGCCATGTCCATGTAGTTCGTGCCGAGGCCGACGCCGAGCTTCTTGCCCTTCAGTTCTTCGAGCGACTTGAACTCGCGCTTGTCATCCGCGCGCTGGATCAGTTGCGCGTTCGAGTAGGTGTACGCCGGCGAGAAGTCGAGCGTTTCCTTGCGCTTGTCGGTGATGCCGACCTGGTTGACGATCACGTCGAACTTGCCTGCCTGCAGGCCCGCGATGATGCCGCTCCACTCCGTCGTGACGAACTCCGGCTTCACGCCGAGCTTCGCGGCGACGGCCTTCGCGATATCCACGTCATAGCCAACGAGTTCGCCCGACGGCGACTTCGAGTTGAACGGCGGGAACGTGCCTTCGAGGCCAACGCGCAGCGTGCCGCGCTGCTTGACCTGATCGAGCAGATCCTCGGCATGCGCAGCCGTGGTGACGGCGGTGAAGGATGCGCCGATCAGGCTGGCGGCGACGAGCTTCTTGAGCGTGGACAGTTTCATCGTGTTGTTTTCCTGGTGTTGGCTTGAGGGCGGCGCGTGTCTCGCGCGTCCGCCCAATAGGTGCGGCATCATAGATAAAACGCAAGCCGCGCGTCATATCGTTTGCTTATGTCGATATTCCTATGCAAGCGCCTCGACGCATTCCGTGACGAGGGCCGGCCCGCGATAAATCAGCCCCGTATAAATCTGCACGAGCGATGCGCCCGCCGCGAGCTTCGCGCGCGCATCCGCGCCCGAGAAAATCCCTCCCACGCCGATGATCGGCACATCCGTGCCCACTTCCGCGCGCAGCTTGCGAATCACTTCATTCGACGCATCGAATACCGGACGCCCTGACAGCCCGCCCGCTTCGTCGCCGTGCGCCATGCCGGCGACGGCGGTGCGCGAAAGCGTGGTGTTGGTGGCGATCACGCCGTCGATGCGATGCGTGAGCAGGGTGCCGGCAATCGACTTGATCTGCTCGTCGTCGAGATCGGGCGCAATCTTGAGCGCGAGCGGCACGAGCTTGCCGTGCAGGTCGGACAGGCGCTGCTGCTTGTCCTTGAGCGCGCCGAGGAGGGCGTCGAGTTCGCCCGCGCCCTGCAACTGGCGCAGGTTCTTCGTGTTCGGCGACGAGATGTTGATCGTCACGTAGCTCGCGAACGGATAGACGCGCTCGAGACAGTAGAGGTAATCGTCGGCGGCGCGCTCGATCGGCGTATCCGCGTTCTTGCCGATGTTGAGCCCCAGCACGCCGCGATAACGCGCAGCCTGCACGTTCGCGACGAACTGATCGACACCGCCGTTGTTGAAGCCCATCCGGTTGATGAGCGCGCCCGCTTCCGGCAGCCGGAAGATGCGCGGACGCGGATTGCCGGGCTGCGCGCGCGGCGTGACCGTGCCCACTTCGATGAAGCCGAAACCGAGCGCCGCGAGCCCGTCGATGCACGCGCCGTCCTTGTCGAGACCCGCCGCGAGGCCGACCGGATTTCTGAACGTAAGACCCATCACCGTGCGGGGAGAGTCGGGGCCGTGTCTGCCAAGCATGCCGGCGAGTCCGGTGCGGCCAGCCGCGCGGAGCATGCGCAGCGTCAGGTGATGCGCGTCTTCCGCGTCCATGCGAAAGAGGCGCGAACGCGCGAGCGGGTAGAGAGAACTGAACACGAAATGAAAGCCGGCGACGGCGAATTTTTTGAGACCGCTATTTTAGCGGCTTTGGCGCGTCTGCCGGACTGCCTGAAGCGCCCGGACGCGCGGCGGCTATTTCGGCTGGCCCGGGCCGTTCATGCGCCCGGGCATCGGCAGCGCGCCCGCCGAGTGCGTCGAGGCGGGATCGAGCAGCGACCAGTGGCCGTCTATCAACCCTTCCAGCGGCCGGAAATTGGCCTTGTACGCCATCTTTTCGCTTTCGCGAATCCAGTAGCCGAGATAGACGTGCGGCAAGTCGAGGCTTTTCGCCTGCTCGATCTGCCAGAGAATGTTGAACGTGCCGAAGCTCGTCTTCGGCATATCGGGCTCGAAGAACGTATAGACCGACGAGAGCCCGTCGCCGAGGATGTCGATCATGCTGATCATGCGCAGCGGGCCGGGCGCATCCGGCTTGTCTGGCGAGGGCCGCTCGCGGAATTCGACGAGCCGCGAGTTGATCCGGCTCTGCAGCAGGAACTGCTCGTACTGATCGCGGCTGTCGCGGTCCATGCCGCCGCCCGCATGCCGCGCCGACTGGTAACGCATGTAAAGCGCGTAATGCTCTTCGTCGTAATGCAAAGGCGCGACGCTCGCGACGAGACCGCCGTGCAGCTTCCACACGCGCCGCTGCGCCCGGTTCGGCACGAAGCGCCCGACCGGCACGCGCACCGGAATGCAGGCGCGGCAGCCGTCGCAGTAGGGGCGATAAGTGAACACGCCCGAGCGCCGGAAACCGGCCTTGACCAGTTCCGTGTAGACATCGGAGTTGATGAGATGGCTCGGCGTCGCGACTTGCGAGCGCGCGACGCGCCCTTCCAGATAACTGCAAGGGTAAGGCGCTGTTGCATAGAATTGCAGCGCGGAAAGCGGTGACAGCGGCAGCTCGTTCGGATGTGTCACGTTGGAGGCTCTCGCAGGCGTCGTCTCTCGTGGCCGGCATCGCCGGCTTTTGGGCAAGCGGCGCCTGGCTAATCGTGCTTGTCGTCAGTACTGCGTTGCAAGCGTCGCGCCTGGCGGGACGCAACGCGCTGAAGTCGTCAGCGCGCGGGCGTCTCGATGAGACCGGCGAGGACGGATTTGTCGAAGCGCCAGGCAATGGGCGGTTCGGCGACTGCCTTGCGCAGATGCGCGACGAACGCGCGGCGGGCAATCTCGCGGCCGCCCAGCGACGCCAGATGCGACGTGTTCTGCTGGCAGTCTATCATCTCTATTTCGTTGCGGCGCAAGTGTCCGACGAGTGCGGCAAGCGCGATTTTCGACGCATCGGTGCGGTGCGCGAACATCGATTCGCCGAAGAACATCCGCCCGAACGAGACGCCGTAAAGCCCGCCGACGCGCACGCCGTTGAACCACGTCTCCACGCTATGCGCTTTCCCCTGGCGATGCAGCGACGTGTACGCATCCACGATATCCGCCGTGATCCACGTGCCGCGCTGGCCCTCGCGCGGCGTCTGCGCGCATGCGCGCATGACGGCGGGGAAGTCGTCGTCGACGCGCACTTCCCACAGCGGATCGCGCACGACATGCTTGAGCGTCTTGCGCAGCGAATGCGACACCTTGAACTCGGCCGGCACGAGCACCATGCGCGGGTCGGGGCTCCACCAGAGCACCGGCTGGCCGTCCGAGTACCACGGGAAAATGCCGCGCCCGTAAGCGTCGATAAGGCGCGCGGGCAGCAGATCCGCGCTCGCGGCGAGCAAGCCCGGCGCACCGCTCGATGCGCCGAGCGCGCGCTCGACGGGCGGGAACGGATCGTCAAATGCGAGCCAGGGGACCATGGTCGGCGGGCGCTGCTTCAGCCTTCACGCAAGGTGCGGAAGATATCGCCCGTGTGCAGCGTGAAATTGCCGGCGGCGCGGTCGGCAAAGAAAAAGCGCAGCGTCTGCCCGACCGTCGGAAACGCGATCTCGTCCCACGGAATTTCGCTTTCCTCGAAAAGACGCACTTCGAGACTTTCCTCGCCGGCATCGACTTCGATGTCGAGCAGCCGCGCCAGATAGAACAGATGCACCTGATGCACGTGCGGCACGTTGAGCAGCGTGAAAAGGCTCTGAATCTCGACGCGCGCGCCGGCTTCCTCCAGCGTTTCGCGCGCCGCGCCTTCGCTCGTCGTCTCGTCCATTTCCATGAAGCCCGCGGGCAGCGTCCAGTAGCCGTAGCGCGGCTCGATCGCGCGGCGGCACAGCAGGACCTTGTCGTCCCACACCGGTACGGTGCCCACGACATTGCGCGGATTCTGGTAGTGGACGGTGCCGCACTGGCCGCACACATAGCGCTCGCGGTTGTCGCCGGGCGGAATGCTCAGGCCGACCTCATGGCCGCAGACGGAACAGAATTTCATGGAAATGGATGGCGGAAAGTGTGGTGCGAGTGTATCACCGGGGCGGGGTGGCTTTGGCGCGTGACGGTCGTTCGGTTTCTTTATCTTCGATGCTTCGCGCGCGGGCGAAGCCGGCCGGCTACTCGCTACAATAGTTGCTCATAACCTGCCGTCTCATCACACAAGCGCGCCGCGCGCCTCAGCGAACCCATGTCATCACAACCCCGTCCTCCGATGCTCGCCACCGCCGACGCCCTCGGCCTTCTGCTCGATGCCGCGCGCCGGGTGGATGGCATTGAGCGCATCGACACGCTCGATGCGCTCGGCCGCGTGCTGGCCGCCGACGTGATCTCACCGCTCGACGTCCCGCCGATGCACACCAGCTCGATGGACGGCTACGCGGTCCGCGCCGCCGATCTCGCCGCCGCCAGCGACGCCGCGCCGGTTGCGCTGCCCGTTTCGCAGCGCGTGCCGGCGGGCCACACGGCCGGGCCGTTCGCGGCGGGCACGGCGGCGCGCATCTTCACGGGCGCGACGGTGCCGCCAGGCGCGGACGCGGTCGTGATGCAGGAGATGGCGCGCGCATCCGGCGACGGGAGCGTCGCGTTCGCGCAAGCGCCCGAGGCGGGCGAATGGATCACGCGGCAGGGCGCGGACATCGAACGCGGCGCGGTGATCCTGCCGGCGGGCACGCAACTGACGCCGCAGGCGCTGGGGCTTGCGGCATCGGTCGGATGCGCGTCGCTGGAAGTCGTGCGCCGTGTGCGCGTCGCGATATTCTTTACCGGCGACGAACTGCGCATGCCCGGCGAGCCGCTCGCGCCCGGCGCGATCTACAACTCGAACCGCTTCACGCTGCGCGCGCTGCTCGCGAAGCTCGGCTGCGACGTCACCGATTTCGGCATCGTGGTGGATCGGCTGGACGCGACCCGCGATACCCTGCGCCGCGCCGCGCTCGAGCACGACCTGATTCTGACGTGCGGCGGCGTGTCGGTCGGCGAGGAAGATCACGTGAAGCCCGCTGTCGAGGCGGAAGGCCGCATCGCCATGTGGCAGATCGCGATGAAACCGGGCAAGCCGCTCGCGTTCGGCGCGGTGAGGCGCGGACCGGCAAGCGAACCGGACGAGGCATATTTCATCGGCTTGCCGGGCAATCCGGTATCGAGCTTTTGCACGTTCCTGCTCTTCGTGCGGCCGTTTATCCTGCGGCTGGCGGGCGTGGCGAACGTCGCGCCGCGCGTCTACTCGATGCGCGCCGACTTCACGCAGAAGAAGGGCGACCGCCGCAACGAATTCCTGCGCGCGCGGGTGAACGAGACGGGCGGACTCGACGTGTTTCCGAACCAGAGTTCGGCGGTGCTGACGTCGACGGTATGGGGCGACGGACTCATCGACAATCCGCCGGATCATGCGATCAGCGCCGGCGAGATGGTGCGCTTCATCCCCTTTTCAGAATTGATGCGCTAATCGATGGCGAAGGACCAGCGTAAATGAAAGTCGAACTGAGATTTTTTGCGAGCGTGCGCGAGGCGCTGGGCGTCGCCAACGAGACCGTGAGCGTGCCGGATACGGTCGTCAATGTCGGCGACGTGCGCGCCTGGCTGCGCATGCGCGGCGGCGTGTGGGCCGAGACGCTCGCGGAAGGCCGTGCGCTGCGCATGGCCTGCAATCACGTGATGACGAACGCCTCGCAGCGCATCACCGATGGCTGCGAAGTCGCATTCTTCCCGCCGGTAACGGGCGGCTGACATGACGACGCCCGCCAAAATCCGCGTGCAGGAAGCCGATTTCGATCTCGGCGCGGAAGTCGCCGCACTGCGCGCCGACAATCCGAAGGTCGGCGCGGTGGCGTGCTTCATCGGCACGGTGCGTGACCTGAACGAAGGCAGCGCCATCGAGACGATGGAACTCGAGCACTATCCGGGCATGACCGAGAAGTCGCTGGAAGCGATCGCCGATCAGGCGCGCGAGCGCTGGCCGGGCTCCGACGTGCTGATCGTGCATCGCGTGGGGAAGCTGAAGCCGCTCGATCAGATCGTGCTCGTCGCGACGACGGCGATGCATCGCGCCGAAGCGTTCGAATCGTGCGCGTTCGTGATGGACTATCTGAAGACGCAAGCGCCCTTCTGGAAGAAGGAGAAGACCGAACGCGGCGAGCGCTGGGTGGACGCCCGCGAATCGGACGACGCCGCGCTCGCGCGCTGGACGACGCCGGAAAACTGATCGCTATCGCTCGTCGACAGGCTTGCCGACGAATTTCGCGGGAAACGGCTCGCCGGCGGGGCGCTCGGGAAAGCGCGGCTCATCGTTGCCGCCGGTGCGCTGGCGTTTCAGCGCCGCCAGCAGTTCCTCCTGTTCGGCGGGGATCTGGTAGTCCCAGCCGAACTTGCTCAACTGGAGGCTCTGCGCGATGCGCAACGCCGGTTCCATGAACTGCACCGCGGCGGCCGGCGCGTAGCGCGCTTCGACCATGTTCAGGAACAGCGACAGCCAGCGCGCGAAGTGACGCGGCTCGATGCCTTCCAGCGGCCGATGCGCCTCCTGCACGTTCCCGCGATACTGCTTCGAACCGAGCACGAGGCTCGACCAGAAGGTCGTCATCTTCGCGAGATGCTCGTCCCAGCGGCCGGCCAGTTCGCGGGCGAAGATCGGGCCGAGCAAGGGATCGTCGTCCACGCGGCGGTAAAACGCTTCGACCAGCGCGCGGATGTTGGTTTCGTTCGGTTCGCGCTCGCGCGTGTCGGCGGCGCTCGGAGGCTCTTGACTCATGGCGTAGATCGGTCGGGCAGACGTCGATGGGGTATTTCCTGACGGCAGGCACTCATTGGCGCAAAATGCGTGTCTCATGCAGGCTGCGCCCGGATATTAGACCGCGTGACGCCCACGCGGGTCGATCGCCCCTTGGGATCGCGCGGCTTTATTGCCGCACCCGGCTCTCCACTCATCGCACGACATCATGCGACTGACCGACTACACCGATTATGCGTTGCGCGTCCTGCTCTACTTGTCGGTGCGGCCGTCGGGCCTCTCGACGATTCAGGAAATCGCCGACGCCTACGGCATCTCGCGGAACCATCTGATGAAGATCGTCCAGCAACTGGGAGACCTGGGCTGGGTGGAGACGGTGCGCGGGCGGCGCGGCGGCCTGCGGCTCGCCGAGCGGGCGCGTTCGCTGACGATCGGCGAGATCGTGCGGGCAACCGAGAGCGATTTCGCGATCGTCGGCTGTTTCGCGCGCGAGGGCGATCATCGCCATTGCGTGATCCAGCCGGTCTGCCGGTTGCGCGGCGCGCTCGCCGCCGCCCGCGATGCCTTTCTCGCCGAACTCGACAAGCGTACCGTTGCCGAACTCTCGGAGCCGGAGAACGAACTCGCGCGGCTGCTGGGCGTCGCGAATGAGGGCGCCAGGCCCGCGATTGCGATCGTATCGTCCGATACGCCGCGCTGAACGTCCGTTCGCGCTACGGCCCGAATCCAAAGACGCCGTTCGCGCGCCCAAAGACCCAAAAAAATGCGCTCGTTGAGCGAAACCATGCTTGAAAGCGGGCGAAACTGCCTCATTTTGGTCGTATTCAGAATTGGAGCTGTCCAAAAATGAGAATCGACAAACTCACCACCAAGTTTCAGGAAGCCTTGTCCGACGCGCAAAGTCTGGCGGTCGGCAACGACAATCAATATATCGAGCCTGTGCATCTGTTGTCCGCGTTGCTCGCACAGCGCGACGGCTCCGCGCGCTCGCTGCTGTCGCATGCGGGCGTGCAGGTTCAGGCGCTGCAGTCGGCGGTGAACGACGCGATCGGCCGTCTGCCGCAAGTGCAGGGCACCGATGGCAACGTGCAGGTCAGCCGCGATCTGGCGGGCCTGCTCAACAACGCCGACAAGGAAGCGCAGAAGCTCAACGACACCTACATCGCGAGCGAGATGTTCCTGCTGGCGGTCGCCGATGACAAAGGCGAAGCCGGCCGCATCGCGAAGCAGCACGGGCTCACGCGCCGTGCGCTGGAAGCCGCGATCAACGCGGTGCGCGGCGGCGCGCAGGTCAACAGCCAGGACGCCGAAAGCCAGCGCGAGGCGCTCAAGAAGTACACCGTCGATCTGACCGAGCGCGCACGCGCCGGCAAGCTCGATCCGGTGATCGGCCGCGACGACGAAATCCGCCGCTCCATTCAGATCCTGCAGCGCCGCACGAAGAACAACCCCGTGCTGATCGGCGAGCCGGGCGTCGGCAAGACGGCGATCGTCGAAGGTCTCGCGCAGCGCATCGTCAACGGCGAAGTGCCGGAGACGCTCAAGGGCAAGCGCGTGCTGTCGCTCGACATGGCGGCGCTGCTCGCGGGCGCGAAATATCGCGGCGAGTTCGAGGAACGCCTGAAGGCCGTGCTGAACGACATCGCGAAGGACGAAGGGCAGACCATCGTCTTCATCGATGAAATTCACACGATGGTCGGCGCCGGCAAGGCCGAAGGCGCGATGGATGCGGGCAACATGCTGAAGCCTGCGCTCTCGCGCGGCGAGCTGCATTGCATCGGCGCGACGACGCTCGACGAGTATCGCAAGTACATCGAGAAGGATGCGGCGCTCGAGCGCCGTTTCCAGAAAGTGCTCGTGGATGAACCGTCGGTGGAAGCGACCATCGCGATCCTGCGCGGCTTGCAGGAGAAGTACGAGCTTCACCACGGCGTCGAGATCACCGATCCGGCGATCGTCGCGGCGGCGGAACTGTCGCATCGCTATATCACCGACCGTTTTCTGCCGGACAAGGCCATCGATCTGATCGACGAAGCGGCGTCGCGCATCAAGATGGAAATCGATTCGAAGCCCGAAGAGATGGACAAGCTGGATCGCCGTCTCATTCAGTTGAAGATCGAACGCGAGGCGGTGAAGAAGGAGAAGGACGAGGCATCGCAGAAGCGCCTGCAGCTCATCGAAGAGGAAATCGAACGGCTCAACCGTGAGTATTCCGATCTCGAAGAAATCTGGACCGCCGAGAAGGCCGCGGTGCAGGGCAGCGCGCAACTGAAGGAAGAAATCGAGAAAGTGCGCGCCGATATCGCTCGTTTGCAGCGCGAGGGCAAGCTCGAGAAGGTCGCCGAGTTGCAGTACGGCAAGCTGCCCGAACTCGAAGCGCGGCTGAAGCAGGTCACGCAGGCCGAATCGCAGGAGCAGAACAATCCGACGCGTCCGCGTCTCTTGCGCACGCAGGTCGGCGCGGAGGAAATCGCGGAAGTGGTGTCGCGTTCGACGGGCATCCCCGTGTCGCGCATGATGCAGGGCGAGCGCGAGAAGCTGCTGCAGATCGAGGGCAAGCTGCATGAGCGCGTCGTCGGCCAGGATGAAGCGATCGGCGCGGTGGCCGATGCGATTCGCCGTTCACGCGCGGGTCTTTCCGATCCGAACCGTCCGTACGGTTCGTTCCTGTTCCTAGGGCCGACGGGCGTCGGCAAGACGGAACTGTGCAAGGCGCTCGCGGCGTTTCTGTTCGATTCGGAGGAGCATCTTATCCGCATCGACATGAGCGAATTCATGGAGAAGCACAGCGTCGCGCGGTTGATTGGCGCGCCGCCGGGATACGTTGGTTACGAAGAGGGCGGCTATCTGACTGAAGCGGTGCGCCGCAAGCCGTATAGCGTGATTCTGCTCGATGAAATCGAGAAGGCGCATCCGGATGTGTTCAACGTGCTGCTGCAAGTGCTGGACGATGGCCGCATGACCGATGGACAGGGCCGTACCGTGGACTTCAAGAACACGGTGATCGTCATGACGTCGAATCTCGGATCGCATGTGATTCAGGGCATGGTCGACGAACCGCACGACAAGGTGAAAGACGCGGTCTGGGAAGAAGTGAAACTGCATTTCCGGCCGGAGTTCCTGAATCGTATCGACGATGTCGTGGTATTCCATTCGCTCGACCGGGCGAATATCGAGTCGATCGCGAAGATTCAACTGCAGCGCTTGCATGACCGGCTGGCCAAGCTGGATATGCAGCTCGACGTGTCGGATGCGGCGCTGGAGCAGATCGCGAAGGTGGGTTATGACCCGGTGTTCGGTGCGCGGCCGTTGAAGCGGGCGATTCAGCAGGAGATCGAAAATCCGGTGGCCAAGCTCATTCTCGCGGGGCGCTTTGGGCCTAAGGATGTGATTCCGGTTGATATCCGGGATGGCGAGTTCGTGTTTGACCGGGTGGTGCATTAAGGTGTGGTTTGCTCCCTTGCTACGGCAGGGGAGCGGTGGAAAGGCAGCGGGGGACCGTTGCCTTTTTTCTTGGGTAGTACGTGGTTAGAACTGGCTAGCCTGATTGCAGCGCGGCTTGCGCGCCCGGTGCGGTTTGTTGCGCCTGAATGAAGTCGTTTTGGCGATTCACGCAGCAAGGAGATGTCCACGCCAGGAGCGACTTGGCAACCGTCGCGGCGCGTCCATCGTCGCGAAAGGTCCGCCCTGTAGTACGGGATTTCGAAGTCGGAAATTTGCATGAGGTGGCTTCGGTATTTAGTTTGGATGCCGTATCAAGTCCACCTCGCTGTTCAGCCCCTACGGACTGACATTCTCTGCATAGATGGATTGGAGAAGCAGCGCCTGCATATCGTGCGGGCCGAGCGTGATCGCGTTTCTCGCATAGCTGCATGCTTGCGCCACTACGGCGAAACGCCAGCGGTTCGCCTGAACCGCATGCGCGCCTTTCTTTAAGCCCCGGAGTCGAAAAAGCAAAAGCCCCGCCCGGCTTCGCCGGGCGGGGCTTTCGAGTCATCCCAATGCAGGACGAACCGCGTATTATCCCTGCTTTGGGCTCTCGCTTCCCCCGAACAGCCCGGCGAGGCCGCCCAGCGACCCCAGCACGCCCGTCAGATCCAGCTTTCCTTCCGGCGGCACTTCGCCGTTCGGCGTAGCACGGTCGACGATATGCGGCAGCACCGTCGCCAGCAATCCCGAAAGCTGATCGCCCGACACGCCCGCCTTCTGCGCCAGCGCGCCGACATTCTCGGAGCCGAGCACATTAGTCAGCAGTCCCGGGCTAATCGGCTTGTTCTCACCCGTGCCGATCCACGACGACACGATATCGCCCGCGCCGTTCTGATGGAAACGCTGAATCAGGCCCGCGATGCCGCCAGGCTGGCTGTTGACGAACTCAAGCGCCGCCGCGATCAGCGCGGCCTGACCGCCGCCGCTCTGGCCGCCTTGTTGCGACGAGTTGCCGAGGGAGGAGGCGAGGATATCGAGTAGGCTCATTTCTATCTCACTACAAAAGGTTTCGGGTAACGTTGCGCTTCACAGACCGCTGGCGGCCGTGGCGCTCGCCGCTTTGTCTTTCTTGCGCTTTGATTTGGACGCTTTCGCGTCGCTCGTCGCGGCCGATGCCGATGCTGCGGCACTCGTCGCGCTCGATTTCTTCTTGCCGGAAGCAGTGGACGGGCCCGACGCCGGCGTCACAGCCGGCGTCCGCTCGTTCGTGGCCGCGGGCGATGTCGCCGCAGTCGCCGCCGTCGATGACCTGATCGTCGAATTGGGCGCCGCGCCGCCCTGCGGCTTCGTCGACGAGGGCGTCGAAGTCTTGCCGGTCGGCGGCAGCGACGAGCCGCCGATGGTCAGTCCATTCTCCTCCAGCTTCGCCACCGATTTCGTGCCGAGGCCCTTCACACGGTTCGCGAGGTCGTCCGCGTCCTTGTACGGTCCGTTCTTCGTGCGTTCATCGACGATCGCCTTCGATTTTACCGGCCCAAGCCCTTTCACCGCTTCGAGCGCGGCTTGATCGGCGGTATTGACATCGACGGCGGCCAACGCGGCGCCGATGGACAGCATGAACGCAACGCACAGCATCAACAGCTTCTTCAGCATGACGACACTCCGGACAAAGGAATTGAAACAGTGGATCGGAAACGCTCAGGCACGTACCGCCGAAGGAATCAGGCAGGCAACGCCGTCAAGCATAGGACAATTTCCCGCCCTGGGCGCCGAACGTGGGCATTTTGCATGACCCGGCAGGATGCGCCGCGCTTGCGCACAATCTTTAACGTCGGAGAGATAAGAAGCCTGCCGCGAAGCAATTGCCGGCAAGAGAACTTTCGCGATGCCAATGTTCGCGTGATCCAGGCAACTTATTTCGATGCCGGCCCGGCTGTCTTTGCGAACGCACCGCGCACTTCGAAGCCGACCTTGTCGACCGTTTCGCCGCGCGCATCGACGAGTTCGAGCACGTGCCGGCCCGGCCACGGCAGCCAGGCGGCGCGGGCATCGTGACCGAACGGCTTGCCATCGAGCCGCCAGACGAGACGGCCGCCGCCCGTGCGTTCGAACCACACGCGCTGGCGCGCGGGCGGAATGTCGGGATCGAGCGCGAAAATGGTGCCGTCCGTCGGCGCGCCGATTTTCGCGGCCTTGGCATCGAGGCGCACGGTGCGGGCTGCCGCCGCAGCCGTCGCCGTCAGGCCGATCCGGTCCATCTGCGTGCCGCGCACGAACCATTCGTCGCGCGCCGGCTCGATATCGTCCTGATACGCGACGCGCGTCTTCACGACGCCCGGCGGCGCATCGGGCGCGCGGCTGCCTGTACGCCGATGCAGATAGTTGACGAGCGCATTCCACGCGGGCGCTGCGCCCGTCACGCCGGAGACGTCCCACATCGGCGCGCCGTCCGCGTTGCCGACCCACACGCCCACCGTATAGCGCGACGTGAACCCGACCGTCCAGTTGTCGCGCATGTCCTTGCTGGTGCCGGTCTTGACCGCGCTGAACGTGCGGGTGGCGAGCACGCTGTCGAAGCCGAACGTGCGGGTGCGCGCGTTGTTGTCGGCGAGCATGTCGGTGACGATGAAGCTCGCCTCCGGGCTGAACGCGCGCGTTCCGGCAGGCGCCGCCGGATGGTCCGCCAGATCGAAAACGGGCCGCGCGATGCCCCCGTTCGCCAGCGCCCGATACGCATTCGTAAGCGAGGCGAGCGTCACATCGGCGCTGCCGAGCGCGAGGCTGAAGCCGTAGTAATCGCCCGCTTGCGACAGCGGCAGGCCCAGGGCGACGAGCGTCTTCGCAAAGCGATGCGGCGTCACCAGCACGAGCGCCCGCACGGCCGGCACGTTCAGCGACGAGCCGAGCGCCGTACGCACGCTTACCCAGCCCTTGAAGTCGTGATCGTAGTTCTGCGGGATATAGAGGCCGCCGCCCGTCGCGAGATCGAGCGGGGCGTCGTTGAGCAGCGTGGCGGCGGTCAGGCGCTTTTCGTCGATCGCCTGGGCGTACAGGAAAGGCTTGAGCGTCGAGCCGGCCTGACGTTGCGCGAGCACGGCATCGACCTCGGGTGCGTTCGACAAGCCGCCCGCCGATCCGACCCACGCGAGCACTTCGCCCGAAGCATTGTCGATGACGATCGCCGCCGCGTCGTGCACGTTGCGCGGATGTGCCCGCGCGTTCAGCTCGGCCAGCGTGCGGGCGAGCGTGTCGCGGGCGAAGCGCTGAAGCCGCGCATCGAGCGTCGAACGCACGCGCGCGCCGGCTGCGGGATGCACTTCACCCGCGATACGCCGCGCGAAATGCGGCGCGAGCGCATCGTCTCCGCGCGCGTACGACGGCGCCGAGGCCGTGCGCGTGAGCGTCAGTTGCGCGTAGCTATCGAGATTGACGCAGGGATCGGCGGCCTTCTGTTTGCCGTCTGCGTGCAAGGACTGCATGTCGCGCAGGATGAGGCACGCGCGAGCCGCGACTTTCGCATACGGCGCGTTCGGCGCGCGCACGAGCGCGGCGGCCAGCGCGGCTTCACGCTCGTCGAGGCCCGAAGGCGCCTTGTCGAAGAGCGTCTGCGACAGCGCCGACAGTCCGATGACCTCGCCGCGAAACGGCACCAGGTTCACATACGCTTCGAGGATCTGATCCTTGCGCCACGTGCGCTCGAGCCACAACGCGCTGACCGTCTGCTGCGCCTTTTCCGCGAGCGACCGCCGCCCGGACGGCTTCCTGCCTTCATCGCCGATGAGACCGGTGAGCTGCATCGTCATCGTCGATGCCCCGCGCGTGCGCGTGTTCCACAGGTTGCCCCACGCGGCGGCGGCGGCCCCGCGCCAGTCGACGCCCGCGTGCTCGTAGAATCGTTTGTCCTCCGAAACGACGATCGCTTCGCGCAGCGCCGGCGACACCTCCGCAAGTGCGATCCAGTCGCCGCGCCGCGCGCTCTTGTCGATGCGCGTGCGTTGCAGCGTTTCGCCGTCGCGGTCGAGCAGCAGCCAGTCGGAACTGCGCCAGTTCGCGCGCACGTCGTCGAAGCTCGGCGCGGCATGAGAGGCCGCGCAGAGCGCCATCGCGATGACGAAGCAGGCGGCGCGCTTCACGATGTCACTTCGCCGCGAGCGGCTTGACGACCATCGGCGCATTCGGCAAAGCACCGAAGGTCGACGGAGCGTAGAGCGCTTCGACGCGCGTCGGCGGCAGGCCGAACGTGCCGGCGTTGTTGAGCCGCATCGTGTATTCGACCTTCAGCGCGCCCTTCGGCAGATAGTCGTAATACGCGCGATAGCCGTCGAAACTGCGCTCAATGAACGTCGCCCACGCCGCGCCGTCCTGCTTCTCGCCGCGCGTCGCCGCTTCGGAATCGCGGCCGAGGCCGGAGCCGAGGACGGTCGCGCCGGCGGGAATCGGATCGTTGACGACGACCCAGGCCATGTCGCTTTGCGCGTCGATCTCGAGCCGCACGCGCACGATGTCGCCACGCGAGAGCACGCCTTTGACCGCGGGCTCGACGGGCGTCACCGTTTTCGTGATGCGATAGCCGGCCGCGAGCGGCGCCTTCAGCGCAACTGCCGCAAGGCTTTCGATGGTCGCCCACGGCTTGCCCGTGCCGTTTTGCGTCAGGGTGAGCGAGCCGGTCGACCACGGCAGCATCGTGCTGCGCGTGTTGGCGGTCTTGGTGATCGGCGTGGCCGACGCCGTCGACGCCGTCGCCGCCGGCGCGGCTGCATCCCAGTTCACGTCACGCACCGACGAGCCGAGCGCGACCGCCGTGCTGCCCGTCACTGGCGTGCTTTCGAACAGGCGCGAGAAGCGGCCGACCGCGAGCGATCCCCACAGATTGGCCGTGGTCGTCTGCCATGCGCCGTGCTGCTGCATCGCGAGCAGGCCCGCGACGAGACGCGGCATCTCCTCCTTCCAGCCGGGCGCATCGGCGAAGAGCAGGGCAGTGCGTGCGGCGTTCGTCTCGACGCTCGTCATGAGCCACCAGAGGTCGTCGTCGTGCTCGGTGGAGAAACTGAGGCGCGTGCCTTGATACGTGAGCCGCGCACGAATGATCTGCTCGGCCTGCGCGCGCTTTTCTTCGCGATTCGGGATGCCGTCGACGCGCGACAGAATCGCGTAATAGTCGAGCACCGCCGATGTCGGCCACTGATTCGGCGCAACCGTGATCGAGCCGAGCATGCGCGGCTGCGCGAGACCGTAACGCGAGAGCGCTTCGATGGCCGCGAGCTTCTCGAAGTCGAGATCGTTGCGCGGCGCCCAGAACTTGCGTTCGACCTTGCCTTCGACGAAGTTCGCGAGGCCCGCCGTCAGCCGGTCGCGCAGATCGGCGGGGAGCGCGAAGCGGCGATCCGCCTTCGCGGCTTCGTCCGTCACGGCAAGCAGATACGCACTGAGCGCCGGGCTGCCGCTCGCGCGCTGATCGTCGAGCGGCGGGAAGTAATTCGCGAGGCCATCACCATCGAGATAAGCCGGCATGCGCGTGAGCACGCCTTGCCATTGCGCGGCGTCCATCAAGCCGAGTGCGCGCGAGGTCTGCTGTTCGAGGCAGTTGTACGGATAACGCTCGAACCAGCGGCGCACGCCCGGCAAGCCGTCCGCGAGCTTCGGTTGCAGCGATACCGCGACGCCGCCGCGCACCGCGCCATTGGCCGCTTTCGTCGCATCGGCGGGCGGCGCGACGGGCAGCGCGAGCGTGCCATCGACCTGTGCGATGGTCGCCTGCTGCACCGTCACCGGAATCGCTGCGACGACGCGCTGCGTGAGTTTCACGGCGTCGGTGGCCTTGCCCGTGCCTTGCTCGCTGGCGCTCACATCCCAGACGAGGCTGGCGGAAGCGTTCGCGCCGAGCACATCCGGCGTGGTCACATCCCAGGCCACTTCCTGCGACGATCCCGCCGCCAGTTCGATGGTCCGCGCATCGACCACGAGCGGACCCGCGTGCGGCGCAAGCACGACGCGCATCGTGCGGGACGTCGCGTTGCGCAGCGTGAACTGCGCGCGGAACGCGTCGCCGACGCGCACGAGCGGCGGCAATCCGGAGATGAGCTGCAAGTCCTGCGACGTCTGAATCGATGCGCTGCCCGTGCCGAAACGGCCCGCGCCGACAGCCGCGATCGCGACGATCCTGAAGCGCGTGAGCGCGTCATTCAGCGGGACATCGACCGACGCTTCGCCGTTGGCATCGAGCGTGACGCGCGGATTCCACAGGAGCAGCGTATCGAAGAGTTCGCGAGTCGCGCCGTGTCCGCCGCCGCCGCCCGCGGGCACCGCCTTGCGCCCGAAGTGACGCCGCCCGACGATTTCCATTTGCGCGGTCGCCGTTTCCACGCCGTATGCGCGCTGTTGCAGCATCGCGTCGAGCACGTCCCAGCTTTGGTTGGGCATGAGTTCGAGCAAGGCTTCGTCGACGGCGGCGACGGCGATCTGCGTGCCGGCCGGCGCGGGTTTGCCATCGGGCAGGGCGGCCTTCACCTTCACATGCGCAGTCGTGCGCACCGAATACGACTTCGCGTCCGGACTCACGCTGACCGCGAGCTTGTGCGACGCCGTGCCGACTTTGATCGACGCAAGCCCGTAACGGAACGCGGGCTTCGACAGATCGACGAGCGGCGTCGGCGCCTGATACTGACGCCCTTCGTACCAGAACGCACGCGCCCATTCGACCGGCGCTTTCCAGCCCCACGTGAAGAACGAATACCACGGCACCTCGCGCACGCGTCCGCGCAGCGCGAGCACCGACACGTACACGTTCGGCCCCCACGCGTCCTGCACCTTCAGCTCGACGGTCGGATCCTTGCCGTTCAGTTCGACGACGCGCGTTTCGACGATGCCCTCGCGCTCCACGGCGACGAGCGCCGTCGCAGCACGAAACGGCATGCGGACCTGGAAGCGCGCGGTTTCACCCGGCTCGTAGCCGGTTTTTTCCGGCAACACGTCGATGCGGTCCGTGTTCTCGCCGCCGAACCACAGTTCGTCCTCGCGCGTGACCCAGACCGACGTGCTCGCGTTGGCTTCGTGGCCGTCGCCGTCTTTCGCGACCGCGATCAGATCGACGTTGCCCGCCTGCCTAAGCTTCGCGTCGCAGGAGAGCAGGCCGTGATCGTCGCTCTTGCCGCTGCAGAGCGTGCCGAGGTCGCTGGTCTCGCTGTGGTTGTCGTAGGCATAGAAGCCGCCGACCATGCGCTTGCGCGAGCTGGACATCACGCGCGCAATGCCCCTGATTTCGATCGATACCCCCGCACGCGGCTTGCCTTGCAGGTCGAGCGCGAGCGCCTGAACCGGCACGGTATCGCCGACCGACACCCAATGCCCGGCCTTCACGCCGACAGCGACCGCGGCGGGCCAGAGCGTCGCCGCGCCGCTGATCGTCTGAATCTCGCCGTTCGGGTCGGCAAAGGTGGCTTCGAGCGCGAGGCGCTTCGGCGCATCGACGGCGGGCAGCGGCATCACGGTCAGCTTGCCCGCGCCATCGCGATCGAGCGTCACGCGCACCTTGTCGGCGACCAGTTTCGTCGTGGAATCGCCTTGCTGCTCTTCGCCGCCATCGCCTTCCTGATCCTCGGCGGGCGCGCTTGCGCCATCGTTCGCCGGCTTGCGATACGGCGAAAAGCTGAATCCTTCGAATTGCGAAGCGAAGGACGGGTACGCGTCGCGCACGAGCGCCGACACCTGCACCGGCAGATTCGACGCTGGCCCGCCTTGCACGTATTCGAGTCGCACGGAAACCGGCGCTTCCTTCGCGGCGACGAGTCCCGGCGATTTGCTGTCGCCGGCCGAGATGGAACCCTTGAAAACCGGCAGGCGGAATTCCTCGACGCGGAAGCTGCCCGTCGCGTACGACTCGCTGACCGGGCCGCCGTTGTCGTCGTCGTCCGTGCTGCTTGCGCCGGACTTGCCGTCGTCGAGCGATACGCTGTACTCGCCGAGCTTCGCCGCTGCGGGCACGTTGAACGTGGAATCCGCGCTATGGTCCGCGGCCCACGCGAGCGGCAGATGCCACGTCTGCCCGCTGCCGATATGGCGGATGGTCACGCGCGTCGGATACTTCTTCGCGAACGCGAAGCCGCCGAGCGTCTCGACGCGCAGCAGGTGCTTCATCGACACCGTTTCGCCCGCGCGCAGCAGCGTGCGATCGAAGATCGTGTGGGCGCGTGCGGTGCGCGCGACGCTCATGTCGGTCGGCACGTTGAAGCGCCACGATTCGATGCCGCGATTCCAGTCCGATTGCACGAAGGCCATGTCGGGGCCGGTGACCGGATCGTTCACACGCGCCGAAACGAAGAAGCCGTCGTAGGCCAGGCTCCGTTCGCCGCACTCGCGCGCCGCCGCGAGCGGCTTGTCGATCTTCGCGATGCCTAGCGCATCGGTGGTGGCGGTGGCGACCTGATCGCCGTTGCAGTCCGTCACGCGCACTTGCGCGTTGGGCACGGGCTTGCCCTTGTCGAGCGTCGTCACCCAGACGACGCTGTTTTCGCGCCCTTGCTTGAAATGCACGCCGAGGTTCGTGACGAGCACCGACGTGCGCACGAACATCGACTGTTGCTTGCCCATCAGCGATGCGCCGAGCGCCGGCGACGCCAGTTCGACGACATAAAACCCGGGCTTCGTGAACGGAATGCCGACGACTTCGAACGGCCGCAGCGCCTTCGGATCGGCGGCGGGCAGCGTCAGCGTTTCGACGCCCGCGCGTTTGGTCAGGAGGGACAGCGAGCGAATGTCGATGGCCGGATCGCTGCTCACGGTGCCATCCTGATTGCGCACGATGACCGGCGCAATGCCGTTATGCAACGCTTCGGGCATGCGCGCCTGGACGCTGGAGCGCGGCATCGTCATGCCGTTGAAGGCGTCGACGGTTCGCATCCATTGGCGGATATCCGTGTCCGCATCGAGCTTCAGCTTCGTGATCCTGGAAGCGCCGGCGTTGAGCCCTTTTACGTGCAGGTCCGCTTCGACGTGACGCAGCGTGACCGGCAGCATGGCGGGCATGTCCGGCTCGGCAAACCGCTCGATGATCCCGAATGATCCCGACGAGAATTTCGCGAGCGGCGGCATCCCGGCGGTGGCCGTCTTGAGCGGGAAGAAGTCCGCGTTGGCGAGCGCGCGGCCGCTTACGTCCTTCAAATTCGACGGTGCTTCGATGGTCAGCGCGGCGCGCTCCGGCAGTGGCGCGGCGAACTCGACGGCGCTTACTTCGGCATCCTTGTCGTCCGGATTGAAGCGCGGGGCGACGCTGCCGTTCGGCCCGCGCAACACGAACTTCGCTGCGTCCGCGCGGCTGATCGGCGCGGTGAACGAAAGGCGGACCGGACTCAGCGGCGTGCACGGCGCGTTCGCGTTCTCGCGTTCGCACGTGAAGCCCGCCTTGAACGGTTCGCGCACAGTGTAGTCGAAGCGCTTCTCGACGTCGTTCGGAATGCCGCTCGGCCCCGTCACGCCTTGTCCGAAGACGAGCTGCATCTTCGACGCGGACGGCAGCCGCTGCTGGCACGCGAGCGTGAGCACGCGATCGCTTTCTTTCTGGTAGCGGAAATGTTCGAGCAGAGCCGTGCGGGTCGCGTCATCGGTCATGCGCACGGGGATGCGGTTGCCGAGCGCGCTCGATTCGCACCAGACGTGATCGAGCACGGAGGCTTGCGTGGCCGGACCGTTCAGGCGCAGCACGAAGACCTGATCTTCTTCGATGTCGCCGCCACTCGGCTCGATGCGCGTCACGAACGGACCGCCGGTCTGGAACGTGAAGTGACTCGGACCCGCGAGCGCGTTGCCCGCGGCGGACTTGATGCCCGCGTTGAGATCGACGGCGCAGCGCACGCCGGGCGGCAGATCGCTGTTGAAGTCGAAGGCCCAGGTCTTCTGGTCGATCCAGCGCGCACTGCCCGCCGTGGCGGCCGCGGGCGCGCCGTCACATGCCAGCTTCGCCGGGGCGGCGGCAGCGGGGCTGCCGAACGCGGTCATTGCTTCGTCGAACTTGACGACGACCTGCCTCACCTGGGCGACCTTGCCTTGCGGCGACACGCTGACGGCGCGCGCTGCATCGGCCCGATGGTTCGCCACGCTCAACGCCAGCGCGGCGAGTACGGTGGTTGCGGCCAGGATCCATTTTTGTTTGCTGATAACGCGGCTCATCCACTCGCTCCGAGGGTTCCTCGACGCGCGATTCTACTGGACGCCTACGTTGTTCTTACTGTCCGTGCGAAAGCGTTGACGCGTTGCGACGAATCGGCTCAGCGCAGGTCGACGGTGCTGATATGTCGGGTGCTCACGCGCCGCCAGTAGAGAAAGAGGCCGACGCCCGCCACGCCGAGACTGAGCGAATTGGCGATCCAGAAACCGCGTGCGCCTTGCAGCGAAGCCGGCACCGCGCCGCCGACATCGAAGCCCAGCAGATAGCCGCCGCCGAGTCCGATGCCCCACAGCGCGATCGCATAGATGACGGTCGGCACGATCGTCACCTTGTACGCGCGCAGGATGAACGCCGTGGTGATCTGGAGCGCGTCGCAGAGGTGATAGAAGAAGATGATGAGCACGAGCGGCATGGCTGCGGCGATGACGTTCGGATCGGGCGTGTAGGCGCCGATCACGTGCGGCCGCGCGGCAAGCAGCGCGACGCCATACCCGAGCGCCAGGACGCAGGCCATGCCGATGCCGTGACGCGAGATCGACGCGGCATCGTCGAAGCGTTGCGCGCCGAGCGCCTGCGAGACCAGCGTGGACGAGGCGATGCCGATCGACAGCGGCGTCATGTACAGCACGGCGCCGAGATTGCCCGCAATCTGATGACCGGCGAGCGTCGTCGTGCCGAAGCGCGAGATGAAGAGCGCCATGAACGTGTATGACGTCACTTCGATCAGGTACGAGAGGCCCATCGGAATGCCGAGCCGCAGGAGCGCGACCTGTCGCTTGAACACGGGCCACGTGAACCGCGAAAAGATGCCGAATGGACGGAAGAACTCGAACTTCAGCAACACCGTCATGCCGACGATCGCCAGCACCCAGTTGATGAGCGTGCTCGCGAGCGCGCAGCCCGGCCCGCCGAGTGCGGGCACGCCGAAGCCGCCGAAGATGAACCAGGTGTTGAGCGGGAACTTGAGCACGAGTCCGCCGATCTGCAGAAACATTACGAGCCGCGGCTTGCCGACCGCGTTCGTCAGCGAGCTATAGACGCGAAACGCAAGGCTCGCGGGCAAGCCGAACGACAGGATGCGCAGATAGTCGACCGTGCGGTCATGCAGCGCGGGCGGGGCTTTGGCGAGACTCAGCAGCGGTTCGGGAAAATAGAGCAGCACGAAACCGGCGACGGCGAGCACCGCCGCGAGCCACAGCGCCTGACGCGTCTCCTCGCCGATCTCGCTTTCGCGGCCCGCGCCGAAGAGCTGCCCGGCAATCGGCTGCAGCGCGACCAGAATGCCCGTCAGCCCGATGTAGACGGAGATATAGATCGACGAACCGAGGCCGAGCGCGGCGAGATCGGTGGCGGAGAAGCGGCCGACCATCGCGGTATCGATCACGCCGAACGCGATCACCGCGAGCTGGCCGATCAGCACGGGCCATGCAAGCGATGCGATCTTTCGCACATCGCTCCACATGCCGGTCGTGCCGGTACGAACGGGTGATATCGAGGTCATGTCCTTTTATTGCGGCCGGCGCAGGCTGCGCTTGCGCACGGGTTTTGCCGGCGGCGGCACCGGACGCTGGATGCGCACATACAGGCGGAAACGCTCGTCGCGATCGGCGACGCGCCGACCTTCCCAGACGAGCTTCCATTCGAACGTCGACATCGACGACGGATCGCCGAAGTCCGCGCGATCCTGACGCAGGATCACGTCGCAGTCTTCGTCGAATGCAAACTGCATGCCGCCGAAATAGGCGAACGTGGCGATCTGCGCGTCGCCCAGGCGCGCCGGGGAGATGCAGGTGTAATCAGGCGGAAGATGCGATGCGATCTGCTCCGCGACGTCGCGATAGGTGCGGCTATAGTTGACCACCGGGAGCCACAAGGTCATGAGCAGCACCCACATCAGCGTGGTGCCGGCGCTCGACAATACGACGCTGCGCCACAGCACCTTCGGATGCCGCGTGAGACGCCAGCGCGCGAGCATGAACCAGCAGACCGTCACGGCGACCGCGCAGACGAACGAGATCAGCTTGAACTCGGGATGAAAGCCCGGCGCCAGACGCGCGAGATTGCGGGCCATCGGCGCGGGAAAGCCGAACATGCCGGCCGTCCACACGAGCCAGACCAGCGTGCCGATGATCGTGAAGCTCAGCATCGCGAACCAGTCGATCGCGTTGATCGCGCCGCGCTTGAGCGTGGGCAGCGCGAACGTCGCGAGCACCGAGAGCGGCGGCAGCAGCAGCATGAAGAGCCGGTTGGTTTCGTGCGCCTGCAGCACCACCAGCACCAGCAGCGGGCCGATGATCGACAAGGGCACCGCGACGTGCGGCGAGCGGCGCATGCCGCCCCAGCTCACGAACGCCCAGATCGCGAGCGGCCACGCGGGCCACGTGAAGAGCGGGAGGTTCTTGATCGCGTAGCCCAGTTCGAGCGACGGCGGCGCGGTAAAAGTATGGAAGCTGTTGCGCCACCATTGACGCAGCCACCATTCGCCGTCGTCGGGGAAGAAGTGCAGCGTCGGCAGCACCCAGGCGGCGATCAGCAGAACCGCAACCGGCAAGCCGTAAATCAGCAGCGGCGCGGCGCGTACCTGACGCACGATGACGGTCATCGCGAGCGTGCAGAGCAAAAGCGCGAACACGAGCACCGGCGAGCTCGACAACCCGACGACGCCGATCGCCGCGCCCCACACGAGCGCGCCGTGGATCGGCTTGTCGAGGCTGCGGACGAGGCCGTAGATGAGCATCGCGGTGCCGGCGAACTGCGCGAGTTGCGGCGTGGTTTCGTGGCCGCGCTCGGCCAGACCGAAGCACGCGAGCAGGATGAGCAGCGCGCCATCGGCGAGCGTGCGGCCGTAGTCGCGCGGTTCCGGCTCGCCGCCGAAAGCGTATTTGAACGGCTGGGCTTCGTCACGCCGGCCAAGCAGATAGGCCGAGTACCACACGAACGCGCACGCGAGACAGAACAGCAGCCCGGTAATGACGCGCGATGCGTTGCTCGCATCGACCCACGGACTCAGCACGCGAATGAACGTCGCGCCGAGCCAGTACATCAGCGGACCGTCGCCGGTGGCGGCTTTGCCGATCAGGTTCGGCAAGAGCCAGTCGCGGGCGTCGCCGTTGGCCATCGTCCACATGACGCCGAAGCCGGCCGCGTCTTCGTTCTTCCAGGGATCGCGGCCAAAGAGGCCGAACGACGCATAGGTGATGCAGATGGCGAGCAGCAGCCAGCGCGGCAGGGCGCTGGTGGCGGAGGCGGTCAGACGAACGACAGATCGCATGCGAGAAGCTTGGTGAAAAGACGGGCCTGAGAGATGCGCCGAAACGCAGCGTGGCTGGAGCATCCGGCATTGTAGTCGTGTCGCGGGTTGCAGCGTTCAATGCGGGACCAGGCTGCACGCTTGCGATGCAGCGGCGCGACGCACAAACCGCGCGCCGACAAAAAAGGGCAGCCGAAGCTGCCCTTTTTGCTGAAACCTGAAGCCCGACTTACTTCTTGGCGGAGAAGCGTGCGAACTTGTTGTTGAACTTCTCGACGCGGCCGGCCGTGTCCATGATCTTCTGCTGGCCGGTGTAGAACGGGTGCGATTCCGACGACACTTCGATCTTCGCGAGCGGGTACGTCTTGCCGTTGAATTCGGCGGTCTCGCGCGTCTGGATGGTCGAGCGGGTCACGAAACGGAAGTCGTTCGACATGTCGACGAACAGAACTTCGCGGTAATCCGGGTGAATGCCTTGTTTCATGGTCTTTCCTGGTATCTGGCGGTAGCCAACCCGCCGCACCGTTTCACGGGGCTTTTCGCGAGTCACTTGCCTGGGGTCGAAAAACGGCGATTATGCCAGAAAATCAGCCGCTAGACACTTTTTGCGGTCAGGCGGAGTAGCCGGTCAGCGCACCGACGTTTGCCGGATCCTGCCGGTAATACCGCGCAAGCAGCCGATAGAGCTCCGGGTACTCGGATTCGAATGCGTCCGGCGTGACGAAGAGCGCCTCGCTGCACACGGCGAAGAACTCCGACGGATGGTCCGCCGCATAGGGATCGATCAGCGATTCGCGCTCGAAACGGCTCCAGCGCCGCTGCGGCACGGCATCGACGCGGGCGCAGAACTGGTCGTAGGCGTTATCGAAGATATCGGACCAGGCGGCGTTGTCGAGCGGCGCGTGCCAGCGGCGAAAGAGCGGAGGATGCCCATCGGCTTCGCCGTTGACCATGTCGATCTTGTGCGCGAACTCGTGGATGACGACGTTGTACGCGTCCGAGGCATCGGCCATCTGCGTGTCTTCCCACGACAGCACGACCGGCCCGCCTTCCCATGCTTCGCCGCTCGCGTCGTGCTCGATCTCGTGAACGACGCCGGCTTCATCCTCCACCGTCTTCCTGATGACGAACTCACCCGGATAGATAATCACGCCGACCCAGCCGCCATACAGATCGAGGTCCAGGTTGAGCACCGGCAGACAGGCTTGCGCGGCGATCGACACGATCATCTCGTCGGTCAGCTCGAGTCCATGCGCAGTGGAGAATTCCTTTTGCGCGATAAAGAGGCTCGTCGTCTCGCGCAGACGCTCGCGGTCGGCCGCGTTCAGGTGGCGGTAAAACGGGAACGCATCGAGCGTGCGTTGCCAGAGGGCGTCGTCGATAGCGTGTTTGCGCAGCGCGCGCTCGCGGCGTTGCGCGCCAAACCATCGGGTGAAAAGATTGGCCATCGGTCGTGCGGATCGTGAAGACAGATCGATTGTACGAAGGGCGGCATGCCGGCGAGCATAAAAAAACCGCCTGACGGTGCAGGCGGTTCCTTGTGTCGAGCAGGAGATCAACTCCCGCCGCGGCGCATCATGTCGAAGAACTCGGAGTTGCTCTTCGTCTGACGGATCTTGTCGAGCAGGAATTCCATCGCTTCGACTTCGTCCATGTCGTGAATGAACTTGCGCAGCACCCAGACCTTTTGCAGCAGGTCCGGCTTGATGAGCAGTTCTTCGCGGCGCGTGCCCGACTTGTTCAGGTTGATCGACGGATAAACACGCTTCTCCGCGAGGCGGCGTTCCAGGTGCACTTCCATGTTGCCGGTGCCCTTGAACTCTTCGTAGATCACGTCGTCCATGCGGCTGCCGGTTTCGATCAGCGCCGTGCCGATGATGGTCAGCGACCCGCCTTCCTCGATATTGCGCGCCGCGCCGAAGAAACGCTTCGGACGCTGCAGCGCGTTTGCATCGACACCGCCCGTCAGCACCTTGCCCGACGCCGGGACGACCGTGTTGTACGCACGCGCGAGACGCGTGATGGAGTCGAGCAGAATCACCACGTCGTGCTTCATTTCGACCAGGCGCTTCGCCTTCTCGATGACCATTTCGGCCACTTGCACGTGACGCGCGGCGGGTTCGTCGAACGTCGATGCGATCACTTCGCCGCGCACCGAGCGCTGCATTTCCGTCACTTCTTCCGGACGCTCGTCGATGAGCAGCACGAACAGGATCACGTCGGGATGATTGGCCTTCACCGCATGCGCGATGTGCTGCAGCATCACGGTCTTGCCCGACTTCGGCGACGCCACCAGCAGGCCGCGCTGGCCCTTGCCGATGGGCGAGATCATGTCGATGATCCGGCCCGTGACGTTTTCTTCGCCGCGCATTTCGCGTTCGAGCGGCAGCGGCTTGTTCGGATGCAGCGGCGTGAGGTTCTCGAACATGATCTTGTGTTTCGAGGCCTCGGGCGGCTGCCCGTTGACTTTGTCGACCTTGACCAGCGCGAAGTAACGTTCGCCGTCTTTCGGCGTGCGGACTTCGCCTTCGATCGTATCGCCGGTATGCAGATTGAAGCGGCGGATCTGCGACGGGCTGATATAGATATCGTCCGTACTCGCGAGATAGGAAGTCTCGGGCGAGCGCAGGAAACCGAAGCCGTCCGGCAGCACTTCGAGCGTGCCGTCGCCGAAAATCGTGTCGCCAGCCTTGGCGCGCTTTTTAAGAATCGCGAACATCAATTCCTGCTTGCGCAGGCGGTTCGCGTTTTCGATCTCGAGGCCATTGGCCATCTCGATCAGTGCAGACACGTGCTGAGACTTGAGCTCGGATAAATGCATACGGATTTCCCGCCAGGGAGAAGAGGTGCGACAGAAAGATGGGAGAAGAGGTGAGCGGAACCGCTCTAGGACTTAATACTTCTTGAAGTCTTGTAATTCTAGCATAGCACACGCCTTGCGGGCCTCGGATAGGCCGGGGGCGGGGCTTTTCAGCCGATGTTGTCGCGCGACAACATCGGCCCGGGCGCGTTCTTCATGGCGCTGCCGCCGGGATAAACGAGGCAGACGCCCGGCGACGCTTTTACAGGTTGCTGTCGAGGAATGCGGTGAGCTGCGACTTGGACAGCGCGCCGACCTTTTGAGCGGCAACCGCGCCGTTCTTGAAGAGGATCAGCGTGGGAATGCCGCGCACGCCGAACTTCACCGGCGTCGACTGATGTTCGTCGACATTGATCTTCGCGATCTGCAGACGATCGCCGTAATCCTTCGCGACTTCGTCGAGGATCGGGGCAATCATCTTGCACGGACCGCACCACTCCGCCCAGAAGTCGAGCAGGACAGGTTTATCCGACTTGACGACGTCCTGTTCGAAAGAAGCGTCGCTGATGTGCTTGATTGATTCGCTCATTATCTGAATACCTCAATTGATTCGAGGCCGCGTTGGAATGCTCGCCACGATACACCAAAACTGAAAAGGAAATTCGCCGCTCGAAAGCCGCGAACTCCGCTTGCCGGACGTCGTCATGAAGCGTGCGATCCGCCGGTCACGGATGAGTCATGTGTCATCTTAGCTTACTTTGCTATCCGTTGCCGGTGCCCGATAGGGGACCATCTGAGGCCGAAAACACGCAGCGCAAGAGGGCGGCTGTATGAGGCTTCCGGGCGTCGCGCGGGCTGTGATATGATTCGTCGTGACGGGCCTCCTCGCATGGTGGCGCGGTCAACCTGGTCAGGTCGGGAACGAAGCAGCCACAGCCGCTTTCCACCAGTGCCGAGGGTCGGGCTCGTCACCTTCCGCTTTTCTTCTGCTGTATCTCCCCCATCTTCGAAGTCATTCCGGCACGAGCCGCTGCTTTTGCGCGCGTTGCTTCGGGCATCTGTCGTCCCGGAAGCGGCCGTTCCGACGCCCGGCACTGCGCGTCCGGGCGGCGTTTACCCAAAGTCGTTGCTGATACAATTTCGCGCATGACCTATCAAGTTCTCGCACGCAAATGGCGGCCGAAATCGTTCGAGTCGCTCGTCGGCCAGGAGCACGTCGTTCGGGCGCTTACGCACGCCCTCGATGGCGGCCGTCTGCATCACGCGTATCTGTTCACGGGCACGCGCGGCGTCGGCAAAACGACGCTCTCGCGGATCTTCGCGAAGGCGCTCAACTGTGAAACCGGCGTGACCTCGAAGCCGTGCGGCGTGTGCCGCGCGTGCCGGGAAATCGACGAGGGCCGCTTCGTCGATTACGTCGAGATGGATGCGGCGAGCAATCGTGGTGTCGATGAAATGGCCGCGTTGCTCGAGCGCGCCGTGTACGCGCCCGTCGATGCGCGCTTCAAGGTCTATATGATCGACGAAGTCCACATGCTGACGAACCACGCCTTCAACGCGATGTTGAAGACGCTGGAAGAACCGCCGCCGCATGTGAAGTTCATCCTGGCGACCACGGATCCGCAGAAGATTCCGGTCACGGTCCTCTCGCGCTGCCTGCAGTTCAATCTGAAGCAGATGCCGGCCGGGCATATCGTCTCGCATCTCGAGAACATCCTTCAGCAGGAACAGATCACGTTCGAGTCGCAGGCGCTGCGGCTCCTGGCGCGCGCCGCGGACGGCAGCATGCGCGACGCGCTCTCGCTGACTGATCAGGCCATCGCGTATTCGGCCAACGAAGTCACCGAGGAAGCCGTGCGCGGCATGCTCGGCGCGCTCGATCAAAGCTATCTGATCCGGCTGCTCGATGCCCTCGCCGCCAGCGATGGCGAAGGCGTCCTCGCCATCGCCGATGAAATGGCGCTGCGCAGCCTGTCGTTTTCGACGGCGCTGCAGGATCTGGCGAGTCTGCTGCATCGAATCGCGTGGGCGCAGTTCGCGCCGTCGTCGGTGCTCGACGAGTGGCCCGAGGCCGCGGATATCCGCCGCTTCGCGGAGATGCTCTCCGCCGAGCAGGTGCAATTGTTCTATCAGATCGCAACCGTGGGGCGCGGCGAACTGGGCCTTGCGCCCGACGAATACGCCGGCTTCACGATGACGCTTTTGCGCATGCTGGCGTTCGAGCCGGCGGGCGGGCCGGGCGGCGGCGGTGTCGCCGTCAACGCGCCGCAGCCGGCCAAGGCGCAGCGCAGCGCCGCGCTCGCCGGCGCGATGGCCGAGCGCGCGGTGGCGCCCGCGCCGGTGTCCGCGAAGGCGGTGGAAGTATCGCCCGTCGAGACTTCGGCGAAGGGTTCGCCGCAGCCGACGGCGGAAGGGTCCGGCATGCGCGTGGAACCTGCGGGTATTCCTCAGCCGCAGCCGGTTACGGGTGAGCCGGCGGTTAGCGAGAAGCCGGCGCAGCCGGTCGCGGAAACCATCGTCAACGCCTCTGCGGATGTTGCTGCACCGCCTGTCGTCGTGACGCGAGCGGTCGAGCCGAGTGAGCCAAGTGAGCCCGCCGATGCGCCGCCCGCCGCGTCCGCGCCGCTTCCCGAAGCAGCGCGTCAAGCGTTGAACGACGCCGCGAGTCAAGCACAGGACACCCCGCAGGCCGAAGCGGCGAAGCGCGCCGGCACCGGACCCAGCGCCGCGCTCGAAGTGCTGCGCAGCGCGGGCATGCGCCTGTCGTCGGATCGCGGAGCGCGCGGGGCATCGGCGGCTGCGGCGAAGCCTGTCGCGCCGAAAGCGGTCGCCAAGCCGGCCGTTCAGGTTCAGGCTCCCGTGCCGCGTCGCGCCGCGCCGGCCGCTGCGCCCGCAGCCGCGCCCGAACCGCAGGCTAAGTCCGCCGCCAAGGTCGTCCCGCCGTGGGAAGACATGCCGCCGGACGATTACCCGTCCGTATCGTCGGAAGACGAGTACTTCATGCCGCCCGATGACGGCTTCGTGCCCGCGTTCGATAGCGGCCCGGACGACATGCGCTTCGCCGGCGAGTCTGCATCCGCGCCCGCGCCGAAAGTCGATGCCACGCCGCTGCCGCCCGCCGTGCCGCTCGATGCGCTCGGCATCGCGGTCGAATGGGCCGTGCTGGCAGCCGATTTGCCGCTCAAGGGCGTCGCCTATCAGCTTGCGTTCAACAGCGAACTGACCGCCTGCGACGCGAATTCCGTCACGCTCGCCGTCGCAGTCCAGATGTACGCCGACACCTCGCACGTCGCGAAGCTCAAGGCTGCGCTCACCGAAAAACTCGGCCGCGCAATCGAGGTCAACGTCGCTGTCGGCCCCGTGCGCCGCACCGCCGCCGCGCTCGATGCCCGCGAACGCGCACGACGCCAGCAGGAGGCCGAACAGGAAATCCAGCGCGACCCGTTCGTGCAGTCGCTGATCCGCGATTTCGGCGCGAGCATCGTGCAAGGCTCGATCCGGCCGCTCGCCGACGCGTCCGCACAGCAGGCGCCGCGCGCACAGTAAGATTGGCCGCATCCGCGGCATCGCCATTTTTTGCGCGCCGTTGCAGCCGTTGCATGCGCGGCGCGCTTGTCGCCATCCGCCATATCCGCTTTCCAGCAAGGAGCCGAACCATGATGAAGAACCAACTCGCCGGGCTGATGAAACAAGCTCAGCAGATGCAGGAAAACATGAAGAAGATGCAGGACCAGCTCGCGCTGATCGAGGTCGAGGGCCAGTCCGGCGCCGGTCTCGTGAAAGTGACGATGACCTGCAAGAACGACGTGAAGCGCGTGTCGATCGACCCGAGCCTGCTCGCCGACGACAAGGACATGCTGGAAGACCTCGTCGCCGCGGCCTTCAACGACGCCGTGCGCAAGGCGGAAGCCACCACGCAGGAAAAGATGAGCGGCATGACCGCCGGCATGCCGATGCCGCCGGGCTTCAAGCTGCCGTTCTAAATCCGCGCCCCGTGCGGGCGCGCCATGAGGACACATGAAACAACCTTCCGCATTGTCGGCGCTCGTCGAGGCGCTGCGCGCGCTGCCCGGCGTCGGTCCCAAGTCGGCGCAGCGCATGGCGTATCACCTGATGCAGCACGACCGCGCCGGCGCCGAAAAGCTCGGCCAGTCGCTGCTGTTCGCGACCGAGCATCTGCGGCACTGCGAGAAGTGCAACACGTTCACCGAGGCGGCCGTCTGCGAAGTCTGCCTCGATGAAGAGCGCGATCCGGCGTTGCTGTGCGTCGTCGAGACGCCCGCCGATCAGATCATGCTCGAGCAGACGCTGACCTATCGCGGGCTTTACTTCGTGCTGATGGGCAGGCTCAGTCCGCTCGACGGCATCGGTCCGAAGGAGATTCACTTCGACCGGCTCATCAACCGCGCGCTCGATGGCGTCGTGCAGGAAGTGGTGCTCGCCACCAACTTTACGAATGAAGGCGAAGCCACCGCCCATTACCTCGCGCAGACCTTGAAATCGAAGGGGCTGAAGGTGACGCGGCTCGCTCGCGGCGTGCCGGTGGGCGGCGAACTGGAATATGTCGATGCCGGCACCATCGCCCGGGCGATGATCGATCGCCGCTCCGTTTAGCCCTGTGACATCCAGCGGAATCCACAAGTCATGACAGAAACCGAAGCACTCGCGCTCGCCACTCACCGGCATTACAAGGGCGGGCTTTATCGCGTGATCGGCGTCGCGCGGCACTCCGAAACCGAAGAAGAAATGACGGTCTACGAACACTTGTGGCCGCACGAGCGCGGCCTGTGGGTGCGTCCCGCGCAGATGTTCAACGATACCCTCGCGGACGGCACGCCCCGATTCAAGCCGCTCTGAAGCAGTCGACAAAGCCCGCTGACATGAACGGGCCGTAGAAAACTATTGATAGGAGACGAGAATGACCGCAACGACCGGGCCGCTCGCCGGCGTCAAAGTGCTCGAACTCGGCACGCTCATCGCCGGGCCGTTCGCCGCGCGTTTCATGGGCGAGTTCGGCGCGGATGTCATCAAGATCGAAGATCCGAACGGCGGCGATCCGCTGCGCAAGTGGCGCAAGCTGTATCCGGAAGTGGGCGGCACGTCGCTGTGGTGGGCCGTGCAGGCGCGCAACAAGAAATCGGTGACGGTCAACCTCAAGGCGGAAGAGGGCAAGGAAATCGTGCGGCGGCTCGCGAAGGAAGCCGATGTCGTCGTGGAAAATTTTCGCCCTGGCTTGCTCGAAAAGCTCGGCCTCGGCTACGAAACGCTGTCCGCCGACAACCCCGGCCTCGTGATGGTGCGGCTGTCCGGCTACGGGCAGACCGGGCCGTATCGCGACCGGCCGGGCTTCGGCGCGATCGCCGAATCGATGGGCGGTCTGCGTCATATCACCGGCTATCCGGACTTGCCGCCGCCGCGCATCGGCATCTCGATCGGCGATTCGATCGCGGCGCTGCATGGCGTGATCGGCGCGCTGATGGCGCTGCATCATCGGCAAGTCAATGGCGGCAAGGGGCAAGTGGTGGACGTCGCGCTCTACGAAGCCGTCTTCAACATGATGGAGAGCGTCGTGCCGGAGTACGGCGTCTATGGCCTCGTGCGCGAGCGCACGGGCGCGTCGCTGCCGGGCATCGTGCCGTCGAATACGTATCCTTGCCGCGATGGAAGCATCGTGATCGGCGGCAACAGCGATCCTATTTTCAAGCGGCTCATGATGGCGATCGACCGCGCTGATCTCGCCGACGATCCCGCGCTCGCTTCCAACGATGGCCGCGTGCCGCGCACGCAGGAAATCGACGACGCGATCGCCGCCTGGCTCGCGACGCGCAGCATCGACGAGGCGCTCGCCGTGCTCAACGCCGCCGACGTGCCGGCCGGGCGCATCTACAGCGTGGCGGACATGTTCGCCGATCCGCAATTCATCGCGCGTCAGATGCTTCAGCGCTTTCCCTGGCAGGACGGCCGCGAGATCACGCTGCCCAACGTCACGCCGAAGCTCTCGGAAACGCCCGGCGAGACGCGCTGGCTCGGACCGCAACTCGGTGAACACACCGATGAAGTGCTTCAAACGCTCGGGTATCATCCTGACGACATCGCGCGGCTGCGAGCGGCCAAGGTCATCTAGGTCAGCTTCACCGCGACAACAACAAAGCACATGCAGCAAGCAAGCTTGCATGGGACAGGAGACAAACAACGATGAAACGCAGAACGTTCATCGCGAGCGGCGCCATGCTCGCGGGTGGTGCACTGTCGGGCATGCCGCTCGCCTTAGCGCAGGGCAAGCTGGAGCAGACGAAGGTCTCGATCGCGGTCGGCGGCAAGAACCTCTTCTACTATCTGCCGCTCACGATCGCCGAGCGCCGCAACTACTTCAAGGATGAAGGGCTCGACGTCGAGATCTCGGATTTCGCGGGCGGCGCGAAGGCGTTGCAGGCAGCGGTCGGCGGCAGTGCCGATGTCGTATCCGGTGCGTTCGAACACACGCTGCTGCTGCAGGCGAAGAACCAGTATTTCCGCGAGTTCGTGCTTCAGGGGCGCGCGCCGCAGATCGTGCTCGCCGTATCGAAGAAGGCGATGCCGAACTACAAGTCGGTCGCCGATCTCAAGGGCAAGAAGATCGGCGTGACCGCGCCGGGCTCGTCGACGTCGATCATGGCGAGCTTCGTGCTAGCGAAGGCAGGGCTGAAAGCGAGCGATGTGTCGTTCATCGGCGTGGGCGCCGGGGCGGGCGCGATTGCCGCGCTGCAGTCCGGTCAGATCGACGCCATCGCCAATCTCGATCCCGTGATGACCAAGCTGGATCGCGCAGGCGATATCCGCATCGTCTCCGATACGCGCACGCTCGCCGATACGAAGACGGTCTTCGGCGGCAACATGCCGGCGGGCTGCCTGTACACGTCGCAGAGCTTCATCAACAAGAACCCCAACACGACGCAGGCGCTGACCAACGCGATGGTCCGCGCGCTCAAGTGGCTGCAGGCGGCATCGGGCAAGGAATTGATCGCGACCGTGCCGGAAGGCTATCTGCTCGGCGATCGCGCGCTGTATCTCGATTCATGGCAGCACGTGAAGGAAGCCATGTCGCCGGACGGCCTGATGCCGGAAGACGGCCCGGCGACGGCGCTGAAGACGCTGCAGGCGTTCGACGAGACGGTGAAGGGCAAGCCGATCGACGTGTCGAAGACGTGGACCAACGACTTCGTGAAGAAGGCGCTCGCGACCGTCAAGGCGTGAGCGATGAATACCACTTCGACACCTGCGCTTGCGCTGGAAGACGTCACGTGCACGTTCGCTTCACGCGATAGCCGCAGCGAGCGTTATACGGCCGTTCGAAACACCGACCTTACGATTGCGCCGGGCGAGTTCGTCTCCGTCGTCGGTCCGACGGGATGCGGCAAGTCGACGTTGCTCAATGTATCGGCGGGACTGTTGCAGCCGTCGTCCGGCACCGTGCGCGTCTTCGGTGAAAAGCTGAACGGCATCAACCGGCGCGCCGGCTACATGTTCCAGGCCGATGCGCTCATGCCCTGGCGTTCCGCGCTCGACAACGTCACCGCCGGCCTCGCGTTCCGGGGCGTGACGAACGACGAAGCCGCCGCGCGCGGCGAGGCATGGCTCAAGCGCGTGGGCCTCGGCGGTTTCGGCGACCGTTATCCGCATCAATTGTCGGGCGGCATGAGAAAGCGCGTCGCGATGGCGCAGACGCTCATTCTCGATCCCGACATCATCCTGATGGACGAGCCGTTCTCCGCGCTCGACATCCAGACGCGGCAGTTGATGGAGAACGAACTGCTCGATCTGTGGGCCGCAAAACGCAAGGCGGTGCTCTTCATCACGCACGATCTCGACGAAGCCATTTCGATGTCCGATCGCGTGGTCGTGCTGTCGGCGGGGCCGGGGACGCATCCGATCGGCGAGTTCGCCATCGACTTGCCGCGTCCGCGCGATGTCGCCGAGATTCGCTCGCATCCCCGTTTCGTGGAGTTGCACGCGCAGATCTGGGGCGTGCTGCGTGAGGAAGTGCTCAAGGGTTATCAGCAGCAGTTGAAACGGAACGATCATGTGGAATAGGCTGCGCCCGAATCGAAAAAATCTGGTCCTGTGGCAGGTCATGTTGCTCGTTGCGTGCTTCGTGCTGTGGTACGCGCTGACCAGCCCGACGCTTCTGCCGCCTTTCTATTTCGACGACGCGAACAAGGCCGCCTTCTTCTTCGGCGAGCCGCAGAAGGTGCTCGTGCGCATCTGGGAATGGTTTAGCGGCGGCGAGATTTATCTGCACCTGTGGGTGACGCTGATCGAGACGGTGCTGGCGTTCGTCATCGGCACGGTGTTCGGTCTTGGGGTCGGTCTGTGGCTCGCGCTCGCCCCGACGATGAGCGCGCTTCTCGATCCGTACATCAAGGCCGCCAACTCGATGCCCCGCGTGATTCTCGCGCCGATCTTCGCAGTGTGGTTCGGCCTCGGCATCTGGTCGAAGGTGGCGCTCGGCGTGACGCTGGTGTTCTTCATCGTGTTCTTCAACGTCTATCAGGGCGTGAAGGAAGTCAGCCCGGTCGTGCTTGCGAACGCGCGGATGCTCGGCGCGAATCGCAAGCAACTCCTGCGGCACGTGTATTTGCCGAGCGCGACGAGCTGGGTGTTTTCGAGCTTGCATACATCGGTCGGGCTTGCGTTCGTCGGCTCGGTGGTCGGCGAATATCTCGGCTCGGCGCGGGGCGTCGGTTATCTGATCTTGCAGGCCGAAGGCACGTTCGATATCAACACGGTCTTTGCCGGCATTCTGGTGCTGACTGCGTTCGCACTCGTGCTCGATGGAATCGTCGCGCTCGTCGAGCGCCGGCTGATGAAGTGGCAACCGAAGAGCGGCGAAACCGAAAAGCTGTGATCCTTCATGCGCGTGTGACGTTTAGTGACACGCCGGTGTCAGCTCGATCCGCACAAGTCGGTTATCCTCTCGAAAACCGAATCGATCCTTGGGCCACGCTCGATGGCGCATTGCTGTAAGATTCGGCCCGACTTTCCGTGCTCGGGGCATCGTGGTGCACGGTTCGGCGGGCTCCCGGGTTCGGTGCGGATTCCCATCGGCGGCGCGGCGCCTTCATGACGCGATTCAAGCGATTTGCGCAAGACAACGAATGAGATTGGACACCAGCAATGCGGTTGCGGTGGCATTGCCGCCGCCGATCGGAGACAGCCTGATCGGGCTCGTGCTCGTCAACAATCTCATCCGCAACGGCTATCGGCCAGTCGTGTTTGGCTGGGTGGCGGAGCAACTCGCGGACTGGCTCCCAGGCGTGGACGTTCGAGAACCGGGCGCATGCCGCGGCGCCTTCGATACGGTCATCGAACTCTGGAAGACCGACTACGCCGCCGCGCTCAGCCGCTCCGGGCAAACGCTTCGCCTCAATGAATTTCCCGAATACAGCGGCAGCAAGCATATGGTGGAGCGCATCGTCAATATCGCGACGAACGTGCTGCATCTGCGCGATGTGACGCGCTCCAATGGTCTCGTCGTGCCTGCTGGCGTGATGCGCGGGCGCTTCGGCAATCGCGTGGTCATTCATCCGACCGGCAGCCATCCCGAGAAGATGTGGGATCGCGACAAGTTTCTCGCGCTGTCTCGCGCGCTCTCGCGGCGTCAGCTCGTGCCGAGCTTCCTTGTTTCGCCGGCGGAGATGTCCGGCTGGGACGACGTCGCGCGCGCAGGGCACGAGGTCAACGCGCTGCCGCGTCTCGGCGATGTCGCGACGTGGATCGCCGAATCGAGGTGGTTCATCGGCAACGATTCCGGGCTCGGTCATCTTGCGTCGTCGCTCGGCGTGCCGACGCTGACGCTCTTCATGCGACGCGGGCTCGCCCGGTCGTGGCGGCCGGGCTGGGGGCCGGGGGCCGTGGTGCTGCCGCCTGCGCTGGTGCCATCGGCTGCATTGAGGGAGCGGTTCTGGAAGCGTCTGCTCAGCGTGCGCCGCGTGATGGCCGCCTTCAATGCGCTGCAGGGCGCAAGCGGGCGCGAGACGCAACCAGTCCGGCCGGCCGCGCGGCGTGAGCGGGACGCGGCGCAGGCGACGGTACTGCCGGATGCCTAGCGCGCATAGCTTCGCCGCGGCCTTTGCCGATGCAATGTCGCGACGGCTGCGTCACATCTGCACGACCACTTTCCCCGTCACCCGCCGGTTCATCATGTCGTCGAGCGCTTTCGCCGTTTCATCGAGCGTATAGCGTTTCGTCACGGCGGGACGCAGCTTGCCGGTTCTGATCCAGTCGACCATCGTCGCGTATTCGCTTTCCGCAAGCGCAGGTTCGCGGCGCATGTGATCGCCCCAGAACACGCCGACGATGCTCGCGCCTTTCAGCAGCGCGAGGTTGAGCGGCAGCCTCGGTATCTCGCCATTGGCAAAGCCGACCACGAGATACCGCCCGCGCCAGCCGATGCTGCGAAACGCCGGTTCCGCATACGCGCCGCCTACCGGATCAAATATGACATCCGCCCCGTTGCCGCCGGTCAGCGCCTTGACGCGTTCACGCAAGTCTTCGTTCGCATAGTCGATCACATCGTCGGCGCCATGCTCGCGACAGAACGCGAGCTTCTCCGCGCTCGACGCCGCCGCTATCACGCGCGCCCCGACGATCTTGCCGATCTGCATCGCCGCCAGCCCGACGCCGCCCGCCGCGCCGAGCACGAGCAGCGTGTCGCCGGCCTTCAGCGCGCCGCGATCGACGAGCGCGTGATACGACGTGCCATAGGCGATCATAAAGGCGGCGGCATCGCCGAAATCGACGTCATCGGGCAGCGCGATGCACGCGGTCTCGCTCGCCCGCGCCTGTTCGGCGAACGCGCCTTGCGCCGTGTAGGCCGCCACGCGCATGCCGGGTCGAAAGCGCGTGACGCCCGCGCCGACTTCGCGCACGACGCCGGCGAACTCCGCGCCCGGCGTGAACGGCAGCGGCGGCTTGAACTGGTACTGGTTCTGGATGATCAGCACGTCGGGGAAATTGACGCTCGCCGCCTTCACGTCGATGACGACTTCACCCGCTTCTGGATGCAGGTCGGGCAGCGTCTCGATGACGAGCGTCTCGGGTAGTCCATGCTGGTTGCAGCGAACGGCGCGCATGTTGTCTCCTTGTCGGTAGGCGCTCAGTTTATGACACGGCGCACACGCCGTACGAGCCCCGGCGACTCGTTCGCGCGTCATGTTTCCTCGGTTACAATCGTCGGATGCGAATCCTACTCAGCAACGACGACGGTTACCTGGCTCGCGGCATCAACGTGCTGCACGACGCCTTGCAGCCGCTCGGCGAAGTGACCGTGATGGCGCCGGAGCAGAACTGCAGCGGCTCATCGAACTCGCTCACGCTGTCCCGGCCTCTGAGCATTCATCGTGCGGCGAACGGTTTCAATTTCGTGAACGGCACGCCTACCGACTCGGTGCACATCGCGCTGACCGGCATGCTCGACGAGCAGCCGAACCTCGTCGTGTCGGGTATCAACAACGGGCAGAACGTCGGCGAGGACACGCTGTATTCCGGCACCGTCGCGGCGGCCACCGAAGGCTTCATGTTCGGCATTCCGTCCATCGCGTTCTCGCTCGTCGGACGGGACTGGCTGCATCTCGAAGACGCGGCGCGCGTCGCGGCCGAAATCGTCGCGCACTTTCTCGATCATCCGATGCCCGGTCATCCGTTGCTGAACGTGAACATTCCCAGCTTGCCGTACGACCAGCTCGGCGAATGGCGCGTGACGCGTCTCGGCAAGCGCCATCCTTCGCAGCCTGTCATCCGCCAGACCGATCCGCGCGGTAATCCTATTTACTGGATCGGCCCGTCGGGCGATGCGCTCGATGCCAGTGAAGGCACCGATTTCCATGCTGTGGCGAACGGCTATGTCTCCATCACGCCGCTCCAACTCGACCTGACGCACACGAAGCTCATGGCCGAGACGCGCGAATGGGCGCGCGCCGGGAGCCGCCGCACATGACCGACGAGCGCGCCAAGCGCTTCCCGCTGGCGCTCGCGGACCTGGTACGCGAGCCGCGCAAGCCCGCCGGCCGGGCGGATGCATCGCGTGCGAAGCCGGCCGCCGCATCGCCGGGCAAGCCTGGCGCGTTGCGGTCTCCGGCGAGCGGGACGAACAGCGGAGCCGCTGCATCCATTTTTTCTGCGAAACAGACACCCGTTACGGCGAAACCGGTTCCCGGCGCGACGCGAAGCCCGGCACAAGCGCCGCATCCGCGTACGAGCGCGTTGCGCACCGCGCAGCGCGGCATCGAACGTGATGCGCTGAACGGCGCCGCGAACGCCGCATCGAAAAAGGGTGCGCCCAATGTCGCGCTGGCCAGCACGCAGACGCTGACCTCGGAACGGGTGCGCGAGCGCATGGTCGAACGGCTGCGCACGAACGGCATCACGGACCCGCGCGTGCTGAACGCGATGTCGGTCGTGCCGCGTCACATGTTCGTCGATCCAGGGCTCGCCGCGCAGGCCTACGAAGACGCGGCGCTGCCGATCGGTCATCACCAAACCATCTCGAAGCCGTCCGTCGTCGCGCGCATGATCGAACTGGTCGCGACCGGGCGCACCCTCGACAAGGTGCTGGAGATCGGCACCGGTTGCGGCTATCAGGCGGCGGTGCTGTCGCAAGTCGCAAAAGAGGTGTATTCCATCGAGCGCGTGCGCCCGCTGTCCGAGCGCGCGAAGCTCAATCTCAGGCCGCTGCGTGTGCCGAACATCCGGCTTCACTATGGCGACGGCCGCCTCGGACTGCCGGCGGCTGCACCGTTCGATGCGATCGTCATCGCATGCGCGGGGCTCGACGTGCCGCAGGCTTTGCTCGATCAACTGGCAGTGGGCGGCAAGCTCGTTGCGCCGGTCGGATCGCAGGCTGCGCAGTCGCAAGTGCTGACGCTCGTCACGCGCATTTCAGCGACGCAGTGGCGCGAGTCCCAGCTTGATCGCGTTTTCTTTGTACCTTTAAAATCCGGAGTGATTTGACACCGATGAGTATCTTGCGTGCTTTGCGAGAAGGAAGTGCGGACGTTCGTCTGACGGCGGCGCAGCGCGGCGTTTGCGTACTGGCGCTATCCGTGCTGGCGGCCTGTTCGACGCGCATGGACATGGCGCCGGTGGTCGACAGGACGGGCGCACCGATTGCCACCGACGCGGCTCAGGCAGCCGCCGCCGCCAACGCTCCGCCGCCACCCGGCTATTACCGTGTGAAGCCGGGCGACACCCTATATCGGATCGCACTGGAAAACGGTCAGAATTATCACGACATCGCCGCGTGGAATAACCTGACGAACCCGAATCAGATCGAAGTCGGTCAACTGGTGCGCGTCGCGCCGCCGGGCGCGAATCTCGCCGCGGCGACGCCGGGTGTTTCGACGGCGCCTATTGCGGGCGGCGCGGTGCAGGCACAACCGCTTGGCGGCGGACAGCAGCCGGGCGTTGCAGCGGGCGCAACGGGTCAGCCGCCGTACTACGGTCCGAGTTCGGGCATGGGCGCAGCGCCTGCGGATGCGGCCGGTGTGCCGGGTGCGCCGGGCGTGGATAACAGCGCGGCTGCGGCGACTCAGCCGGCGTTCAGCTGGCCGGCGCGCGGTCCGATTATCGGTACGTTCGACGATGCGAAGAACAAGGGTTTGAATATCGGCGGCGCGGCTGGAGATGCGGTCAACGCTTCAGCAGATGGACGGGTGGTTTATTCCGGAAATGGGCTGCGCGGCTATGGCAATCTCATTATCATCAAGCACGACGCTACTTTTCTCACGGCATATGCACATAACCGCGCTTTGATGGTAAAAGAAGGTGACGCGGTGACTAAAGGGCAAAAGATCGCTGAGATGGGCAACAGCGATTCGGACCGTGTGATGTTGCATTTCGAAGTTCGCCGGCAGGGTAAACCTGTTGACCCACTGAAGTATTTGCCGCCGCAATAAAGCGGAACCATCATGCCGAAAACGAAGCGCCGCCTGCCGCAAGCCGAGACTGAGACGATCAGCCGACCTTTGCAAGTGTCGGTGGAGGAGGGTGCTTCGACTCACGATGACGACGCCGAGAATATCGACGTCGAAGTCGACTCTGAGGAAGAAGGCGGAAGCCGGGAAAAGAGCGAAGAAGGCGCCGAGCGCGCAAACGATTCCGCGCCCGATGCCGACGACTTCCGCTCGCTGCTCCAGGCTGAACTCACGGCCGACACCATCCAGCATTATCTGAACCGCATCAGCGTGAAGCCGCTGCTTACCGTCGAGGAAGAGCAGCGCTATTCGCGTCTCGCGAAGGCGGGCGAATTCGAGGCGCGGCAGGTGATGATCGAGCGCAATTTGCGGCTGGTCGTCAGCATCGCGAAGGGTTATTTGAATCGCGGCGTGCCTTTGCTCGACCTGATCGAAGAGGGCAATCTCGGCCTCATGCATGCGATCGAGAAATTCGATCCAACGCGCGGTTTTCGTTTTTCGACCTATGCGACGTGGTGGATTCGCCAGAGCATCGAACGGGCGATCATGAATCAGGCGCGCACGGTGCGGCTGCCGGTGCATGTGATCCGCGAACTCAATCAGGTGCTGCGCGCGAAGCGCCATCTGGAAAAAAATTCCGCCAACTCGAACGATGCCGTCGCGCCCGAGCGCCGCGATGCGAGCATCGACGATATCGCGTATCTCACCGGCAAGACGCCGGAGGAAGTGACCGACATTCTCGCGCTCAACGAACACACGGCATCGCTCGACGCGCCGCTCGACCTCGATCCGGGCAGCAGCCTGCTCGACCTCTTGTCCGACGACCAGAGCCAATCGCCCGACGCCGAGGTGCAGCATCGCGAGCTGGAATCGCTTACGCGGCTGTGGCTGTCGCGGCTGTCGGATAAACACCGGCATGTGATCGAGAGACGTTTCGGACTCAATCACATCGAGCCGGCGACGCTAGAAGAACTGGCCGACGAGATGGGCCTCACGCGCGAGCGTGTGCGCCAGATTCAGCAAGAGGCGCTCGTGAGGCTCAAGCGCTTTTTCGCATCCAACGGCGTTCGCAAGGACGCCGTGCTTTAACGCTAATCGACGCCCGCGAGGGCGTCGCATCGCCGTACATCCGCAGGATTCAATGACACCGATTCTCGTATTCGACATCGAGACCATTCCCGATGTCGACGGCATTCGCCGTCTCGAAGACTTACCCGACGATCTCTCCGACCGCGAAGTCGCGGACCATGCGTTCGCCGCGCGCCGTGAACGCGTCGGCAATGATTTTTTGCCGCATCATCTGCAGCGCGTCGCCGCCATCTCCTGTGTTTTCCGGGACAACAGCGGCTTTCGCGTCCGCTCGCTCGGCGCGCCGGGCGACAACGAGGCCGCGCTGATTCAGTCGTTTTATCGCGTGATCGAGAAATACACGCCGCAACTCGTTTCCTGGAACGGCGGCGGCTTCGATCTGCCCGTGCTCCATTACCGTGCGCTCGTGCATGGCATCGCCGCGCCACGATACTGGGATCTCGGCCAGGACGATCGCGAGTTCAAGTTCAACAACTACATCAGCCGCTATCACATGCGGCATATCGATCTGATGGACGTCCTGGCGATGTATCAGGCGCGCGCCAACGCGCCGCTCGATGCGCTCGCCAAACTGTGCGGCTTTCCGGGCAAGCTCGGCATGGACGGCGGCAAGGTCTGGGAAGCGTATTGCGACGGCCAGCTCGAGCAAATCCGCAACTATTGCGAGACCGACGTCGTCAACACGTATCTGATGTACTGCCGTTTCCAGATGATGCGCGGCGGCTTCACGCCCGACGAGTACGCCGACGAAATCAACTTCGTGAAGAACGCACTCGCGCAGGAAGCATCGCCCCACTGGGCCGAGTATCTCGCCGCGTTCGGACGATGACTTCGTGACGTTCGTCTACAATCTCGCATTTGCCATCCCGTCAGTCAGGAAGTACGCAGGTGTCTGAAGCCGCTCGAAAAAATCCGCATCGCCGCCGCGCCGCGCCGGCCAAGTCCGTCACGCCCGATCCCTCGTTCGTCGCGCCTGAAATCGAAATCGATGCGCTCGATATGGAAGCGCGCGGCGTCGGCCGCACGGTCAACGAGGATGGCGAGCCGGGCAAGGTGATCTTCGTCGAAGGCGCGTTGCCGGGCGAACGGGTGAGCTATTCGAGCTATCGCAAGAAGCCGAGTTTCGAGCAGGCGCAACTCGTCAAGGTGCTGCGCGAAAGCGTGATCCGCGCGAAGCCGAAGTGCCAGTTTTTCGGCACCTGCGGCGGCTGCTCGATGCAGCATCTCGATGTACGCGCGCAAATCGCGGTGAAGCAGCGTGTGCTGGAAGACAATCTTCAGCATCTGGCGAAGCTGCGCGCCGAGACGATGTTTCGGCCGATTCACGGGCCGTCGTGGGGCTATCGGTATCGCGCGCGCCTGACGGTGCGGCATGTCGAGAAGAAGGGCGGCGTGCTGGTCGGTTTTCACGAGCGCAAGAGCAGCTACGTCGCTGACATGACGAGCTGCGAAGTGCTGCCGCCGCACGTTTCGGCGATGCTCGTGCCGCTGCGTCATCTGGTGGCAGGGCTGTCGATTCGCGATCGCATGCCGCAGATCGAACTGGCGGTCGGGACCGACTTGACCGCGCTCGTGCTGCGCATTCTCGAGCCGCTCAACGAAGCCGACGAGGCGCTGATCCGCGCATTCGCCGATGAGCACGGCGTGCAATTCTGGCTCCAGCCGAAGGGCCCGGACACCGTCTATCCGTTTTATCCGCTCGACCGCGAGCTGGCTTATACGCTGCCGGAATTCAACATCCGCATGCCGTTCAAACCGACCGATTTCACGCAGGTCAATCACCAGATCAACCGCGTGCTCGTGGCGCGCGCGCTGAGCCTGCTCGCGCCCCAGCCGTCGGATCGCGTGCTGGACCTGTTCTGCGGGATCGGCAATTTCACGCTGCCGCTCGCGCGGCTGTCGCGCGAAGTTGTCGGCATCGAGGGAAGCGAAGCGCTGACGGCGCGTGCGCTCGACAACGCGAAGGCGAACGGCGTCGACGGTTATACGTCGTTCGCATGCCGAAATCTGTTCGAAGTCACCGCCGATGACTTGCGCGCGCTCGGCGCGTTCGACAAATTCCTGATCGATCCGCCGCGCGAAGGCGCGCTCGCGGTATCGAAGGCGCTGGCGGACATCGCGCAAAGCGGCGACGGACCGCTGCCGAAGCGCATCGTCTATGTGTCGTGCAACCCGGCGACGCTCGCGCGCGATGCCGGTCTGCTCGTGCACGAAGCGGGGTATCGGATGAAGGGCGCGGGCGTCGTCAACATGTTTCCGCATACGTCGCATGTCGAATCCATCGCGCTGTTCGAGCGCGACTGACGCTTCGCACCTTTTCAGCAGACGTAAAAAAACCGGCCCGAAGGCCGGTTTTTCGTTTCGGAGCGCTCCGCCGACTTAGTTGCGGTTGCCGCCGAAGATGCCGAGCAGCGCCAGCAGGTTCGTGAACACGTTGTATAGATCCAGGTAGATTGCGAGCGTTGCGCTGATGTAATTCGTTTCGCCGCCGTTCACCACGCGCTGCACGTCGAACAACATGTACGCCGAGAAGATCACGATGGCGAGGACGGAAATCGTCATCATCAGCGCCGGCAGTTGCAGGAAGATGTTCGCGAACGCAGCCAGCAGAATCACCAGCACGCCCATGAACAGCCACTTGCCGAGGCCCGAAAAGTCACGCTTGCTGACCGTGGCAATGGTCGCCATCGCGGCGAAGATCACGCCGGTGCCGCCGAACGCCATCATGATGAGCTGCGGTCCATTCGAAAAACCGAGAATGAAGCTCAGCAGGCGCGACAGCATCAGGCCCATGAAGAACGTGAAGCCCAGCAGGACGACGACGCCCATGCCGCTGTCCTTCGTCTTCTCGATCGCGAACATGAAGCCGAACGCGATAGCCAGAAACGCGATGAAGCTCATTGCCGGGCTGGTGGCGGCGAACAGCGAGAAACCCGTCGCCACACCGACCCAGGCGCCGAGGACCGTCGGCACCATCGAAAGCGCGAGCATCCAGTAAGTATTGCGCAGGACCTTGTTGCGCACCTCCACGGAGGTAACGCTGCCGTTGCGGCCAAAGCTGTAGGGTGATTCGTTCATGGTTTCTCCTTGCTCCAATTGTCTTCGTTGGTCCTGCTTCAACATCCGTCACACGTGAATGATAGGGTCGCAGACTTAAGCCATTCTTAGCGATTTCGCGGCGCTGCGTTGCAATGCCACGTTTGGATCCAATATGGCTGCGGAGCGCCCCGAATTCAATGGTTGTGCCCTCAATTTCGCGCCGCGCACCGCGCAGTCCTTGCCTCTTTGATGCTTACGGCGCCGTAAGGTTTCAATCGAAATCATACCTTGCTTCGTGCTACAATTGTCGATTCGTTTTAATCCGTAAACAGTTCATTTTTTGGAGTTTTTCATGGCGATCGAGCGCACCCTGTCGATTATCAAGCCGGACGCAGTGGCAAAGAACGTTATCGGCCAGATCTACAGCCGTTTCGAGAACGCTGGTCTGAAGATCATCGCGTCGCGCATGGTTCATCTGTCCCGCGGGGACGCTGAGAAGTTCTACGCTGTGCACGCTGCACGCCCGTTCTTCAAGGACCTCGTGGAATTCATGATCTCCGGCCCGGTCGTGATCCAGGTGCTGGAAGGCGAGAACGCAATCGCCAAGCATCGTGACCTGATGGGCGCGACGGACCCGAAGAAGGCGGAGAAGGGCACGATCCGCGCTGACTTCGCTGACAGCATCGACGCAAACGCCGTGCACGGCTCGGATGCTCCGGAAACGGCGCGTCAGGAAGTGGCGTTTTTCTTCCCGGAAGTGAACGTCTACTCGCGTTAATCGAAACGCCGATCGGGAAACCGATTCAGCGTTGGTCGCCGCGCCGGACCAGTGGCGCGGTCATCGCGCCGCAACGCAGAAATAGTTGTTAAAAAGCAGGAATTGGCGCGAACGGTCCCGGACCAGGTTTGATAGAACCGGTCCGGGCTTCGCAATCTGTAAATGGCAGAACTCGACATGACGAGCAGCACCACCGTCAATCTTCTCGATCTCGACGCCGCCGGGCTGGTCGCGTATTGCGGCAGCCTTGGCGAAAAGCCGTTTCGCGCCAAGCAATTGCAGCGCTGGATCCACCAGTTTGGTGCCGACGACTTCGACGGCATGACGGATCTCGCGAAATCGCTGCGCGAAAAACTAAAGGGCCGCGCCAGTCTGGCGATGCCCGACATCATCAGCGACCATGTTTCCGCCGACGGCACACGCAAGTGGCTGATCGACGTCGGCAACGGCAACGCGGTCGAAACCGTGTTCATCCCGGAAGAAACGCGCGGGACGCTGTGCGTCTCGTCGCAGGCGGGGTGCGCGGTCAACTGCCGGTTCTGCTCCACCGGCAAGCAAGGTTTCTCTCGCAATCTGACAACGGCGGAAATCATCGGCCAGTTGCGCATGGCGGAGTTCGCGCTGCGCAAGTCGCTCGGCCGCGAGGTCGGCGGCCCGGGCAAGGGCGAGCGCGTCGTGACGAATGTCGTGATGATGGGCATGGGCGAACCTATGCTCAATTACGACGCCGTCGTGCCCGCCATGCGCCTGATGCTCGACGATAACGCTTACGGCCTGTCGCGCCGGCGCGTGACGCTGTCCACCTCCGGCGTCGTGCCGATGATGGACCGCCTCGCGGCAGACTTGCCGGTGGCGCTCGCGGTATCGCTGCACGCGCCGAACGATCCGCTGCGCGACATGCTGGTGCCGCTGAACAAGAAGTATCCGCTGCGCGAGTTGATGGCTGCGTGTCAGCGTTATTTGAAGGTCGCGCCGCGCGACTTCATCACGTTCGAATACTGCATGCTCGACGGCGTCAACGACACCGAAGCGCATGCGCGCGAACTGCTCGCCGTCACGCGCGATGTGCCGTGCAAGTTCAACCTGATTCCGTTCAATCCTTTCCCCGAGTCGGGCCTGACCCGGTCGAAAAACGAGCAGATCAAGCGCTTCGCGCAAATTTTGATCGACGCGGGCGTCGTCACGACCGTGCGCAAGACGCGCGGCGACGACATCGACGCGGCCTGCGGTCAGCTCGCGGGCGCGGTGCAGGACCGCACGCGGCTTGCCGAGCGCACGAGCCGCGCGGGAAGCAAGGTGATCGAAGTGCGCGCGGTCTGACGGCGGCGCGGTCCCGGCAGAACGCCGGGTGCGCCCTTGCGGCACATTGGCGTGCCGCCGCAACACAAGAACACAGATAACAACGAAGCAAGCGCTCCACAGGGCGCGCAAAGCCGAACATTTTGTTATAAAGCGGTCTGCAACAGCGCCGGAGTTGTATTGTTCAGTGCTTTTTGCACTTCACGGCGCAGCAGCGCTCTATAAAAGATTCGATGCGAGGAATTTGGGATGAGTGAGCCGCAACACCCGACGCCTTTCGGCAGTCATACCGGCGATGTGCCTGCCACTCAGCATGATGGCCGGACGCGCGTCGACGGGGCGGCATCGGGCGAGCGCCAGGCGGAGCCGCTGGACTCGCTGGAAGCAGTGGGCGCGCGTCTCGCGCAGCTTCGGCATGCGAAAGCATGGTCGATCGACGATGTATCGGCGCGCCTGAAGGTGTCGCCGCAGAAGCTGGCAGCGCTCGAAGAGGGCGACATCAGCCAGTTGCCGGACCGCACTTTTGCGGCGGGGATCGTGCGCAGCTACGCGAAGGTGCTGGGTGCGGACCCGACGCCGTTCACGCAGGCGTTTCGCCGCGAGGGCGTGCCGGTCGAACACAATTTGAAGGTGCCGGCGTCGTCCGGCGCGGGCTTGCCGCGCGGGCGCGTCTCGATGCCGCTCGGCAATTCATCCGGGCGCAAGCGTTCGTGGTTGTGGGGCGTGGCGGCGATCGTCGCCGTGCTCGCCGCGCTCGTGATGTGGCATACCGGCGGCGATTCGTCGGCGTGGCTTGCGCGGCTGAAGTCGAGCGCGGGCTCGGCGGCGACGTCGATCGACAAGCCTGCCTCGTCGCAGGCCGCAACGCCCGACGAAGCCGCAGCGGCGAACACCGGCGAGGCATCGCTGCCCGAAGTGGCGGCGGCGCCCGGCGAACAGCCGATGCCGCGCCCGCTCGGCACGAACGCGCTGCCGGCGTCGTCGTCGACGATTGCGGCCGTGCAAGGCGCGAGCGCGCCGGCGGCTGCATCGACGGTCAAGGCCGCTCCGGCGGCTGCGGTCCCGGCATCGGTTGCGGCTGCGGCTGCTTCGGCTGTCGGAAGCGCAGGCACGGGCGCGAATGCAATCGAACTGAAGGTGAAGGAAGATAGCTGGTTCAACGTGCGCGGCAAGGACGGCAAGGAACTGTTTTCCGGCCTCGTCCGTGCGGGCAGCGTGCAGCGCGTGCAAGGCGATGCGCCTTTCAAGGTGACCGTCGGAAACGCGAAGGGCGTCGAGTCGCTGTCGATCGACGATCAGCCCGTCGACGCCAAGAAGTATTCCGGCGCACGCGGAAACGTCGCGCGCCTGTCCTTGCCGTAAGAGGCAGACGGAGCCGCCAGCGTCGGTGATTCAGCGCGCGGACATGACGAGGGCGTCCCGGTTCGGCCGTGACGCTCGTTCGAGGTTTCAAACAAGCGACGGTCGCTGCATGCGCAGCGCGCCGATTGCCAAAGGGTTTTTCGATGCAATCCGAAGCTCAATCCCTGATTAGCAGCAAGATTTGTTCGACCGATCCGGTCTTCGGCGGTCCGTTGTCTCGCCGTTCGTCGCATGCCGTGGACGTGCGCTGGGGCGGCCAGCTCGTGACCATTGGCGGCGATGCGCCGGTGCGCGTCCAGTCGATGACCAACACCGACACGGCCGACGCCATCGGCACCGCGATCCAGATCAAGGAACTCGCGCAGGTCGGCTCCGAACTCGTGCGCATCACGGTGAATACGCCGGAAGCGGCGGCCGCCGTGCCGCACATCCGCGAACAGCTCGACCGCATGGGCGTGTCGGTTCCGCTCGTCGGCGACTTCCACTACAACGGCCATCTGTTGCTGCGCGACCATCCGGCGTGCGCCGAGACGCTGTCGAAGTACCGCATCAATCCGGGCAACGTCGGGCAGGGCGCGAAGCGCGACACGCAGTTCGCGCAGATGATCGAAGCCGCCATCAAGTACGACAAGCCCGTGCGGATCGGCGTGAACTGGGGCAGCCTCGACCAGGACCTGCTCGCGCGCATGATGGACGAAAACGCCGCGCGCGCGAAGCCGTGGGAATTGCAGAGCGTGATGTACGAAGCGCTGATCCAGTCGGCGGTCGGCTCGGCGGAACGCGCCGTCGAACTGGGTCTCGGCCGAGACAAGATCATCCTGTCGTGCAAGGTGAGCGGCGTGCAGGATCTGATCGCGGTGTATCGCGAACTGGCGAAGCGTTGCAGTTTCGCGCTGCATCTCGGGCTCACCGAGGCTGGCATGGGCTCCAAAGGCATCGTCGCTTCGACGGCGGCGCTCTCGGTGCTGCTGCAGGAAGGCATTGGCGACACGATCCGCATCTCGCTGACGCCGGAGCCGGGCGGCGCGCGTACGGGCGAAGTCGTCGTCGGACAGGAAATTCTGCAGACCATGGGTCTGCGCTCCTTCACGCCGATGGTCATCGCATGTCCCGGCTGCGGCCGCACGACGAGCACGCTGTTCCAGGAACTGGCGTCGCAGATCCAGACGTACCTGCGCAATTCGATGCCGGTCTGGCGTGATCAGTACCCGGGCGTCGAGAAGATGCACGTGGCGGTCATGGGCTGCATCGTCAACGGGCCGGGCGAGTCGAAGCACGCGAATATCGGCATCAGCTTGCCGGGTTCCGGCGAGAATCCGGCCGCGCCAGTGTTCATCGACGGCGCAAAGGTCAAGACGCTGCGCGGCGAGCGCATCGCCGAGGAATTCCAGCAAATCGTTAGCGACTACGTCGAACGCACTTACGGCCAGCGCGTCGAGACGTCCGCGGCATCACTCTAAAGACAGATGACTGAACAGAAGAAACGGCTCTCGAAGCTGAGCGGCGTGAAGGGCATGAACGACATCCTCCCGCAGGATGCCGCGTTGTGGGACTTCTTCGAAAGCACCGTCAAGTCGCTGCTGCGCGCATACGGCTATCAGAACATTCGCACGCCGATCGTCGAGCATACGCAGCTTTTCACGCGCGGCATCGGCGAAGTGACCGACATCGTCGAGAAGGAGATGTACAGCTTCACCGACGCGCTCAACGGCGAGCACCTCACGATGCGGCCGGAGAACACGGCGGCCGTTGTGCGCGCGACCATCGAACACAATCTTCTGTACGACGGCCCGAAGCGCCTTTGGTACATCGGGCCGATGTTCCGCCATGAACGTCCGCAGCGCGGGCGGTATCGGCAGTTCCATCAGGTCGGCGTGGAAGCGCTCGGCTTCGCGGGTCCGGATACGGACGCCGAAATCATCATGATGTGCCAGCGCCTGTGGGACGACCTGGGCCTCACCGGCATCCGGCTCGAACTGAATTCGCTCGGCCAGGCGGAAGAGCGAGCGGCGCACCGCAAGGAACTGATTGCGTATCTCGAACAGCACGCCGATTCCCTCGACGAAGAAGCGAAGCGCCGTCTCTATACGAATCCGCTGCGCGTCCTCGACACGAAGAACCCGGCGATGCAGGAAATCGCGCAGAACGCGCCGAAGCTCGTCGACTTTCTGGGCGAGGAATCGCGCAAGCATTTCGACGGCGTGCAGCGTCTGCTGAAGGCGAACAACATTCCGTTCACCGTCAATCCGCGTCTCGTGCGCGGCCTCGATTACTACAATCTCACCGTGTTCGAATGGGTGACCGACAAGCTCGGCGCGCAAGGCACGGTGGCGGGCGGCGGCCGCTACGACCCGCTCATTGAGCAACTGGGCGGCAAGCCGACGGCGGCGTGCGGCTGGGCGATGGGCGTCGAGCGTATCCTCGAGCTGCTCAAGGAAGAAAATCTGGTGCCGGAAGCGGAAGGCACGGACGTGTACGTCGTGCATCAGGGCGAAAAGGCGGCGGAGCAGGCGTTCATCGTCGCCGAACGGCTGCGCGACACCGGCCTCGACGTCATTCTGCACTGCAGCCCGGACGGCGCGCCGGCGAGCTTCAAGTCGCAGATGAAGAAGGCGGATGCGAGCGGCGCGGCGTTTGCCGTGGTGCTCGGCGAGGACGAACTCGCGCAAGGAACGATCGGCGTCAAGCCGCTGCGACGCACCGGCGACGAAACGGCCGATGCGCAAAAGAACGAGCAAGTCAACGTTCCGGCGGAAGACTTGACCGAATACCTAATCAATGCGATGGTTGCATCCGCCGACGAGGACGCCTGACGAACAGGCTTCGGTCGGATCAAGCGCCGCGCGCATCGTGGAGATCGATCCGATCCCGCCATCGTGCCAGGCCACGATGGGCAATGAGACGCAGGAAGGAATAGCTGGACGATGAGTTACCACGACGAACAAGAATCACTGGAAAGTGTCAAGGCCTGGTGGGCCAAATGGGGTAACGCCACGACGTGGATCGTGCTCGTGGCGCTCGTCGTTGCGGCCGGTTTCAACGGCTGGAATTACTGGCAGCGCCGTCAGGCGGCGGAAGCTTCGGTGCTCTACGACCGGCTTCAGCAGGCCGTGAACGGCAACGATCAGAAGCTCGTCGCGCGCGTCGCGTCGGACATGGAAGACAAGTTCGGCGGCACGGCGTACGCGCAGATGTCGGCGCTCTCGGCGGCCAAGTCGCTTTACGCAGCGGGCGATGCCGCCGGCGCGAAGGCGCAACTGCAGTGGGCCATCGACCACGCGAAGGACGACGAGTACAAGCAGATCGCGAAGCTGCGCATGGCGCTGATCCTGCTCGACGAAAAGAGCTACGACGCCGGCCTGAAGCTGCTCGCCGACGCTCCGCTCGATGCGTTCAAGGGCGTCGTTGCTGATCGCCGCGGCGATCTGCTCGCAGCGCAAGGCAAGCGCGAAGACGCGCGCGCCGCCTACAAGACGGCGCTCGACAGCTTGCCGAAGAACGACGCGGCCACCCGGCAACTGATCGAGTTCAAGCTCGATTCGCTTGGCGGCTGATCGCTCTCGAGCGACGGCTTCGACCGTCGCTTCGTTCAAGCGCCAACGCTATTTCGCCAATCAAGCCGCCGCGCCGCGCGTCGCCATCGAGCGAAGCGCGGCTGCGCCGGTCAACCGAATTCACCCATTCATGTTGCGTCCACCGATGATTCAATTGAAACGCTACGCCGTGCCCTTCGCCTGCGCGATGACCGTCCTGCTGGCCGCCTGTGCGTCCACCAAGGACGAACGCCGCGTGCCGACACCGCTCGTCGACATCAAGCCGGTGCTGAATGTCAATCAGGCGTGGAAGGCGAGCGTCGGCAAGGCCGGCCGTTACCTGTTCGCGCCGGTCGCCGTGGGTGATGCCGTCTTCGCCGCGGGCGAGAACGGCACCGTCGCGAAAATCGACGCGACGACCGGCCAGGAAGTCTGGCGCACCAAGCTCAAGGACGATCTGTCGGCGGGCGTCGGCAGCGACGGCAACCTGACGGCGGTCGGCGGTCTGAAGGGCTCCGTCTACGCGCTCGGACCGGACGGCAAGCAATTGTGGACGGCCACGGCGCCGGGCGAAATCGTTTCGCCGCCGCTCGTCGGCAATGATCTCGTGATCGTGCGCACCATCGACGGCAAGGTCATCGCGTTCAGCGCGCAGACCGGCGAGCAGAAGTGGATTTTCCAGTTGCGCGCCGTGCCGCTGAATCTGCGTGTGGCCGCCGCGATGACCTTCGCCGGCAATCAGGCGGTGCTCGCGGGCTTCCCGGGCGGCAACTTCGCCGCGATCAACCTGCAAACGGGCGACGCGTACTGGCAAGCGCCGGTGTCGTATCCGAAGGGCGTGACGGAAGTCGAGCGCATCAACGACGTGACCGGCGCGCCGGGTCTCGTTGGCGCGCAGACCTGCGCGGTGACGTTCCAGGGCAAGATCGGCTGTTTCGACGCGAACTCGGGCCGTCCGGTCTGGGAAAAGAACTTCTCGAGCGATAGCGGCCTCGCACAGGACGAGCAGATCGTCGCAGCCGGCGATGACTGGTCGGTCGTCAACGCCTTCCGCGCGTCGGACGGCACGCCCGTCTGGAAGAACGACAAGCTGAAGAGCCGCCGCGTCAGCGTGCCGTTCATCCTGGGTCGCGCGGTCGTTGTAGGCGACTACAAGGGCTTCGTGCATTTCCTGAGCGTGGACAACGGCGAGATCGTCGGCCGCGCGCCGACCGATGGCAGCGAAATTACCGCGCCGCCGGTGCTGGCGGGCAATACGCTCGTCGTGCAGACGCACGATGGCGGCCTGTACGGCTTCCGTCCGCAGTAAGTCTCATGCAGCGCTTCGTCCTTCGCGGGACGAAGCGCGGTTGGTAAGACCGGCGCTCGCAGCGCCGAAGCCCTGAACAGGGTTGCAGAAAGAGAGCGCGACATCCGTTCGCGCTCGACAAGAACGGCCCGCCAGGCCGGGCACGAAAGAAGAAAGCGCGCCGCCGATGCCGCGCGACAAAAGCCCGCGCAAGGCAACCATCGGTGCACGGCGCGACGGCCCGACAGCGGCATAAGCTGCAAAGCGGCGAGCCGAATCCATGCTAATTTTCGACAAGCGCAGCCATTCTCGCGGCGCAAGCGGCGAAGACGCCGTACCGCGCGTTTCGCCCATCGCCTTGCGTTCAACTGTGAACAAATTCTGATGAAACCCGTGATTGCCCTCGTCGGGCGCCCCAATGTGGGGAAATCCACTCTCTTTAACCGGCTGACGCGTTCGCGCGATGCGCTCGTCGCCGATCTGCCCGGTCTCACGCGCGACCGCCACTACGGCGAAGGGCGCGTAGGCGGCGAGCGTCCGTATCTCGTCGTCGATACCGGCGGCTTCGAGCCGGTCGCGAAGGACGGCATCCTGCACGAGATGGCGCGTCAGACGCGGCAGGCCGTCGAGGAAGCCGACATCGTCGTGTTCATCGTCGACGGACGCAACGGGCTCGCGCCGCAGGACAAGTCGATCGCGGATTATCTGCGCAAGACCGGCCGCCCGCTCTTCCTGGTGGTCAACAAGGCAGAGGGGATGAAGTACACGGCGGTCGCGTCGGACTTCTACGAACTCGGCCTTGGCGATCCACGCGCGATTTCGGCGGCGCACGGCGACGGCGTCACCGAGATGATCAACGACGCGCTCGATATCGCCTATGCCGGTCAGCCGGAAGAGAGCGAGGAAGAGAAGGCGCAGCACGGCGTGAAAATCGCGATCGTCGGACGGCCGAACGTTGGCAAGTCGACGCTCGTCAATACGCTGATCGGCGAAGAGCGCGTGATCGCGTTCGACATGCCCGGCACCACCCGCGATTCGATCTATGTTGATTTCGAGCGTCAAGGCCGCAAATACACGTTGATCGACACGGCGGGTTTGCGCCGCCGCGGCAAGGTCTTCGAAGCGATCGAGAAGTTCTCGGTGGTCAAGACGCTGCAGTCGATTTCAGACGCGAATGTCGTGATTCTCCTGCTCGACGCGCAGCAGGACATCTCCGATCAGGACGCGCATATCGCGGGCTTCGTCGTCGAACAGGGACGCGCGCTCGTCGTTGGCGTGAACAAGTGGGACGGGCTGGACTCGCATGTGCGCGAGCGCACGAAGGCCGATTTGACGCGCAAGCTGAAGTTTTTGGACTTTGCTAAATTCCACTACGTCTCGGCGCTTGAAAAGACGGGCATCGGCGCATTGATGAAGTCGGTCGATGACGCCTATGCCGCCGCGATGGCGAAGCTGCCGACGCCGAAGCTCACGCGCGCGCTCATCGAGGCCGTCGAGTTTCAGCAGCCGCGCCGCCGCGGGCCGGTCCGGCCGAAGCTGCGCTATGCGCACCAGGGCGGACAGAACCCGCCGATCATCGTCGTGCACGGCAATGCGCTCGATGCGGTCACCGATACCTACAAGCGGTATCTGGAAGGGCGATTCCGAGAAACTTTTGGACTGGCCGGCACTCCATTGCGCATAGAGTTTCGCTCGAGCAAGAACCCCTACGCGGACAAAGAGTAAGCGCCCGCGGAGCCAAGCGTTTCGGCCTCATTGGCCAAATGGCCGGTCTGGTGCGGAAACGAAAATCGGCTATAGTGTAGCGATTGCCGGCGGATCTCTTTTTCTTCGTCACAATACTTCTAACCTGCAAAAAACACGGAGTTTGCTATGAGCAACAAAGGGCAATTGTTACAAGACCCGTTTTTGAACGCACTGCGTAAAGAGCACGTGCCGGTCTCGATCTATTTGGTCAACGGCATCAAGCTTCAAGGGAACATCGAATCGTTCGACCAGTACGTCGTGTTGCTCCGGAATACGGTCACCCAGATGGTCTACAAGCACGCCATTTCAACGGTCGTGCCGGCTCGCCCGGTGAATTTCCACCCGGACGCTGAATCGTCCTAACCTCGTTGCGGCCGGCGCGCCGTTGCCATTCCGAATTCGAACATTGAGCAACTCGCCGGTCGCTTCAAAAACTATCCAGACATAATTTGATTAACGCAGCGCTTGTGGGCATCGATTTCGGCAAGATCGATTTCGAAGCCAGTCTCGAAGAACTCAGCCTGCTCGCAGAAAGTGCGGGCGCCCATCCTGCCGTTACGCTCACCGGCCGTCGGTCCAGTCCGGACGCCAAAATGTTCATTGGCAGCGGAAAGGTCGAAGAACTGCGCCTTTCCTGCGAAGCGAACGACGTCGAACTCGTCATTTTCAATCACGCGCTCGCGCCCGCGCAGCAACGCAATCTCGAACTTGCGTTGAATCGCCGCGTCGTCGATCGCACCAGTCTCATCCTCGATATCTTTGCGCAGCGCGCCCGCAGCCATGAAGGCAAATTGCAGGTCGAGCTCGCGCAGCTGCAATATCTCTCTACGAGGCTGATTCGCGCCTGGACCCACCTCGAACGCCAGAAGGGCGGTATCGGTTTGCGCGGTCCCGGTGAGACGCAGCTCGAAACCGACCGCCGGCTGATCGGCGAGCGCATCAAGGCGCTGAAGACGCGGCTTGCGAAGCTGCGCCGTCAGCACGGCACGCAGCGCCGGCAGCGTCAGCGCAATCAGACGATGTCGGTGTCGCTCGTCGGCTATACGAACGCGGGCAAGTCGACGCTGTTCAACGCGTTGACCAAGGCGCAGGCGTATGCCGCCAACCAGTTGTTCGCCACGCTCGACACCACGTCGCGCCGCGTGTTCCTCGGCGAGGAAGCGGGCCATGTCGTCGTTTCGGATACGGTCGGCTTTATTCGCGAACTGCCGCATCAGCTCGTCGCGGCGTTCCGCGCGACGCTCGAGGAGACCATTCACGCCGACTTGCTGCTGCACGTCGTCGACGCATCGAGTCCGGTGCGCCTCGATCAGATCGATCAGGTGAACGAGGTTTTGCGCAGCATCGGCGCGGACTCCATCCGCCAGATTCTCGTCTTCAACAAGATCGACGCCGTGCCCGAACTTGCGGCCCGCGGCGAGGCGGTTGAAAGGGATGAGTATGGTAATATTTCGCGCGTCTTTTTGAGCGCACGCACGGGTCAGGGACTCGACGCGCTGCGCGCCGCCATCGCCGAAATTGCTTCAGCGGAAGCAGGCGAACCCGAAGAAAGCATGCCGAGCGTGTTCGCCGAAACCGGCGAGCCGGCGCAAATGTCGGAAGCCACGCAATTCCCGCAGTCCACGCAGTCCGGGCCGAACGAGACACACGACGAGAACGCGCAGCCGGAAGACCACCGGCCAGCCGGAGAACGTGACGGCCACAAGGTTCCTGAACACGGACACTAACTGCTCCGCATGACCGACGCGGCATCGAACCGGCTGTCTAATGGTGAATCACTGAGTGAACGATTACAACGAGCGGACTAACAGGCAGCGCATGCATGCGGCCTTTTCGATCAACGATCCGCGCTGGGGGCGGGGCGACGGCGACGGCGTCAAGAACGATTCGAAGCGCCCGCAGGACGGCAAGCGCGGCAACGGCAAGGAAGAAGGCCCGTCGGATCTCGACGAAATGTGGCGCGAATTCAATCGCCGCCTCGCCGGCATTTTCGGCCGCAAGCCGAACGGCGGCATGCCGCGCGACAACGGGCGGGGCACGCGCATTGGCGTGGGCATCGTCATTGGCGTGCTCATCGCGATCTATCTCGGCAGCGGCGTGTTCGTCGTGCAGGATGGACACGTCGGCGTGGTCTCGCAGTTCGGGCAATACCGGCAGACGGTGACGCAAGGCATCCACTGGCGTTTGCCGTATCCGTTCCAGTCGCACGATATCGTCGATACGTCGCAAGTGCGCTCCGTCGAAATCGGTCGCGGCACGGCGCTCTCGCAAGGCAACGTGCGCGATGCATCGCTGTTGACGAACGAAGCCGACATTCTCGACGTGCGCTTCTCCGTGCAGTATCAGATCAAATCGCCGACCGACTTCCTGTTCCGCAATCCCGATCCCGACCTGAGCGTCACCGAGGCGGGGCAGGCCGCGATCCGGGAAATCGCCGGCGCCGCGGCGACGGATGATCTGCTTTACAAGGACCGCGAAGCATTGCGCCCGCGTCTGACCGAATCCATCCAGCGCTCCCTCGACGCCTATCGCACCGGCCTGCAGGTGACGGGCGTGACCGTGCAGAGCGTGCAAGTGCCGACTCAGGTGCAGGCGGCGTTCGAAGAAGCCTCGCGCGTGCGGCAGGACAACGAGCGCGCCCGCGATACGGCCGAGGCCTACGCCAATCAATTGCTGCCCCGCGCAAAGGCGGATGCCGCGAAGATGATCGCAGAAGCCACCGCATACAGTAACCGCCAGGTGACGCAGGCTCAGGGCGACGCCGAGCGTTTCAAGGAGGTCTACGCGGAATACTCGAAGGCCCCGGCGGTCATTCGTCAACGCATGTACCTGGACACGATGCAGCAGATCTACTCGCAAACTACCAAGGTATTCGTGGACAGCAAGGCAGGCAATAACGTGATTTATCTGCCGCTCGACAAGCTCATCGACGCGAATCGTCAGCAGGCCAGGGACGCAGCGGCGAACACGGGCAGCGCGGCGTCGGCTCCCGTTGAACCGCAGGTGCGTCCGCAAGCCACGGCGCCCGCCTCGGCGCCGGCTGCAGCAGCGCCCGCGAGCGGTGCAAGCGCTGCAAGCGGCGCCAGTGCCGCGAGTGGCGATCCGCTGCGCTCGCGCGATGCGTTCCGCTCGCGCAGCCGTCAAGACGACCTGCAGTAAGGAGCGCGAACATGAATCGAATTATTGCGCTCGTCGTCGCAGTCGTCATCGTGCTGTTTATCGGTTCGTCGATGGTCTTCACCGTCGACGAACGGCACGCCGCCATCGTTGCCGCTCATGGCGACAGCAACCCGCGCCTCGACGGTCCCGGCCTGCACTTCAAGCTGCCGCCGCCGTTCCAGACGCTCACGCTCATCGACACGCGCACGCTCACCATCGACGAGAGCGGCGCCGATCGTTTCACGACGTCGGACAAGAATGAAGTGCTGGTGAATACGGTCGTGAAGTATCGCGTGGCCGATCCGCTCAAGCTCTTCGTCAGCAACGAGAAGAACACGCAGACCGCGCAAGAGCGTCTGATCGCGCTCGCCCGCACCGCTCTTGCCAGCGCGTTCGCGAATCGCTCGCTGACCGATGCGCTCGGCAACCAGCAGGCGCTCGAGAATGAAGCGCTGAAGGCGGTGGAAGGCGCGGCGGGAGCGTTCGGCGTGCAGCTCGTCGACCTGCAGATGACGCGCATCGACTTTCCGTCGGCGGTGGCCGATTCGGTCTACAAGCGCATGATCGCGGCGCGCCAGCAGGCAGCGGCGAACGAGCGCGCGAAAGGCACGGCGGAAGCGGACAAGATCAAGGCCGATGCGGAACGCGAGCAGCAGCAAATTCTCGCCGATGCCTACAGCCAGGCGCAGTCGATCCGCGGCGAAGGCGACAGCAAGGCCGCCGCCATCGCAGCCGACGCATACGGACGCGATCCGCAGTTCTATCAGTTCTATCAGAGCCTCGAGGCGTACAAGAAGACGTTCAAGCCCGGCGACGTGATCGTGGTCGATCCGAGCAGCGACTTCTTCCGCTTCATGAAAAGCCCGAACGGCGGTGCGGACGCATCCGCTGCCGCAGCGAAACGCTGACCGTACCCGCGCCGCGCGCCAGAGGTGAATAAACACGCGCGCGGCGCCTTCTTCCCGAGAACATGGTCGAGACGATACTGCTCGCACTTGCGTTGATGCTGATCATCGAAGGCATGTTTCCCTTCGTCTTTCCCACCGCCTGGCGCGACACGTTCCGCCGTATCGCCGAACGGCCGCCGCATCACATCCGCATCGGCGGATTGATCGCGATGGCGCTCGGACTGATCCTGTTGTGGATCGCCACGTAAGCCGATTCGCGGATCGCAGCGCCCGGCGGGGTTCCGCCATTTAGCCTATCTTTGTCTCTATCCGCCCATGCGCGCCGTGCTTGCGAGCGCCGCGTGCCCAAGCAGGAAACGTATCGATGTCCACCTGGTTGCTTCCCGAAAATATCGCCGACGTGTTGCCGTCGGAAGCCCGCAAGATCGAAGAGCTGCGCCGCCGCCTGCTCGACCGGTTTCGCTCGTACGGCTACGAGCTCGTCATGCCGCCGATGCTCGAATACCTCGAATCGTTGCTGACGAGCGGTGGAAGCGACCTCAATCTGCGCACCTTCAAGCTCGTCGATCAGTTGTCGGGGCGCACGCTGGGTTTGCGGGCGGACATTACGCCGCAGGTGTCGCGTATCGACGCCCACTTGCTGAACCGGCAGGGCGTCACGCGTCTTTGCTATGCGGGTGTCGTGCTGCATACGCGTCCGCGCGGCCTGCACGCGACGCGCGAGCAGATTCAGATCGGCGCGGAAATCTACGGTCACGCCGGGCTGGAAGCGGATCTCGAGATTCAGCAATTGATGCTCGATTCGCTGCACCTCGCGGGCTTGTCCAAAGTGCGTCTCGACCTGTGTCATGCGGGCGTGCTCGCGGCGCTGCTCGAACTGGAGCCGGCGGCGGCATCGCTCGGAGAAGCGCTCTACGACGCGCTCGCCAGCAAGGACGTGCCGCGCATCAACGAACTGACGGCGCATCTCGGCCATGTGCCGCGCGAGGCGTTGCGCGCGCTGCCTTCGCTTTATGGCGATGCTTCGGTGCTCGAAATGGCGCGTGCGCGTCTGCCGAATCTGCCGGTAATCGCGCGGGCGCTCGACGATCTCGCGTTCCTCGCCGCCCGCGCCGACGGCGCGGAGCTGATGATCGACCTGGCCGATCTGCGCGGCTACGCATACCACAGCGGCGTGATGTTCTCCGCTTACGTCGATGGCGTGCCGAACGCGGTCGCACGCGGCGGCCGTTACGACGATGTCGGCTCGGCCTATGGCCGCGCGCGGCCCGCGACGGGCTTCTCGCTGGATCTGCGGGAAGTGGCGCGCATTTCTCCCGTCGATGCACGCGGCAGCGCGATCCTCGCGCCGTGGAGGCACGAAGAACCGTTGCGCGCGGCCGTCGCGACGCTGCGGGATGCGGGCGAAGTCGTGATTCAGGCGTTGCCGGGCCACGAACACGATCTCGACGAATTCGCGTTCGATCGCGTGCTGGTCGAGCGCGACGGGCAATGGGCGGTCGAGGAGCGCGTGAATCCGGCTCGTTCCGGCGCCTGACGGCCCAGGACTTTCGTCATCGCGCGCGCGAGCGCGTGAACCAGACCTAATCGCGGCATGCGTCCCGAAAAACTCGGAAACAGCCGCGAACATAGGTAAAATGCGTTTTTAACCAGCTAACGAATCAACATGTCTGCCAGTGCAGTGAATGTGAACCCGGGGCGCAACGTCGTCGTGGTGGGCACCCAGTGGGGTGACGAGGGCAAGGGCAAAATCGTCGACTGGCTGACGGACCATGCCCAGGGCGTCGTGCGCTTCCAGGGCGGTCACAACGCCGGCCACACGCTCATCATCGGCGGCAAGAAAACCATCTTGCGCCTCATCCCGTCGGGCATCATGCGCGCGGGCACGGCCTGCTACATCGGCAATGGCGTCGTGTTGTCCCCCCAGGCGCTGTTCAAGGAAATCGACGAACTGGAAGCCGCGGGCATCGATGTCTGCAAGCGTCTGTTCATTTCCGAGGCCGCCACGCTCGTCCTGCCGTACCACGTCGCCATCGACCAGGCGCGCGAAGCCAAGCGCGGCGCCGGCAAGATCGGCACGACGGGGCGCGGCATCGGTCCGGCGTACGAAGACAAGGTGGCCCGTCGCGGCCTGCGCGTGCAGGATCTGTTCGACGCGCCGCTCTTCGCAGAACGTCTGCGTGAAGTGCTCGACTTCCACAACTTCGTGCTGACGAAATATCTCGGTGCAGCCGAAGTCGACTATCAGGAAACGCTAGACACGATGCTCGGCTACGCCGACCGTCTCGCGCCGATGGTCACGGACGTCTCCCGCCGCCTGTACGACGAAAACCACGCTGGCCGCAATCTGCTGTTCGAAGGCGCGCAAGGCACGCTGCTCGATATCGACCACGGCACGTATCCGTACGTCACGTCGAGCAACTGCGTCGCCGGTGCGGCGACGGCTGGCGCGGGCGTCGGTCCGCAAAAGCTCAACTACATGCTCGGCATCACGAAGGCGTATTGCACGCGCGTGGGCGCCGGCCCGTTCCCGAGCGAACTGTACGACGCGGATAATCCGAAGCGCCAGGACCCGGTCGGCGTGACGCTCGCCTCCGTCGGCAAGGAATTCGGCTCGGTCACCGGCCGTCCGCGCCGCACCGGCTGGCTGGATGCCGCCGCGCTGCGCCGCTCGATCCAGATCAACGGCATCACGGGCCTGTGCATGACGAAGCTCGACGTGCTCGACGGCCTTGAAGAAGTGAAGCTGTGCGTCGGCTATACGCTCGACGGCAAGGCGCTCGACATCCTCCCGCGCGGCGCATCGGAAGTGGCGCGCTGCGAGCCGGTCTACGAGACCTTCGGCGGCTGGAAGGAAAGCACCGTCGGCATTACGCAGTGGGACAGCCTGCCCGAGAACGCGCGTGCTTACCTCACGCGTGTGCAGGAAGTGGCGGGCGTGCCGATCGACATGGTGTCGACCGGTCCGGACCGCGACGAAACCATCCTGCTTCGTCATCCGTTCAAGGTCTGAGCGCGCCCAAGCCTCGACCTGAACCGGACGCTGTAAAGAATGTGGCCGCTTCATGCGGCCACATTTCGTATATAACCGCAGTATGCAATCGAAAGAGCCTCACATGATCGCGATGACCGACCCGCGTAACGACGAAAAGAACCTCTGGGTCAACTGGGACGAATATCACCGGTTGATCGAAATTCTCGCGCTGAACGTGCACGACTCGGGATGGAAGTTCGACAAAATCCTGTGCCTCGCGCGCGGCGGCCTGCGCGTCGGCGACCAGCTTTCGCGCATCTACGACCTGCCGCTCGCCATTCTTGCGACGAGTTCGTATCGCGAGGCCGCGGGCACGCAGCAGGGCGACCTCGACATCGCGCAGTACATCACGATGACGCGCGGCGAACTGTCGGGCAACGTGCTGCTCGTCGACGATCTCGTCGATTCGGGCGTCACGCTGGCGCGCGTGCAGGACCACCTAAAAGAGCGTTATCCCGCGATCACCGCGGTGCGCTCGGCGGTGCTCTGGTACAAGGCGTGCTCGAAGGTCAAGCCCGACTATCACGTGCAGTTTCTCGAAACGAATCCGTGGATTCATCAGCCGTTCGAGGAGTGGGACACCGTGCGTCCTCACAACCTCGGCGCCTGGATCAAGCGAGGTACGCAGAACGGCCGCGTTTAAGCAGCGCGCTGTCCTGTTTGTTTCGATGCACTGCGCCGTTGCGCCGGGGTTTTCTCCCGACGCAACGGCGTTTTGCTTTCCGGCCGCCTTTCAGCGCGACCGTGTTGCAAAGGCGTGCCGCGCCGCTTACGCATTCGGGGCACGATGCTAAACTCTTACTCGCGTCTGTCGTGGTGCGTGAGCAACACGCAGGCAGACGTCTTTGCGTGCGACGTTAGATAGAATGGCGTTCGGTTTTCTTCCGCCCTGGACGGATCTCTCGCTTTTATGACTAACATGACTCACGCGCAAGAGCGCAAACAGCCTTTGCATTCGCTTGCGCTCGCGGCAATCGGCGTCGTCTTCGGCGACATCGGCACGAGTCCACTGTACGCTTTGAAGGAAGCCTTTAGCCCAACCCACGGCATCGCGCTTTCCGAAGCCTCCATCCTCGGCGTCATCTCCCTGCTGTTCTGGGCCATCGTCATCGTCGTGGCCATCAAGTACGTGCTCTTCGTCATGCGCGCCGACAACAACGGCGAAGGCGGCGTGTTCGCGATGATGACCCTCGCGTTACGCAGCGTGAAAGACTCCGGCCGTCTTTCCGGTGTGCTGATGATGCTCGGCATCTTCGGCGCCTGCATGTTCTATGGCGATGCGGTCATCACGCCGGCGATGTCCGTGATATCGGCAGTCGAAGGTCTCGAGATCGCGGCGCCGAAGCTCTCGCCTTACGTGATTCCCATCACGATGGTCATTCTCGTGATGCTGTTCTGGATCCAGCGTCACGGCACCGCCGTGGTAGGCAAGCTGTTCGGGCCGATCATGCTGGTGTGGTTCGGTACGCTCGCGGTGCTGGGCGTTTACCACATCGTGCTCGCGCCGGGCGTGCTGGTCGCGTTGAATCCGTACTACGCCGTCTCGTTCATGGCCGATCACGTGCTGCAGGCGTATATCGTGCTCGGTTCGGTCGTGCTGGTGCTGACCGGCGCGGAAGCGCTCTATGCGGACATGGGTCACTTCGGCGTCAGGCCGATCCGCTACGGCTGGTACGGGCTCGTGATGCCGTCGCTGCTGCTGAATTACTTCGGGCAAGGCGCGCTGCTGATGCACTCGCCGAAGGCCATCGAAAGCCCGTTCTTCTTGCTCGCGCCGGAATGGGCGCTGCTGCCGCTCGTGATTCTGTCGACGATCGCGACGGTGATCGCATCGCAGGCCGTCATCTCGGGCGCGTATTCGCTGACGAGTCAGGCGATCCAGCTCGGGTACGTGCCGCGCATGAAGATCCTGCATACGTCCGAACTGGCGATCGGGCAGATCTATATCCCGCTCGTCAACTGGATGCTGCTGTTCATCATCCTGTGCATCGTGGTCGGGTTCAAGAGCTCGGAGAACCTGGCGGCCGCGTATGGTCTCGCCGTCACCGCGACGATGCTCGTCACCACTATCCTCGTGTCGGTCGTGATGACGAACCTCTGGGGATGGAACCGCTTTCTGGTCGGCGCGATGATCGCGATGATTCTCGTCATCGATATCGGCTTTTTCGGCGCGAGCTTGCTGAAGATCGAGCAGGGCGGCTGGCTGCCGCTGTGCATCGGCGGGGCGCTCTTCTTCCTGCTGATGACCTGGTACAAGGGCCGCATGATCGTGAAGGATCGCACGGCCGCCGACGGCATTCCGCTGATGCCGTTCCTGCAAGGCTTGCTTGCGCACCCGCCGCATCGCGTGTCGGGCACGGCTATTTATCTCACTGGCAGCGATTCCCTCGTGCCGGTCAGCCTGCTGCACAACCTGAAGCACAACAAGGTGCTGCACGAGCGGACCATCTTTCTGAACTTCATCACGCGCGATATCCCTTACGTGGACGACGCGCATCGGCTGGAAGTGAAGGACGTTACGGGTGGCCTCTTTCTCGTGAAGGCTGCGTACGGCTTCAACGAGACGCCCGATGTGAAGGCCGTCCTCGAACAGATCACGCGCGCGCACGCGATGACCTTCGAACTGATGGACACGTCGTTCTTCATGGCGCGTGAGACCGTGGTGCCGACGGAGTTGCCCGGCATGTCGGTGTGGCGTGAACGCGTGTTCGCGTGGATGCATCAGAACGCTGCGAAGCCGACCGACTTCTTTAGCATTCCGGCGAATCGCGTCGTGGAACTGGGGACCAAGATCGAAATCTGAGCGCTGCGACGCTCAATAAAAAACCCACGCCTCGGCGTGGGTTTTTTGTTGGCACCGCAAGTCGCTTATCGTTTGAGTTTCGCGAAAGCCGCGGCCATCGCACCGGCGGCTTCCCGCTCGCGGCGCTGGTTGCTCCGCGCATCGCGTCCGCCGCCCGGAGCGCGACGATCCTGCCCGCCACGCGCCGATGCACCCGCGCCGCCGCCCGTCGATACGGCTGCGAAGTCGTCGTCGAGGCGCATCGTCAGCGAAATGCGCTGGCGCTTCACATCGGTTTCGAGCACTTTCACCTTCACGACCTGACCCGCCTTCACGACTTCGTGCGGGTCCTTGATGAACTTCGTCGACATCGCCGATACGTGCACGAGACCATCCTGATGCACGCCGATATCGACGAACGCGCCAAATGCCGCGACGTTCGTCACGACGCCTTCGAGCACCATGCCCGGCGCGAGATCCGAAATTTTCTCGATGCCCTCGCGGAACGTCGCCGTCTTGAACTCAGGACGCGGATCGCGGCCCGGTTTTTCGAGTTCGGCGAGAATGTCGCGCACGGTCGGCAGGCCGAAGCGATCGTCGACGAATTCAGTGGGCGACAGCCCCGCGAGCGCCTCACGCTTGCCGAGCACATCGCCGACGTGCTTGTTGATCTTCGCGAGGATGCGCTGAACGACCGGATACGCTTCCGGGTGCACGGACGAACGGTCGAGCGGATTCTCGCCATTGTTGATGCGCAGGAAGCCCGCGGCCTGCTCGAAGGTCTTGTCGCCGAGACGCGGGACCTTTTTCAGGTGCTCGCGCGACGGGAACGGCCCGTTGGCGTCGCGATAGTCGACGATATTGCGCGCGAGCGTCGCGTTCAGCCCCGACACGCGGGCGAGCAGGGCGACGGACGCCGTGTTTGCATCGACGCCGACGGCGTTCACGCAATCTTCGACGACTGCATCGAGCGAGCGCGCCAGTTCGCGCTGATTCACGTCGTGCTGATACTGGCCGACGCCGATGGCCTTCGGCTCGATCTTGACCAGCTCGGCGAGCGGGTCCTGCAGACGCCGCGCGATCGACACCGCGCCGCGCAGCGACACATCCAGCTCGGGAAATTCCTTCGCCGCGAGTTCCGACGCCGAATACACGGACGCGCCCGCTTCCGACACGACGATCTTCTGCAGATTCAGATCCGGATGTTTCGCAATCAGTTCGCTCGCGAGCTTGTCGGTTTCGCGCGACGCCGTGCCGTTGCCGATCGACACGAGTTCCGCTTGCGTTTCGCGTGCGATCCGCGCGAGCTTTGCGATGGAGCCGTCCCAGTCGCGGCGCGGCTCGTGCGGGAAAATCGTATCGGTGGCCAGCAGCTTGCCGGTGCGATCGACGACAGCGACCTTCACGCCCGTGCGCAGGCCCGGATCGAGACCGATCACGGCCTTCGGACCCGCGGGCGCGGCGAGCAGCAAATCCTTCAGATTCCGCGCGAAGACGCGAATTGCTTCGTGCTCGGCCTCTTCACGCAACTTCGTCAGCAATTCGTTCTCGATATGCGGCTGCACCTTCACGCGCCAGCACCAGCGGCAGACATCGGAGAGCCACTTGTCGGCGGCGCGCCCGCGATTGGCGATGCCGACGTGCTGCGCGATCATCGCTTCGCAAGGATGCGGCACTTGCGCGTCCAGTTCTTCGCCGAGACCCAGCTTCACGGACAGCACGCCGGCGTTGCGGCCGCGGAACAGCGCGAGCGCCCGGTGCGACGGCACGGTGCGAATCGTCTCGCTGTAGTCGTAGTAATCGCGGAATTTCTCGCCTTCCTCGCCTTGCTTGCCGTCGACGACACTCGACATCACGCGGCCCTGATTGAACAGGTAGTCGCGCACCTTGCCGAGAATCTCGGCCGTTTCGCCGAACTGCTCCGACAGGATGTCGCGGGCGCCGTCGAGCGCGGCTTTGGTATCGGCGACGCCCTTCTCGGCATCGACGAACCTGGCGGCTTCGGTCTGCGGATCGAGCGTCGGGTCCGCGAGCAGCGCCTGCGCGAGCGGCTCGAGGCCGGCTTCGCGGGCAATCTGCGCGCGCGTGCGGCGCTTCGGCTTGTACGGCAGATAGAGGTCTTCGAGCACCTGCTTGCTGTCGGCGCCTTCGATTGCGCCGCGCAGCTCGTCGTTCAGCTTGCCTTGCTCGTCGATGCTTTGGATGATGGCAGCGCGGCGGTCTTCCAGCTCGCGCAGATAGAGGAGGCGCTCCTCGAGCGTGCGCAATTGCGTGTCGTCGAGATTGCCGGTCACTTCCTTGCGATACCGGGCGATGAACGGGACAGTCGAGCCTTCGTCGAGAAGCTGCACGGCGGCCGCGACCTGGCGCGGCTGCACGGTGAGTTCGGTGGCGATGCGCTGTACGATCTTGAGTGCTACGGTTTCCGTCATGGTTCTGCGCTGTCTGCTGGCTCGTCAGGGAAGCGGCGGCGGGGCATGCTTCGGGCATGCGTGGGAGTGCGCGAACGTGCGCCTGGCCAGCGCCGCCGGACGCCGTGACGAGCGATGGGCCGGGTTGCTGGAGCAGGGCATTTTGCCATAAATGCCGGAGCGCTCCGGCGGGCGGTGATAGAATTTCGGGATCGCGCAAGCCCTGTTTTTCCCTTCGCGCACCTGATTCCTTATCACGTTGCCGTTCATCAATTTGCTCAACTTTCGCTTTTCAAAGGCCTCGCCGATCGCGCTGGGCGTATCGTCGATAGGCGTGCTTCTGGCGCTCGCAGCGCAGCCGGGAATCGCGCAGACGGCCAGGCCGATCGATCCGACGACCGCCGTGAGCACGCAGCCGCTCGACGCCGCTTCGAGCGACGCAGGCAGCACGGACGAGGCGCTTCGTGCCGGCTACGACAAGCGCCAGAAGGCGCTCGACAAGCGGACATCGGAGAACGACTATCGCTATGGCGTGAAGCAGCACGACTGCTACAGCAAGTTCTTCGTCAACCACTGCCTCGACAATGCACGCACTGAAATGCGGGAAGCGCGTCAGCAGATTCGCCAGGAACAACTCGCACTCGACGACGAGCAGCGTGCGGAACGCGCGAAAGAGCGCGATCGCCAGACCGGGTTGAAGCAGGCGCAGTACGAAGCCGAAGCGCCGCAGCGGGCGGCCAACGAGAAGTCGAATCAGCAGGCGTACGAGGACAAGCAGCGCCAGAATGCGCTCGCCGCCGCGCAGCGCGACGCCGAGGCGCCGCAGCGCACGGCCAATCAGGCAGCCTACGACCGGAAGCAGGCGGACTACCAGAAGAAGCTGGATGAAGCCCGCGCGCGCGGTGTCGCCGAAGCGCAGGAGCGCGAGCAGAAGGCGCAGCGTTACGAGCAGAAACAGCAGGAAGCCGCGCAGCATCGCGCTGAAGTGGACGCGCGCCAGAAGGAAGCTGCGCGTAAGCAGCAGGAAAAGGCACAGCAAGGGCAGCAGGAACAGCAGCGGCAGGATCAGTTGAAGCAGCAGCAGCAGCAGCAGGGCAAGTAGCGCCGCACGGCGCGGCGCGGTGGTCGACAGCTTTGCATGGGACCACAGTAAGGCGCTAAAGCGCCAACTGTGGTCGACAGCTTTGCATGGGACCGGAGTAGGCGCTAAAGCGCCAACTCCGGTCGACAGGAGGCGAGGATGCAGCAGCGCTTGAACGCACCCCGACAAACCGCCGCGGATGCCGCTCTGATCCGCGATCGCATCGCGCAATTGCAGGAAGAGCATCACGGCCTGAACACGCTCATCGAGAAACTGTCAGGCATCGACGATCTCGAATTGCGCCGCCTCAAAAAGCGCAAGCTCAAGGTCAAGGACACCATACTCCTGCTGCAATTGCAGCTGGACACCGACCCGCACTGACCGCGCGCGCGGTGCAGTTGCAGTAGTCGCGTGTTCACCGGCGGCTCGCCCCGCCGGCGGTGCGCCGCATCGCACGAAACCCGCAGAATTCGCAGAATCGAGCTCCCTTTGAACTCTCCCGTCCCTACCTCCGACTCCGCGAGCACGCCGTTCGCGCTGTCGGACAAGCGCCGCGTCGAACTCGATGCGATCTTCTCCGCCGATGGCCTGCTCGCACGGGCCATCGACGGCTATCGGTCGCGTGCATCGCAGATCGAGATGGCGCGGTCCGTCGCCGCCGCGATGGAAGCGTCCGGCCGCGCGATGCCCGAACCCGCGATGTTCGAAGCGCAGCGCCGTCCCGCACGCAAGCTGGGGCCATCGGACAAGCCGTACGCGCCTGACGAGCCGCCCGCCGACGACGTCGGCATCGCGACGGCGAAAGCGGCCATCGACGGCGGCGAGAATACGCTGATCGTCGAAGCGGGAACCGGCACCGGCAAGACCTACGCGTATCTCGTCCCGGCCATGTTATGGGGCGGCAAGGTCATCGTCTCGACCGGGACGAAGCATCTGCAGGACCAGCTCTTTCAACGCGATATCCCGACGGTGCGCGACGCGCTCGCCGTGCCCGTATCGGTGGCGATGCTCAAAGGCCGCGCGAACTACCTCTGCCACTACTATCTGGAGCGCACCGCGGACAACGGCCGCCTGCCGTCGCGGCAGGATACGTCGCATCTGCAGGAGATCGTCCGCTTCGCGAAAATCACGCGCACCGGCGACAAAGCCGAACTCGCAAGCGTGCCCGAAAATTCGCCGGTCTGGCCGATGGTCACGTCCACGCGCGACAACTGTCTCGGCCAGGAATGCCCGCATTACAAGGACTGCTTCGTGATGCAGGCGCGCAAGGAGGCACAGCAGGCGGACGTCGTCGTCGTGAATCACCATCTGTTCTTCGCCGACGTGATGCTGCGCGACACGGGCATGGCCGAGCTTCTGCCGATGGCCAACACCATCATCTTCGACGAAGCGCATCAGCTTCCCGAAACCGCGACGCTCTTCTTCGGTGACACGCTCTCGACCACGCAACTGCTGGAACTGGCGCGCGATACCGTCGCCGAAGGTTTGAGCCACGCGCGCGACGCCGCCGACTGGACCAAACTCGGCGCCGCGCTCGAACGCGCCGCGCGTGACTTGCGCCTTGCGTTCAAGGAAGATTCGGCGCGCTTCTCGCTCGGTCAGCTTCCCGACGGCCATCCGCTGTTCGACGCGCTGGATACGCTCGAAACGCATCTCGATGCCCTCGCGGCGGCGTTGTCGTCGCATGGGGAGCGGGCGGAATCGCTGCAGGCGCTCGTGCGCCGCGCGCGGGAGTTGCAGGACCAGCTTGCGGGCTGGACCACGCCGCCGACGCCGCTGGAGCGCGCCGTGGTGGAAGACGAAGATATCGCGAAGGAAGCCGCGAAGGACGAGCCGAACGAGATGGTGCGCTGGATCGAAGTGTTTTCGCACACGGTCCAGTTGCACGAGACGCCGCTGTCGGTCGCGCCGATCTTCGCGAAGCAGCGCGCCGGTGTGCCGCGTGCGTGGATCTTCACGTCGGCGACGCTGTCGGTGCGCGGCGACTTCACGCACTACGCGGCGCAGATGGGCCTGAACGCCCGCCGCTCGATGACGCTCCCGAGCCCCTTCGATTACCCCTCGCAAGGGCTTCTGTACGTGCCGCGCAATCTGCCGCAGCCGTCGTCGCCGCAGTTCACCGACGCCGTCTTCGAAGCCGCGTTGCCGGTGATCGAGGCAGCGGGCGGCGGCGTGTTCGTGTTGTGCACGACGCTGCGCGCGGTGGATCGCATCGCGTCGCGTCTGCGCGATGTGATCGATCGGCGCGGCTGGGGCAACCCGCTGCTCGTGCAGGGCGATGCGAGCCGCACCGAACTGCTCGATCGTTTTCGCGCGTATGGGAACGCGATCCTCGTCGGTAGCCAGAGCTTCTGGGAAGGCGTCGATGTGAGAGGGGATGCGCTGTCGCTCGTCGTCATCGACAAATTGCCGTTCGCGCCGCCCGACGACCCCGTGCTGGCCGCCCGCCTAGACGCGCTCACGAAGAAAGGGCTGAGCCCGTTCGCGGTGCATCAGTTGCCGCAGGCGGTCATCACGCTGAAGCAGGGCGCTGGCCGTCTGATTCGCGCCGAAACCGATCGCGGCGTGCTGATGATTTGCGACACGCGCCTCGTCGACAAGCCCTACGGCCGCCGCATCTGGCAGAGTCTGCCGCCGTTCAAGCGCACGCGCGAACTCGACGTAGTCCGCGCGTTTTTCAGTGATTCGCCGAGCTCGACTGTGGAAATGGCCGACTAGCGAGGTTGGCGATGCGGTCGATGTTCGCGATCGCCCGGGCGATCCGAGCGTTGGCGTCGGGTGCCGCTGGCCCACGCGCGGGCGCCTGCCTGACGCGCACCGACTGGCTGCCGTACGCGCCGCCATAACTCCGCGTGTCTTGTGAGGAAGGTCGCGAGTTGCCGGGTGTCGCGCCCTAGCTCGCGTCATCCGCGTTCGATGAAAGATTCGCCACGATGCGCGCGTTGCTAATCGTGCCGGCCTTGATGCGAATGCCGTTCGCCGCCAGCACGCCGTTCACTTCGGCCAGCAGCGCCGCCGCCGATTGCTGCGACTGAAGCACGCTGCGGAAGCGGTGGATGGCCTGCGCATCGGGCGCAACCGTGCGTTCTCCATCGATGTCGATGCCGATGCGCGCGAAGCGTCGAAACGCGATGCTGTCGATGAGCGCGTCCTCGCAAGCACGGTCCGACAGTCCGAACCAGTTCTGAATAAAACATACGCGCAACATGCGTTCGATGCTCGCCGAGAACGGCTCGTCGCCGTCGCGCCCATGCTGCTCGACGATGGCGCACAGACGCGGCCACGGGAGCAGCAGGTCCATCGTATCCAGGAATTCGTCGCGCTGAGTGCGCCTGAATTGCGTCGCCGGAACTGCTTCGTCCCGGATGGGGGATAGCGCCATGCTGATCTCTTTCAATGTCTGTCACGCTCAGGCGGCGCGCAGTACCGCTTCGATGCCTGACCGTGATATCAGGATTGCTAAATTTTGTTGCTAAAAAGCAAAAATTTGAGCGAAAAAATAGGGCGCTCAAGACGCCCTTGTCGAAAGGCCGACGCACTGCGCCGGCCGCCCGGTGAACATTACCAGATCTGATACCAGGGCTTCTCGGCACCTGCGCGGGCCTTCCCGGTGACGTACGGGCTGTCCGGGAACGTCGCGGCGAGCACGCGCTTGGTGTCGTCGGCGAGTTGCGGCTGGTCGAGCCGCTGATACGACAGCATCATGATGTGCAGCGCTTCTTCCGTCGCCGGCGCGTTCTTGTATTCGCGGATGGCGAGCTGCGCGCGGTTGATCGCCGCGACATACGCGCCCCGGCGATAGTAATAATTGGCCGCGTGCACTTCATGTGAGGCGAGCGCATTCACGATGTAGCGCATGCGCTGCGCGGCGTCCGGGGCGTACTTGCTTTGCGGATATTTGTCGACGACGACCTTGAACGCGTCATACGACTCGCGCAGCGATTTCGGATCGCGCTCGCTCATGTCCTGCCCGGAGAAGCGGCCAAAGAGACCGAGGTCGTCGTTGAAGTGGATCATGCCCTTGAGATAGTACGCGTACGAGATCTCGGGGTGATCCGGATGCAGCCGGATGAAGCGGTCGATGGCCTGGTCGGCCGAGGCGGTTTCGCCGTCCTTCCAGTTGCAGTACGCGACGTTGATCTGCGCCTGCTGCGCGAAGTGACCGAACGGATCGCGCCCTTCGAGTGCCTCGAAGTACTTGGCGCACTTGCCCCAGTCGCTGCCCGACAGCGCGTCCTGGGCCTCCGTATATAATTTGTTGTTATTCCAGAGTGCGGTTTCGTCGGTCTTCTCGGGCAAGCCGTGACAGGCCGTGACGATGGCGACGCTCGCGGCCAGCGCCAGATACTTGATCGATTGCCGCATCGATTGATGAATGGTGTTGAAGGCTCGCATCAGTGCTTGCTTATCCTGGCTAAAACTGGCTATTACTGGCTCTTTCCAGCTGTGTTCAGCTGTGACCCCGGTGCAGTCTCTTCCGCGCGGCATGCCGTTCGGTCGACCGCGATGCTTCCCGGTCCGCAACGTCGAAGCACGGGCGGCTCGCAGACTGGACGATGACGTTTTACTTCATTGCGTCACCGCCGGCCGCTCCTCGCGTACTTCCCGTTAATCTTCTTCAAATGACCCGCTCAAGTACTCGTCGTACCAAAGACCAACTCAAAGATTATAGCCGATGCGATACGGCCGACGACGCAGCTTCGCCGCAATCGCCGCAGGCAAAGGACCCGGCTGCATCGTCCGCCGACGTGCGCACCGCGCGCGTTCCGGACGAACTCGCGGGCGACCGGCTCGACAAGGTGCTGGCCAAAGTCTTCCCGGAATTCTCGCGCAGCCGCTTGCAGGGCTGGATCGAGGAAGGGCGCGTGCTCGTCGACGGCGCGAGCGCCAAAGTGCGCCAGTCGGTGCCGCTCGGCGCGACCATTTCGCTCGTGCCCGACCTGCTGCCGGAGCAACTGGCGTTCACGCCGGAGCCGGTGCCGCTGCATATCGTCTACGAAGACGACGCGCTCGTCGTCATCAACAAGCCGGCGGGCATGGTCGTGCATCCGGCGGCCGGCAACTGGAGCGGCACGCTCCTGAACGGCCTGCTCCATCGATACGGCGACGCGGCGATCGGCCTGCCGCGCGCGGGCATCGTGCATCGTCTGGACAAGGAGACGTCGGGACTGATGGTCGTCGCGCGCACGCTGGAAGCGCAGACCGACCTCGTGCGCCAGTTGCAGGCGCGCACGGTGAAGCGCCGCTACGTCGCGTTCGTCTGGGGCAACATGCGCGATGAAGGCACGATCGACGCGCCCATCGGCCGCGATCCGCGCGAGCGCACGCGCATGGCCGTCGTCCGGAGCGCGGCGGGCAAGCACGCGCGCACGCACTTTCGCACCATCGACCGGGCGGTCTGGAACGGCCAGCCCGTAAGCGCGATCCATTGCGATCTCGAAACTGGCCGCACCCATCAGATTCGCGTGCATTGCGCGCATGCCGGGCATCCGCTGCTGGGTGATCCTCTCTACGGTCACGTGCGCGGCAGGCGTTCGGTGACGCCGCTGCCGAACGGCTTCGCGCGGCAGGCGCTGCATGCGTGGCGCCTCGGGCTGGTTCATCCGCTGACGGGCAAGGACGTGCACTGGCGCGCGGACGTGCCCGACGATATGTCGACGCTCGCAGCGGAACTCGGCTTCGGGCGCGACGAGGATATCGAGCTGGACGAAGACGAGGACTTCGTCGAGGTTTACGAGGTGGGCGGGGACGAAGGCGACTGGGACGAAGGCGAAGATTACGAGGACGACGAAGCATGATCGATTCACGCACCGGCGAAGCGCCCGCACTCGACCCGCAGCACTGCCTGTGGCCGCAATGGCGCGTGTCGCCGCGCGTTCGCGCATTCGTGACGACGCGGGCGGGCGGCGTCAGCGCCGCGCCTTACGACGGCGGCGCGCCTGACGCGGGCGGGCTGAATCTGGGCCTGTCGACCGGCGACGCGCCCGACGCGGTGCGCGAGAACCGCCGCCGTGCGCTCGCGCTCACCGGTGCGCGCGATGCCGCGTGGCTCCAGCAAATTCACGGCACGCAGGTTGAGGACGCTCACGCGGTCATCGGCGCGAGCAGCCCCGTCGATGCCGATGCAAGCGTGACCGACCGCGCGGGCATCGTGTGCGTCGTGATGACCGCCGATTGCCTGCCCGTGCTTTTTTGCGACGACGACGGCCGCGCGGTCGGCGCCGCGCATGCGGGCTGGCGCGGACTGGCGGCGGGCATCATCGAAAAGACGGGCGAGCGCGTTGCGGCGCTGGCGGGCGCGTCGGCATCGAAACTGAACGCTTATCTCGGACCGGCCATTGGTCCTGCGGCTTTCGAAGTCGGAGAGGACGTGCTGGAAGCGTTCGCCGCTGCGTCCGCTGCGGACCGTCGCGATGCAACGGCGGCTGCTTTCCGGCCAACCGGCAGCGAGAACAAGTATCTCGCTGACATCTACGCACTCGCGCGCCTGCGACTCGCCGATATCGGCATCGACGCCGCGCGCATTCATGGCGGCGCGCATTGCACGGTGACGGAAAGCGCGCGCTTTTATTCATATCGTCGAGATCGGGTGACGGGCCGCATGGCCGCCATGATCTGGCTCGCCGATTAATCCGTCGGCGCTTCAATCGCGATTTCAACCCCCATGGCGAAGCCTTTTCTTTCATGGGGGAAAACGATAATTATAAAAATATCGCACTGCGGCAAAATCGGGACGAAGCATTGACATGCTCGACACCCAAGAGCAAGAATGTTCCCGGAATTCATTCAATCGGGCACGGCGTAGCAAGGCACTCTTGCCACGCGCAATTAAGGCGCATCAATACTTGCGCGCTGGTCAGGACAAGCCCGGCAATGCCTGCATCACAATCAGTCTTGCGAGACTCAGAGGTCAAAGGCGGGTATGGCTTCCAAAACTTCTTCTTCATCTTCCCGCTCCAGCACGGCCGACAGCACCCCGGCGCAATCTCCAGCCGATATGACCGGCGTGCAGCAGGCCTTCGAGCAATGGCTCAACGCATGGCGCACCGTGGCCGATCCCGGTCAATGGGTCAAACTCACTGAACAGACGAATCAGGCGGCGAGCGCGTTTGCGGCGAATGCCGGGAAGCCGGTCATGCCGGGACTGGGCGCCTTGCCGTTTCCGGGACTGGGCGGATTGACGAACGGCCTGGCCGCCGCGTTTCCGACCATCGCGAACATGCCGCAGATGCCGCAGATGCCGGACATCACGAAGATGAACGGACTCGCGGAATTCGCCAAGCTGGCGAGCAGCATGCCGGGGTTCGGCGCGGCGATGCAGGGTTTGCCCACCTTGCCGAAGATTCCGACGGCAGCGATCGCGCCAGAACGTCTGCATCAACTGCAAAGCGATTACACGCGCGACGTGACCCAGCTGCTCAAGCAGGCGAGCGAGCAGAATATCGACGCCACCGCGCTGAAGGACCGCCGCTTCAAGGACACCGCGTGGCAAGCCACGCCGGCATTCGCGTTCACGGCTGCGTGGTATCTGCTGAACGCGCGTTATCTGCAGGAGCTGGCCGACGCGATCCAGAGCGATCCGAAAACCCGCGAGCGCATTCGCTTCACCGTGCAGCAATGGGCCGCGATGGCCGCGCCGAGCAACTTTCTTGCGCTGAATCCCGAAGCGCAGAAGGCGCTCATCGAAAGCAAGGGCGAGAGCCTGCGGCAGGGCATGTTGAACCTGCTCGGCGACATGCAGCGCGGCAAGATTTCGCAGTCGGACGAATCGGGCTTCAAGGTCGGCAAGAACATTGCGACGACCGAAGGCGCGGTGGTGTACGAGAACGAACTCGTGCAACTGATCCAGTACAAGCCGCTCGCGCCGAAGGTCCATGCACGGCCGCTGCTGATCGTGCCGCCCTGCATCAACAAGTTTTATATCCTCGATCTGTCGCCGGAAGGCTCGCTCGTGCGCCATGCGCTCGAATCGGGACAGCAGGTGTTCATCCTGTCGTGGCGCAATGCGGATCAGTCGATCGCGCACAAGACGTGGGACGACTACGTGCAGCAGGGCGTGATCGAGACGATGGCCGTCGTGAAGGACATCAGCGGCGCGGACAAGATCAACACGCTCGGCTTCTGCATCGGCGGGACGATGCTCGCGACGGCGCTCGCGGTGGAGAAGGCGCGCGGCAACGAGCCGGCCGCATCGATGACGCTGCTCACCTCGATGCTCGACTTCTCGGACACGGGCGTGCTCGATGTCTTCGTCGACGAGGCGCACGTGCAGATGCGCGAACAGGCGATCGGCGGCAAGAACGGCGCGCCGGCGGGACTGATGCGGGGCATCGAGTTCGCCAACACGTTCTCGTATCTGCGGCCGAACGATCTCGTGTGGAATTACGTCGTCGACAATTACCTGAAGGGCCGCACGCCGCAAGCGTTCGATCTGCTCTTCTGGAACAGCGACTCGACGAACCTGCCGGGCCCCATGTCCGTCTGGTATCTGCGCAACACGTATCTGGAGAACAAGCTCCGCGAGCCGGGCGCGCTGAGCGTGTGCGGGCAAGCCATCGACCTCACGACGCTCGACCTGCCGACCTTCATCTACGGATCGCGCGAGGACCATATCGTGCCGTGGAAATCGGCGTATGCTTCCGCGCCGATTCTGTCGGGACCGCAGACCTTCGTGCTCGGCGCATCGGGGCATATTGCCGGCGTGATCAATCCGCCGTCGAAGAACAAGCGCAATTTCTGGATGCTCGACAACGCGAACGGCCGCCTCCCGGACGATCCCGATGCGTGGTTCGAAGCCGCGAGCGAGCATCCCGGAAGCTGGTGGCCGACGTGGACGCAATGGCTCGCCGCGAATGCCGGCGAGCAGGTGAAGCCGGCTGCGTCGCTCGGTTCGAAGGCTTATCCGGTGATCGAACCGGCGCCCGGGCGCTACGTGATGGAACGTGACAGTTGAGCGGTGCTTAAGACGAACCCGGGGCGAAATGGCGACTGTGCGCGAGACCGCATAGGCACTCACGAAACGGCATTAACATGCGATGCCAAAGGAAACTGAAATGACTGACGTAGTGATCGTATCGGCCGCGCGTACGGCGGTTGGCAAGTTCGGCGGTTCGCTCGCGAAGATTGCGGCGCCGGATCTGGGTGCAACGGTGATTCGCGCGGTGCTGGAGCGCGCGGGCG